>Ga0209773_10000277_pt1 | contig 15825 bp, 12 predicted proteins | sample BogFormECP14_OM1_FD_188244 | JGI IMG/M metagenome (GOLD analysis project Ga0209773, IMG submission 188244) | Bog forest soil microbial communities from Calvert Island, British Columbia, Canada - ECP14_OM1 (SPAdes) (version 2) | ecosystem: Environmental > Aquatic > Freshwater > Wetlands > Bog ... | reverse complement strand
CCACGCTGGCCGCCCCGAGCGAAGCGCCGCCGCCATGCGTCGTCGCGCCGCTCCCTCATGCCCGGGGGCCTGCGAATTCGTCGCTCGACGAAACGGGCGGAAAATTTTCCTCTCTGCAAAGCATTGAAGAGTCACAAAACGAGAAAATCCTCGCCGTCGCGCGCGGCTTCGTCTCGCCAAGGATCAGCTTCGCGATCAATGTGCGCCTCGCGTGAGGCCCTGGACGAAATAGCGGTTCAGCACGAGCGCGAGCAGCACGATCGGGATCGTCGAGAAATGGGCGAGCGCGCCGAGCGTGCCCCAAGTGATGTCTTTCGTGCCGTACGCCGTCAGCAGCGCCACCGAAATCGGCTTGCTTCCCGAGCGCGTCAGGAAGGACGAATAGAGGAAATCGTTCCAACTGAACATGATGCAGAGTAGCGCGCTCGCCACCATGCCAGGCTTCACCAGCGGCAGGGCGACGCGCCAGAAGCCGCCGAACAGAGTGCAGCCGTCGGTGAGCGCCGCCTCCTCCAATTCCCTCGGCAGGGAACGGAAATACGAGAACATCATCCAGACGACGAAGGATGCGTTGAGCGAAGTGCTGAGCAGGATCACCGCCCACCACGTGCCGAGCAGGCCGATGTCGCGCATCATCATGTAAAACGGCAACAGCGTCGCCACGGCCGGGACCGTGCGCACGGCCAGGAAGAAATAGGCGATGCCGATCGCCCATTTCGTGCGCGCCCGCGCGAACGCGTAGCCCGCGGGAACGCCGATCAGCAGCGACAGCGCGGTCGTGCCCAGGCTGATGACGAGGCTGCTCTCGAGCAGACTGAAGAGGTCGAAATAATGGAACACGCCGCGAAAATTGGCGAGCGTCGGCGTGAACAGGAAGCTCGGGGGAATGCTGAAGATGTCGCGGGCCGGTTTGTAGGCGGTCGATATCAACCAGGCGACCGGGGCCAGGAATATCGCGACGACGACGATCAGCGCGCTGCGTTCGACGAGCAGCGCTCTCTGCGACGCCGCGCGGCTCACAGCTCGTTCGCCCGCTTGTCGGCGCGACGGATCAGCGCGATGAACACAAAAGAGAAAATCGCGATGCAGATGATCATCACGTTGGCGATCGCCGCCGCGAAGCCGATGTTGAAGAACTCGAGGCCCTGCTTGACCGCGTAGATCATCAAGACGTTGGTGGCGTCGGCAGGGCCGCCGTTGGTCGTGGCGAAGACGATGTCGAACACCCGGAAGGCGTCCATCGTGCGCAGCACCAGCGCGAGAAAGATCGCCGGCAGCAGCATCGGCAGAATGATCAGCCGGAACCGTTGAAACGATGTCGCGCCGTCGGCCTCGGCGGCCTCGAGAATGTCGGTCGGCAGCGATTTCAGGCCGGCGAGCAGGATGAGCGCCATGAACGGGGCCCACTGCCAGGCGTCGACCGCGACCAGCGTCGGGAGTGCGGTCGTGGGATCGCCGAGCCACCCGCGCGGGTGAGACAGACCCCAGGCAGAAATATAATAGCCGAGCATGCCGTAGTCGGACGCCAGCAGCGCCCGGAACATCAGTCCGACGACGATGGGCGTCACGGTGACCGGGATCAGCAGCAGCGCGAGGCAGACGCGTTGGAACAGGCTGTCGCGCCACAACAGCAGCGCGAGGCCGAGGCCGAGCCCGAATTCCACCGCCACCGCCGAGAAAGTGAAGATCGCACTGACGACGATCGACCGGCGCGCCTCCTCGTTGATCCACAAGGCGCGATAATTGTCGAGGCCGATGAAGGCGGTCTTCGTCGGCCGCAGCAGGCTGTAATCGTAGAAGCTGTTGTCGACACCCTGCGCCAGCGGCCAGACCGCGACAGCCAGGACATAGATCAACGCCGGGGCGCCGAGCAGGATGAGGAAGAGCTGCCGGCGTCGGCGGAAGGGGAGCGAGGGCTTAGTACTCGTATCCAAATAACTACGCCGGCCGAAGCGAACTCCTTCTCCCCTTGCGGGAGAAGGTGGCCCGAAGCGCCGGATGAGGGGTCGGGCCGTCACGCGCGTTCCAATGCAACCACCGATGTCGCTCACAATCAGCAGACTTCTCAATCGCTCGAAGCCGCGCCTGACGGCGCCAACCCCTCATCCGGCCCCATAGGGCGTTCGGAAGAACGCCCGTCTCTCGACGGGCTATGGCGCCACCTTCCCCCGCAAGGGGGGAAGGGAGCGCGCCCAGCTCGGGCAAGTCCTAAAACAGCTTCGCGGCTTCCGCCTGGGCGCCGTCGAGCGCCTTTTTTGGATCCTCGTTGCCGATCAGCACCGCGTTGACCGCGGTCCCGAGAATATCCTGAATCTGCGGGTATTGCGGAATGCGCGGGCGATAGTCGCCGTCGCCGTTGACGAACACCTCGTCGATCACGGGCAGGAACGGATATTTCTTCAGGAGGTCGGGATCATGGGTCTCGCTGATCCTGAGATAGCTGCCGGCGCCGCGCAGGTTGAAGTCCTTGTGAATCGCCGGGCTGGTCAGCCATTTGATGAAGAGCCAGGCTGCTTCCTTCTTTTTCGGATCGATGTCGGCGTTGATCGCCATGCCCCAGCCGCCGACGCCGTATTTCTTCGGCAGCCCCTTTCCCTGAGGCGACACGATGAGCGCGACCTTGCCGGCGACCTTCGAGGTTTCGGGGTCGAAATAGCCGGGCGCGCCCACCGACCATGTCTGCATCTGCGCGGCCAGGCCCTGGCGGAACGCCTCCTCGCGGCCGCCCCAGTCATAGTCGGCGGCGCCGGGAGGCGCGGCCTTGTCGAACAGCGCCTTGTAGATGGTCAGGCTCTTGATGTTGGCTTCGGAATTCAGCGCCGCCTTGCCGTCGGCGCCGAGGATCGAGCCGCCCATCTCGGCGTTGTATTGCATCCAGTCCTGCGCGACGGCCGGTCCCTTCTGGCCGTTGGCGACGAAGCCGTATTGTTTGGGCGGAACGGTCAGCTTGTAGGCGGCGGCGACCATGTCCTCCATCGTCTCCGGCGGCTTCAGGCCGGCCTTCTCGAACAGATCGGTGCGAAAGGCGAGGACGTTGGCGTAGCCAGCGAAGGGAAACGCGACCTGCTTGCCCTTGTAGCCGCCGAGCGAGGCCATCAGCACGGGGTAGATGTCGGCGGGATTGATCTCGGCGGCGTCGCGCTTGATCCAATCGGTCAAATCCACCGTATAGCCGCTTTCGGCGAATTGTCCGGACCAGACGATGTCCATCGTGTCGAGATCATAGCCCTTGGTGTGGCCGACGAAATCGGCGGTGAGCTTCGAGAGCAGTTCGGGGTAGCTGAGAATGTCCACCTTCACGGTGATCCCGGTCGCTTCTTTGAACTTCGGCGAGAGATCGGCGAGGACCGTGGCGAATTGATCGTTCTGCGAGGCCAGCGTCAACGTGACGCCGTCGTAAGGCTTGTCGGCCGCGTCGGCTGGCGAGAAGCCAGCGAGTGAAATCGCCGCCGCGATCTGAAAGACCCATCGCTTGTTCATCGACCTTCCCTCTATGGCTGTGTGGTCGGCAAAGTTTCGGTTTGCGGAGGCCGTGCTGTCTCTTCAGCCAGCTTGGCGCGTTTTCGGAGCGATGTCCACAGGATCGCTGCGCCGCGCTCTGCCTAAACCAAGAGCGTTTTGCATGTTTATTATGCGAGCGGATCGCGATGTTCATGGCTTCGCTCGCTGGCTGTTCGACATCGCTCGGGGACGCTGGACAGAGGGTTGAATTTATCGCTCTATGTCGGCTGATCGGCTCGTCTGACGTCGAAGTTTCTTCACGTCGACCGGAGGATTTCCGCGCCGCATGAAACGCGCATTTTCGTGCGCACGCACCGTTGGAGGCGCATCATGCCGCAAGCTCTCAGAGTTGAACCCGCCGAGTCGGCGCGCAGCGAAGCCGGACTTCAGCGGCTGCTCGTCGAGTGCCGCGCGTTCAGCGGCGAATTCCCCGATTTTCTCGCCAATCATCTGCCCATGGTGCTGGTCGCCATGCATCGGCTCGGCGGCTCCGATGAACGGCTGAACGCCTTCTTCGCGACCTATCGCGACGCGAACCGGCTCCCGCCGCCTCCCGCCCGCCTCGCGCCGATAGCGCGCGAGAGCTGGGACGCGGCGCTCGGGGACCGCGGCCGGGAAAGCGATTACCGAGACTTTTTCCACGCCGAGGTCGCGCGGATCGGCGCCCACGCCGCGAGCGCCAGCTACCTTCCAAGGCTGCTGCCCGGCGTCGCCGCGAGCGCCACCCATGGTCTGATGCGGCTCGCCTACGGCGTCCTGCGCGACGACGAGGAAGAGATCGCGATCGCACTCGGCTATTGGGCCGCGACCTATCTCGAACTGGGCATCGCGGGCGGAAACGCGCCCGTGACCGACGACCCGACGGAAGTTCTGCTGCGGATGCGGCCGGTCGAGTCCTTCCGCGGCGTCGAGACGGAGCTCGACTTGCTCTGGCATTTCATGCGCGCAATGGCCGCCAAGCCGGAGTTTCGACCCATCGTCGACAGTCTCGCCATCGGCCCCGGCACGGCCGCCCGGATGCGCGCGGCCTCGCTCGCGCTCTATGCCGGAACCACGGATTTCTGCGCGCTGCACGCCGTCACCGGCTGCCATTGGCTCAGGATGTTGCGCCCGGCGACGCCGGACCTTGAGCCAGCGCTGCGCTATTTCTGGCAGGCGATCGCCGCGCTCTATCCCAAGATCGGCTTCCCCGAATTGCCTGACGCCGAGACGGTGGAAGGCTGGCGCCGGCTGCCCTGCCCGGCTTGGCCCGAGATCGAAGCGGCCGCCGTCCGTTCCGACGACGAGCACGATATCAGTCTCGTGTTCTCGGCTCGCGAGGAGTTCGGGACGTTCGGCGATCGGCTCTATCAGGTCGTGGCGGCTCGCCGAATGCAATTGATCCCATGACGCGGCTCACCAACGCTCGGCTCGCCGACGGGCGGCGGGTCGATATCGGAATCAGCGAGGGCCGCATCGCGAGCATCGATTCCGCCTGCGCGGCTTCCGGCGCCGGCGCGCCGACGATCGATCTCGAGGGCGCGCTGCTCGTCCCAGGTTTCGTCGACGGCCACGTGCATCTCGACAAGACGCTGCTCGGCCTGCCGTTTCAGCCGCACCGGCCCGGCGATTCGATCGCAGAACGGATCGCGCGCGAGCGCGAGCTGCGCCGGGAGCTGAGCTCGCCGGTTGGGGAAAGGGCGAAGCGTCTGATCGACCAGATCGTTCCGCTGGGCACGACAGCGCTGCGCAGCCATGTCGACATCGATCCCGAAGTCGGGCTCTCCGGGCTGCACGCGCTGCTCCGGCTGCGCGAGACGACGCGGGCCGTCGATATCCAGCTCGTCGCCTTCCCGCAGAGCGGGATCATGATTTCCCCGGATGTCGCAGACTTGCTCGACGCGGCCATCGGGGAGGGGGCCGATCTCGTCGGCGGGCTCGATCCCGCCGGGATCGACAACGACGTCGAGGGACATCTCGGCGTGATCTTCAGGATCGCGGAGCGTCACGGCGTCGGGCTCGACATCCATCTGCACGATCCCGGCCCGCTCGGCTGCTGGGAACTCCGGCAGATCGCCGCGCGCACCTTGGCGGCGGGACTCGTCGGGCGGGTCGCGGTCAGTCACGCCTTCGCGCTCGGCGCCGTCGACGACGGCGAGTTCGGCCGGACCGCCGAGGCGCTCGCGCGCGCGGAAGTCGCGATCATGACCAACGGCCCCGGACCCGTCCCGATGCCGCCGGTGCGCCGCCTCGTCGCCGCAGGGGTCAGGGTGTTCGCCGGCTCCGACAACATCCGCGACGCTTGGTCGCCGCTCGGGGACGGCGACATGCTGGCGCGCGCGATGCTGATCGCGTACCGCCAGGATTTTCGCGCCGACGCCGACCTCGAACTCGCGTTCGACCTGACGACGCGGGCGAGCGCCGGCGCGCTCGGCCTCGAAAATGACGGGATCAGAGTCGGCGCGATCGCGGACCTCGTGGCGATGCCGGCCGGCTCGATCGCGGAAGCCGTCGCGGCGCGGCCGAGGCGAAGCCTGGTGATGAAGCGGGGACGGGTCGTGGCGAGGGATGGGGTGCTGCTGGAACGGGGAGTCGACGCTTGAACTTCGCTATACGCGACCCGATAGCAGCCCCCCGGCCGCGAGGTTGATGCGTGTATTTCGAGCATGGCCCCCGTTCCCGCCAGTCGACCCTCGAGCGGCTTGCCCGTGGATTGGCGTGCAGAATTCCCTGCTGGTAGGGAAAAATGCAGGGAATTTCGCCGATTCAGCCGTTTTCTGCAAAGATCCGGCTCGAAAACATCTGCGAATCCAGTAATTTGCGAGCAAATTCCCTGCGCAGACGAGCAGGGAATTTTTTCCGCATTTTGAACTGGAGCAGGGAATCTGGCGCGAAATCGATGCGCGCGCCGCGGCGCATCCAATTTCGTCAAAAGTCATCTTCTTAGCGGATATGAAAGTAATCAACTGATGCAACTAGGCACTGGCGCGAATGAGTGGCGCTAGATTAACTCGATGAATATGTGTCATGCTCGCGAACGCGAGCATCCAGAATACCACGACCTCGGAAGGCTAGCATGTGCACCGCTCAGGTTCGCACTCGTCCGCCGCTCCTTCGAGTCCACCCGGCTGGATACCCGCTTCCGCGGGTATGACAAAGGGATGAGGCATTTATTTTGCAGCGCAGCCTGAATATCGCCACCTCGGCGTCGCCGATTTGCATTTGCAATCCGCGGGCCGCCACGCCTCGACAGCTCGAAAGCCAGTCGTGGCGAGCGCTTCACGACCAATGACTGACTTCAGTTCCTGATAAGGTTTCTGACAGCCGACCGGAAGGCGTCGTCGATGTCAAGGCGGGTCCGTTGAAATTCCTCATGGATCGAACTCAGCTCGTAGTTCAATATATTCGCACGTTTGTCGAACGCCTGGGCCTCCACACAAACTGCAATCAGGATCATCATGAATGCGATGCGTCGCATTTGAGCACCCGAAATTTAGCCGGTAACCAAATCTTACCTGAAGGCACCATAATGCGACTTCCTCTAAGAGATTTTACGCACAAGGATAAGATATTTGCGAAACGGACCAGCTAATTTAGCTTCCATTTTTCACCAATTTGCAGTCAATCGCGCGCCAGTGCGCGCGCCGGAACGATTTCGGCAACGGGACGGTGTGTCCACCGTCGAACCTAGGTTTTATGAACATCCCTACGGAATGCAAAGTCCGGGAGGCGAATCCTCGCGCCACTGTTGATCGCTGACTCGTGCGCCAAGAGGCCTGCACAAGTGATATTGGCGGATCGGACGCTGTCGGGGAACGGATCCCTGTCTTCGAACAGCGCGGAAACGAACTCGTGCACGAGATGAGGATGGGAACCGCCATGCCCTTCCAGCGATCCGGGATCGGTGACGAGATGGGCATGCGTTCCGTCCGGATCGGCGCCATGGCTATGCGCGAGATGCGCATATTCCGGCAAATCGAGGAAGGTTCTCGTCGTGAAGTGACGGACCGGTTCGGGAAGCAGATGCGCATAATCCGGCGCGGTAGCGCGCTGTGTCGTCCGTTCCTGCGTCTGTTTGGCCGTGTGCAACACCAGCCCCTCGCCTTCCACCAGCGGCCACTCGATCGACATCTTCGAGCCGAAGACGTCGAAGCTCTCGCGATATTGTCGCGCCGTGTCGAACAGGGATCGGTAGACCCGCACGCCGACGTCCGATCCGCGTAGGCAAATGTGAGCGCTTTCGACTGCAAACGGCGAGCCCCAGCGCGGGATCAACGGCTCGGCGATTCGACCCGAACCCAGGCAAGAGACGTATTCCGCTTCGCCTGAAACGAGCGACAGGCAGGGCGAAATGCAATGCGTCGCGTAGAACATCGGCGGCAGCCCCGGCCATCCGTCGGGCCAGCCGTCCATGTCCTGATGATGGCTGCCCTGCAGGAACTGCACGCGACCGAGCTGTCCTGAAGCGTAGAGTTCCTTGGCATACAGATATTCCCGCGAGTAAAGAACGGTTTCCGCCATCATGTATTTCAGGCCGGTCTTCTCGACCAACTCGACGATCCGGCGGCACTCGTCGACGGTCAGCGCCATCGGGACCGTGCACAACACGTGCTTGCCGGACTCGAGCGCGGCAATCGACATCCAGCCATGGTCGGTCAGAGGCGAATTGATGTGAACAAAGTCGACGAGAGGATCGGCCAGAACGTCTTCGTAGCACTCGTATCGCGCCTCGACCCCAAACGCCTCCCCAACAGCGTCGAGCGCCGCCCTCGATCGCCGGCAGATCGCGTACATGTTCACGCCGGGATAACGCTTGTAAATGGGAATGAACTGCGTGCCGAAGCCAAGGCCGACGATCGCGACGTTCAGCTCGCCTGCCTTCATCGATCGCCCCCGAGTTCAGATTTGGTCGGTCCGCCGGCTTCGTGGCTGGCGCGACAACCGCCGACGCGCCAGATCTTGGGCGATCTACTTTTTCATCTTCAGCGCGCCGCCATCGAATGTCGTGACCATCGCCTGCATGAAACCGTCCTTGGTGATGTAGGCGTCCGAGCCCTTATACGGTTCAGCCAGGAAAGGCGCCGTCGCCACCCATTGCGCCGCGATCGTGCCCCCGATGGTCGTGCTGGCTTCGGGCTCGAAATGAATCCCTTTGAGGCCGCCGTCCTTCGAGTCTTTGCAGAATCCGGCGAAGAGATCCCCGATCGCCGCGCGGCCCTTTACGATGGCCCCGCCCGGCAGATTTATTTGTGCGTCCTCGGGATATTGCGCGAGAAGGCGGTTCCAGTCGCAGTTGTTCAGCGCGTCGAGATGTTCATCCAGCACGGCTTGGACGCTCGGCTGCTTTTTCATCTCGGGAAGTTTCATTTCGGCCCGCGCCGCCAGGACTCCGCCGGCCGCGACGAAAAGCACGGATGCTGCCAGGATGGCTCTCATTCATTCCTCCCTTGTTTGCGCCGGTTTCGGCGCTGTTATGAACCAGGATTTGCCAATGGTTCATAATCTGGGAAGCTTATAGCGCGCAAAGTGCGCCGACAAGCCCAAAATTGCTGGCACTCATGGAGTTTTCCTGGTTCGCATCTGGTATAGAAAAGGAAAGTCGCGACGAGCCGGCGGCGGCCAGACCGGGGTCGAGTCCCTCAGTCGAAGGCTGCGCCGCCGAACAGGTTGCGGCCGACTGTGTCGAGGTGAGTCCGCATCGCCGTCGAGGCCGCCTCGGCGTCACGACGCATCAGGGCCTCGACGATGGCGCCGTGCTGATCGCAGTAGACGAGCCGTCTCCGCGGGCTGAAAGAACGACGCTTGATGTCCAGCCACTGGTCCTGGCTTCGGATCAGCCGCAAGAATTGATGGAGATGATCGAGGAGTTCGTTGCGCGATCCGGCGAAGATTCGCTGATGCAGCTCCGCGTCCCAATGCTCGAACGTCGCCATTTCGGCTGCATCGACTGCCGCGGAATGCGCGGCTGCGATCTCGAGCAGATCGCTAGCGCTCGCATTGGTCGCCGCGAGGGCGGTCGCTTTTGGTTCGAACATCTGCCGGACCGCCATCATGTCGATCGGGCTCACCCCGGTCAGTTTTTGAATGATGGACATGAAATCGAGGCGATCGTCTTGGCGCAGAAACGTTCCGCGCCCAACCTGCCGGGTCACAGAACCGTCGGCCGCGATCTTGTCGATCGCGCTTCGCACCGTATTGCGCGCGACATTGTACTCCGCCGCCAGTTCGCGCTCGTTCGGCAATCGACGCGTCTGGCTCCACTCGCCCGACCCGATGCGTCGTCGAAGCGAATGCTCGATTTCAGCGGCGACCAATTTTGGCATGAAAAGCGCACCAGAATGGACCAATCATGGACCAATTAGCACGGACGAGAACCGCCGTCGAGCGGTTTGGGAAGGGGTTCTCCTTCGTGGCGGGCAGCGAAGCAATCCATCTTTCCACGAGACCATTTCCCTCGCGGCGTCCACGGCGCTGGTCCTGAAATCTCTGTATCCGTTACTCAAAGCGAATGACCGGCGGCGCCCCCCTCGACTGCTTCGCTCCGCTCGCAAATGACAGAGAACCCCTCCCCGTAGGGACACCGTAAGGACGGGGAGGGGTGAACAGGTCGAAAATTGCGCTTGCGTTTTGAACCTATCCAACGTTGAATGGTTCAAATACCGGGAGGACGAAGAGGCATGAAGATTGCGACCTACCGTGTTGGCGGCGAGCGTCGCGTCGGGTTAGTCGACGAGCAGCGGCAGACGGTGTCCGCCTTCGATATCCCAGAAGCGGATGCGGTCCACGGCGTGCTGGCGCTGATCGATCGGCCGACTCTGCCGCGGATCCTTTCCCCGATGCCGCTGCGCGAAGCCGTCCTCGAGGCGCCGATTCCGCGTCCGCGGCGTAATATTTATTGCGTCGGCAAGAACTATCACGAGCACGCCCATGAATTCGCGGCGAGCGGTTTCGATTCCAGCGCCGTCGCGGGCGCGGTGCCGAAGGACCCCATAATCTTTTCCAAGGTCCCCGAATGCGTCATCGCGCATCGTGAGCCAGTCTCGATCGACGGCAAGGTTTCGCAGGCGATCGACTACGAAGCCGAACTGGGCGTCATCATCGGCAAAGGCGGCCGCGGAATCAAGGCGGTCGACGCGTTGGATCACGTCTGGGGCTATACGATCATCAACGACGTCACGGCCCGTGATCTCCAGGGGCGCTACAGCCAATGGCTGATCGGCAAATCGCAAGACACGTTCTGTCCGATGGGACCCTGGGCCGTCACGCGGGACGATGTCGATCTGCGAGACACCAAAATCCAATGTTGGATCAACGGCGAGCTACGGCAGGACGCCAATACGCGCGACCTCATTTTCGACGTGCCGACGATCATCGAAACCATCTCGGCCGGAGTGACCCTGGTGCCCGGCGACGTCATCGCTTCGGGGACCCCCGCGGGCGTCGGGATCGGTTTCAAACCGCCGAAATACCTCGCGCCCGGCGATTTCGTCCGGATCGAAATCGCAGGCATCGGCGTCCTCGAGAACGAGTTCCGGGAGTATCGCGCGTGACGAGCGCGGCCGTCGGGCGCACCCTGATCGAAATCGATGGCGCGGGCCCGGCGATCGTCTTCGTCCATGGTCTGGGAGGGACGTCGAATTCGTTCCAGATGCTGCTCGGAGCGCTCGGTGGGTTTCGCTGCGTTCGTCCGGATCTGCCGGGCTCTGGGCGTTCGCCCCGCCCTTTCCAGGCGTTGACGATGGAGTTGTTCGTCGCGACCATCTGGGATGTCGTGGAGAAGGTCGGCGGCGCTCCGACGCACCTCGTCGGCCATTCCCTGGGCACGCTCGTATGCCTGCGTCTGGCGGCGCAGCGACCGGAATGGGTCAAGAGCCTGACGTTGCTCGGACCGATAGCGGAACCGTCCGACCCTGCGCGTCAGCGGCTCCGGGATCGCGCCCGCGAGGCCCGGCAAGATGGCATGATCGGCATCGCGGACGCCGCCTCGTCGGGCGGAGTGTCTTCGTCCTCCTCGAGCGCCAATGCCCTGCTCGCCCCCTTCGTGCGTGAGAGCCACATGCGGCAGGACCCCGAAGGGTTCGCCCAGTCGTGCGAGGCGCTCGCGGCGGCCGAAGGCGCCGATCTCAGGTTTTTGCGTTGCCCGACTTTGATCGTGACCGGCGATGAGGACGCCGTCGCGCCGCCGAGCGCGGCCCAGGCTATCGCCGACAAGGTGAAGGGGGCTAAGGTCAAGGTGCTGGAGCATTGCGGCCATTGGACGCCATTCGAGCGTCCGCGCGACTGCGCGAGGCTCCTGTCGGAACACGTGAGGGCGAACGAGACCGCCTGATCGAACATGCGCGGAGGCCGAACCCAGGAATGGAGATCGGTAGAGAACCAGGAGGAAAGACAATGGCGGACGGCTATAACGGGACCAACGGCTCGGGCGTCATCTTCACGAACGTCCGGATTCTCGACGGCACGGGCGAATATCCATACACCGGTGAAGTCACTGTCCAGGGCAATCGCATCAGGCAGGTTACCAAGGGCTCCTCGCGGATGAACGGCGGCGCCGGCATCGGCGGACAGACGGTCATCGACGGCATGGGCGCGACGCTGATGCCCGGCCTCTGCGACGCCCATCTCCACCTTTCCTGGAACAACGCTCCCGGGATCGATCCCATCCAGATGATGCCCCCCGAGGAGCACACGCTCGTCACCGCGCAAATGGCGAAGCTGGTGCTCGATTCCGGATTCACGAGTGGTTGCGGCGCCGCGGCGGCCAAGCCCCGCCTGGACGTGGTCGTTCGCAATGCGATCAACAGCGGTATGATCCCAGGGCCTCGCTACCGCGCGGCGGGGCCGGAAATCACGACGGTCGGCGGCTTGGGCGATGCCGCGCCCTCTCATATTCCGCACGAGGGGCTGAACCTCGGCCTCGTCGTGTCCGGCCCGGAGGAAGTGCGGCGCACTGTGCGAATGCTGATCAAATACGGCGTCGACTCCATCAAGCTCAATCTTTCCGGCGAGGAGCTGACCGGAATGAGAGCGGAGGAAACGCCGATGTCGGATGAGGAAGTCGCCATGGCGGCTTCGGAAGCCAAAGCGCGCGGCAAGACGCTCGCCGCCCACGCGCGCTCCTCCGGATCGGTCGTCCAGTGCGTGCGCCACGGCATACAGAACATCTATCACGCTTCCTTCGCCAACGAAGAAGCACTCGACATGTTGGAGGCGAACAAAGACAAACACTTCGTCGCCCCCGGCCTCGCCTGGCTGATCAACACGGCGCGTCATGCCGGCGAATGGGGCATCAAACCGGGATCACCGGTCACCCTCGCCTATGAGCGCGAACTCGAACACGCCGTCGAAACCAGCCGCAAGATGCACAAACGCGGGATCCGGGTTCTGATCGGCGGCGACTATGGTTTCGCCTGGACCCCCCAGGGCACCAACGCCAAGGACCTCGAGACGTTCGTCGACTTGCTCGGATTCTCTCCGATGGAGGCGATCGTGGCCGCAACGAGGTATGGCGGACAGATCATGCAAATGGGCAACGAGCTCGGGATGATCAAGCAAGGCTATCTCGCCGACATGTTGCTGGTCGATGGCGATCCGATCGCGAACATTCGCATCCTACAGGACAAAGCCCGCCTGCTAGCGATCATGAAAGACGGTCAGTTCCACAAGGCGCCGAGGATGAACGAACAACGCCGACGGTTGACCGCGTGAGTCTCACGACGGCGCAACCGCAACCAGGCCTCAACGCTCGTCAGGGATGGACGGCGCTCGCCCTGTTGGCGGGCGCGATCCTTCTCTGGATGGTGTTCGGCGTCTGGCCGGCTTGGCTCGAATGGTTGCTGCAGAGCAAGAAGGCCTTCGTCAGCGCGGTGCTGAACGGCGTCACGCTCGCGGGCCTCTATTTCCTGGTCGCCAGCGGCTTCACGCTGGTGTTCGGCCTAATGCGCAACGTCAATCTCGCGCATGGGTCGCTGTATCTGCTGGGCGCCTATGTCGGCTACGACGTCTCGAACTGGACAAACAACTGGTTCCTCGGCGTCGTCGCCGGCACGTTGGCGCTGGGAGTGATCGGGGCGCTGCTGCAAGTATTGGTGTTTCAGCGTCTGGCCGGCGACGAATTGCGCCAGACCCTGGTGACGATCGGCATCTCCATCGTCGCCGCCGATCTGATGCTCGCGGTATGGGGCGGCAAGACCTATCAGTTCACGATACCGGAGTGGCTCGACGGCGCGGTGGCGACCCCAATCATCACGGCGATCAAGTCCAACGGACAGATCGTCACCATGCGCTATCCCTTCTACCGGCTCGTCGTCTTCGCCGCGGCCGTCGTGATCGGCGTCGGCCTCTGGCTGGCGCTCAACAAGACCAAAGTCGGCATGATGATCCGTGCCGGGGTCGACGATCGCGCGATGCTCTCCGCCTCCGGCGTCAACATTCGCTTGCTGTTTGTCGGGGTCTTCGCGATCGGAGGCATGCTGGCGGGCTTCTCCGGCGTCGTCGGCGGCTCGGCTCTGTCGATCGCCCCGGGCGAAGACGTTCGCTATCTGCTGGCTTCGCTGGTCGTGGTGATCGTCGGCGGGATGGGTTCGATCACGGGCGCCGCGATCGGCGCCTTGCTGATCGGCTTGGCCGAGCAGATCGGACTGGTCTATTTCCCCACCTATGGCGTCGTTCTCACGTTCGTCATCATGGTCGCGACTCTCGCGGTGAGGCCGCAAGGGATCATGGGCAACGCGCGCACGCGGCTGGCCGATCCGCCGCGGGTCGCGGTGCCTGGCGACATCATAACGCCCGACTTTACGCCGGCGACCGCCGCGCTTGGCGTGGCGCTGCTGCTTTTCCCGGCTATCGCTTCGCCTTTCGTCGTCTTCCAGCTCGGCGCGCAGGCGTTGATTCTCGGCATGATCGCTCTGTCGCTGATGGTGCTGGCGGGCTATGGCGGCATGGTTTCCCTCGCGCAGCTGACCGTGGCGGGTATCTCAGGTTATTCGGTCGCCATTCTCGGTCCCAACGGCACCGCCATACTCGGCTTCGGCTGGCCGTGGTGGATCTATGTTCCCGTCTCGATTCTGATCGCCGGCTGCGCCGCGGCGCTGATCGGGATGATCGCCGTGCGGACGGCGGGCATCTACACGATCATGATCACGCTGGCGGTCGCGACCGCCTTTTTCTATTTTGCCCAGCAAAACTATTCGCTGTTCAACGGCCATTCGGGGTTTCGCGGCGTGCAGCCGCCGAGCGTGTTCGGCGTCGATTGGCGCGGCCAGATTCCGTTCTACTATCTGTCGCTGGGCGTAGCCGCCGTCGCCTATAGCCTGGTCGTCTATTGCTCGCGTTCCGCGTTCGGCCGCGCGCTGATGGCGATCCGCGACAATCCGCGACGCGTGCGCGCGGTGGGCTACGACGTCACGTTTCATCGCGTCGCCGCCTATTTCTTCGCCGGAATCATCGCGGGGACGGCGGGCGTGCTCTACGTCTGGTTCAACGGACGCATATCGCCCGGGACTGTCGGCGCGGGCGAAGTCATCGGCGTTCTCGTGATCGCAGTTATTGGCGGCCTTCGCCATCCCATCGGGCCGTTCATAGGCGCGGCGCTCTATGTGTTCCTGAAGACCTTCGCGATCGACATTGTCGGCGCCGATCGGTTCAACACCCTGATCGGATTGGTTTTCCTCGTCATCGTCTTCGCATCGCCGGACGGACTGTTCGGTCTCTGGCGTCGGCTCGCGCCGCACTTGGCCGCCAAACCCCTGCGCGAAGCGTGAGGCGGCCAGCATAAGATTCAACAAGGTCCCGACATCGGGCGTCAAAATGGAGGAAATGATGAAGAACTACAAGAAAACGCTGCTGGCGGGGGCGCTGCTGGGAGGAACCTTCCTGTCGCCGCAGTTCGCATGGGCGGACGGAACGATCAAGGTTGGGTTGCTGGCCACGCTGGAAGGCGCATTCACCGTGCTTGGCCAGGATGGCGTTCGCGGATCGGAAATGGCGTTCAAGGAAGCCGGCTACATGGCCGGCGGCAAGAAGATCGAGGTCATCAAGGGCTCGTCGGACGCTTCGCCCGACAGCGCCGTCAAGGCTGCCCGCAAACTGGTCGAACAGGACGGCGTCTCCATCCTGATCGGGCCGCTGTCGGGTGACGAGGGCCTCGCCATCAAGGACTATGCGAAGACGCAGCCGAAGATAACGTTCGTCAACGGCACCTCCGCGGCGCAGGACACCACGTTGCGCGATCCCGCCCCGAACTTCTTCCGGTTCAGCACCGATGGCGCGCAATGGATGGCCGGGCTCGGCGACTACGCCTACAAGGTCAAGAAATTCAAGACCGTGGTCACGATCGCGGAAGAT
>Ga0209773_10000276_pt1 | contig 15842 bp, 15 predicted proteins | sample BogFormECP14_OM1_FD_188244 | JGI IMG/M metagenome (GOLD analysis project Ga0209773, IMG submission 188244) | Bog forest soil microbial communities from Calvert Island, British Columbia, Canada - ECP14_OM1 (SPAdes) (version 2) | ecosystem: Environmental > Aquatic > Freshwater > Wetlands > Bog ... | reverse complement strand
CCAGACAAATTTTGGTCCGCGGATATCGCGAATATCCTGCGCCGGGTCGGTCGATGCTGCGGTGCCCGTGGACGACCCGCCTGATGCTGCCGAAGGCTGCGCCGCGCCGCACAAGGCGGCTGCAACGAAAGCCGCCGCCACGCTGGCCCGTACTGCACCACGCATGCTTGAGAGGCGTCCGCTCATGCGCGCCGGCGCTCCCGAGTTTTAAAGAACCGTTGCAGGGCGGGTATGTAAGGTGAGTCGGTCTGCAACTGCAAGGTGTCCACGCCCTCTGACCTAAAGTCGCTCACCAGCCGGCGGCCGCGTTCCGCAGCCTGCTGTTTGAATCGTTCGCGGACCATGAAGCTTGCGGTATCGAGCTCGACTATTTCGCCGGTTTCCGCATCCTCCAGAGCAACAATACCCACGTCGGGAAGTTCCTTCTCGCGGGGATCTTCGACGTGGACGGCTATGAGATCGTGGCGGCGATTCGTCTGCCGCATGGCGCGGCGCAATTCCGCGCGCGCAGTCGCCGGATTCTTTGGCGATTCGAAATCCGAAATTAAAAACACGATCGCGCGCCGGTGCAGAACATGATTGACGACATCGAGGGCTTTGACGATGTCGGTCCCGGTCCCCTCGGGTTCGTGGTAGAGGATGTCCCGCACCACGCGCAGTACGTGACGACGGCCCTTCTTGGGCGGCAGATATCGTTCCACGCGGTCGGTGTAGAGGAGCAGACCGACCTTGTCGCTATTGCGGATGGCGGAGAACGCCAGAACACTGGCAAGCTCCGCGGCAAGATCGCGCTTGCTCAATGCGCCGGATCCGAAATTTCCCGAGGCACTGATGTCCACCAGCAAAAAAATGGTGAGTTCGCGCTCTTCCGTGAATTTCTTTACGAAAGTTCGTCCCGCCCGCGCCGTGACGTTCCAATCGATGGTCCGCACCTCATCGCCGGGGGTGTATTCGCGAACTTCATCGAAATCCATTCCTCGGCCTTTGAATACCGAGTGGTACGCGCCGGCGAGACTATCGTTGACCAGACGGCGGGTGCGGATCTCCAGCTGCCGCATGCCGCTCATTATGGCTTTGTTCGACCTGGCGGTGTCCTTTGGCATGGGGTTATGGCACGGGCAGCGTATTCAGGATTTTTTCTATGACATTCTCGGAGGAAATGTTTTCGGCCTCTGCTTCATAAGTCACCGATACGCGATGACGCAGCACATCGAGCGCAATCGTCTTGACGTCCTGCGGAATGACAAAGTGGCGGCCGTTCATGAACGCCACGGCACGAGCGCCCAGCGTCAAGGCAATGGTCGCGCGCGGCGATGCGCCGTTCTGGATATAGCCATTCAATGCAAACGCTGCCGCGATGGGCGGCCGTGTCGCGAGCACAAGATCGACAATGTAGTCTCGAATCTTGTCGTCCACGTAGAGCGCGCTCACGATGTGGCGAGCGTCCAGGATCTGCGCGGCGCTGACCACCGGACGCGGAACGACCATGGCTTCGGTGGTTGCCATGGCGTCCAAAATCGCGCGCTCTTCGTCGCGATTTGGATAGTTGACGATCACCTTCATCATGAATCGATCGATTTGCGCCTCCGGAAGCGGGTATGTCCCCTCCTGCTCAAGCGGGTTCTGCGTGGCCAGAACCAGGAAAGGATTCGGCAGCAGGTAGCTTTCGTCGCCGATCGTCACCTGGCGCTCCTGCATCGCTTCCAGGAGCGCGCTCTGCACTTTGGCCGGTGCTCGATTGATTTCGTCCGCGAGGATGAGGTTGCTGAAAATCGGCCCCTGCTTGGTACGGAACACGCCGTCCTGGGGGTTGTAAATCATCGTGCCGACAATGTCGGCCGGCAACATGTCGGGTGTGAATTGGAGCCGCCTGAAATGCACATCGACGCAACTGGCCAGGGTCTTAAGTGCCAGCGTTTTTGCCAGGCCGGGCACGCCCTCCAACAGAATGTGGCCATTTGTGAGGAGGGCGATTATCAGACTATCGAGCAGATGTTTCTGACCCACGATGACGCGGGCCATTTCTTGCTGCAGAGGTCGGATCCAGACAGAGCCGGCCACAATCGTCTCGCGCGCGACGCGCATCGCGGGGTTGGGCGCGACCGGTATGGCTTGAACCTCTTGAGTGCCGGCGCCTTGGGCGGGCTGATACCTCGTGATGAGATTCTGCTCGCCAAGCGGCGGCGCAGCTTTTTGATTCATTGGCCTAGATCCTCTACAAAGACAATTCGGATTCGTACGCCTGGTCCAAACCGCAAAATCGCCCGCAGCACAGTTACCCGGCCCGCGGCTTTATTTACCCGCCGTTAGTGATGTGCGGCCGTAAATACTAACAACGGGAGAGTTTGGCGGGGTGGATGTTGTTGCTCCACCAGGGATTGTTAAGGCTTGGAACCAGGGTAGTGGCTTTGGGTTCCCGATTACTCGCGCTCAATGGCGCGATAGCCGATATCGAGGCGGTACTGCACCAGGTTCCAGTGAATCGAATGCACCAGTGCATAGGCCTGGTGCTGCGCGGCGCCGACGCTGTCGCCCAATCCTACCGCGCACAGCACGCGACCGCCCGCCGTGACGATCTCGCCGTCCTGCGCGCGGGTGCCGGCGTGGAATATCTTTCCAGGCAGCCCGGCGGCATCCTCCAGCCCGCTGATCGGATCGCCTGTTCTGAACGCATTGGGATAGCCGCCTGCAGCCATCACGACACCGAGCGCCGCGCGCGCGTCCCAACGAACCTCGAAGCGCGACAAGGTGCCGTTGAGCGCCGCCTCGCACAGCGCGGGAAAATCGCTTTGCAAGCGCATCAGGATCGGCTGCGCTTCGGGGTCGCCGAATCGACAATTGAACTCCAGCACGTTGGGCGTGCCGTCATCGGCAATCATCAATCCGGCGTACAGAAAGCCGGTGTAGGAATTGCCGTCGCGGCGCAAGCCGCTCAAGGTGGGCTCGATCACTTCGCGCATGATGCGCTGATGCAGCCCGGCACTGACGATGGGTGCCGGCGAATACGCTCCCATGCCGCCGGTGTTGGGCCCGAGGTCGCCATCATCGCGGCGCTTGTGATCCTGCGAGGTCGCGAGCGGTATCACCTGCTGGTCGCTCGCCACTACGATGAAGCTGACTTCTTCGCCCTTTAGGAATTCCTCGATCACTATGGTGCTGCCGGCGGCGCCGAAACTGCCGCCGAGCATTGCCGTTGCCTCGGCAACGGCTGACTCATGCGTCTCGCAGATCACGACGCCTTTGCCGGCGGCCAACCCATCCGCTTTGACGACCAGCGGCAAACGTTGCGCTCGCACATACTCCGCATCGAAATTTGCAGCCGTGAAGGTGGCAAAGCTGGCCGTCGGAATGCGGTGGCGCGACAGAAACTCCTTGGTGTACGCCTTGGATCCTTCGAGGCGCGATGCCGCGCGCGACGGCCCGAAACAGCGCCGCTCGGCCGCAGCGAAGCGGTCGACGATGCCGGCGACCAGGGGACCTTCGGGTCCAATGATGGTGAGTTCGATATCTTCGCGGATCGCGAATGCGAGCAGCGCATCGATGTCATCGGCGGCGATGGCGACATTGGTCACATTCGGTTCGAGCGCGGTGCCCGCGTTGCCGGGCGCCACGTAGACATGCTGCGCGCGCCGCGACTGGACGCACTTCCAGGCAAGCGCGTGCTCACGACCGCCGCCCCCGACAATCAGAATTCTCATACCTGAACTAGCCTCTAATGGCGGAAGTGACGCATCCCGGTGAATACCATGGCGATGCCATGTTCGTCGGCTGCGGCGATGACTTCCGCATCGCGGCGCGAGCCGCCCGGCTGGATGATGGATTTGATTCCGAATTCGGCCAGGGCATCGAGACCGTCGCGAAATGGGAAGAATGCATCGGAAGCGATGGCCGCGGAATCCAGGCTTAGATTCTCCTGCGCGGCCTTCATGGCGGCGATCTTACTGCTGATCACCCGGCTCATCTGGCCGGCGCCTATCCCCAAGGTGGCCTTGTCCTTGACCGCAACGATGGCATTGGATTTAACATATTTCGCCACGCGCCAGGCAAAAATCAAGTCATCGAGCTCGGCGAGAGTCGGCGGCCGTTTCGTGACGGTGCGCAATTCCTGGGCCCTTACCGTGCCGGTGTCCCGCGTTTGCACCAACAGGCCGCCGGCTACGCTTTTATATTCGAGCAATTGAGTTACCGGTCGCGAAATGTCGCCCACGATCAGCACTCGAGCATTGTCCCGGGTCTAGAGAATCATCCTGGCCTCGTCGGTAATGCCCGGCGCCAGAATCACTTCGACAAATTGCCGCTCCACAATGGCGCCGGCGGTCGCCGCGTCGAGTTCTCGATTGAAGGCGATGATGCCGCCGTATGCCGAGGTCGGGTCGGTGCGATAAGCGCGCGCATAGGCCTCGCTGATCGTATTGCAGCGCGCGACGCCGCAGGGATTGGCATGCTTGACGATCACGCACGCCGCGGTATCGAACTGACGCACGCATTCCAGAGCCGCGTCGCTGTCCGCGATGTTATTGAACGACAATTCTCTTCCCTGGATTTGCCTGGCCTGCGTCACGGAGGCGCCGATGGCGCGCGGGTCGGTATAGAACGCCGCTTGCTGATGCGGATTTTCGCCGTAGCGCAAGTCCAGATGCTTGCGAAACGACAGATTCAGATCGTCCGAAAAAGTAGGCGCGCCGCCGCCGATTGCGCCGGTGAAATAGGCGGACACCATGGCATCGTACTGCGCCGTGTGCGCAAATGCCTTGGCGGCGAGTTTCTGTCGCATCGCGATATTCGTGGCGCCAAGGTTTGCCGCCAATTCGTCGAGCAGCGCGCGGTAGTCGCCCGGATCGACCACCACGGTCACGAATGCATGATTTTTCGCCGCGGCGCGCACCATCGCCGGGCCGCCGATATCGATATTGTCGACCGCATCGTCATAGGTACAGTCGGCCCGGCTCACAGTGGCGGCAAACGGATAGAGATTGACCGCCAGCAAATCAATCGGATCGATGGCGTGTTCGAGCATCACCGCCTCATCGAGGCCGCGCCGGCCCAGCAGGCCGCCATGAATCTTCGGATGCAGAGTCTTGACGCGGCCGTCCATGATTTCCGGAAAGCCGGTGTGCGCGGCGACTTCCACAACCCTGATGCCGTGGTCCGTCAGCAGAGCCGCGGTGCCGCCGGTTGACAGGATCTCAATGCCGCGTTCCTTCAGTTCGCGTGCGAACTCGACGATGCCGGTCTTCTCGGAAACGCTGAGCAACGCACGGCGTACGGGCGTGAGCACTGCTACTCGCCGATGCCGAACTCTTTGAGCTTCTTGCGCAAGGTGCCGCGATTGATCCCGAGTATGGTCGCCGCCCGGCTCTGGTTGCCCTGAGCGTGGCCCATCACCGCTTTGAACAGCGGCTCTTCGACCTCGCGCATCACCAGATCGTACAAACGCGCCGGTTTATGCCCATTCAGCGTTTCAAAGTAGCATTGTAGGGCCTCTTCGGCCTGCGAGCGCAGCGGCACACCCTTGCCGTTGACCTTCAGATCGCGGCCGTTGAATTGCGGCGCAACCTCTTTGCGTGATTTCGTTTTCTTTTTAGCAACCATGGCCTTAAGTTCAGTCTCCCCGCTGATCGTCGTTATTGTCCAAATTCGCGGCTAGGCCGCGCGATCCATACTCGTATCGTAATGCTGCAGCAGCGTGGACAGTTGTTCCTCGGGCGTCTCGATTTGTACGAGACGGTTCCTCAAGTCCTGTTGTCCGGGATGCTGCCGGAAATACCAACTCAAGTGTTTACGCGCCACTCGAACACCGGTCTCAGCGCCGTAGAAGGCGTACAGTTCTTCGAGGTGGGCGCGCATAATATCACGGACTTTTTCCAGCGCTAGCACTGCGCGATTTTCGCCGGTCGCGAGAAAAAAATTGACTTCGTCAAAAATCCATGGCCGGCCTTGGGCCGCTCGGCCGAGCATGATGCCGTCGCATCCAGTTGCCTCGAGAATTTGTCGCGCACGCTGCGGCGAATCGATGTCGCCGTTTGCGAACACCGGAATCCTCACCAAGGCTTTGATGGCTGCCACTGTCTCGTGTTCAGCGTTACCCTGATACATGTCGGTGCGCGTGCGTCCATGGATCGCGAGTGCCTGAATACCGCTGTCCTCGGCGATTTTTGCAATGCGAATGCCATTCTTGTGGTGCGGATCCCAGCCGGTGCGCGTTTTTAACGTTACCGGCGCCGCAACGGCTTGCACCACGCTGCGCAAAATACGCGCAACCAGCGGCTCGTCCTGAAGCAGGGCGGAACCGGCCAATCGATTGCAGACTTTTTTCGCGGGGCAGCCCATGTTGATGTCGATGATTTGGGCACCGGCATCGATATTGCGCCGTGCGGCATCTGCCATCATCGACGGATCGAAGCCTGCGATCTGCACCACGCAAGGGCTGGGTTCGCCGCTGTGATCCATGCGGCGACGCGATTTCGGGGTGTCCCATAACCGCACGTCGGCGCTCAACATTTCCGAGGCAGCGAGGCCGGCTCCGAATCGCCGACATAGATTGCGAAACGGGCGATCGGTCACACCGGCCATCGGTGCGAGCAGGACGTTGGACGGCAACGTATAGGGGCCGATTTTGACGCTCATCGCGTGGCCGTAGCCGTAGCCGCCGCATCGTTGGCACACGCTACTTTTCGGTCTGCGCCGCGCAGACAGACGTCGATTTCGAAACCTTCAGCGCTTTTCCCCGGATCCAAGATGTCCATGGTGGCGTCGACCCTTTCGCCCGGAGCCAAAAGGCGCGCGACCGGCTTGCCCACATATTCCGCGGGTTCGAAATCGCGCGTGCCGATACCGCCGCCAAAGCGATTGGCGAGGGTCACGCGCAGCAGCGGGTATGGTTCCAGCTGTGCAGCGGTATTCAAAATGCTGGCCCGCACCCGCAAGGTTCCGTCCGCCGCCGGATCGCCGGTCACGCCCCATTGCCTGAGCTGATAGGCGGAAAGGTTCGCGGGCTGCGACACCGGAGCGCCCAAACCCGAATACAGCGCCCGCAGCATGCCGCCGAGCGGAGCGTGGCTGCTCAGCCACTCGCGATTTTGGTGAACGAGCTGGGCGCTGAGCAGCAGCCCCGCAGCCAGCGCCGCCGACAGCCACACGATGAACGATCGGCCGCTCGGACGTGATTCCAGCAACAGCAGCGGCGGCTCGCGCGGCTCCAATACTGAAAGCATTTCGCGGCGAATGTCGTCGGGCACTTCGAAACCGCCGGGGGCGGCGCTGCGATTCGCCGCTCTTGACAGTTCGATCGCTTCCGGGTGTGCCGGTTCGAGCGGCGGCAGTCGCTGCCGTGCTTTGGATTCGACAAATATCCGGTCCAATTCCCCCGGCGGCAGCGTGAATTCCATTGATGTGTCGGCGGAGGGTTCCTCGGGATCATCCGCAGTGTCCGCGTTCTCCTCGCCGGACAATTCGCTGTCGCTCCATTCTAGAATCTGCAGCCGGGCTATCTCGACGCCGGGGGGCGCAAGATTTTCGGGTTCCTTCGCCGCTACCCGCGGAGCCTGCATCGGCGCCCTGGTTTCCAAAATGCTGTCGGCGCGGGTTTCCAAATCAATTTCCGTCTCGATTGTCGCAAAGGCACTTGGATCTTCGGCCAGGCGCGCCAACGCATTGAATACTTCGCCGCACTTTCCGCAGCGCACCTGGCCCCCGGCGGCGCGCAGCACTTCGGCGGATAATTTAAAAACCGTCTCGCATTTTGAACATTGCGTAAACACGGTTACAGGACTCTCCGGGCGTAGATACAGCACCACTCATCCCGTTCAATGACCTGCACCATATCAAAACCCGTTGCGTATGCCGCCTTTACCGCATGGGCCTGCGCTTTCAACAGGCCCGACAACACGATCCGGCCCCCCGGCTCGCACGCCGCGGTGAGTTTCGGCGCCAACTCGATCAACGGCCCGGCAAGAATATTCGCGAGCACGCAATAGGAAGCGGTTAGCGCGGCGTCGGGGCCCTGCACGGTGATGTTCGCCGACACGTCGTTGCGGATCGCGTTCTCGCGAGTTGCCAGTAGCGCCTGGGCGTCCAAATCGACGGCTACCACGTGAGCCGCCCCCAGCTTCAAGGCGGCCAACCCCAAGATGCCGGAGCCGCAGCCATAGTCGATGACCGCGCAGCCGGATAGGGGCATCGATTCCAATATCTGCAGGCACAACGCAGTCGTGGGATGTGCGCCGGTGCCGAACGCCAGCCCCGGGTCGAGCCGCACCACCACCGCGTCCAAGTCCTGCGGGGGATCGGCCGCGTGCGGGATGATCCACAGCCGCCGGCCGAAGCGCATTGACTCCCAGTCTTTGAGCCAGGCGCGCTCCCACACTTGGGTCGCAACGGCGCGGACGCGCGCGGTCTGCGCTACCTGCGGTCCCAAACTCATGCTCAGTCGATCGAGCCGCAAGATGGCGTCGCGCGTCACGTCAGCGGATTCTTCGAACAAAGCGCGCACCAGCGTATCGCGCCATAGCTTGATTTCGCCGGGCTTGGGCTCGAGCACCGGCTCGTCGCCGCAATCGACGAAGGTAATGGAACTCGCGCCGATCTCGAACAGCGCCGCCTCAACCTCACTCAAGTCCAAAGCCGCAAGTGGGAATTCGATTTCATAGAAGCTCATCGCTGTAACACCCTGCAGATGTCATTTGAGCCCTAAGCGACGCTCTAAGTAGTGGATGTCCGTGCCGCCCTGGCGAAATGCCGAGTGATTGAAAATCTCCTGATGCAGCGGGATATTGGTCTTGATGCCTTCGACAACCATTTCCGCCAATGCGTTGCGCATGCGCGCGATGGCCGTGTCGCGCGTGTCGCCGTACGCGATCACCTTGCCGATCATGGAATCATAGTAAGGCGGGACGTTGTAGCCCGTGTAAACGTGGCTGTCTACCCGGATGCCCGGACCGCCCGGCGAATGCCACAGGCGGATCGGCCCCGGCGACGGCGTGAAATCCTTGGGGTCTTCGGCGTTGATACGGCACTCCACCGCGTGGCCGCGTATCTGAATGTCATTTTGCCCATAGGGGAGAGGTTCGCCCGCCGCGATCAGCAGCTGCGCCTTGATGATATCGATGCCGGTGACCAACTCGGTGACCGGATGTTCCACCTGCACCCGCGTGTTCATCTCGATGAAGTAAAACTCGTTGTCCTGGTAGAGAAACTCGAGCGTGCCGGCGTTGCGGTAGCCCAAGTCCCGGCATGCCTTCGCGCAGCGCTCGCCCATGGTCTTGCGCTGCTTGGGGGTCAGCCCGGGCGCCGGCGCCTCTTCAATGACCTTTTGATGGCGGCGCTGCATGGAGCAGTCGCGTTCGCCCAAGTGCACGACATTGCCGTAATTGTCGGCCAGAACCTGAAACTCGATGTGCCGCGGCTTCTCGAGAAATTTCTCCATGTAGACCTGATCATTGCCGAAGGCGGCCAGCGCCTCGGCCTGCGTCACGCTAATGGCATTCAACAGCGACGCGTCGGTATGTACCACCCGCATGCCGCGGCCCCCGCCGCCGCCTGAAGCCTTGATGATCACCGGGTAGCCGATCCCTTTGGCAATGCGGAAATTCTCGTCCGCATCCTTGCCGAGCGGTCCGTCCGACCCCGGCACGCAGGGAACCCCGGCCGCTTTCATCTGCTTGATGGCGGACACCTTGTCGCCCAGCAGGCGGATCGTTTCCGCCCTAGGGCCCACGAAAATGAAGCCGCTTTTTTCGACCCGCTCGGCAAAATCGGCATTTTCAGACAGGAAACCGTAACCCGGATGTATCGCCACCGAGTCGGTAACTTCCGCGGCGCTGATGATGGCGGGCATATTCAGGTACGACAACGACGATTGCGGTGGACCGATGCACACGGTCTCATCCGCCAGCAGCACGTGTTTGGTGTTGTAATCGGCTGTGGAATGCACCGCCACGGTCTTGATGCCAAGTTCGCGGCAAGCGCGCAGGATGCGTAGAGCGATCTCGCCGCGATTAGCGATGACGACTTTTTCGATCATCGCAGCTATTCGATGATGAACAGCGGTTGGCCGAACTCGACGGGCTCACCGTTCTTCGCAAGAATCGCCGTGACCTGGCCCTCCTTGTCGGATTCTATTTGGTTCATCATCTTCATGGCTTCGATGATGCAAAGTATCTGACCGATTTTGATTTCGCTGCCGATCTCGACGAAGGGTTTGGCGCCGGGGGAGGCGGTCGAATAGAACGTGCCGACCATCGGCGAGGTGACCGTGTGCTCGTCGTTACGGGGTGGATGCTCGCCGGCGGCTGTGGCCGGCGCGGCCGCGGCGGCCGGGGCCGCGTGAACCGCCGGAGCGGTTTGCGCGAAGTGAGTCTGCATGCCGAATCGCGGGTGGCGGCTGATGCGGACGGATTCCTCGCCTTCCGATATCTCGAGCTCCGAGATACCGGACTCCTCGAGCAGTTCGATCAATTTCTTTACCTTGCGAATATCCATCCGCGGACCCCCTTCGATTATCGTTTTAGATTTTGGTCAGACGCGCGCTTGCGGCCTGGAGCGCGAGCTCATAGCCGATCGGGCCCAATCCAAATATGCAGCCGACCGCCACGTCGGATAAATAAGAATGATGCCGAAAGGCTTCACGCGCGAAGATGTTGCTCAGGTGCACTTCGATGAAGGGCACGGCTACCGCGAGCAGGGCATCGCGCAAGGCGATGCTGGTGTGGGTGAAGGCTCCCGGGTTGATGATGAGGAAGGCAATGCCGTCGCGTTTCATCGCCTGTATCCTGGCGATCAATTCGTGCTCAGCGTTGCTCTGCGCCGCGATCAGCTCGTGACCCAGGGACTTTGCCAGCGCCGACAAACGGGTCTCGATGTCCTGCAAAGAGGCCGTGCCATAGAGGCTCGGCTCGCGCGTGCCGAGAAGGTTTAAATTCGGACCATTGAGCAGCAGAATTCGAGGCAAGACTGTTGTCCCGGCTTAGTTGGCGTTGCAAAGGTCCGCGATAATAACCAGAACTTGGGGTGAAAAGGCAAGCTTCGGCGGCGAACGCACTCGAAACTGCCTATCCGGCGCGATTGTTAAGAATAGCCGCCAAACCATCGGCGATGCTGCGCTTCGCTTCGGGTAGCTGGACGAGATCTTGATTAAGGGTTTGCACTACAGAGAGGATCAAATCGGCCTGCGGGCGATGCAGTTCGCCGACGAACAGAGCCACCACCTCGCCGCGCCGGTCGGTGAACACCGTGAAGGGGAACGCCGGCGAGTCCATGCCGAACTTCGCGGCTACATCCAAGGCGTCCTGCTCGCCGATGAGCAGCGGATAGTCAATTTTGAATTCGCGCGCGAAGTCCTGAACTTTGTCGCGATAGTCGACTGCGATGCCGACCACGGTGACATCGCGCCCGGCCCATTCCGAAGCCAGAGTCTGAAGCAGCGGTATCTCGCGCCGGCAGGGTGCGCACCAGGTAGCCCAGAAGTTGATCACCAAGGATTTCCCGCTCCACCTCATGATGGGGGTGGGTAGGCCCTGAAGGTCGCTCAACGAGAAGACAGGCAGGCGCGCCGGAATTATGGGATGCGGCCACCCCTCATCGGGGGTCTGCGCGTTGGGCGCGCTGGCTTCGACCCCTGGCACGGCCTGGCCGTGCTCGGAAGTTCGAGTCACATAGAGCCGTGCGCCAGCCCAAATTGAGACCAGCACCACGGAAGCGGCAACGGCCACGCGCAGCCCGCGGTCGTTCATACCGGAATGTCGAGCTTGCGCCCCTTGCGAAGCACCAGCCCGGCGAGCAGAAACGCCAATACACCCCCAATAATGGCCATACCTTCCCAGGAGTGAGAAGGAGTGGCGACTGCGGCCGGCTTAATGGCTGCGCCTGGAAAAACCACTCTGGTGATGGGCGGATAGCATAGGCCCGCTTCCGCGCAGCCCTGGTAGGTCACTTTGATTTGAATGGGGTGGGCGCCGGCGTCAAAACGCTTGAAGGGCACGGCGACTTCGACCTGCTGGGTATAGATTTCCTGAGTCCCCAGGTACGGATCGGTCTTTATCAGGCCCTTGGGCAACTGCGGCGCGAGCACTAGCAAATCCGGACTCTCCGCCTTGACCTCGATCTTCTGTCGATACAGGTAATAGCCGTCGGCAATGACCCAGCGCACCATCAGAAGATCGCCGTCGACACGCGCGCCCAAACGAAACGCGACGTCGGGCGGCAGAAAGTCGGTCGCATTGGAATCAATTCCCCGCATCCACCACGGCTTGGCGCTTGCGGTGGTTGTCGCGCCGAGCAGCAAGAGACTTGACATAACGGCGGCGACTCGCATGCATTTCATCGCGGCACTTTAGCAGTCCGTAGCGCATGCGCGTCTTGCAATATTCTGCTGCATGACAACAAAGAATTAGCTCTGCGGCACTTGATTAGTAACAATCTGCCGCTATGATTAGCAGCCTCGATGGGAGAGTGCTAACAAACTCCTGTCACGGTTCAACCAAATTCATAGCATTAGGAGTCTTGTCTTATGAAGATTCGTCCCCTTCATGACCGCGTGATCGTGAAACGAGAAGAAGAAGAGCGTAAGTCCCCGGGTGGCATCGTGATCCCGGATACGGCGACCGAGAAGCCGATTTTCGGGAAAGTGATTGCCGTCGGCAAGGGCAAGATTTTAGAGAACGGCGAGATTCGCCCGCTGGACCTCAAGGTCGGCGACAAGATCCTGTTCGGTAAGTACAGCGGTACCGAAGTGAAAATGGATGGCGATGAATTGGTAGTCATGCGTGAGGAAGACGTCATGGCTGTGGTCGAGGGCAAGTAAGCCGAGACCTTTCTATCTTTATCTTCTCGCGAGTCAAATTCTAATTTAGAGGTATCAGCAAATGGCAGCAAAAGACGTACGCTTCAGCGACGACGCTCGAGCACGCATGTTCAAAGGTGTGAATGTCCTGGCGAATGCCGTCAAGGTAACGCTGGGTCCCAAAGGCCGCAACGCCGTGCTCGACAAGAGCTTCGGCGCCCCCACCGTCACCAAGGACGGTGTTTCGGTCGCCAAAGAAATCGAACTGAAAGACAAGTTTGAAAACATGGGCGCGCAGATGGTGAAGGAAGTTGCTTCCAACACGTCCGACGAAGCCGGCGACGGCACCACCACCGCAACCGTGCTGGCGCAAGCCATCATCCGCGAAGGCCTGAAGGCCGTCGCTGCGGGCATCAACCCGATGGACCTGAAGCGCGGCATCGACCAAGCCGTTACCGTGGCGGTCGACGAGCTGAAGAAAATCTCCAAGCCGGCCAAGGATCCGAAGTCGATTGCGCAGGTCGCTACGATCTCCGCAAACGCCGATGAGAGCATTGGCAAGACCATTGCCGATGCGATGGCAAAGGTCGGTAAAGAAGGCGTAATCACGGTTGAAGAAGGTTCGGGCCTCGAGAACGAGCTCGAAGTGGTCGAAGGCATGCAGTTCGATCGCGGCTACCTCTCGCCGTATTTCATCAACAATCAGCAGAGCCAGAGCGCCGAGCTCGAAAAGCCGCTGATCCTGCTGGTCGACAAGAAGATCTCCAACATTCGCGAATTGCTGCCGCTGCTGGAAGCCATTGCCAAGGGTGGCCGCCAGCTGTTGATCGTCGCCGAAGACGTCGAGGGTGAGGCATTGGCCACGCTGGTCGTCAACACGATCCGCGGCATCGTCAAGGTTGCCGCCGTCAAGGCGCCGGGCTTCGGCGATCGCCGCAAAGCCATGCTGCAGGACATTGCCGTTCTCACGGGCGGCACGGTCATCTCCGACGAAGTCGGCTTGTCGCTCGAGAAAGCGACCCTTAACGATCTCGGCGAAGCGAAGAAGATTCTGGTGGAGAAAGAGAACACCACGATCATCGACGGCGCCGGCAAGGCCTCTGATATCAAGGGCCGCGTCGACAGCATCCGCCAGCAGATCGAGGAAGCGACCTCCGACTACGACAAGGAAAAGCTCCAGGAGCGCGTTGCCAAGCTCTCCGGCGGTGTTGCCGTGATCAAAGTCGGTGCTGCGACCGAGATCGAAATGAAGGAAAAGAAGGCCCGCGTCGAAGACGCATTGCATGCAACCCGAGCAGCCGTCGAAGAGGGTGTGGTCCCGGGCGGCGGTGTCGCTCTGGTTCGCGCGCTGAAGGCCATCGAGAAGCTCACCGGTAAGAACGAAGATCAGACCACGGGCATCAAGATTCTGGCGCGCTCGATCGAAGAGCCGTTGCGTCAGATTGTCGCCAATGCCGGCGAAGACGCCGCGGTGGTGCTGAACCGGGTCCGCGAGGGCAAGGGCACCTACGGCTACAACGCCGCGACCAGTGAGTACGGCGATATGATCGAAATGGGCATCCTGGATCCGACCAAGGTCACGCGTCTGGCCCTGCAAAACGCGGCCTCGGTGGCGGGATTGTTGCTCACGACGGAAGTCATGATCGCCGAGTCGCCGAAAGACGATGAGCATGCACATGGCGCCCCGGGTGGCGGCATGGGTGGCATGGGCGGCATGGATATGTAATAACGGCCAAGGCCGTGGCACACGCGGACGCAAGGTCCGCGTTGTCCGATTACAGTCGAAGGAAGCGGGCTCAGTGCCCGCTTTCTTTTGCCCGTCTGAAATGCGCGTCCGCCGTCATTCCAAGATCTGGTACCACTTGGCGAACAACCGCTATCCGGGCACACTAGGCGCGAAAGAAATAGCCGCCGTCGAGCGGATTTCAGGGGAAACCTCATGCCACGGACTGCATACGTACCGCGACTACTTGCTTGTTTGATTTTCAGCGTCCAGGTAATGCCGCTGTTGGCCGCGACTGGCGCGCGCGCTGCACCGGCCGCGCCACCGCTAGAGGCGTTTGGCACCATTCCAGTCGAGAGCGACGTCGTGCTCAGCCCCGATGGCCACTGGCTGGCGTGGCTGGACCACAAAGAGGCGCGGCCGCGAGTCATCATGTTCGATGCGATCGCCAGAAAGCTGCAACGGGTGCTCGCGGTTCCGGAACGCACCAAGCTTCGATATCTGGTTTGGAGCGACAACGAAACTTTGCTGATCATCCTGAGTGAAACAAAGGAGGCGGTGATCGGCGCAGAAGTATCCCGCGAATACTTCCGAACCATTGCACATGATGTGAGCGGCGGGATTGGCCGCATGCTGCCTTCCAATCAGCTGGGTTCGGGTGGGGCGGGCGCTGCTGCGGGTGTGCTGGGATATCGGACGTCGGGTACTTCCAAGTCCGGACCTCCTCTTGCAAATCTCGTCGCAACGCGCACCACCAAGCCGTATACGGTGATCATGGAGACCTATGGGAAGTGTCACGCAGTCGTCGCGAATTGCCTTTTGGAAGTGGATACGCGCACCGGACAGGCCACCATCATCAAGGTAGGTGGTGAGTTTACTACCGCATGGGTTGTGGACCGGGAAGGTAACCCGGTGGCGCGCGAGGACTGGGATTATCAGCATCATGCTTATCGGTTGTTTGCGCTGGCAGGCGACGCTCTTAAGGAAATCCTGCGCAGGGACGACAGCGAACATCCGAACCTGGTTGGGCTGCTTGCCGATGGATCTGCGGTCGTCCTGCTAGCCACCAACGGGCGCGATCATCAGGCCGCATGGGCACTGCCGCTCGACGGCTCGCCGCTCAAGCTTCTCGCTGAGGATCCGAACGCCGATATCACCGGCGTGTACACCGATGCATATACCGGAGCGATTATCGGCGTTTATGCCAACGGTATGGCAGCCAGCACACACTGGCTCGATCCCAAGCTTCAGCAGCGCCACGCGATTCTGCAGCGCTCGTTCCCGGGCCGTCAGGTTCACGTCTATGGGTGGACCGCTGACGGCACCAAGACGCTCGCGCTT
>Ga0209773_10000275_pt1 | contig 15850 bp, 11 predicted proteins | sample BogFormECP14_OM1_FD_188244 | JGI IMG/M metagenome (GOLD analysis project Ga0209773, IMG submission 188244) | Bog forest soil microbial communities from Calvert Island, British Columbia, Canada - ECP14_OM1 (SPAdes) (version 2) | ecosystem: Environmental > Aquatic > Freshwater > Wetlands > Bog ... | reverse complement strand
GTCGCGATCGAAAAAGACATGGCGCTGATCGACATCGGTCTGAAGACCGAAGGCCGGGTCGCGCTGAAGGAATTCACCAATCACGGCCGCGATCCCTCCCCAAAGGTCGGCGACGAGGTCGAGGTCTACCTCGAGCGCATCGAGAACGCGCTCGGCGAAGCCGTCATCTCGCGCGACAAGGCGCGCCGCGAGGAAAGCTGGGTCAAGCTCGAGCAGGCGTTCGAGAAGGGCGAGAAGGTCGACGGCGTGATCTTCAACCAGGTCAAGGGCGGCTTCACCGTCGACCTCGACGGCGCGGTGGCGTTCCTGCCGCGCAGCCAGGTCGACATCCGCCCGGTACGCGACGTCGCGCCGCTGATGAACGTCTCGCAGCCGTTCCAGATTCTGAAGATGGATCGCCGCCGCGGCAACATCGTCGTCTCCCGCCGCACCGTGCTGGAAGAGAGCCGCGCCGAGCAGCGGCACGAGATCGTCGCCAATCTCGCCGAGGGCCAGGTCATCGACGGCACGGTCAAGAACATCACCGATTACGGCGCGTTCGTGGACCTGGGCGGCATCGACGGCTTGCTGCACGTCACCGACATCGCCTGGCGCCGCGTCAACCATCCGACCGAGGTGCTGAGCATCGGCCAGACGGTCAAGGTCCGCATCATCAAGATCAACCACGAGACCCACCGCATCTCGCTCGGCATGAAGCAGTTGCAGGAAGACCCGTGGTCGGCGATCGAAGCCCGCTACACGATCGGCCAGCGGTTGCGCGGCCGCGTGACCAACATCACCGACTACGGCGCCTTCGTCGAGTTGGAGCCGGGCATCGAGGGACTGATCCACGTCTCCGAAATGTCCTGGACCAAGAAGAACGTCCATCCCGGCAAGATCATCTCGACCAGCCAGGAGGTCGAGGTTCAGGTGCTCGAGGTCGATTCCGCCAAGCGCCGCATCTCGCTCGGCCTGAAGCAGACCCTGCAGAATCCTTGGGAAGCCTTCGCGGAGAAACATCCGGTCGGCTCGACGGTCGAGGGCGAGGTCAAGAACAAGACCGAATTCGGCCTGTTCATCGGGCTCGACGGCGACGTCGACGGCATGGTGCATCTCTCGGACCTCGACTGGTCGCGTCCGGGCGAGCAGGTGATCGACGAGTTCAAGAAGGGCGACAGGGTCAGCGCCAAGGTGCTCGATGTCGATATCGAGAAGGAGCGCATCGCGCTCGGCGTCAAGCAGCTCGCCAGCGATCCCTTCGCGCCCAAGAAGGTGGGCGAGGACGCGGGCGAAGGCGAGATGCGCAAGGGTTCGGTCGTGACCTGCGAAGTACTCGAGGTCAAGGACGGCGGCATCGAGGTCAAGCTCGCGGGCACCGACCTGACCGCCTTCATCAAGCGCGCGGAACTCGCGCGGGACCGCGGTGATCAGCGTCCCGAGCGCTTCTCGGTCGGCGAGAAGGTCGATGCGCGCATCATCCAGTTCGACCGTCGCGCCCGTAAGGTCGCGGTGTCGATCAAGGCGCTGGAAGTGGCCGAGGAGAAGGAGGCGATCGCCCAATACGGCTCCGCCGATTCGGGCGCTTCGCTCGGCGACATCCTGGGCGCCGCCCTCAAGGCGCGCGATAAGAAGTAAGGCGAATTTCGCCGTCCGCGGACTGAAGCAAGCCGGCGTCGGACAGCTCCGACGCTGGCTTTTTATCGAGCGGCAGGCGATTTTCTGCTGAAAGTAGGGCAGTCGGGCAGGTCTTCAGCCGTTCGCGCAGGTCGGCCACGAGCCACCTTCCCGCGCGCCCGAACTCGCGGCCGCGTTCCGAAACGACATAAAGCCGAAATGCGACGGGCTCCTCTTCGGCGATGATGAGGCGTTTGAGCCGCCCGGCCGCGACAAGAGCTTCGATCATGTGCCAGGGCATGTTGCACCAGCCGAAGCCCGCCAAGAGGAACTCTAGCCGGGTGGCCAGATCCGCGAAGCGCCAGACATGGTGGCTGATGATGCCGCCGCGAAGGTTCTGCGCGAACGCCGTTCGGCCTGTCAGCACGAGTTGCACGTGCGGCTCCAACGTTTCGCGGCGGATCGGCTCCGGCGCCAGGGCCAACGGATGGCTCGCCGCGACGACCGGCACGAGCGCGACCTGCGTGAGGAACTCGGCTGAAATGTCTGGGGTCGGGCGATCGCGCAGAGGGAAGATCCCCATGCGGGCCGCGCCGCTACGCAGGGTATCCTCCGCGCCTCCCAGCGCCTCGGTAAAGACGGTCGCCGGCAAATGCGGGAAGGCGCCGCGCAGCGCTTCGAGGCTCCTCATCAGCAGCGGCATCGGGAACGTCGCGTCGACCGCCAGCGTCAATTCGGCCTCGAGGTCCTCGGCGATGCTCTGTGCGCGCGCCCGCAGCGCCATCGCGCTCGCGACGATCGCGCGCGCGTCGCCCACGATCGCGGCCCCCGCGTCGGTCAGAGTCGGCGTCCTGGTCGAGCGGTCGAACAGCGGCACGCCGAGCGTCGTCTCCATCGCCTGAACGGCCTGGCTGATCGCCGATTGAACCCGCCTCAGCCGTCTCGCGGCCGCCGAAAAACTTCCGGTTTCTGCGACCGCGACGAGCACGCGCATCTGGTCGAGGGTCAGCGGATCGATCATCCATCAGTTCCTGAGATAGAATGCAACAGAATTTTACCAATTGCAATGATGGATGATAAGCCCCATTCTAGCTGCAGTGCAACATGTTCTGGGGAAATTCGCATGACGATTCACATTCCCGATCCCAAGGCGATCGATGCGGCGGCGCTCGCGCAGCTCTTCACCGAGGCGCGCACGCACAACGGTTTTATCGACCGGCACGTGCCAGACGAGCTTCTGCGTAAGGCGTTCGATATCGCCAAGATGGGTCCGACGAGCGCCAATCAATCGCCGCTGCGCGTCCTGTTCTTGCGCTCCGAAGCCGCCAGGGCGCGCCTGCTTCCCGCGCTTTCGGCCGGCAACCTCGAAAAGACCAGGGTGGCGCCCGTCGTCGCGATCACGGCCTATGACGAGCAGTTCTACGAGCACCTGCCGTTTCTGTTCCCGCACGCGGACGCCAAGCCCTGGTTCTCGGGAAATGCGGAGCTCGCCGCCCGCAGCGCGTTCCAGAACGGAACGTTGCAGGTCGCCTATCTCATCATCGCGCTGAGGGCGGTAGGACTCGATACGGGTCCGATGACGGGTTTCGACCGAACCAAGGCCGACGCGGAGTTCTTCCCCGACGGGCGCTTCAAGTCGAACGTACTGATCAACATCGGCTACGGCGATTCGAGCAAGCTGTTCCCCCGTAGCCCGCGTTTCGACTTTGATCATGTCGCGCAGATCCTCTGAACCCTGAAGCCGCGTCGACCGGGGTCGGCGCGGATCCTTGCCAATCGAATGGAGACTGAATTGGATTTCGCCATCATACCTGGATCTTGGGCTACAAAGGTTCAATCGGTGTTCCGCATCGTGTTCGGACTGACCTTCTTGGAGCATGGCACGGGAAAGCTGTTGGGCTTTCCCTTCCTTCCCGGCCTCGACAAGATGCCTCACGGCTTGTTCCTGTTCACCGGCGCGACGGAGCTGGTCGGAGGCGCGCTGATCGTGCTCGGCCTGTTCACGCGCCCGGTCGCGTTCGTTCTGTCCGGATTCATGGCCTTCGCCTACTTCATGGTGCATTTTCCCATGGGCTGGTTCCCCGCCACGAATTACGGCGAGGCCGCGGTGCTGTATTGTTTCGCGTTCCTCTACATCTCAGCGGCTGGACCTGGCGACTGGGCGCTCGATCGGATTGCGCGTCCGAGCGGCGAGAGGCTGGGCGGTGTCAGCGCCGCGGCGTGACATAGGGCGTGACATAGGGGAAAATTGAGAGAGTCTCGGAGCCAGCTGCAAAGCTCGCTCTTTTGCTTTCGAGCGACAGATCGACTCAGCGAATTCCGCGTGCGGATCGGCCAACGCTGATATGTGCCGCGCCAACGAAATACGTCGCTCGAATGCCTCGGCCTGCCACCCTAACTAAGACGACGCCCAAAAAATAAGCGCTGCGCTTGCAGCTTCGTCATGCGCGGGCCTGAGCCGTGCATCCAGGGCCGACGTCTGCGGATAATCACCGAAGGCGCCGCCTGGATGCCCGGCTTCGGTCCCCGGGGTCAAGCCCGGGGAGGGCATGACGAGCAGCGGCGGAAGCGGCCCGACTCGGTATGGGATACGTCGGGCGCGCGGATCGATTTTGCGTCAAATTCCCTGCTCCGGTCGAAAAGGCGGAATTTGATTCCCTGCTCGCGCGAAATAATTCCCTGCTCGTCTGCGTAGGGAATTGGCTGACAACTAGCTGAATTCGCAGCTGTTTTCGAGACGGCTTTTCGCGAAAAGCGGCTGATTCGGCGAAATTCCCTGCATTTTTCCCTGCCACCAGGGAATTTAGCACGCCAGGCGTTTGCCGAATTTGATCCAAGGCAAGCCGCCAAGAAGCCGGCTGTCGGGAACGGAGCGTGCTCGAAATACGCGCATCAGGTCCGCGGCGGCGGCAATCTTCTGCGCCTTTCGGCTGTGGGCGCCAGACGGAATTAGCCGCCCGCCCACAGAGCCGGGATCACTGAGCCGGACCGCGCAACCCATCGGGCAAGCTGGCCGCGCCGGCGCCGGCCGCGGGGCGTGCCACGTTGAAAGCGTCGAGAATCAATTCCCCATAGGGGTTCGTCAACGAAGCGCCGTGGCCGGTCGTGTCCTTGCGTGGGTGCTCCGCCGAAGCCGCGGGAGCGGAATTCGCCGGGGTGCGCGGCGCGACAGAGGTTTCGGCAGCGACGCTCTGTCCGGAGGGTCGGGCCGAAGCGCGCAAGACCGGGCGCGCAGGCGGCAGGGGCGCAGTCAGGGCGGCGGCCCGCGCGAGGAGGGCGGGACGCTCGGGCGGCTCCGGGGCCGTGGCGCCCGGATCGGCGAGCGCCAGAGCGTTCGAGGGCGCCGCTCCGACGCCGTGCGTGATGGCGTGCGGCAACTTGCCGCGCTCCAGCAACGCGGCGACGAGGTCTCTGTTGGACGACGGCGGCAGGCTCGCCGGCTTGCCCTCTTCCGAGGCGACGACCGGCCTTGTCGGCGGCAAGGGAGTACCGGGGACCGCCTCGGCGACATCGATCAGGCCGGTCGGTTTGCGCGGCGGCAGCGGCGCGATGAACTTCGCCGCAATCGGCCCGTGCAGCGAAACCGCGCTCGCTTCCTCAGCCGCAGCCGCATCCGTATCCGACGCCGCGACAACCTGTGGAACGGGCGCCGGTGCGGCGGGCGGGGCCGCGGCGGGCGCGGGCTCCTGGTCGGCCGGCGTCGACGGGGCGGCCTGGGAGTAGATCTGGCCGCGCTGCAGATTGCCTCTCGCGCTCGCGAGGACGTCCGGCGCCGGCGGGGCGGGCTCCGCGTAGGTCTGACCGCGCGGCAGATTGCCCCTCGCGCTCGTGAGGGCGTCGGGAGCCGCAGTCGGAGCGACCGAGGCGACTTGGATTCCACCTCTGCCGCCGAAGTGACCGCCGCGCCCCGACGAGGTTACGAGGTTGTCGGCGCCGGTTTCCTCTTCGTCGTCCGCTCCTCCGCCGCGAGCGCCGAAGAGAAAGCCCAGAAAGCCGAAACCCGAACCCTTGCTCGCGGTCTGGATCTCGCCGCCGCGCGCTTCGATTTCGGCGCGCGCTTGTTCGTATCCAGCCATGGGTTGGCCGTCGGAAGGGATGAACACGGTTTTGCCGTCCGGGAACAATCGCGTCAGCGCGTCGCGGCTCATTCGCGGCCAATATCGGATCGAGCCGCAGTCGATGTGAACCCAGGGCGTTCCTCCGGTCGGGTAAAATCCGACGCCGCCCGCCTGCATGCGCATCGTGATGTCGCGTATGGTCGCCGTGCCGACGTCGAGGAAATGTGCATCGACCGCGCGGCCTTCCATATGCTGGGAGTGTTCCGCCACTTGGCGAGAACGGCGACGCAACATCGCGTTGGTCTGCGGCGATCGATAACCGGAGAGGATGTCCACGGGTTGCTGGGATCCGGATTCGCGATAGACCTGCCAAATGATGTCGAAGAGTTTCGGATCCATCTTCGGCGACTCGTTGAGCCGCCAGTCGCGAAGAAACCAGTTCAGCTTGTCGAGCACCGCTGAATCATAATAGCCGTCGACCTTGTAGGTGAACGAGCCCGATTCGTTGGTATGGGCATTGGAGAGCGTGAGAGTGCGGGTGTCGCCGTTGGCGATCGCCGACTCCGTCGAGTTGGGCGCCGCCGCCAGGACGAGCAGCAACGGGCCCAAGAGTACACGCAGCGACCTGCGCACACGCCCTATAGCTACGCCGTCTTGCGTAAATGCCCGCAACAGATTCCCTTCCTATACCCGATCGCCGCGTCCGCCAGCCACTATGCGACCCAGACCCCCAACGCCGACTCTATCCGTATCCCCGAGAGCACAGCGGAAGGAAAAGAACTCCAATGCCGCTATAGCCCAGCTCGATCCTGGATTCAATATTGACGTAAGCGCAAAAGTGTTGCAGCGACCTGTGCGGTCAATCCGTACACATCCTCACGCTCCTGCGCGGCGCCAGCGGCATCGATGAATTCGGTGAAATATTCGATATGGATGGGCAGCGGATGCGGCAGGAAAATCGCCTTTTCGTTGGTTCCGAGCAAGGCTTGGATTCTTCCGGCGCTCCAACCTCGCGCTCGGCCGCCCATCAACAATTCCGCCAACCGGAGCGGCTCCTCCACACGCACGCAGCCGTGACTGTAGGCGCGTCGGGGGGTCGAGAACAACGCGCGCGTGGGCGTATCGTGCAGATAGACCGAGTGCTCGTTAGGGAACATGAACAAGATTCGCCCGAGCGCGTTGCCCTCGCCCGGCGGCTGATTCACGACGAGTCGACCGCCGACATAGCTGACCTGGAACCCCCGTCTGGCGAGATAGCGCGGATCGCTGGCGAGTTTGGGCAGCATTTCCTTCTTTATTATCGAATCGGGAACGCGCCAAATCGGATTGACGAGGATGTATTTGACTTCATTTGAAAAGATCGGCGTCGGCGTGTCGGGTTTGCCGACGATGACGCGTGCGCGAAGCACTTCGTCGTCGCCGTCCATCACATGCAGCGTGTAATCGGGAACGTTGATTTCGATGTGGGCCTGCCCCATTTCGCCCGGCTGCCAGCGCCACATCTCCATGTTGGCCAGAATCGCCGCCTCACGCCGGGAATTGGGACTGCCGAACAACGCCTCGCTGGTCGCCGTCGTCAGCGCGCCGTCGGCGGCGAGCCCCTTCGACTTCTGGAACGCGGCCACCGCGCTCGCCACGCGCGCGTCGTAAAGGCGCGCGCTGCTCGGATCGACCTGAGCGCCCAGGCCAAACCGCGCGCGGATCAGAGGAACCCGCGAATCGGCCATTCCGATCCTCAGGGTCGGGCCGGCGAGCGGACGCCGCGCCGCCACCGGCGAAGCCGCCCTCAGCCGCGCCAACTCGTCACGCAGATCCTGATAGCCTTTCTGGCTCGGATTGTAGCCAGCCAGCGCCTCGCCCGGGTCTGCGGCCCTCGCCGTCTCGCTGAGGGCCTTGGCCGGATCGACGACAGCAGGGCTCGCGGTGACGAAATTCGAAAGCTTCGCGGGCGCGATTCGCGAGCCGCTGGCCTGCAGCGCATAGGCGACGAGAGCGGCGGAAATCGTCGTTTCGACCTGGGCCAGGCGCTCGGGTCGGGTATCGGCGAAGGTCGGATCGGGCAACGTGAAGGCTGCGAGGTCGAGGCCGTCCTCGTCCGCGCGCGCCAGCCGGGCGAGCACGGTGCGCCCGCGAGGCGTAAGCCCTTGGCCATCGACCCAAACCGGCGCGAACAGCCTGTCCGTGTAGAAGTCGTAGATCGCGGCGCGCGCCGCGCGCCAATCCCCTGCGCCCAGGGGATTCACGGTCGGGCTCAGCGCGACGAGGGAAGCGAGCGCGCCATCCAGGGCGCCTGCAATTTCGGAACTCTCCGCCGCTCCAGGCTCGGGTGTGGCAAGGTTCGTCGGCGCGCCAGGGGTCTCAGCCGGCTGCGCGGCGACGGGCGGCGCTGGCGGCGTCGCCGGCGGCTCGGGGGCGCTGGCGTCCGCCGGCTTGAAATCGAAGCGAGTGTCCGTGCGCGGCGTTTCGGCGACGGCCTTGGGCGGACTCGCCAGGGTCTTCGCCGCGGTAACATCGACGCCCGTCAAGTCGGCCATTACCCGATAATCGGGCGGCGACGAAAAATCGTGCGGCGAGACCTTCCGCGGCTTGGAATCATCCGCGGGCGCCGTCACTGGGCGCCCGGAATCGGTCGGTGTCATAATTAGCGCGCGCCCGGGCCCTGCGGTCGCCGCGAGGACTGCGAGCACAATCCACCCCGCACCCGTACGCAACCCCTTGACGAACACGCTCATCGTCCGGCCTACCCCCCGTCCGACCCGAATGCATCCATTAGTAAGGCTTGCCGCGGACTTGTCCAGCGCCACTCGCGCGGGCGGCGCCGGCGATCTCCCATGGGGCGCCCCAACGTGGGTCACGCGGCGGCTTCTCCGAGGACTTCGGTTTCCAGTCCGATTTCCTTCATCTTTCGGTAGAGCGTTGAACGCCCGATGCCGAGCTTGCGGGCCATTTGCGACATTTGGCCGCGGTAATGCAAGAGCGCGAACCGGATCGTCTCGGCTTCGATCTCCTCGAGTTTCCTCACGTCGCCGTTCTCGTCGATCAATCTGAGGATGTTTTGATCGCGGGGCTCGAACAAAGCCGTTTCGCTGGAGAAGGCGACTGGCGGCGTCGAGGTTTCTGAAAGCGGCGGCGGGACCGGCGGAATGCGCACGTCGAAGCCTTCGACCTGCGCCGCGATCTGGGGAAACTCCGCGGTGGTCAGTTCGTCGCCGTCGGCGAGCACGACGGCCCGGAACATCGCATTCTCGAGCTGTCTGACGTTGCCGGGCCAATCGTAAGCGCACAGCAGGGCGAACGCTTCGTTGGAAATGCCGCGGATGCGCTTGCCCTCTTCCGCGCAGAAGCGCGCCAAAAACCGCCGGGCGAGTTCGGGCACGTCGGCGGCGCGCGCGCGTAGCGGCGGAATGGTGATGGGAAAAACGTTGAGGCGGTAGAACAGGTCCTCGCGGAAGCGCCCGCGCTTCACCAGCTCGATGAGGTTCTGATTGGTTGCGGAAACCAGGCGGATGTCGACCTTGACGGGGCGGCGGGCGCCCACCGGATCGATTTCGCCCTCTTGCAAGGCGCGCAGCAACTTCACCTGTGCGTCCAACGGCAGTTCGCTGATTTCGTCGAGGAACAGCGTCCCGGCGTTCGCCTCGGCGAACTTGCCGGTATGCTTCTCGGTGGCGCCTGTGAAGGCGCCCTTCTCATGCCCGAACAGGATCGACTCGACCAGATTTTCCGGCAGGGCGCCGCAATTGACGGTGACGAAGGGCTTGCCTCGGCGATCGGAGCTGCCCTGGATCGCCCGCGCCAGCAGCTCCTTGCCGACCCCCGATTCGCCTTCGATCAGCACCGGAATGCTCGATTTGGCCGCGCGCTCGGCCAGACGCAATGTCCGCGCCATGCTCTCGACCTGGGTGCCGATATCGCGGAAAGTGAGCTCGCCGGCGGTTCGACGATTCGCGCGCCGCAGTTCGTCCTCGAGCGCATCGACGCGCAGCGCGTTCTTGATCGACACCTGCAGACGCTCGGCGCCGACCGGTTTGACCACGAAGTCGAGCGCGCCGGCGCGCATCGCCGAGATCACCGCCTCGATCGACCCATGCGCGGTCTGGACCACGGCTGGCGTCGTAATCCCGCGCTGACGCATGCGCGTCAGCACTCCCATGCCGTCGAGGTCGGGCATGACCAGATCGAGAACGATCAGATCGACCGTGGGTCGGTCCGGCGCTTCCAGCCGCGCGAGACCCGCCGAGCCCGATTCGGCTGTTTCGACTTCATAGCCGAATCGCCGCGCCATGGCCTCCAAGAGCCGACGTTGGACGGGATCATCGTCGACGATCAGGATCAGGGCGGCCATGAAAATTCCGTCTGGCGCGGTCCCGAAGACCGCTTCGCCGCCTAGCGTCCTCCAACAGGGTAAAAGTCGTGTTAATGTCGTCCGCTTTCGGTGCGTCTATAGGGTAATTTGCACGCGGCCTTGCCGCGTCGAAGCGTTTCCGGCATTCCGGGAGGAATTGAGAGCGGAACGAGCGAGGTCGACGACATGACAATTTTCGAACCCCATCGCGGCGCGGCGGCCTCTGCGTCGTCTCCCACCGAGGATCTCGGCCCTCTGCCGCAGTGGAAGCTCGAGGATCTTTACGAGAGTCCGGAGTCCCCGCGCTTCCAGAGCGACCTGCTTCGCGCAGTAGACGAGGCGAAGGCGTTCGCGGGAAACCATCGTGGAAAGCTGGAAGGGCTGGCAAACGGGCCGGACGCGGGTGAGCGGCTGTTCGAGGCGGTGCGAGCCTACGAGGCGCTGCAAGACCTGATGGGCCGGCTCATGTCCTACGCGTCGCTGCTTTACGCGGGCGACACGAGCGATCCCGCGCGCGCCAAGTTCTACGGCGACACACAGGAGAAGATCACGGCGATCTCCGGAGATCTCCTTTTCTTCGAATTGGAGCTGAATCGCCTCGACGACTCTCGGCTCGACGCGGCGACACGACGCACGCCCCTCTCCCATTACCGTCCTTGGCTCGACGACATTCGAAAGGAGCGCCCGCATCAGCTCGCCGACGAGATCGAGAAACTGTTCCTCGAGAAGTCTGTGACGGGCGTGGCCGCCTGGAACCGCCTGTTCGACGAGACCGTCGCCTCGCTGCGGTTTCCGTTCGAAGGGCAGGAACTGACTCTGGAGCCGCTGCTATCCAGGCTGCAGGACCCTGACGAAACCAAGCGCGAGGCGGCGGCGCATTCGCTCGCCGCGACGCTGGGCGAGAACCTCCGGGTGTTCACGCTCGTCACGAACACTCTCGCAAAGGACAAGGAGATCTCCGATCGCTGGCGCAAGTTCGAGGACATCGCCGATTCGCGCCACCTGGCCAATCGGGTCGAACGCGAGGTCGTCGACGCTCTCGTCACCGCGGTCACCGAAGCCTACCCCCGCCTCTCGCATCGCTACTACGCCTTGAAGGCGCGCTGGTTCGGCAAGGATCAGCTCGAATCCTGGGACCGCAACGCGCCTTTGCCGAACGCCGCCACGCGCACTTTTACATGGGAGGCGGCGCGGGACACGGTGCTGGACGCCTACAGCGGTTTTTCGCCCGTCATGTCGGACACCGCGAGGCGCTTCTTCGACGAAGGCTGGATCGACGCGCCCGTGCGCCCGGGAAAGGCGCCGGGCGCCTTCGCGCACCCGACGACGCCATCGGCGCACCCTTACGTGCTCGTCAATTATCTCGGCAAGCCGCGCGATGTGATGACGCTCGCGCACGAACTGGGTCACGGCGTCCATCAAGTTCTCGCCGCGCCGAACGGAGCGCTGATGGCCCCGACGCCGCTGACGCTCGCCGAAACCGCCTCCGTGTTCGGGGAAATGCTGACGTTTCGGGCTCTGCTCGCGCAAACGACCGACCCGGCCGCTCGCAAGTCGATGCTCGCCGCCAAGGTCGAGGACATGCTCAACACCGTGGTGCGGCAGATCGCGTTCTACAACTTCGAGCGCAAGGTCCACACCGAGCGCAAGAACGGCGAACTGACCTCCGAGGCTATCTGCGCGCTCTGGATGAGCGTGCAATCGGATAGCCTCGGACCGTCGATCAAACTCGGACTCGGCTATGAGAACTATTGGGCCTATATCGGCCACTTCATCCATTCGCCGTTCTATGTCTACGCCTATGCCTTCGGCGATTGCCTCGTCAATTCGCTCTACGGCGTTTATGAGCGCGCGCACGAGGGTTTCGCGGAGCGCTACCTCGCGCTGCTGGCGGCCGGCGGCTCCAAGCCGTACTCGGAGCTGCTCCAGCCGTTCGGCCTCGACGCCCGAGATCCGGGCTTCTGGGGCATCGGACTGTCGTTGATCGAGCGCATGATCGGCGAACTCGAGGAGCTCGGGTAGATGGGCGCGTCGTCGTTGCAGCGCCAGTCCCGCTTTGGCGGCGAATGCGGTGTTTCCCGTAGCGTTCGGATCGGCGGAGCGCAGGCGCCTATTTCAGTTCTGCATCGAGCGATTTCAAAACGTTGGGCGCCTTTTTCTGCACCTTTTGCAAACTTGTCGTTCTCGCGGCTCCTGAGCCGGAGTCGCGCACGATCAGCCGCGCGCCGTGTACCAGATCTTGTAGGTTCGAGTCTTCCGAGCCCATACCATTTCCCGGCGCGGATTCAATCTTTTCAAGCCGTTGCGGCGCCATTTCCCGGTGACTCCGTTTTCAAATCCGAACGGTTTTCCGGCAAATTGCTTGATAAAAATGTTATATTTGCAAATCGCAAGTCCCCATCCTCCTGTCCTGCAAACCGCCCTGAAAAGGCCGCGACCGCCCGGCGCGCATCGAGGAGAGGCCTGAAGAGCTCAAAAAGAACTGTAGCACGAATTGTGCTTCTCCGAAACAAACTTCAGAAAAATCGACGCCCTCCGTTTCAGCGGAAAACCGCGCCCAGGGCGTCCCGTCCTGCGAGGCGGTCACGCGCCGCCCTTTCGGCATCGCGTTCCGCGCCGACCGTTCACCAACCCATTCGAATAAAAGGTTGGCGGACGAATAAACCATATCATATATTTTGTTGTCGCTCTGGACTTGATTTGGGGACAGACACATGACGGAAGCGATGGCGGGGCAATCCCGAGGTCGTTCTGCCCTGTCCGAAAGCCCTCGCCGAATTCATCGACTGCGAATCGCGGAAATTGCACAAATACGATACGCGCATTCAGGTTTTACTTGCTCGTGGTCGCGAATTGTTGAACAGTGTCGCCGCCTTGTCGAGAGAAACGCCCCCCCGAGGGTCGGCTCGACGGGACGCGGTTGAGCTGTGATGGGGAGGCGTGGTGCCGGTTCTGGAGTTGCAGGGCGTTTCGAAACACTTCGGCGCGATTCACGCGCTCAACGAAGTGGACCTCGTGCTTGAATCCGGCGAAGTTCTCGGGCTGATGGGCGACAACGGCGCCGGCAAGACGACACTCGTGCGGGTCATCGCCGGCAATTTTCCGCCAACGTCCGGGGAAATCCGCATTGATGGCGCGCCGGTGCATTTCTCCAAGCCGGTCGAGGCGCGGCAAAAGGGCGTCGAAGTCGTCTATCAGGACCTCGCCCTCTGCAACAATCTGTCGGCGGCCGCGAATGTCTTTCTCGGGCGCGAAATCAAGAAGGGAATCGGCCCGATTCGTTGGCTCGACCACGCCGCGATGGCGCAGCGCGCCGGCCAGTTGTTCACCGAGCTGAAATCCGAGACGCGCCCGCGCGATCTCGTGCGCCAGATGTCGGGCGGGCAGAGACAGGCGGTCGCGATCGCGCGCACCCGTCTGTCGAAGCCCAAGATGGTGCTGATGGACGAGCCGACTGCCGCCATTTCGGTGCGCCAGGTCGCCGAAGTGCTCGATCTCATTCGCCGCCTGCGCGATTCGGGCATGGCGATCATCCTGATCAGCCATCGCATGCCCGATGTGTTCGCGGTTTGCGACCGGGTGACGGTGATGCGACGCGGCCGCAAGGTCGCGGAGAAACCGATCGCCGCCACCAGTCCAGAAGAAGTGACCGGGTTGATCACCGGCGCGATCCACTCGGCTTAGGAAGAGCGATGTCCGCCAACGCCGCCAATCCCCCGCCGGGCGCAGACGTCTCCATCGAGTCGATGCTGGACATCCGCGAGCAGAACTGGCTACAGCGCATCGCCGGCGCCCAGGCGTTCTGGGTCACGATCGCGCTCATCCTAATCTGTGTGGTGATGAGCTTTCTGCAGCCCGACTCCTTCGCGACCTCGGAGAACTTCTACAACACGACCCGCAACTTCTCGTTCATCGGCATCATGGCCCTCGGAATGACCGCGGTCATCGCGACCGGCGGCATCGACCTTTCGGTCGGGTCCATCATGGGAATCGTCGCGGTCTCGAGCGGCCTCGCGCTGGAGACCAACCTTCCCTGGTGGTTTTCGGTGGGGGTCGGACTAGGCGCGGGATTCATCGTCGGCCTCGTGAACGGAATCATCATCGCCTACCTCGGCCTCTCGCCCTTCGTGACGACGCTCGGCATGCTGGCGATCGCGCGTTCCGTCGCGGTGGTGCTGTCGGGAAACCGCATGCTCTACAAATTTGGCTCCGGTGCTGCGATCTTCAAGAAGCTCGGCGGCGGCGAGCTCGATCTCGGACATTCCTTCTCGCTTTCCTACCCATTGCTCTTTCTCGTGGTCCTGACTGCGGTTCTGGGATTGGTCTACAAAATGACTGGCTGGGGCCGGCATGTCCTCGCGATCGGCGGCAACGAGCAGGCGGCGCTGCTGTCCGGCGTTCCGGTCAAGCGCGTCAAGGTTCAAGTCTACGTCGTTTCCGGCCTCGCCGCGGCGTTCGCCGCGATCTTGAACGTCGGGTGGTCGGGCTCGGCGATCAACGCGCTCGGCACGAGCTACGAATTGCTCGCGATTTCCGCGGCCGTCATCGGAGGCGCGAACCTGATGGGCGGCGAAGCGAGCGCCTATGGCGCGTTCATCGGCGCAGCGCTGATCTTCGTCATCCGCAACTCGCTGCTGATGGCTGGCGTGGATTCCAATTGGCAGGGAACATTTGTCGGTTTGTTCCTGATCGCCGCCGTCTATCTCGGAAAGGTCCGAGGAGCCAGACGCGAATAGCCGGCGATTCGGCTTCGCGCATCAAGGGAGGTAGTCGTATGTTGAAAGCTCTATTGACAGGCGCCGTCGCGGGCGGCGCCCTGCTCGCGACGATGTCCGTCGCGTCCGCGGCGCAACCTTACACGTTCGCGCTCGTCCCGAAAAACACCAATAACCCGTTCTTCGATCAGGCGCTCGCCGGCTGCAAGAAGGCCGAGGCAGAACTCAAGGGCGCGGTGAAGTGCCTCTACATCGGCCCTGGCGAGCACGGCGGCGGCGACGAAGAGGCGCAGATCGTGGCTGATCTCGTGACCAAGAAGGTCGACGGCATCGCGGTTTCTCCGGCCAACGCGCCAGCCATGGCCAATGCGCTGAAGGACGCGCCCGCGGCCAAGATTCCGGTCTTGACCTGGGACTCGGATCTGCTGCCCCAGGATAAGGGGATGCGCCTCGCCTATGTCGGCACGCACAATTACGAGATCGGCGTCAACATCGCCAAGCTGGTCCAGCAGATCAAGCCCAAGGGCGGCACGATCTGCATCCAGTCCGGCGGCGCCGCCGCGGCCAACCACAACGAGCGCATGCAGGGCATTCGCGATACGCTCGCCGGCAAGAAGAGCGAGGAATCGCCGGGCGTGCGCCTGACCGGCCAGAACGGCTGGAAGGAAGCCGACGGCTGCCCGCTCTATACCGATGACGATTTCACCCGCGCCAATCAGCAGATGGAGGACATCCTAGCCAAATACCCCAATCTCGACGCCTTCACCCCGACCGGCGGTTTCCCGCAGTTCCTGCCCGACGCCTACGAAAGGATCGCGTCGAAGTACAAGGACAAGATCGCCTCGGGCGCTCTCGCTCTCGTGGTCGCCGACACGCTGCCGGTGCAGATCGAGCTGATGAAGAAGGGCCTCTCCTCCGGGCAGGTCGGCCAGCGTCCGTTCGAGATGGGTTACAAGGCGATGTACTTCCTGAAGGATATCAAGGACGGCAAGCCGGCTCCGAAGGACCCGACCTATACCGGCCTCGACGTCTGCACGCCAAAGACCGCCGATACCTGCGTCGGCGGCTGAGCCGAACGCGAGAGATCGAACAGCCGAGGGCCGGCGTCGCGCCGGCCCTCGGCTGAGCCAGTGCGCCGA
>Ga0209773_10000273_pt1 | contig 15895 bp, 3 predicted proteins | sample BogFormECP14_OM1_FD_188244 | JGI IMG/M metagenome (GOLD analysis project Ga0209773, IMG submission 188244) | Bog forest soil microbial communities from Calvert Island, British Columbia, Canada - ECP14_OM1 (SPAdes) (version 2) | ecosystem: Environmental > Aquatic > Freshwater > Wetlands > Bog ... | reverse complement strand
AAGCCCATTGCGATGGTCGATGTAGTACTCAATGTTGTCGCGGCGCGGCGCAATCAGGCGAAACTCCGCTTCAGGCACATCCGCAGACAGAAACCTCGCTTCGCTCGTAGTGTGGCTCGCAGCTTCCAGCACGATGTACTTGTCATCCCGCGTGCGCCCGGCTCCTATATTGAAGCGCTCGTCCACCTCTTCATAAACGAGCACATCCTGCACATGTGGCGAGCCGAGCGTATGCCGATAGAGCCGATACTGGCGCTTCTGCTCTTCGTCTTCGACCGTATAGAAGAGGGTCTGGTTGTCCGCAGCCCAGACAATCGACCCCGTGCGCTCAACGCGTTCCGACAGCAGTTCACCGGTGCGAAGATCCTTGACCTGCAGTGTGTACTGACGAAAACCCTTGTTGTCGACCGAATAGGCAAGCAGGTTGCCGTCATCCGAAACGGTCATTCCGCCGACTGCCATAAAGCTCTCGCCCTCAGCAAGCTTGTTTACGTCCAGAATTTCGGACTCCGGTGCGTCGGGATCAGGGCCTTCGGGCGAGCCAACTTTGCGGCAATAAATCGGATACTGCAGTCCCTCTTCCGTGCGCGTGTAGTACCAGTAGTCGCCATCGCGAAAGGGAACCGAGACGTCGGTTTCCTTGATGTGGCTCAACATCTCGCGATACAGCGTCTCCTGAAGCCCTGTCGTGGATTCCAGAGCCGCTGCCGTATAGTCGTTCTCCGCCTGTAGGTAAGCGAGCGTTTCGGCACTTTCCTTGTCGCGGAGCCATGCATAGTCATCAAGCAGAGTGTGGCTGTGGAGCGTCGTCTCCGTGCGCTGTGGCTTGGCCACAGGCTGAGTCAATCGAGTCGTAGTCGTCATACATATTCAGGATAGCGCCCTTCGCCCCGCGCCAAAACCCGTGCCGTCATTCCGGGGGCTGCGAGATTTCTCTACTTGCAATGAGCATCGCAAAACACGAAACGCTTTTCAGGAACGCTGCACTATCAGGAACATAGAGGGGCATCGCGGCATGAGGCGCAGGCATCGTCAAAACTGCGTTTTCTGATTGACTCAGGTCAGACCCTTTAGTACCATTCGACTGCTTTTAGTTCGTTTCTTTTACAGGGTTTCCCCCTTTGGCCTTCGTTGCTAAGACTTGTAAAAGGCTCTTTTCCGTACCAGAAGTGCAACGACTTACTTCGCGCGGTCTTTATGCCTTCGTTCCTGACAAATTGGCTCAGAAATACGTCTTCGCGGCTTCTTCAACACCTGGCTCTTGTAGGCGTTCTCTTGCTTACCGGAGAGGCGTTGTGCCAGGCCGGAAACGCTACGGCTCCTCAAGTCGCCGGTAGCAGCGCGCGGCTCGTTTCAGCCGTTCCCATGGCATTTGAAGAAAACGACGGGCAGCTCGCACCCGAGCTCTCGTACCTGGGTCGCGCAAGAAGCTACTCGGTTGCGATCGAGCGGGATCGCCTGGAATTCTTCATGCCCAGCCCCGGCGCAAACTCAACGATCGACGTGCGCTTCGCCGGAAGCCGCGGTGGCTCGCCCGTTTCGCTCTCCGGCGTCGCCTACCGCAGCAACTTCTTCATCGGATCCGACCCGTCCCGCTGGCACGAAGGAGTGGCAAATTTCTCACGTGTCGGCATTCGCAGCATCTATCCCGGAATCGACACCGAGTTCTATGACAAAGAGGGTGCACTGGAGCACGACTTCATCCTCGCTCCCGGCGCTGATGCAAACTCGATTCGACTCGACCTCCGCAGCGATCAGCACGTAACGCTGACCGCAAGCGGCGATGCCGTGATTCCCGCAACCGGAGGCGAACTGCGCTTCCGCAAGCCGGTGGCGTACCAGTTTGACGCCGAAGGCAAGCGGGTCGCCGTTGACGCATCGTACCGCCTCAAGAAAAACAGTCTTCAGTTTGCGCTGGGCAGCTACGATCGCAGCCGGACTTTGGTGATAGATCCGGTCATTGTGTTCGCGACCTATCTGGCCGGGAACTCGGCATCGAACGGTTCAACTCCCGCTCAGCTGACAGCAGATGCAAATGGAAATCTGTACATTGCGGGAACAACGACCTCAGCCGCGGGAGATTTTCCAGCCGCAGGTCATTGCACGAACGTGACCTCCTCCGCCACCACGTGCGCCGCTTCTACAGCGGGCACGACGAAGAATATCTTCGTGGCCGCGCTGGTCGCAAACCAGCTGGGATCTTCTATTTCCTGGATCACTCTGCTGGGCGGTGCGAATAATTCCATCGCGACGAGCGTCGTCGCCAATTCCAGCAAGGTCTATGTGGCCGGAACGACCGGATCATCGAACTTTCCGGGCGTAAAGACCACAGGGATGACGCCCACTTCTCAAACGGTTCTGCCTACTGCCACGTCAGTTTCGGGAATCGTTGCCTCGTTGAATACTACAGACGGCACCTTGCCGAGTGCCTCAACCACTCCAACGTCGCAATATATCGTCACCGATACTTCGGGAAGTGAAGACGACAAGACAACGATTACCGGCCTGGCGTTGGACGGCTCGGGGAACGTGTATGTCTCCGGCTACGGACTCGGCAACTCCTTCACTAAGCCGGTCAGCGCTACCAGTCCTATCAATCCATTTACGCTATTGAATTCGTTGGGCACAGCGACTGCGCCGGTCATTCCTGCGGCAACGGCAACATCCACTATCAACAATGCGTTTGTCATCGAACTGGACCCTACGCTTCAGCCGGCAAATGCCAAGCTTGTGACCTATCTGCAAAGCACCACTACCGGCGACTATCGCGCCACTGCGATTCAGGTTGACGGAACGGGGCAGATTTACGTTGCGGGCACCGTAGGCGCTGGCTCAAGTCTGCAATTCCCGTCAGCAAAATCTTTCGCTTCTGCCACTCCGTTTTACACGGCAGCAAACGATTTTGATCCCAACGGCTGCCTTACCACTTCCCCGGCGACGCGCGTATTTCTGGCGCAGATCCAGCCAGCGTCCGGCAACAGCGTTCTGGGATTCTCCCTGTTTACCTGCGGAGCCAACACCGCTGCGGATTCGGAAACTGCGCTTGGCTTGGCGCTTGGCGCGAGCGGTGCCTACCTGGTGGGCAGCACCACCGCTCCCGACTTGTACGCCGCCGGAGTCGATTACTCCCTGCCGTCCTTTGCCAACGGGACGAACCAAATGCAGGCAACGTTCACCGGCGGCCTGCAGTCAGCATTTGCCGGAACCATCGACGGGTATGTCATCAAAGTGCCGCTCGCCGGATCACCACTGGTTGCCGCGGCGCCATCGGCCTTTACCTACCTTGGAGGATCGCTCCAGGCCGGCGGAGTCACCTCTGCAAGTTCACAGGTGAATGCCGCCGCTATCGATGACACGAATCACCTGTTGCAACTGGCCGGCCAGACCAATGCTTCACGCGCTACGATGCCCACCACCGCAGGAGCATCCGGACTGCCCCCCGGGGTTCAAGACCCATCAGGGGATAATTCCCGGGCTTTCCTGTACTCCCTCGATGACAGTGGTCCGGAAACTACCAATCCCTTTCTGACAACCGCAAAGTCCATCAGCTATCTCGGGAACACTGCCACCAACAGCGCAGCCTTAAGTGTCTTGCCCGACACGGCTGGAGCCGGCGCCTATGTCTTAGGCTTCGACACCGTGACCGGCACCGGCCAGGGATTCACCTCGTCCGATGCTATCGGAGTCGCGGCGAACGGCACCAAGCCAAATTCATATGTCGCCGATATTCAGGGAACCGGCGTCAGCTCTACGCTTGCGGGACTGGCATTTACCGCCGACGCGAACAGTCCGACCATTGATGGCAATGCCTGTTCGGACGCGCCAGGTTCAACCGATCCATGCGTGATCGCTTACAACAGCGCAAGCGATACTTCTACCGTGCTCTATACCTGGGACCTGAAGGTGAATGGGCCAGCTGCTGCTGCCGATAACGTAGTTCTGAACTTTCCGGAGCAGGATGCTTTTACCTCATCCGCATCTCCCGCCTATACGATCAACCTGGATGGCACCGCAATCGCCAAGTGCGCCTCGAAGCAGAACAACAATGGCACCACCTGCGTTATCCCATCCGTGGACGCCGGAACGCATCATGTCACTCTTCAGGCCGTGACCGGCCCTAATGCTCAGAGCATGGTTACCACCACATTCGCGTTCGATGGCAATGCGGCAGACGCTCAAGGAGAATACGCGGACGCGCCACAGCCAAACGTAACCATAGCGAAGCCAGTGTCGATTACGCTGAGCTACACGCAAACATCCGGCGCAATCAATGCGAGCAGCGATAACACCGGCACCGGCGGCACAACCGTCGTCTACACTGCCACAGTTACGAATACGAGCCCCAACGACTCGCCGAAGACGACGCTTTCCATTACCGCCCTGCCGCCGGCTACGCAATTCAAGGTGACCAGCATTACCGCGGTGGTCGGAGCAACAAACGTAATTGCAAGCTGCGATGCAACCACCGGAACGGGCTGCGCAACATTCGTAGATGTGCCCTCTGGTTCGGCGCTGGTCTACACGATTACGGGCGTCTATCTCGGCCCCGGTTTCGGAACCACCACGCCCGGACCCTACACCCTCCCGTTCAACGCAAGCGCAACTGCACTGCCTTTCACAACCAATAACAAGACGCAGACCGCGCCGACCCTCACTACCACCGTCAATGGTTATGCCAATCTGACGGTGAGTGTGGTCCAGCCTCCCTATCCGGGCGCCGGATACACAAACGCCGCAACAGCTTTCAATCTCGGCGCCGGTCCGCTGACATACACCGTGACCGTGAACAACGCCGGACCGAATGCCGTAAACACGGGTGCGGCGCTGAATTTCACCAACGCGCTTCCCAACGGATTCAACGTTGCCTCGGCAACTGCGGTCGTCACAGGCGGCGCCGCCGCAACCTGCTCCGCGGCCGGAACATCCTGCTCCATTACCGCGCTTCCGTCCACCGGCAAGATCGTTTACACCATCACCGGCTCCTTCCCGGACAGCGCAACCGGCGCAGGAGCGGTCCCTGCAAGCGTCCCGAGCGCCGTTGTAACCGACACGGCCACGCTGCCGGCTCTTCCCGCAGGCACGTTCGATCCAAATTCTCTGAGCAACGCGCAAAACGTAACGGTGCAGCGGTTGGTCCACCTGAAGCTCACGTTGACGGTAACCTCGACGCCGACGGCAACAGGCGCCAGCTATCTAACGCAGCCTGGGTTCAACCTCAGCACTGCGACACCCGTCACCTACACCTACACAATCAACAATGCCGGCCCCGATTACGCCATCAATGTCGGTTTGACTAGCCTTGATGCGCCGCCAACTGGATATACGCCTCCGACGGGATCGATCGCCGTTACGCCGCCAATTGTGACGGGCTTAACCTGCACGGGAACGCCCGCGAGCAATACCTACGCGACCTGCAATGTTGCCAATATCGCACCAGCGACATCGCCGACGTTAGCCTACACAGTTCTGTATCCCGACCTGGCTCCAAATCCGGTCAACTTCGCGAACATGGTGCCGGTTTCCGCGGTCCCAGGCAACGCTTCGAGTGCGACGTGGAGCTACTCCATATCGACTCCGGCCGCTTATCCAAATGCAGTGGACAACACCCCGACACTCGGTGATAACGCGGCTAACACTGCAGCCACCATCTACCGGACGACCCATCTCAAGCTGACCGTCGCGACACCCACGGCCACCGCGACAGGCCCGAGCTATCCAACGCAGCCCGGTTACAACCTCAGCAGCACGCCGCTGAATTACACCTACAGCATTGAGAACGATGGCCCGAACATCGCCGTCTACGTGCCTCTTACCAACGCCTTCGCACAATTGAGTCCGCCAGTAGGATTCACGCCGCCTACGGGTTCAGTTGTGGTGACGCCGCCGACAAGCGGCAACCTCAACTGCGCCACGGGAGCAACAACCCTTTACTCATCGAACTGCAACGTAGCAGCAGTCCCTCCGAACACTCCGACTACTCCGCTGCAACTCATCTTTCCGGTCACGTATCCCGATCTGGCGCCGCCAGCCGGCACCTATCCGGCACCCGAGAGCGTTTCCGCAGTGCCCACCGACCAGAAGTCGGCGACCTATAACTACACGACCACCACTCCGCCCACTTATACGAACTCCGTAGACAGTAATCCCGCGGCCACAGCGGGCGGCTCAAACACGTTCACAGCTCCGGCCAGCATCTACCGCACCGTTCACCTGAAGTTCACTTTGATGAATACCGGACCCACCGTCAGCGGCCCGGCCTATTCTTTGCCTGCCCCAAACAACGCCAACAACGGCTACAACCTGGGAAGCGCCGTCCAGTACTCCTATCAGATTCAGAACAGCGGCCCCAACATCGCGCTGAACGTACCACTGAGCAACACCCTCGCCCCGACCAATCCAGGCGCGTACGCTGCGCCTGCGGGCTCATTCCTTGTAATGACGCCCACTTCGGGCAGTGTGGTATGCAGTCTCGCCGGCAACAACACCACCAGTTCGTGCGGCGTAGAAGCCATTTCGCCCGCAGGCGACAATCTGGCATTCACGATCACGTACCCTGATCTGCCTCCGACAGCCTACGTCTTCCCAACGCAGGACCTCTCGGCCGTGCCAAGCAGCCTGACCAACGCAACCTATAAGTATTCGACCATCACCCCCGCCGCCTACGCGAACGCGATCGACAGCAACCCGACAGCAACAGCCGGAGGAGACAACACCAGCGCCACCTCCGTTAACCTCTTCCGCACGTCGGCCATGACGCTGACCACCCCAGCCGTTACGGGATCGGGAACACCGTGCGCGCCTTCATCCCCGACGCCATGCTTCTACATGGCAAACAGCGGCGGCCCTACGAATACCGGAATGTTTGACACGGCCACCTATACCGTCCAGGTCAACAACAGCGGCCCCAACCTGGCAACAAACAGCGTGCTCACGATTCCGCTGCCGGCAAACTTTCTCGTCACGCCCAATACGTCCGTCGCATTCAACGGAATCGCAACGACAGGTGTTGCCAACCAGTTAGTCTGCACCTACCAGAGCACTCCCAACGCAATCGTCTGCCAGGGCTACGTGCCCTCCGGCAACCCGCAGGTCAGCACTGTAACCGTCACCAGCAAATTCAGCACAGCGACGGTTCCCGTCGGCGATTCCTTCACCACAACCGCGTCCTCGCCCGGATCGGCGTCCGTGGCAGCGACAACGGTAAGCACTTATACGCCAGTCAATCTGCCGACAGTAGCCATCGACCGTGCATCGCACCTCGTAGCCGTCAAGCTGGTTGGCCCCGCACCTACCAACGTCTCACCCAATGGTTTCGCCGTGAATGGCGTACTCGCAGTCAATCTGGATGAGAAGGTCGCCGCCGATGCCAACGGCAAGAATGACACCGTCCAGATCACACAGCAGATCGGCAATGCCGGCCTGAACGACGCAACCGGCGTTGTCATCACTGACACTCTGCCGCCCTACTTCATCCTTACCCAGCTGCCGAATCCGTCGATCGCCACCTGCACCGTAACTGGTCCCACCACGAACGACGCAGCCGGCCACCCCATGACCGGAGCAGCGCCTGCAACCCTGACGTGCAATCTGCAGAATGCAGTGCCGCGCGGTACTGCGACTCCAGGATCGGGAACGACGCACGGCACCGTCAGCGGCGCCTTCGCACAGGTCGTCTACTACGGTAAGTTTGAAGACAACGGACTGCAGCCCGACGCGGTACCGATGACCGCCGGTTCGACCACCGTCCAGTTCGTCACGCTCTCTGCCGCCTCTGTCGACCTCGTCAATCTCGGCGCGGCATCGGATTCAACCAGCGCGGCTGTCGCGCCCATCCCTGTCATGCGCGCCGCGCACCTCCACTTCACCCTCACGCAGTATGTACAGCCCGGCGACGCGCCCCTCAATCCAGTCGGAGGTCCCACACCCGGTGTAGCCATCTCGCCCGGCATCGCTGAAGCCCAGCTTGGCGCGAACGGCGGCGAGGTCATCAATCCGGTCCGCTATCAGGTGAAAGTCACGAACGACGGCCCCAATTTCGCCACCAGTCCAGTCGTCACGACGACGCTGCCGCCAAATACAGGCGGTGCGCCAACCACGTTTATTAACGTGAACCACGGCATCGAGCCGGCACTGCAGGGCTTCCCCGTGGTTCCATCAGGCTGCACGTCCGCCCAGTCCTGCCAGGATGCCGGCCTGATCGTAACCGGCGCCTCAACGCTCTATAACGTCGACGGTAATTTCGATCTCAACACGCTGACCCTGGCTGACGACAAGGGCGACTTCGGGCAGCGCCTCTTCGCGTCGGTGATCACGGATTCGACTGTCATCGACAGCAACGCCGCGGCAACCGCTGCCGGCGATCAGCAGACAAGCCTGCCCATCAATGTCGTCAATACTCCTGTGGGCACGAACTTTACCTTGACGCCGTCCTCGGCGAACCTCAACCTCAAGCTCGGAACGGTACAGTTGGCAGGCGTTACCAGCCTCGTCGCATCTGGCTCAGGGCTGCCGCAATTACCCATGGGCCCATCGCCCAATCCACCTGACAAGGGAGCAACGAAAGCGCTCTACCACTTCGGAACAGGCGGGCTGTACTACGCGGTAGGTACCACCGCAAGCGTGCCAACTGGATCACAAAATCCCACGAAGCTTTGCCTGACCTCGATCCCCGACGTCTTCGATAAGCCGGAGCGCGTCCTGCTCTGGGCGCTGTCCAACGCTCCTCCAGGAACGACATTCAATACGGTTCCGAATTACACCAACACCGCGACCGCCGGGGACATCACTGTATCCGTCTTGCCGCAGAGTGGCGGAAGCTACACCGTGCCAACGGCGATCACCTCGTATCCGCCGGCTGTGCAGGCTCAACCGGGGCAGGTATGCGGCGTGCTCAATGGTCTGCCGGACGCAGCCAATCCGACCACACTCGCTGTACTAGAGCCGGTCAACTACGCGCCGTACATCCGCACCACCGTTGTTCCGACGCCCACATCTCAGCCCGGCAAAGGTGTAACGGCGTCTGCCGCTGTGGTCGATCTCACCATCAGCGCGAAGAATAACTACGATTACAACGATCAGGATCCCTGCTACACCGGAGACGGTACGACGCGCAGCACCTGCGATGACAACGTCCAGTTGACGACCTTCCTCTTCGGCGGTCAGAACTTGATCGGCGATTCGCAGCAGCAGCATTCCTACTTCTATGGACAGATCCCGAACCAGTCCATGCCGCAGTTCAACCTTCCGGCAGGTCTGCCGCAGATCTACGTTTTGCTGACCGACCAGGTTGGAGCGCAGCACTATCAGAACATCGGCACCAGCTCCACAGACCCGCAGGGCTGCGATCCCGGCACGCTTTCCGCTGCCTATACTCCGACAGCGCCTTTCTGCACGGATAAGCCGCCACTCTCCTCAAGCGGAGTCACCGTGCCACCCAATCAGGCGCCTTTGACTGACAATCCATCGGCACAGGTGGCTGTGGTGACCGGCAGCGTTGGCTTTGGCGGTTCATCAGGACTGATCGCGATCACGGCGCAGCCTGAGGCAGTTGCTCACGTCACTGCCGGGCAGACCTCCGGCTTCGTGTGGAATGCACTGACCGAGAATCCCGCGGTGCAGGGCACTGGCGGCAACCCGCCACCTGTGTTCACCCTGGCCTGCGTCAGCGCTGATGGAACAAACCTGGCCGCGGTCGGCATACAGTGCACCCTTCCGCAAACCTACACCTATTCCACAGGCTCCGGGAACACGTTGGCGATTACCCAGCCGCCTGCCATCTATGTGGTTACGAGCAGCAATACGGCAGTGGGAGCCCTGCATGAGGCGCCCCTCAGCCGCGATATGCGCATCGTCGCCGCTATCGTCTTCCCGGTGGGCGCAATTCCGTTGATTCTGCTGCTGCGCCGCAGAAAGGCGCTCAGGCTCTCCGGTTGGCTGGCCGTCATCTTCCTGGCTTCACTCGTCGGGCTGGGTGTCGGATGCGGAAGCTCGAATTTCAATAACATGGGTGGCACCACAACCACGGCCACGCCTGCAGGCACATATGAGTTCATGGTGACGGCCACCTCCGGATCTACCCAGATCAATAGTCCAAAGTTCGCGGTAGTCGTTAGTCCGGTCCAGTAGGGCCTGTTAACAGGCCCAAAACCCGCGTTCGACGTAACGGTTGCCGCTCCGCCGGCACTATGAATTAACGGTGGTTGGACACCAACACAAAAGGCCATTCCCCGAATGGCCTTTTTCGTGTTAGTTTTGAGCGCAGCGCTTCTTTGCAGACATCTCATGCGTCTAAATCCCACCCCCCGGGATTTCAAGGATGTTGCGGATCAACACTTGATGGTAGTTCGTGGGTTAGAGGGTAGTAAGCGCGGATGAATAAAGAACCTTTGGGATCGCCGACAATTACCCGGATCGGCAGATATGACGTTGTTGCGGAACTGGGCCGAGGCGGCATGGGCGTCGTCTACAGGGGAGAAGATCGCCTCATCGGCCGCGAAGTCGCAATCAAGACCCTGACCGAGATCACCCCGGAACTGCGCGACCGCTTCTACGTCGAAGCCCGTTCCGGCATCCTGAACCACCCTAATATCGTCACCGTTTATGAGTTCGGCGACCACGAAGGCATGCCGTATATCGCCATGGAGTTCGTCGCCGGCGATTCGCTCGAAAAGATCCTCCGTTCGAGCCGCAAGCTCAGCCTCCTGGAAACTCTGTCGATCATCGAACAGCTCTGCAACGGCCTCGGCTACGCGCACCAGAACCGCGTCGTCCATCGCGACATCAAGCCTGCGAACCTGATCGTTCAGCCCGACGGCAAAGTTAAGATCGTCGACTTCGGCATTGCGCGCCTGGCCGACCAGTCGACCCGCCTGACGAAAACCGATGCCGTCATCGGCACCTTTCACTACATCGCCCCGGAACGGCTGAAGGGCGAAATGAGCGATGGACGCTCCGACATCTGGTCGGTCGGCGTCATGCTCTACCAGATGCTCAGTGGCGAGCTTCCGTTCAACGGGGAAGACGTCTCGACACTCTACAAAGTCATCAATGAGGCGCACCCGTCCATCAAAGGTCTCGTTCCCGATATCCCGGAAGACCTGATCGCCGTTGTCGACCGTTCGTTGGCCAAGAGCCCTGACGACCGCTACGGCACCGCGGAAGAAATGGCCTTCGACCTGCAAGGTATCGCCGACGGTCTGAAGAAGGAGCGCGTCGGTGACCTTCTCATTTCCGCAAAACGCCTGATCGAGCAGCGCCAGTTCGCCAGTGCCCGCAACGTGCTCCTCGACCTGCAGCGCATCGACCCGCAGAATTTCGAGGCCAAGCGCCTTACCCGCGAGGTGCAGGAGCAGCTCAACAAGCTGCAAAAAGCCGAGCAGGTGCGACAGATCGTCGAGCAGGCTGAGGAAGCTGTCCTCTCGCAGAATTACGACGACGCTGTCTCCTGTTACAAGCAGGCGATGAAGCTGGATACAACGAACGCCCTCCAGCTTAACGAGAAGCTCGATAACGCGATTCGCCTGAAGGAAAAGCAGGACAAGGTTCGCACGCTCTGGAAGCAGGCGGGCGACGCGCGTGAGCGCGGCGACCTGATGTCCGCCCAGGAATTTCTCGGCCAGGCCCTCAAACTCGATGAGAAGAGCACAGACCTGCGCAACGCCTACTCGACCGTCGTGCGCGAAATGGAGCGCAAGGCAAGGGAAGGCAAGCTCCAGGAGTTACTCACGGCCGCGCGTCAGGAAATCTCCTCGCGGCGCTATACCGAGGCCATAGCTAAGCTGCAGCCCGCCGCGGAAATCGACCCGACCCACCCCGACGTGCAGAGGCTGCTCCACGACGCCACCACGCGCCAGGAAGAAGAGCGCCGCCGCATCCTGATCGAGCAGATGGTCGGCGAGATTCAGGAGTCGATCTATCGCGAAGACTACGACCGCGCCCTGAACCACATCAATCGCGCCCTGGAGAAGCTTCCCACCGAAGCCCAACTGCTTCGCCTGAAAGCAGAGACAGAGAAGAAAAAGCGCGACTTCGACGCCCAGCAGATCGTTCATACCACTCTGCAGCAGGCGCAGAAAATCTTCGCCGAGGCGCCGCTCGATGCGATTGCCCTGATCGATCGCGCTCTCGATCAAGTGCCCGGGAATGAAAATCTCGTCCAATTCAAGAGCATGCTTGAGTACCAGCTCAAGCAGATCAAGAAAGACGAGCTGCAGGCGCAGTATCTCAAGCGTGCGCATACCGCGATCGATCGCGGCGACTTCGACGAAGCGATTCGCACCATGGAATCCGGCTTGATTGACTGCGGCGAAACGCACGAGTTGACCTCGCTGCTCGACTTCGCCCGCAAGGAACAGCATGCCCGCCTGCGTCAGCGTCAGACGGCGGCCATGCGCGAAGAAGCGCAGACGCTGATGCGCAGCGGCCAGTACGAAGCCGCCATCCAGAAACTTGAACCGGCAGTGGCCGCCACAAACGACGCTGGCCTCAAAGTGCTGCTCGAACAGGTGCGCGGAACTCTACGCGAGGCCGCGCAGCGTGTCGAAGGCGTTATGGCGCGCACAAAGGCGCTCGCAGAAACAGACCTTCGCGGTGCACTGAGAGTCCTCGACAGCCAGCCGCCGGAGATTCAGGCGCTTAGCCAGGTCTCTGCCTTGCGCCAGGAACTAGGCCGGAAGATTGAAGTAGAAAGCGCGATCCATGACGCGGCAACACGTTCCGAAGAAGCGCTGGCAAAGAAAGACCTTCAGGGAGGCATGGAGGCGCTCGAATCCGTGCGCCGCGCCTACGGCGAATCACCCGCGCTCAAGCAGGCGATCGCCGCCTATGAAGCGAAGCGGCGTCCGGTAGCGAACGCCATGCTCGCGTCGGCCATCGAAGCTGCGCGCAAAGCCCTCCTGCGCAACGAGCCCACTGCCGCGCTCGAAGAACTAAGCCGCCCCGCGGCCGTTCGCGAATTTGCCGATACCCAGGCAGAGCAGGACTGGAAGCGCCTGGTAGAGGAAGCGACCAAAGCGGCCGGCCCCAAAGCAACTCGCGGCACCGAGCAGCTGAAGATCGTTGTGGAGACCAAGTCCCGGACTGGTCTCTATGTCACCATTGCATTGGTTGCAGTCGCGCTCATTGCGGGAGTAGTCGCGATCTTCTGGAACTCGGGTGGTTCGACGCAGAACACCTACATGGAATTGAACGGCACGCCCTGGGCAACGGTGAGCCGTGTTGTCGACCCGAAGGGCAAGAGCGTCCAGCTGCCATCTGGCGACCAAAGCACGCCCATGCGCCTCGACAACCTCGCGCCCGGGCATTATCAAGTCGTCTTCCAGGGGCCGGACAACGCCCAGCTGACTCAGCCATGTGACATTTCCCCAGACCATCATCAATGCAAGGTGAAATTCGGCGAGCCGGACATACAGCAGTTGATCGGAGGTCAGCGATGAGCCGTCTCCGCATTTCTGTCGTGGCCCTATGCGTAGCGTTCTTGCTCTCTATCTCTGCGGCGGCTCGCGCCGACCAGCAGGCTGATGATCTCTATAAGCAGTACAAGAGTTATAAGTCCAAGGGCCAGTATGACCTTGCCGCAAAAGCCGTATGCGACTCGGCTAAGATCGATTCAAAGTACCAGAACGAATGTGACCAGGTCTCAACTTACGTCAATGGCAGGTTGCAGGACTTCGAGACAACCTTTGTTCTTGCACAAGCAGAATTCAATCGCGGCAACTGCGCCGACGCACTACGCGATTTTGGAAAAATCTCCTTTGGCCCCCACCGCGACGAAGCGGTGACATTGGGCGCCAAGGCAAAAGACTGTGTGGAGAACCCTCCGCCTAAGGTTGATCCGCGCGAAGTAGAGACGTTGAAAGGCGCACAAGTAGCCTTCGAAAACGGCAATTTCCCAACCGCCGAGGTGAACGCCAGGCAGATAAAGTCGCCTGACTTGCTCCCGCAGGCGCAAAAGATCCTGAACGACATTAAAAACTACTACGACGCAGTGCAGCGCGGTGACGATCTGTTAGGGAAAACAAAGTACGCAGAAGCACAGCAACAATACAACGTTGCTCTCGGTATCAGCAGGAATGGCCCAGGAAATCTTTCGGCAAAGCTGAAGAAAATAGATGATATTGCGCACCCAAAGCCTCCTGGAGGAACGCAAGACACCAACCTCGCCCGGATTCAGCCAATACTGACGCAAGCGCGGTCTGAGGTAGCAAGCGGGGACTGCAATGCAGCGCTGGCATCGTATGCACGGGTTCTGCAAATCGATCCAGCACAGCAGGAAGCGTTGTCGGGCCAGAAGACATGCCAGGACATAATCGCCGGTAATGGGAATTTCGAAACTATGCTGGTCAACGGAGTGCGCGATTTTTATGACTCGAATTTTAACGAGGCGCGCACCACGATTTCACTCTACTTGACGCTTAGTGGAGTACGCAGTAAAGGAGCGGCCTATTTCTATCTCGGAGCGACCATTCTCTCACAGGCAGTTCTGTCGAGTCCGAAAGAGAAAAAGGAATACGACCGTCTTAATCAGGCCGCTCTGGAAAATTTCCAAAAGGCGAAGCAGGAAAAGTTCAAGCCCGTTGAGAAGTATGTATCCCCCAGGATCCTCGCTGTATGGGCCCAGGCAGGCATGTAGGCCTGCCGGAAATATCGCTGTTAAAGGACTGATTTTTTTAACACTTTAGCTGAATCGATTCTTCTGGATTCTTCACCATAGGTTGTGATATTGGTTTTGCCGTCGTTCTACGGGTGCCGGTGACCGTTCTTATTCTTAAGCATTTGCTTACTCTGTCATTGGATTTCTGTATATCCCGTTATAGCTGTTTCTTATTTGTCAGCAGGTTGTGCGATAGCATCTCTCCGATACGCATCAGGTTCAAGCCGCTGCTTCTTTTGAGAATTGAGTTGCTCGGCGCATGACGAAATGAGCCCGGACAATTGGAGAAATGCCAGATCGCAGACAGGGATGAAGAGAGATGCGATATCTGGTACGGGTATTACTTTGCACGTGGATGCTTGCACTGACGTGCATTTGCGCCTATGGTCAAACCCACGTTCACGGGCAGATTCTGAACGCAGGCATCCCCGTCAGCGGGGCAGTCGTGCAATTGGCCAACCCGTCCACCAAGCAGACCCTGATCACCCAGAGCGACAAGGATGGTGAGTTCGATTTTCCCGTCGTCCAGCCGCAGTCAGGCTATGTCATCAATGTGCTGGATTCGACCGGCAAGGTCATCTCCCAATCCGATCCCTTCGATTTGCCAGTAGGTCAGCCCTACGAAACCGTTCCTCCAATTGACATCGCACCGCCCCCTCCGCCGCCTCCTCCGCCACCACCCCCACCGCCTCCGCCGCAGCAGCAGCAACAGACACAAGCTGGAGAAACGCCCAAGCCGCCGCCACCGCCACCCCCTCAACCCAAACCGCAGGTCCAGGTGCAGACCCAGCACAAAGGGCCGGCCATTCAGAACGACACCAATATCTCTCTGAGTGCCAACATCAGCCGGACGCAATTGAGCCAGCTGCCACTTTTCAACCGCAACTTCCTTGCCCTGGGCCTCTTCCTGCCGGGCGTACATGACGTTGACCCGGCCTCGCCGCTAGCTGGCGCTGCTTTCAGCATTTCCGGTTCCCGGACGACTGCCAACAACTTCCAGCTCGATGGCAGTAATAACATCGCCTCCAGCACAAACCAGGCCATCCCATTCCAGGTCAATGACTCCGTGCAGGAATTCCGGATCGTCTATGCCAACCCTGACCTGCGCTATGGTCAAGGGTCAGGCGGGGTCATCGACGTGGTGACAAATCGTGGCCGCTCGATTGGAAGGGCATGGCATGGCACCGCTTTCGGCTACTTCAACAGCGACTCATTGAATTCGGACACTCCTCTATCCGTTTACGA
>Ga0209773_10000271_pt1 | contig 15990 bp, 9 predicted proteins | sample BogFormECP14_OM1_FD_188244 | JGI IMG/M metagenome (GOLD analysis project Ga0209773, IMG submission 188244) | Bog forest soil microbial communities from Calvert Island, British Columbia, Canada - ECP14_OM1 (SPAdes) (version 2) | ecosystem: Environmental > Aquatic > Freshwater > Wetlands > Bog ... | reverse complement strand
CAGCGAATTTTTCATGAGTTGAGTCGCAAAATTTCATCATTTTTAGACACTCTTCTGAACTTGTTTTTTGGATCTTTTTCACTAATAAACTTTGTCCCTAGGACTATATACGTTTTTTATAACAAGTTTACGAGTTAGCAAGATACAAGAACCAGTTTGAAGCAGGAAGATTGGCTAAAAGTGATTAAACATAATACATAAATATTTTTTGGTGTTAGCAGCCGAGTCCTCTTTATAATATATATACATATTTTTAGATATACCTATACTTCTCATATATTACCTATTACCTCATTAGTATATTTAGTTAATACTCGATTAAATACTCGTAATGCCCTGCCAAAAACTAATAGAGCCTTTTTAAATAGACCTGGATCGATCTTTCGAAGTTTTAATACGTGTCTAAACATTCGTGTAGATCTCTTAAACATTCTCAAGGAGAGTTGGAACTCCTTTTTTAATTGAGACATTTCACACGTGTGTTTGTGGCAACCCGGTTAATGATTGTAGTTGGGTCCCATTAAGAGTCACTGTGGCCTGTTGAACATTCTCTGTTCTTACTCGTGTTGGTAACATAGGAGGGGGTCCAAAAGGTAAAGGTTCAGGAGCCCTAGAGGTGCCAGCTCGGTTCTGGGAGAAATGTCTGGGCAGTGATCCTGTATTTACAGTATTCATCCCAACATTTCTTCCTGATCCCTGACCTCCTCTGTTGGGACTCATAGTAACATTTTCTTCTCCTCTGGGTCCCCTCCTATGAAATTGAGCAAACGTGCCACCTTCATTAGTAAACAAGTCTACTTCAAATTCTCCTCCTGCCGAAGAAGTTGGAGATCCTAAACCCATCTGTGCAGGCCTCCTTGAAGAAGGAGGAGATCTAGAATCCATTACATTTCCAGCTCTATGAGAATGAACTATCAATGGCTCTCTTTGTGGCCTTGGTACGGTGCCAAATCTGTGGTCAATTGGCGATGTACGAGTTACTCTTTGTCTGGGCTCATTCCCTGAGAGTACTTTGGTTTTAATATAAATTTTAAATACGACATACGAGACAATCGTGAGCACTGACGTGATTACAAATTGCCATCCTGTCAGTATCCACGAGTGTGTCGCAAATGTCACATTTAAAAGTCCTGGTACTCGTACTTTTGACAACAGATTTGTCACATTTAACAATTGCTTAAATTGCTGGCTCACATTGACGCCATGTAAATGTGTTAAATCCTCATTGATTAAAGCACTAAGATTATAATTCTGAGAGGACACCTGGTGTCCAGCAGTTGTATCTCTCACAATCAAATCTTTTTGCTTTAGCCAATAAGCCGGAATGGAATGGATTAATCGTAATTCCTCTGTGTTATTCTTCTGACAGGGATAAGGTGGATATATTGTCATAGGCTCTGCCAAATGATTTTTATGATCCCATATTTCTGCTCGACAATGACAAGGCAGTGAGGATAATAAATGAGTTCCCACTGAGGGTATCTTATGCTTAGTCGGCAGAGCAATATTTTGTTCACATCTGAACTCTAAGGTAAGAATATTGCTCGTAGGATTAAGTATAGCATACTCCGTAGGTCCTAATTGTATAATCACTGGCTCGTCATGTTCTTCACAAGTAAATTTACATGCCTTTGTTATTTGAGCAATGGTGGCTCCAAAGTAAATTAACTTAATACATTTTTCTCCAGGAATAAACTGTTGATTAAATTGGGGCAGAAAACACAAAGTGTGTTTTGACTGTGCGCAATCACTATGCAGCACAGGGTCAATTATTCGTACATGTTGCTTATTAGAGATGGCGACAAATTGTGGTGTGGAGGCCAAACTACATATCTTGCCTTCATGGACAAATCCTACAGGTGTTACCGAATAAATTGTCCATTTCACATCGACTCGTCGAAGTGGAATTTTCAAGTTAATCAGCAGCGACGTTGCGTTTTTTGTACATGAAGCCAAGTCATATGAGTAATATTTGGAAAGTTCGGTCTCTGAAATTGCTAACTCGTATTTTCCGCCATCTCTTTTAAGCACCTGTTTATACTTTATTAAGTAATCCAATAGCTCTCTTTGGGTTACCAATAAATGTGGAATATGACCATTTCTACACTCTGCCACACTTATATTCCTGGAGTTATATGTAATGTGTCTAGTCAAGAGATTTGCGGTATGAATGAGGTCACTTTGTATAGCAAATAGATCCTGTATATCCTGAGCTTCTCCCATAATTTTATTAGCTGTTGTGAAAAACTGACGTTGTAAGGTCTTTACAGTATCATCTAAATGGAAGTTTACCTCTTTGACAGTGGACATCATACTCATGATTTCTTGTTGTTCTGCTGTCATGGTCATTTTGACTTTTTCCATGTAATCATGAATATCCCGGGTATTGCTCTCAAGATTAATAATATCACTGTGGTATAGAACATCACAACAGTAAGACAAAAATCCCGGGGCTCGTTTAGTTCGAGTCGCATATACTTGCAATCCACTGTCTTTGTCATGATATAACAGATTAGCGGGTATAATGGATGTTAAACGCTCCGCCTTTTTGATCTCAACCGGCGGTAAAGTGCCATTGTTCAACTTTTCAACAAAAGAACTATACTGTGACATTACGTTAGCTGGAAAAGGGATTGCTTGATCTGAATTCAATTCCCCTTCCCGCTCGTGTATGTTATCGTGTATTTCATTAAAATGTTTAAAATTATGATAAATATCCTTATAGTCAGGTGGCAACTCTTGGCCGCGAGGAACTATTATTTGATTTCTGCTCATGCGAACCAATCTACTTTGATATTCATCGTAAGCCGCCCCATGTAACAGTCTAAGAATGCCTAATGGTCTCTTCTTATAGTGGTAGTCAGGATGTGCTTCGGTCAGAATATGTTCAGTAACAGATTCCCACAAGGCAATCTGAAATTCCTTTGGCCAGTCACGGACTAATTTAACTCGATGAAATGGATCAGCCGCAATGAAAAAATCAGGAAAGGTTTTGTTATGTTTTAACAGATATTTCACCCATCTTGCAATGGGTACATGCGACGCCTTTCCTTCCACTTCGAATCTTAATCCTTCATCCAAATTGTAGTCCTGGGATTCATTTTTTGAGAAGGAAAAGTATGCACGATGTTTTTTAGTTACATTTGCTTCCTTTTCCTGCCCAGTTGGAATCACAGGTAATACAATTTGTCTGTTATACGGATTCGAAGTGGTAAGTTCAGTTGCATTATCTCTGTCAACAAGCAAAGCTCCTTCTCCTGACAATATTTCATTGGACGGTCCTCTAGCTCGTAAATCATATTCTAAAGTTTGATCTCCTGACTGTAACTTATGAAAAGGATTAGGTCGAGTATAAGGATTAAATGAGGAGTGTTCTTCAAAATTCACCGTTGGCGGATCTTCCGATTTACTATACGGATTGTTAGAGAATACATTTTCTCCAGTCAATATATTCCCTATTCCTCTCCATAGGATATGATTGGCAGCGATGACAGCCTCTCCCGTGGTTATATGAGTCCCTCTCGAGTGAGTGTTATTCACCGGAGTTATATTGGTATACGTATGTTCTCCTGGAGAGTTCAAATTAATATGCAAATTTGGACTCTGCTGGGGAACACGGTTGCCAACAAGTTCCGGTCTCGTATGATTTGATTGAGCACTCACCAGTCGGGGCTCATTTAACTTCGGGGCTTGGTTAAAGGCATTCATCATTGTTTGTGTCTCATTTTGCCAATGATATAAAAAGACCAGAGGCTTCGTACTCTGATAAACAATTCGATTTGGTTGTTCTCGGAATTTTAACCCGCTCATTGGTCGTGTTTCGGTGTTCAGAACAGGTTCCACAGCTGAGCTTAACCCAATATTCAACCATAAATATAGCAATATAATTAAATATATGGAAAACAAGTATACGTATTTGGTGCGAAAGAAATCCATTTTTTCAGTTCTGGCGAAGTTTCACAACTTTGAATTAATTTGCTGTTCCCAAGGTCGCAAAATCCCTGGGGGAAAGACTATTTCTTTGACTTGAGTTAAGGTCACAATTACCATTTCTTCCCCCAATAACATACAAAGTTTTTCATGTTGCATACTTTGCCAGAACTGCAAAAGGGATTGCTTCGCCTTATTATACTGTTCATTAAACGTTTCTACTTGGGTTTCCATATATCTGAGTAAAAGTTTTTTAACTCTATTCTCAATGTATACGAGTATCTACTGAACTATTGTTGGTCACAGAGAGTGGAAAACTGATGGTGTTTTCCTGACATTGCGTAGCTTTGCAATGTCATGAAATTCACCTCAAATGTTCCATCTCTTACCCAACAGCTTCAGCAGACTCTCGTATACTTGAGAATACTGTTTTCAAGTTGCTTTTACTTAAATGTAAAAGTCGTATCATAATCATATCCTGTAATTCATAAATCAATCAAGCAATATGTTCGAAATACAATTCAAATAACAGCAAAACAAGTAATATAACTAAAATAATTAATGCTCCCCACATATAGATAAAATATTTGTCGCTCATATTTTGTAAAATAGGTCTCCTTTCAACTTCAGGTCTCATTTTTCTGGTACCATTCCATTTTCGGTACTCTCTGTCTCTTTAGTATCCTCTTCACACTGTTGCGTAAGGACGTCTCTTAATACTTCAAACTTAATCCGTAGATCTCGAGCTGTATAACTTATAAAACATATTGAATCATCCCCACAAAAAGGTTTTTTACTATAATATTCGATCTTAACTAAATCTGACTTTTCCCCACAAGCCGTGCAAGTTAATTGTGCTTCCGACGTTCTATTTAAAAACATGGTAAAAATTAGTCCCTTTTTCTACAAAAGTAGCTTTATTCGACAACTAAAGATGGGACTATTATTTACCGTTGGCTGTCTTACCTTCCGTCTTAACTACCATTCCCATCTGCACTAATGATTTGGTAAAACGTATATCAGGCCGAATCTGCTCTTGGACTTTGGGATCTTTTATTTTAGTATCAATGAGGCCATTCACTTTAGCTTCAAGGGCCTTTTTTAACTGAAGCGCTTTGCGATAGAATGATGGATTGTCCAATTGCCGATCTTCAGCCATTTTAAATGTAAAACGTCCCTCTTCTGATATTGTCTGCCCTGATCCGGAAGGCAAGTCATTTTCGTCAAGCAAATCAATAGGTTGCAAACGTCGGATATCTCGCATGGCAAAAGGAGTTATAAGATGTTCCGCGTCTTTTCGTAGAAATGAACCATACAAGTCGTAACAGAATCTACTGTCATCACAAAAATTCTTATGTAGATAATAAGCCGGCGCTTCCGGCCAATATGACACTTTTTCAGTCTTAACTCCACATAACGCACATCGCATCTTGCTCTCGGCATCCATATATTTGGAAGTCATTATTCTCAAACTCTCTGCTGAGACCAGTCTCCACAGAATTTTGAGGAGATTAATCTCAAAGGGTTTCTGAATAATCACTTGCATACATATTTGATGCCGAAATCAAGTTCGTATACTGTTCGAGTTCATATCCTACCTGGTGTTCTTATCGCTGGTCACATTGGGCACCGACCGGCCAGCATCGTTGGTCGATATCCGTGCCGGCAGGGCAGAGGAGGAGGGGGGAGATGTGGAGTGAACCGGACGTTGGTCCCTCCGACACTGTTCTTCTTTCCCTTCCCTCGACCTCGCTTCGGTGCCTGCTGAGGACCGCACCCGAACACCGGACGCCACGAGAGGGGGGGTGCGTAGCGGCCGACAGGGGAAATATGTCGCCGCTGCGGACTGACGCCTCGACGCAGGGGGGAGAGATGGAGAGGAGACCGGAGCGGACTGGGGCTGCGACGCTGGGCTTCGGGGGCCGGCGTGTAGACATCCCACAAGTTCTCCTGATGGCATGTTCTGGAGAATTCTGCTCGAAGAAGGCGGATCTCTGCCTCCTTCAGTCCGATCTCGTGTTGGATGTTGTCGGCCACCCGCTGCTGGCGTTCTTCTCGCGTCTCCCGCAGCTCCGGATCCTCGTCCGTTGTCACGTGGTCGGATCGTCTCGACTGTCTTTGATCTGGCAGGTCGTTCTGCCGCTCCGTTTTCACCTCTAAAGGAGTGGTGGGGCGACCTGCAGGAAGGCATGAACCGATGCACTTGTAGCCGGCCTCCTGCAGAAGATGACCCGGTGTGGACGTCACTCCACCCATCCTTCTGCAGACATTTAATTGTGAACAATTATGTTAGAATCAGTTTACAAGGTTTACTTATCCATTACATTTGTTATAGCAGATTAGATTCTCTTTCACGTCGTTAATATCTGGCCAGGATTATTAACTTGAAGTGTGACTTGGTGGTAAGATAGAATATCTATTTTAAATCACAATCTGACGTCAATAATTTAACTGCTAAAGCCAGATGTTAAGTGTCGCTCGCTCTATAGACATAGTCGTTATAGACACCGTTAAGGATCTGGTATTCCCTATAATCCATTCCCTACTATTAATTAATCACATTTAAACGCCCCATCACATTAGTTTATCAGTAGCCCAAAGGCAATCGGGGAGCAATTTCGGCTCCGAATCAGTTATTCAATTAACATTCATTCAATTCTCCAAATTAACATAATCTGTTTAAATGCATTAATTTACGTAAGACCATATATACGCGTTGTTATATATATATATATATACCTATATAAATTTATTCAGCTCATTTTTTATTTACATTGCTCGCTGATCAATCGTTTCAATTTCCCCTTTGGGTTTCCATACTCGGTAATCATACCGTCTGGTATAGAAAGGAACGATCTGATCACTGTTTACCGTAAGCTCTCGTAGCGCCATATGTTTTTTCTTCATCTGCAACTTAATAACATAATTGTCTCTGTCGGGAAGTTTTCTGACGATCTGATACACTCCTCGTGCATGAAAACACAGCTTTTTGCTCCAATGGGGACATTTCTTGGGTTTTATAGTTTTATAATGATATAACACCTGATCTCCGATTTTATATATCCGAGCAGGCTTCCGTCTCTTATTATAATGATGTCGCATTACAGCTTGCGCTTTGAAGGTATTAAATTTTGCCTCTTCTCTAACTTCTTTCATTCGTTTAAATATGTTTTTCGCTACCGGGTCAGTAGGTACATATAAATGTTCCAATTCTAGCTCCCCCAACGTCACAGGCTTTACTCCAAACAATTGCTCGAATGGAGGAAAACCAGTGGTACTGTGGGCCGTAGAGTTGTACAGATACTGTAAAGGCTTTGATTTCCCCTTCCAAACTGTTTGTTTTTCATTCATATAATTTTTTAACATTTGGATAAAAGTTTTTTGTGCCCTTTCAGTTTGCCCATCCATCTGAGGTCGGTGAGAGACGGTTACTCGCCTCTCAATTCCCATCATATTAAAAACCTGAGTGAATACGTTTCCCATATGCTGTGGTGCCTGATCGCTGAAAGTCACCCTGCACAGACCGAATAGGAAAAACACTTTATTCACAAGTGTCTTTGCTATTGTCTGTGCAGTGTTTCCCTTAATTGGTTCCACCACAGCAAACTTGGTTTTGTAATCCACAATTGTTATAACATAATCGCAATGTCCACTCATTGGATATGGCCCAATTAAATCGAATGAAATGGCATAAAAAGGTTCATGAAAATAAATACTGTGCATATACCCGGTTTTTGATACCTTACACTTCCGATATTGGCAATGCACGCAAGTCTTAATGTAAGCTGTAATTTCTTTCATCATATCTGGAAAATAGAATCTATCTTTTAACTTTTGATAGACTTTAACTGCTCCTAAATGTCCTCCTGATTCAAGAGAATCATGATACGTTTTGAGCAGTTCCGGTATAAGAGACCTTGGCACAACTGGAACAGTCGTTTCTCCACTTGACGTTTTTTGTAATTTAACTAAAATTCCGTCAAGTAGTCTGAAACGGGTGATCAAGGGTGCCGTTTCCATATCAAATTGTAATATGAGATTTTCGCAAAACTTGTCTTTCCTCTGTTCCTTCTTTAAAATATCAGTTTGAACAAAATTAATATAGGCTCGGCTGATTTTAACATTGGTTATTTTCAGACGACATATGAAAACAGGAAAAGCAGGTAACTGCTCAATTATATCTGTTTCCGTATTTCCTGAATGCAACCAAGGTTGATCAGCTTTCTCAATGGATTCCATTTGTTCATGTCCCACATAAACGGGTGTATACCGCGAAATGGAATCCACTATACTATGCAAAATTCCTGGATGGTATATGATGTAAAACATAAACTCAGATAGTCTCAAAATATATCTCTGGATGATGGCAGTTTTCATAGTGGTTCTTTTAACATATAACAATGCATGGTTGTCAGTCACTACGTAAAATAATTTTCCTAACAAATAAGGTCGCCATACATCACAGGCAACTAAGAACCCATATAATTCTGCCTGTGTACTGCTATATCGAGACTGACAATCATTCAAATGTTTACTATGAAAAGCTATTGGTCTTAAATATCCATCCTTCCCTTTTTGAGCCAAGCAGCAACCTGCTGCTATTGACGAGCAATCTGTGAAAACATAAGTTTCTAATTTAGGATCGAAAACATTTAATAAAGTCACATCTGAGAGTGAATTTTTTAAATGTAGAAATGATTGCTCGCAACTGTCCGACCACTTAAAGGGCACATTTTTTGTCAAATTGATTAAAGGACTAGCGTGATGCGAAAATCTCGGCGTAAATTTCCTATAAAAACCACATAATCCCAGAAAACTTTGAACTGACTTCTTATTAAAAGGTCTCGGAAAGTGTCTAATACATTCCACCTTTTTAGGATCAGGTTTCACCCGACCATCACTTAAAATAAAACCTAATATTTTAATGGTCGTTAATCCGATGGCACTCTTGCTTGGTTTTAAGGTAATATCGTATTTTTCCATTATCTGTAAATAATAACGAAACCAATACAATAGTTCCTCCCAGGTTTTAGCACAAACATGGGTGTCGTCGGCGTACGACACTATGTTTGGTGGCGGACTGTTCTTATATGGCTGACAAAGAATTTTTTGATATATACTAAAGAAAATCGCGGGTGATACACTAAGTCCAAAGGGAACTGAGTCATATTTAAACTGATCTCTGCTCGTAACAAAAGATGTTATGGGCTTTGACTTTTCATCTAAACGGACCTGATGAAAAGCTTGTATCAAATCGAGTGAATTAAAAAATTTATATTGTCCAACTTGTTCTAGAACATCTGAAATAATTGGCACAGGATACCTTGGACATTGCAAGAGTTTATTTAGCTCCTGATAATTTACTACTAGTCTCCATCGTGAACTGTCTTGGTATCTATCTTTAACTTGTTGATTTCCCGATCCTTCAATTCCCAAATGTTCATCTCCTCCCACTCGGGGTACTAACAATGAGGGACTAGCAAATTCACTATCGCTGGGCGAAATAACTCTTGCAGCCTGTAACTCTGCTGTTATTTTGTTCATGGTTTCCTGTTGACTCTGCGAGGTCTTATAAGGCTTGATTGAAACTACATTATCAGTTTTTAGTTTCAAGGTGGCCTTATAACCCTTTATTCTGCCAATTAACTCAACCCTATCTGTCCAAACTGACTTAAATTCACATAATAATTCTTGAAACTTCTTTTTCCATTCTATTGGCATATCAGGTCCAAAGTGGAATGCATTTAAATCAAATTCGTATTCCCGCTGTAATTTATTATAAAAAACAAATTCTTCGTCAGTCAAATCCGCCACTTGATATATGTGCCTTTTTATGTAATATAACTGAGCGATATTTAACCCTACCGGCAAATGAACAGTGGATTCAGATTTGTTAAACATCACTAAGATCGGATCTCTGTCGTTGTTCCAATAAAATTGTGCATCAATATTTCGCTCCTTAAACACACTCTGTTTCAGGGTTGGTTTTAACTTAAAGGCTGGAGTGTGTCTATTTCCCAGTCTGAGTTCTCTCAGCTCTCTTGGGAGCAGACACATTTCGCTAATAAGTCGCATTTTACCTGTTTTAACAAGTGGTTCTTCAGGTTTGAAATATTGATTCCCAATTAAGTCGGCTTCCCAACACTTATAACTTCCGATCTCAGTCATTGTTAGATTCCAAAACTACATCCATCGTCTCACTTGCAAGATTCATTTGAGTCTCTGCCGTCTGTAACAATAAAGGTATGGGCCCACTGGACTGATCATTATACGTAAAATGACAATCCATTGAATTATAATTCAAGATAACCTTATAAGCTTGAAAAATCGCGTTTCCTAAAAGATATTTCATTTCTAAACCAGCAATCACCATAAATTGGCACGGCAATGTCAGATTTCCTATTCGTATGTTAAGTGTTATTTTCCCTAATATTTTAATTGGGTGTCCGGAAGCACTGGTCAATTCAATTCCGGATACTGGTGTTAGGGTCTCTTTACCACATTCTTTAGAATCTATTAAATTTAAAGTGGATCCTGTATCTATCCATAGTTGCGTTGGTGCTCCCCTTACCATGGCTAAAATATATGGCAAGGTTTGCACAGAAAAAATGAACGCCTTTTGAAAAACATCAGAGTCATTCTGTAGTGGAGTAACTTCTTCGTCGAGAGCATTAAAAGTTCGATAGTCTATTGACATGAGCTTCATTTGGACAACACTTATTTTATCAGTGTTAGTCCAAGGGAATCTCATCTCTCTAGCTTTTTCCAACTTTTTCTGCTCTCTTGTAAGCTCTTTTACTTCACTTTCCTGACTCTGCTTTTTAGCCCTTTTTGGCGGAGAGACTCTCACAACTTCCCGCACCGCTTCAATAGCACTTTCTCTCTCACTATCGACACTGTTTTCCCCACCAGTAGTCTCCATTCTCACGTCTTGACTACTGGTGGGTTTCACTGGTTTTTTGTTACATAATTCTCTGGTCTAACTCGACAATCTCGTTCTATATGCCCAGATTTTCCACATTTCCTGCATATTGGTCTGCCCATGGAATCCCTTTCATTCTGAGGTTGCTCCTGTCGTCTGCCCCCTCTGTTTCCACCCCTATTTACGCCTCTGCCCCCTCTGGCTTGATTTCCGCCTCTGTTTCCAGAGCCGTAATAATTTGATGGATGCTCAAATTGTGGCACATCGGTTACGGGGGACATAGTATTATCCATATATTGTTGTTGTGGGTAATATGGTTGGGGTCGCTGTTGCTGTGGATAATATACCTGTCCCACCGGCACATTGGGGGCATAATTCGGACCAGGCTGAGAGGGAGAACCGCAATATGGAGGTTTAGGTTGTGACTGGAAAAATCCCTGGGGAGATGTTCCATAATCAAAGGTAAGGGGCGCGATCGCATGGAATCTAGCCCATTGTCTTTGACGATCTTCCATTCCCTGTGGATAATTCCATTGTCTTCTACCACCTCCTTTATTGCCATTATTCCTCCCCTGCTCAGAATTATTATTCCCACCGTTTTTCCCACTATTTTGCTTTTGAGCATTCACCAGTTGTGCAGACATCAAGAGTACATGTTCAGCTAGTTTCTGTATAGTTGTATTTACTGCATCCGTTGGCTCTTCCTTTACTCTCACCTGGTGCTGGCTTCGCCGAACCGGTTGTTCCTGCGTTCGCTTTATTAGTTCCAAAGCAGACGCAAGAACACTCGGATTGACAACTGTCTGTGCACCAGGTTGAGAATGAGAGGTTTGGGTCATCGGAGGTCCATACATACCTAGCTGAGCCTGTGGCATTTGAAGTGAATATGGGGATTGATAAGGAGTCATAGCTTGTACTGGATTAAACATAGGAGCACTCCCGACATGATAAGCATTCCCTATTTTTAACAAAATTCTGCTCATGGATAAAATATCGGTAGGATTTTGCAAATCCAGTTGAAGTCGGATTTCATTGGGGAGACCTTTCCGAACGTAAGCCAAAACTTGTGGAAAAGGCATATTTGCATTCATCTTAGTAACCATATCCAGAATTGTGTATAAATACGTTTCAATTCCTTCAGTGGGCATTAAGACACGTGCCATAAGTTTTTCCTCAAGTTGTTGCGTTCCTCCGGCAGAGGGAAAAGCTTTCAAAAAATCTCCCTTAAAAGCTGCCCAGGTAAGATTATCCCATGATTCTGCTGCCCTACGGGCAGCCTCATAAGATGTTAAGTATTGCAAGGCTGGTCCTCTACAATAAAAGGAAATCATGGCGATGCGTTTTGCCTCCGCATTCCAGCCCGCCGTGGCCGGTTGGTTGTCACAAAATTTCTCGTACATTGCGATAAAATTATGTGCATCCAAACTGCCAGGCATACTAGGATCATACACTGGCATATGAGCACCTAAATTTGTCATGTCTTCGATGTTAACTAATACTTGGTTATTTAAAATTAATTGAGCATCGATTCCATGGGGTTCTGGAGGCTGGGCAGGAGGTAGTGGAGGACCACCTCCAGCTCCCAACATTTCCTCATAATCATTTTCAAGAACCCCAGCCCCATTTCGCGCAGGTTGTTGATTGGAATATATAGCTTGTTGTTGTTGTGAGCCATTTACGTTACTGTATTCGACCTTTACCTCTCCATTAATTGGACATTGGTCAGGGGCAAAGCCCCTGCCACGATTGGAGAAAGAGGGTTCTGAATCAAAAGAATCTTCAGATTCACTTTCAAAGTCATCTTCATCGCTAGTAAAATCAGTGTCCTCTAACTGTATTCCCTCTATTTCAGGGGGAATTGGAGATAATCTAGTTAATCGTTCCGCCTGCTGTTCTGTTAATCGGACAACAAAATCGTCTGCGATATCCGGGGCCCAATTATAAGGGAGAGATAAACGAGAGTCTGATTGGCAAGGTCCATCCGCAGCCACTGGCAAGGTGGTAGAAGTACCTGGCCTGGGTTCTGGATCTGGCCAATCACTTGAAAAAACTCTATCAGAACCATCTTCACTTAATGGTGAATTAAATAAATCAGGTCGAATTTCAATTGATGCATTTGGGTTGTCTCTGAGCAAATCTCGTCTTAATGTATCCAAGTTTATAATTTCTCGCCCTTCTGGCGGGTTAGAGACATTAGAAAGCTGAGATACATCAGGAGTTATTCTATTATCTGCTGGTTCTCCAGTCAACCTATTACTCCGTCTATTTCTCTGAGGAGTACTACGTCGTCTGTGAATCAGGTTTTTTAAGCCTGAATACATTAAAATCCATTCACAGAATTTTATGTATCCCACGTAGAGGAAGAGTGGTAAAACAGTAAAAATTATATTAACAATAGAGCTGAATAAATATATATATAATGTATATACGTATATTTCAGTCACACTCCAAAACAACCGCTGTATGCACTGCGTAACATAATATTCCCACATTTACAGAAATTACGATAACTAAAACAATGATGATGCGAGTTCATAATGGCTTTCCACTATTTTCCACACGAAAAATAACAACATTATAACCATAACTACACCACAAACGCAACAAATCATATTAATGCAATTTCTCACCGAGAAAAGATGTTAAACACATTAGTGTTTTATGGCCGAAGCCATGTCGCTAGATGTTGCTGCTTTCTTTCGCTTTCTCATCGTGCTGGAGAGATTTTGCTTCAAACTCGTATTCAAGATTTTCGTTAACTTTTTCAATTGAAATCGTTGCTTTAGATCTCCGAATCTACGGCGTAACGAGAATAATAAATAATCGTTTAGTCTATAGGGACGTTCTATAGACAGCTTGTTCTAGTATTAAGTCACGTTATTTTGCCAGGCCCATGTCGAAACATGTTCATGGCGGTCGATGGGACGTCATCGACCGGGAGGAGGATCAAATTTTTTCCGCCTCTTTTCATTGTATTGTCCTGCCTAATCGAGTGTGAAGATAGATTACGAATGATTGCAATTTCTATTCAATTCGCACACACACATAGACAGAAATTGATATTGGCATAATTTTACGATCGCCACTTAGGCCAGTAGTTGGTAATAGGGAGAGAAACAAAGTAGCATTTTTCTCCCCTTTCTGGCTCCACTGAGTCGCGGTCGTAAACATATACATTAGTCACATATAAGGGTTCGTATTTCAGCATTGGAACTTATCTTCGGATGGTGTTGATTAGCTGATTTCTGGAAGTCGTCATCTCTAGACACCCGGCATTAAGTACAAGACCTAATACCCGTGCGGTTTGTAGCCTCGAACAAGGAATCCGTCCGCGTGCCATGAGGCACCACGGGTGCTCGTCGGGGATTGACATAATAGTAGATCTGAAGGCATCCCAAGAGGAGAAGGTATGATATCATGAAATGATAAGCCCAAATAGTTGTAAATTTTACGGCCTGATCAAAAAAGCCTTCCGCGGTAGGGGCCAGTTGTAAATTTGACTGCCCTTTGGGGATATCTTGAGGGGTTTTTACTGAAGATTCTTCCATTTCAATAACTTAATAACTGATACGCGTAACCACTGACATTCCCCCCAATGACCACTCCCGTAACCGACTGGTGACGTAACTTGAACTCCAAACCTCAGGGTAATTAAACAAACAAGAAGTGAATTCTGGAATCCCAAACTTGATTCTATCACTCCCCCAGTCGCTGTCAGGCATCAGATTTACTGCTTTATATTCTCTTAAAGCCATAAATAATTCGGGTTCGGCCTGTTTCGACTCTTAAGATCAGGCATTAAGATGTCGATCTGCGATGATCTTAATATCTAAATACGTCGTTTTTTCTTCCGTCGCCGCATGATGATTAGTTAAACTGAAACTGCAAACACATTCCTTCAGGTAAATTCTCCTGTAACTGAGTTGTATTTTTTCAGTCGTACCGAAGTATAACAATCACGAGAATGGTGTCAACGATGTGATATGACAAAATTCTGACAAAATTGTATCTGCGCTCATGCTTTTTATATCATGAGAAAAATTTAAACTGTCCGATGCCATTGACTCTCATATCTGCAATATATGTATATCCCTCAGGCTCATCATATTTGCAGCGAAAAGGGTACTTTACGACGATTACATTCGCAATTCTGCTGCTGCTATTAGCCCCTATTGCACGATACGTTCATTCAACAGATCGGACCTGTATTTCTTAAAATACCCACTCAATAACACGATAATTGACTTGGTTTTTATTTACACAATAAATCAAGTATTACACCTCTTTTCCCTTTAAACAATGTATTAAATTCATGTTAATATGTCATATAGTAACACCATATCCTTATGACATCTTTACATTTGCCCCCTCAAGAGTAATTCAGGGTCCCAAACTGGATTACTCTTATAGAGGAAATTATTAAAATAGAGGTATATTATTTGATTGTTAACAACATATAAAGCGTAAAGTTTTTCATTGAGCATATTGACAGATGTTTGTGCGTATAATTAATTGTATAACCGTATCATTGACATAGTGGTGCGTATGTTACAACCTTAATTATATTAAAAACCTGCCTTTTTGAAACTGGTTTCAAAGGTTGAGACGAGAACCTTAACATCAAGAATTGGAAAATTTGGATATTATGGTTCATTCCTTATGAGAGAGCCTTGATATCCAAATTAGGTTAACCAAAAATTATGACATTGTGGATTGTGGTTCATATTTAAGTAGAGAACCTCAATGTCGGAGCTGTTTTTTGGAAATTAATTAAAATTTCGACATTGTGGCTCGTACAAAGTGTGAAAAGACCTTAATGAATTTACATTGTGGCTTTGTAAACTTTTTAAGAACCTCAATGTCAAAATTAAAATGAAAGTTAAATAACTTGAGACATGGTAATCATACGTGGTTGATATGAATTAAAACGCAAATGGCTGAGTGTAAATCTCAATCCTATGGTTAAACGACAACCTTAATGTTACATCTGATGATATGTAGTTAATCATACCAAAATGATTCCAATCCAATGGCTGTCTACCAGAGGTGCAATCCAGTGGCTGGAGGTCATTTTGTATGAGACCTTGGGTTATTTTCACGAGTTAACCGGTGGTCTCACAGTAATACAGTGTAGGTGT
>Ga0209773_10000268_pt1 | contig 16090 bp, 14 predicted proteins | sample BogFormECP14_OM1_FD_188244 | JGI IMG/M metagenome (GOLD analysis project Ga0209773, IMG submission 188244) | Bog forest soil microbial communities from Calvert Island, British Columbia, Canada - ECP14_OM1 (SPAdes) (version 2) | ecosystem: Environmental > Aquatic > Freshwater > Wetlands > Bog ... | reverse complement strand
TGGATCATTCTATTAATTTATATAATCGTATAAGTTCTTATTTTATGCCTTCTATATTTAAGACTAAAGCACGTAGAGTTCTACGTTATTTAAATAAGCATGGTTTTAATGATATGAAGTTAACTATATATATTATGGATATAAATTCTAATTTAGAACAAGTAGTAGAATTAGAACAATATTTTATGGATAATCTAAAGCCAAATCTTAATGTAGATCTATTAGCTAGTAGTTCTGGGTATCACGAACCTATGGCTCAAGAAATACGAGAAAAACTTCGTAAACAAAGAGGTATTCCTGTATATATCTATAAAGCTGATGATTTCACTTTATTATATGTGTTTGAATCAAAACAGCATATGTTTGATTCAATAAGTATTCATCATAACACACTAAACGATTGCCTAAATTTAGGTACACTGTATTTAGATACTTATTTTTTTTCTTTAGATTTAATAGAGGAATCTACTGTAACTAATATACTTACATTAGATGAGATTAAAACTTTAGTTAATGATAAACGAGATGTTTATAATGTTAAACATCCTACAGCTAAAGCTATTTTAGCGGAATTTAAATACGATTCAAGAAAAAATCTAGTATTTTCTTCATTAAATAGTTTAGCTAAACACCTAAAAGGTGACCGTCAGGTTATAAGAGATTATCTAACAGGAAAAAAATTAGGTTATTATCGAGGTAAATGAAAATTTACTTACCAAAATTAAATATATTTAACATTTTAAAAAGGCATGGCCGGGTAAGGTAGAAATATTTTACTTTCTTTTCACTATATGCTGGAATCCCTTTAGAGCTTTTGAAACTAGTATTGCAGACTTTATTTTAAATAAAAGCGGCAGAATACAGTTACATTTCAAAAGATTAGGCAATCAGCCGGAAACCAAAAATAAAAGGACTTACTGTAGCATTAAACACTTTTATTTAGTAGGATCCTCAGAGACTACACGTGAAATACCTTAGTAAATATTATACATGTATTTAAAGGTAAAGATATAGTCCAAACATTAATTAAAGTTAATGAAAATGCATGCCAGCATTAATAGGTGGTTTCGGTAAAATCAAAATAAATAATATACAAATGCAAAAATATACAACATTAGATTCAAAAATTGAAGAGCCAAAATTAAGATTAAAACTAGGGGCTTATTTAGCAGGGTTAATAGAATCAGATGGGTCTTTTGCTATACATGATAAAGATTCAAAAGCTAAAAGATATTTACCCAAAATACTATTAGTTTTTAGTTTAAATGATAGTCCTTTAGCTGAAAAATTAATGTCTATAATTAAGGTAGGTAAATTGTATAATAAACCACAACAAGGTTGTGTTATATGACATATTCAAAAAATAGAAGATGTTATAAAAATTATTAACATTATAAATGGTTATATGCGTACACCTAAAATAGAAGCATTACATCGTGCAATAAAATGGTATAAAGATTTTTATAATATTAATATAGAACCTTTAGGTTTAGATCAATCACCTTTAAATAGTAATGCATGGTTAGCAGGTTTTACTGATGGAGATGGTAATTTTAGTATAAATCTAGTAGATAGAAAGAAAAAAGGTGCAATTACTACAAAAAGAGTACAGGTTTTCTTTCGTATAGAGTTGATACAATATTACCATAGATATTGTTCAGTAGAACAAGGAAGTACTAGTTATTTTAATATATTGAGTATTATAGCTAGATATTTAGAAGTTAATCTATATTCTAGATCTAGAGAGCAAAAGGATAAAATTTTTTATTCTTATATGGTTGTATCACATAATATACAAAGTCATACTATAGTTATAGAATATTTTGATCGTTATCCTTTGTATTCTTCAAAGTATTTAGCTTATAAAGATTGAAGACATGTAGTTCAACAGATTAGATTACGTACAGGTAAACCTTTATCTGTTGAAGATATATTGGAGATTGAGAAAATCAAAGCTCAATTTAATAAAAAACGTACACAATTTGATTTTTCACATTTAGATTCTATTGTTTAAAATTTTTTTGTATTTGCATTTTTGTATAAAAAAAAGAAATTGCCGAAGGTAATAGTAATATTACTTATTAAAACATAACTATATGCGGGAAGTTCCTAAAGTTTTATTATAGGAGTTGTGAAAGTTTATCCTTAAAGGTTTTTTTATTAAATGTACATGACCCTAAAAATTAATAAAAATAGTTACAATGGATAATCCGCAGGAAACGAAAATAAAAAATATATTTTATATAGGATCCTCAGAGACTACACGTTATGCTCCATTAGATTAAGTTAGTGGATGAAGATATAGTCCAAATACAGTCTAACGATTGTAGTACAATGAATTTCTTACTTCCATTAATAGTAGGTGGGCCTGATATGGCAAATATAAAAGCCCTCCTTGGAATAAATGTACATAATATTAAAAATTGTGATTCTTCTAATAGTATAGTAAGTATAGATAAAATAAATAAAAAGAATCTAAGCTCTTATTTAGCAGGGTTATTTGAAGGTGATGGTCATATTTGAATTTCTAAAGATAATGTAAAGAAAAAACATAATCCTAGGTTTTGTATTACTTTTAGTTTAAAAAATAAACCTTTAGCTAAAAAATTACTTGGTATAATAGAGTTTGGACATATTAGATATAAGCCTAAAGATAATGCCTGTGTATTAATTGTTTCACCTGTTAAAGGATTAAAAAGAATAGTTGACTTAATCAATGGTGAATTAAGAACACCTAAGATAAATCAATTATTTAATTTAATAGATTGATTAAATAATAATCATAGTTCAAACATTAAAAAACTGCCTGTAAATAATAAACCCTTAAGAGATAATAGCTGATTGTCAGGATTTATAGATGCTGACGGTAGTTTTTCAGTACAACACACTAAAGTAGAAAATAATGCTAAAAAGAGAAAAGTATCTTGTAGATTAAGAATTGAACAAATAATATTATATCCTTTAACTAAAATTAGCTATTTTTTTGTTTTAAATCAAATAGCTAATTTTTTACGTTGTAAACTTTTAATTAGAAAACAACTATCTACAAATAATGAATACTATACCCTGGCAGCATCCAATCGTAAATCTCTTCTAGTTATTGTAAACTATTTAGAATTGTATCCTTTATTTTCATCCAAATATCTAGACTATAAAGATTGAAGTAGAGCAGTGAAACTAATTTTAACAGATAAACATTATACTGAGAAAGGTCTTATTGAAATAGATCTTATTAGAAATAATATGAATAATAATAGAACTTATTTTAATTGAGATCATTTAAGTAAATTATAGTACATTTATTACCTAAATCAGGGAATGCCGTTGAAAGGTGTAAATCTTTCAATTATTACTTCGCTATATGCATAGAATCTCTCGAAAATGTAATTAATTTTCCAGTTAACAGATATATAGACACCTAGTTAATCTTTGTTTTGTCCAATTAGTTATAAATTTTATTATGGACAAATAAAGTTATAAAGTGGTATTTTCAACTGAACTAGTAGTAACACTTATATATACATGGGAAGAATGTGCAGGAAACCAACGTAATTTGCATTTAAACTTGCATATACAAGTAGGATCCTCAGAGACTACACGCGAAGCCCCATATAAAATATATGGGTGAAGACATAGTCCGGCCAGGTGGGAAACTACTTCAATAGATTTAGTTTATTAAGCTAAATGGATTAATGATTCCCTAGACTTAATAACATCAGTTTTTGATTACTGCCCCCTAGTCTTATATTATTCTTATTTGCTAGTGGTATAGAAAATGGAGCAGGTACAGGATGAACTCTTTATGATAGGGAGTTGCTCTTTGGTAACTTAGAGGCAATAAAACTCTTTTCGATGCGTGAACATCTTCAAATATTATTAATATACGTTATGTGCTACTCATGTTTAATTTTATTTTTTATTGGATCAATAACATATGTAAAAATGCACATTGCAAGGAGAAAATACGCCTGAGTAGCAAAATGTTTTTCTACTCATCAGAGACTACACAAAGAGTATCTTAATAACAAAAATAATAATAATAACAATAATAATAACAATAATAATAACAATAATAAGAGAAACCAAAAAAATATTATGACTAGAATTTTTACCGGTATTAAAGTAGGTTGAAATGCTCCAATGTTGCCACCTAAAGTACTTAGTTTCCATAATCATTCTGTGTCATCTTTGATATATTATGCTCCAATGTTGCCACCTAAAGTACTTAGTTTCCATAATCATTCTTTTACACGTATTTTTAGAGTTATAGGTGGTATATCTGTAATAACATTTTTATCCAAAAAATATCTGTTATTTATATATCCTTTTGATTATGTTGTCTTATTATTTGCTTTATTACATTTTATGTATATTGCAACTATAAGTATAATAAAATTATTTTATGGAATCAAAGTTTTAAAAAGTGACAAACTAGAGGTTAGAAATTCTCCTATAGATAAACTTGCTGGTACAGCTGGTAAAATACATTATGGTTGAAAATATGGTTGTCAAGCTGGCTCTGCTGGTTTAGTAGGTACATCATTTTTAATCGATAACAAAAATAATAATAATAACAATAATAGTTTGTTAGAAGCTGGAAACCAAGAAAAGATTTTCACACTAAATTTTTTTTTGATAGGTCAGGGTGTAAATTTTTTGGTTAAAGGTAAACCAGCCGATGAAATTCTGATTGGTATTAAAAGTGACACTCGTAATCTTGAAGTTAGTAAAAAAAACTTTTACGAGTTAGCTAATACATTAAAAGAAGCAGAAAAAGCTTTAGATAAAAGTAGTGCTTTTTCTAAATCAGAGATACAAGAATTAATATCTGTTATAAAAGAAGTTAATAAAGTTGAAAAAGCGAAAATAACTGATTTTGCTGCAGATCTTGCAAAAAAAGATTAAGGAATATTCAGATAATAGTAATAAATGAAAACGATGAAAAACTTTAATGATAAAACTTGATTTGAACAGTGATTAGTAGGTTTTACAGACGGAGATGGTACTTTTTTTATATCATATCAAAATGATAAGTGGAATTTAGTATACAAGATAGCTTTATCTAGATATAATTTAAGAGCTCTGTTTTTTATTAAAAAACAACTAGGTTTTGGTTCTATAAATAAAGATAACAGTAAAGCACAATTTGTTATAAGGGATAGAAAAGTTATAGAAGCAAAAATACTACCTATTTTTGACAAATATCCCCTTTTAACTAGTAAACAATTTGATTATTTAAAATTTAGACAAGCTTTATTTATATTAAATTCTAAGGATTTAAACAAAGATGATAAATATAAAAAACTCTTTTCATTCAAAAATGAAAAGTTGCCTGAAAATTATATTTCTTCATCTTGAAACAATGTAGCTTTACCTGTTAAGTCAGTAAATGATATTAAACATACAGTTACTAAACCTTGATTAGTCGGTTTTGTAGAAGCTGAAGGAAGTTTTTATTTAACTTCAAAAGATTCTATTAGAGTAGTACATGGTTTTGGTATAACACAAAAGTTAGATAGTGTAGTTTTAGAAAGTATAAGATTAATATTACATATACCTACTAAAATAAGGTATAAATCTAAACATAATTACTACATATTAGATACCACAAACTCAAGAGCTGTTGAAAATATTATTAAATATTTCCACAACACTATGAAAGGTATGAAATCTCCAGAATATAGAATATGATCTAGGTCATACACTAAGCATAAAGGTAATTATGCAAAATTATTTTATATAAGAGTAATACTCAGAAAAATGAAGAAAAAATTAGTGGAATTATAAAAATTTATTATTATTATCATTGTCATTAAGATAAAGGTATAGTCCGAACAGTATAGAGATATACTGAGTGTAACGATAGTTTAGTTTTGAAAACTAAATGAGGTTGCCAACACAATTGTTATCCACCTTTATCAGGTATACAAAGTCATAGTGGACCTAGTGTAGATTTAGCTATATTTGGGTTACATTTATCTGGTGTTAGTAGTTTACTAGGAGCTATGAACTTCATAACAACAATATTAAATATGAGAAGTCCTGGTATAAGATTACATAAATAGCTAATTTGTGTATAAGAACCAAACTCCGGGGAACCCCTAAAGCTTTTTTAACCAAGATTAAAAAGGAAACTTTTTAGTTGGCCTGATTAATGCCTCAGGGTACGGTAATATCAAAAGAGATTATAGAAATATAAATGGGTGATCGCGGATCTAAATCAAATTTTATAACAAAATTTGTAAAAGAGCAACGAGTAGACGGTTCTTTAGCTTTAAAAAGCTATAAGGTGTACTCTTAGACGCCATGAAAGTGGTTATGAAGATATATAAATAATTATATTCCGAATTTGTTTATATTTATAATTAAAATAAATAAAACAAGAATAAAAACGAAATATTCTACTAATAGTAAAAATTTAAATTCTTATTATGTAACAGGGTTTTGTGATGCAGAGTCATGTTTTCAATTAGTTATTAGTAAAAATCTAAAATATACTTTAGGTTGAAGTGTAAAGTTAGTATTTTCTATCCTTTTACATTATAAAGATGTTGATATTTTATATCAAATTCAACGATTCTTTGGTGTAGGTAGTGTTTCTATCAATAAAGATACAGCTAATTATCAAGTAGTTAGTTTAACTGATTTGTTATGTATAATAAATCACTTTAATAATTTTCCTTTGAAAACTAAAAAATCTATATATTTTTTACTCTTTAAAAAGGCTTATAATATTATAAGTAATAAAGAACATTTAACATATTTACAAAAACTTGTTAATATAAGAGCTTCACTTAATAAAGGTTTATCTGAAAAATTAGCAATTGCTTTTGCTAATACCATTCCAGAGGCAGAACCTGAATTTGATCAAAAACAAGATAATAATATATCTAATACTAAACATTGATTAGCAGGATTTGTTACAGGAGAAGGATGTTTTTTTGTAAAAACAAGTAAATCAAAAACACATAAATTAGGTATAAGCGTAAATCTAAATTTTATAGTAGTTCAAAATATACGAGATGCTGGATTAATTAATAGTTTAATATTAATATTAGGTTGCGGTTCTATAACTATATCGGAAAAATCATATATAGTTAGATATACTGTAACAAGCTTATCTGATATTGTAGAACATATAATACCTTTTTTGGATAAATATCCTATATTAGGTGAAAAATCTAAAGATTATGAAGATTTTAAAAAAGTATCTACTTTAATGATTGGGTTATTAATAAAGAACATTTAACACCAGAAGGGTTAGAAAAAAATTAAATCAATAAAATCAAAGATGAATTTTAAAAGATAGTAGTTTATGATAATTATATATTAAGATTTATTTTTGAATTTATATTAAAATTTATATTTGAATTTATTTGCAAATAAACAAAAAATAATTAAATTTTTGTATGCTATTCGGTAAAATATAACTTCATATTAAAGTAAAAAAAAAGAAATTAGCTTTATTTGGTTGAGCAGTTGTTATTACAGCTGTTTTACTGTTACTATCATTACCTGTACTTGCCGGTAAACTACAAATTGTGCCGGCTTTAAATCTGGCTATTTGCTGGAAACTGTGATATATTAACTTCACACAATCAGCAGGAAACCTATTAAGTTTACACCTTTTAGGGATCTTCAGAGACTATACGCCAGAGTTTATTTGTTGTACTGTTTTAGGTGTAAGTTATTGTTTATTACATTCTGAAGTAAGAAGAGGACATGCATGTTTAAAATATTATATAAACCAAGCTTCCTTACTTAGTAAAAGAAATAATTTAAATACAGATTTTTCTCATTACATTGCAGGTCTTATAGAGGGAGACGGTACAATACATGTACCTAAAACCGAAAGATCTTTCAAAGGTAATCTTAACTATCCGTCTATTCAAATAGTATTTCACTTGAAAGATTTACCTTTAGCTTTATTAATTCAAAAAGAGTTAGGCCATGGGTCTATTTCTAGGAAGAAAGGTAAAAATGCTTACATATATACCGTAAACAACTTAGACGGTTTATTATTGTTAATGTCTTTACTTAACGGTAATATGAAGACTAACAAAGTTTATGCATTACACAGATTAATAGACTGATATAATCACTATAAAAGTACTTCTTTTGAAAAGAAAGGACTAAATAATGATTCTATGTTATCTAATGCTTGGTTATCTGGATTTATAGAAGCTTATGGTCATTTTTCCCTTAGAAGTACTGAATCAGGTAAATACCCTAGAATAGAGTGTAAATTTGAGATAAGTCAAAGACAAAAAGATCAAAATAATAGAGATAATTTATTCTTTTTTAAGGAAATTGCTCTCAGTTTTGAATCTTTAGTAAAACCTATTAGAAACGATAGTAATAACCCTCAATACAGAGTTAGAACTACAAACCTAAAAAGTAATTTAGCGGTTGTTAATTATCTTACAAAATATCCTTTATTTGGAACAAAATTTTCAGATTATAAAGATTGAGTAAAGGTTGTAGAACTTTTTGATCAAAGTTCTTTTGATCATAAGCTTAATATGGGTTATGTAAAACTTATTAAATCAGGGATGAATGATAAGAGAACTATCTTTGTATGAAATCATCTACAAAACTTTTACAACTTAAATAAATAAAATATAGTCCCAACATATGCGTAAGTATATGAGAGTTTGCTCTGGACTTATTTATTAAGTATAATCTATACTTAGATATAAGTCTTTAAGATAGTTACACTATCATGAGATTATGTCTCGCAAACCAAGATAAAATTTTGGCAATTACTATGGTGCTAACAGATAGAAATTTTAACACATCATTCTTTGAAGCAGCAGGAGGAGGTGATCCTATATTATATCAACATCTTTTCTCGAATACAATTATATACCCCACGTTTATTTATATTACATTTATTTACCCCACGTTTATTTATATTACATTTATTTACTTTATATGTGTATTTTTACTTAGTAAAAATAGGTTAAATTTATTTTACAGTGATCCAATTAGTGTAAAATATCACCCAAAGTAAATATAAACAAAAGTAAATTAATTAACTTTAATAAAATATATTTAATAAGGAATATAACAATGAATTTAAATAGGGAAACAAATTTAAGAAGTAGAACAATGAATTTGGTGACTAACAATTATATGTTAAAAAACAAATGTTATTATAGTACTACGAATAATAATACAAATTTAAAAAAACCAGATTTTAATTTTTTTTGCTTCTATGAGAAATACAAAACTTATTTACCTAATAATTTATTGCCTTCAAATAATTTTTTATGTTGATTTGTTGGATTTACTGAAGGTGAAGGATCCTTTATTATTAACAATAGAGGTGACTTATGTTTTGTTATCACGCAAAGTACAAGTGATATAAAAGTTTTATATTTTATACAGGAAACATTAGGTTTTGGTAAAGTTATATCACAATCTGTGAAAACTAGCAGATATGTAACACAAAGTAAAAAAGAAATAGATATTATTATTAGTATTTTTAATGGTAATACCGTTTTACCTACTCGACAGATAAAACTTAATATTTTTATTAAAGGGTTTAATGATTGAGTTACAAAAGGTAAAATCCAATTAAAGCCAGTAACTATTAAAAATAGTATCATTTTACCTAGTTTAAATAATAGTTGATTAGCTGGATTTACCGATGGAGAAGGTTGTTTTACCAGTTCAATAGGTGATAAAAATTACACTTTTAACTTTAATATTGCACAAAAAGGAGAAGCTAATATTATGATACTTGAACAATTTTGTTCCTTGTTTAAAGCTGGTAAAGTTTCAAAACATTCAGTAGCTAATGTATATGAATACAGAGTAAATGGTATTAAAAATTGTTCTAATGTTTTTCCTTACTTTAATAAATATAACTTATTTACAAAAAAATCTTTATCTTATATTTTATGAAAAGAAATACATGGAGATTTTGTAAAGAAATACCATTTAAATAAATTAAAAAGATTAGAAATGATGGAAAAAGTTAGAATGATAAATAAATCTAATATTATGTAAATAAACATATAAATAAATAAAAAAATAATGGGAAAAAAAGTCATGGTTTAACGTATAAAAATATTAAGTTATGAAGCTATAAAGACAGATGTAAAAAGATATAAGATCTAAAATAGCGAATATTTATTCTTAAATATGCCATAGACTTAGTTAATGTTTAGTTATTACTACTTGTAACTCTCATGTAAAAAGTCAATATAATAATTTATTAATTTTATTACATATATATGTATATATAAGAAAAAGTTAGTATAAATATTAGCCATACTAGTGTTAACGGTTAATAAATTTCTCATTTAAAGACCGTCGGTTATATGAGTGACCGCTACAGACTGGTTCACTGGTAGGTGTCTGAAATGATGCTTAATGTACAGTCGGATTCTTCCTTAATATATTGAAATATATATTAAGCACAAGCCCGGAGTTTATACTACCGGTACCTGGATTTAATACGAGAGCTTCACTGTTGTTGAAGATAAGTTAAATTTGAAGAATTGGATTCTTTGGTCAAAAATGGCCCTTTAAATTAAATTTAATGCAACAAACTATAAGCGGGGAGTTAGTTTTATATTTATTAGGTACTTTAATCATAAGCTATATAATACATACCGTTAAAGTAAAAAACCTTTTAATTTACTATAATCCGCAAGTAACCAACACGTTTAACTCGTTAGTAGTAACTTCAGAGGCCATATGTTTGTTAAATAAAACCAAAAGATTAATTCATAAAATTAGTAATAATACTGATGATAAATTAAAAATTAAACAATGATTAGCAGGATTAATAGATGGTGATGGAAGCTTTTTATTATCAAAAAAAGGATATGCTAGTTTAGAAATTACAATGGATATAAGAGATGAAAGAGCGTTACAAATTATTAAAAATATTTATGGAGGATCTATAAAATTAAGATCTAATGCAAATGCATTAAGATATAGATTACATCATAAAGAAGGTTTATTAAAACTTATTAATGATGTTAATGGATTAATAAGAAATCCTAATAGATTAGTTCAATTAAATAAAATATGTATCAAGTATGAATTAAATCTAATTTTTCCAGAAAAATTAACACATAATAATGGTTGATTATCAGGATTTTTCGACGCTGATGGTACAATTACTATTAATAAATTTAATTGACAATTATCTATTTCAGCTAGTCAAAAAACATCTGAAATATTAACTCCATTAATTGAACTATACGGGGGAAATGTTTATATTGATAATGGTAGTTCTAAATCATTTAAATGATATATTACAAAAAAAGAAGATATACTTAAGTTAATTGAGTATTTTAAAGAACATCCCTCAAGATCAGCTAAAGTTAATAGATTACATTATATTCCTAAATTTTATGAATTGAAAAGTATGAAAGCTCATTTAGCTTCACCTGGTACTTTTTTAAGTAAAAATTGAAATATTTTTCATAAAAAATGGTTAAATTACGAATATAATTAATAAAGATTTATAAATATGAAAATACATAGACTAGGAAACTAAATATAAAAAAAATATATATAAACCTCTTTATTTAACCTTTATTTTTATAAGGTTTTACTATTATTAAATATATAAAAATTAAAATAAAAATAATAGTTAATTTTTAATAAGTTTTATTTAAAGAGATGGTCCAAATATTTTTATGTTACATCACATAAAAATTTAGCATCTAGTTATGTTATTATTTTCTATAGAAATTATTAAATCAGAATATTTCTTTAATAAATTAAATAAGCAGATTTTATCTGTATCAAAAGTTAAACAAGTGCAAGAAAGTCCTACTGATGTAAACTTTCAAGCACCACAAAATATTAAACTTAATCCTTGATTTGTTACAGGGTTTACGGATGCTGAAGGTTCATTCTCTACCATTGTGGCTAAAAGTGATAACTTAAAAGTTCAATGACAGGCAAGGCTGTTTTTTCAAATAAGTCTTCACGTAAAAGATTTAACTGTAATTATAGATCATTTTGAAAAGTATCCGTTAATTACGCAGAAAAGAGCTGATTATGAAAGCAAGCCTTTATTATAATAAAAAATAAAGAGCATCTGACTTTAGATGGATTAAATCAAATTGTATCATTAAAATCTGTAATGAATTGAGGTATATCAAATCAATTAAAAACTGCTTTTACAGACCTAGTTCCTGTTCAAAAATATATAGTTAAAGATCAAGTTATTCAAGATCCAAATTGATTAGCAGGTTTTGTATCAGGAGAGGGATGTTTTTTCGTGGAGATTTATAAATCTAAAGCAAGTAAACAAGGAGTAGTAATAAGATTATTATTTAAATTAACTCAACATTCTAAAGATGATGAGTTAATTTAAAGTTTAAAAGATTATTTTGATTGTGGTAATGTTTATAAATACAGAGAAGCTTGTGATTATAAGGTAATAAAGATCTCTGACGTACAATAAAAGATTATACCTTTCTTTAAAAATTATCTGATTCAAGGAGTAAAATCCAAAGATTTTGCGGATTTTTGTCAAGTCTCAGATATATTTAAATTAAAATATTTAACTGAAGATAAAATAGATAAAATCCAAAAAATTAAATCTGGTATGAATAAAGGAAGAAAGTAGTTCCTAATTTTTATGAATTGAAAAGTATGAAAGCTCACAAAGCTTCATCAGAAACTTTTTTTAGCGAAAAGTTGAGTAATTTTTTTTATCAAAAATGAATAAATTATGAATAAATTAATAAGTTTTATTTAAAGAGATGGTCCAAACATTTAAATTAAATTTTATATGTAGCATCCTGAGGTTTATATATTAGTTATTCCAGGTTTTGGTATAATTAGTACTACTATATCAGCTAGTTCAAACAAAAGTGTATTTGGATACCTTGGTATGGTGTATGCTATGTGTTCTATTGGTATTTTAGGGTTTGTAGTTTGAAGTCAAAGGCTGGCTTTCCATATCCGTGAGGATATGGTAATAAATTTCGCTGTATGCTGGAACAGCTTAGTGTCTATATGTACTTTTTATAGTAAAAAACATATAGGCTATGCTCAATCAGCAGGGAATCTTAGTTTCTTAATAAAAACTGACAAGAGCCCCTCAGAGACTACACGCGAAACATCTTTTAATTACGATAAGTATAGAAAAATATCTGGAAATGAGAAAGTAACTGAGGACTGATTAACTTGATTTATCGGTTTTTCTGAAGGAGACGGAGCTTTTCTAACTGGAAAAGATAACCGTCTAATATTTGTATTAACTCAAAAAGAAACTGCAATATTAAACCATGTACATGAAACATTAGGCATAGGAAGAGTTAGAACATATGGACAATATAGTCGATATAGAGTTGACGATAAAAAAGGTATATTAATATTAATAGCTTTGTTTAACGGTAATTTAGTTTTAGATAAAAGAAAAGCCCAATTAAAAAATTGATTGGATGTTCATAATTTAAAATTAATAGACAACAATGTTCTACCTTCATTAAATAATAGTTGAATATCTGGATTTATAGATGCAGAAGGTTGCTTTAATGTAACATTACTTAAGAGAGTATCTATGTTTTTAGGTTATCAAGTAAAATTGAGATTTATGATTGATCAAAAAGATAGTTTAAATACTATGCTAAATATAAAGGACAAACTAAATTTATTTTTAACACATAGAAAACTTAAAGAAGGCTCTATTGGAACTATGCACAGGATAGAGAGTAATTCATTTATTAAGGTACCCCTTATAATTGAATACGTTAATAGATTTAATTTAAAAAGTAAAAAACAAGAGTCTTTTAATAAATGGGTAACAGTTTACGAGTTAGTACAAAACAAGGCTCATATCACAAAAGAAGGACTTGCAGAAATTAGAAAATTAAGTAAAGAAATCAATCTAATAACGAGTATTACAAAGAAAATCGGAGATAAAAAGATGAAGATATAGTCCACATTTAACACGTGCACCACATGTATACAGTTGGTTTAGATGTAGATACAAGAGCTTATTTCACAGCTGCTACATTAATAATTGCAGTACCAACAGGTATTAAAATATTCTCATGATTAGCTACTTGTTATGGAGGATCTATTCATTTAACACCTTCAATGTTATTTGCATTAGGTTTTGTATTTATGTTTACTATAGGAGGATTAATAAACCACTTAGTTCTCCCTTTAAAGGCAGCTATATGCTGGGAAGTTCTGACAATTATACTACTAGTGTTTTATTTAACTTTAGTGAAAATGTATAATTTTGAACAATCAGCAGGTAACCAACAGGAATATAATTCCTTAGTAGGAACCTCAGAGACTACATGCAGCCACTGTAATAAATTTACAGTAAGATATAGTCCATGAAATAAAAATTCATTAATTAATCTATACCTGCGCAGCCCTATTATAAAAGGACAAGCGGGCAGCGATAATCAAAGACAAATAGGTAGCAATAAATTTAATAAAAATATTATTCATTTTTATTCTACTTATGCAAATACTGTAGATAATATCCAAAATTTAAATCCTATAAAAGTATATGATAATTTAAAAGAAGATAAAATCAATATTCTAAAAGAACAAAAAGATAAATCAGGTGTATATTATTTAGTAAATAAAATTAATGGTCATTCTTATGTAGGAAGTTCTATTAATTTAGCTTCTAGAATGAAAAATTATCTTAATAAGACTTTTTTAAAAAGTAGACAAAATATTAATATGCCTATTGTAAAAGCTTTACTTAAATATGACCATTCTAATTATAGTTTACTAATATTAGAATATGTAGAACCTAAATATTTAACTATTAGAGAAACTCATTATATAACATTTGTAATGCCTTATTATAATGTATTGAAACAAGGTTATTCTTCTTTAGGTTATAAACATACTAAGGATACTAAAGAATTATTATCTCAATTAGCAAAAAATAGAGTACACAGTGAAGAAACTAAAAGTTTAATAGCAAGAGCTTTAACAGGTGAAAATAACCCTTTTTATAATAAAAGTCACTCTATTGAAAGCAAGGTAAGAATGATAGAAGCTAGATCATCTTATCCTGTTTATGTATATAATTCATATAAAGAATTATTAGTTATTTTCCCTTCTGTTTTAACTTTAGCTAAATTAATTAAATCTAATCACTTTACAATAGTTAATATAATAAAAGAACAAACTATATTTAGAGGAGAGTGATATTTTTCAAATATACCTTATAATATAAGTGATACTCCTGTTATAACTAATTGAAATTCAAAAGAATGTGAAGAATTAATATTAGATATTAATAATAACAGTCATATTAGAAAAGCAGTATTTGTATATGATAAAAATCAAAATAAAAATTTCATTTGTAAATATGAAGGAGTAACAAATGCTCAAAAAGCTTTAAATATAAACCATAGCACTATAAAAAAATATGCTAAATTAGGTAGTGTTTATCAAGATTTTATATTTAGTTATGAAAGATTATAATATTAATGAATTTTTATTCGTAAGTGGAGTTGTTTTAGCTAATGCTTCATTAGATATAGCATTTCATGATACATATTATGTTGTAGCTCAATTGGGCCTTAATAGTCTTTTAGATTATTTCGCATTTGGCTATATGCTGGAAACTATGTTTTTAGGTTGTTATCTACTATATATATTATATTGTTATCTACTATATATATTATATTATTATCTTTTAAAAATAGATGTCCATAGAAATTTTAATTTTCTAACTATATATAGTGAAAATGATAATAAACCTGTATTTTTCAATAAAATAAATACGGACATACAATCAGCAGAAAACTGCAAAGGATTCTCAGAGACTACACGCCAAATATCTGATTCAAAAGGTAAAGATCTTAAAGAATTTTTCAAATGACTAGCTGGTATTATAGATGGTGATGGTAACTTTGATATTAGAAATATTAATTCTAAGTTAGTTTTAAAAGCTATTAGAATTAAATTACATGACAGAGATATCAGAATATTGAGTCACATTCAAAATATTTTACATATAGGTAGAGTTAGATCTGATAAGAATAAACCGCATTCAATATGAATTATTAGTAAAAAAGAAGAAATGTTATTCTTAATTAAGAATATTAATGGTTTAATTAGACTAAAAGTA
>Ga0209773_10000264_pt1 | contig 16228 bp, 14 predicted proteins | sample BogFormECP14_OM1_FD_188244 | JGI IMG/M metagenome (GOLD analysis project Ga0209773, IMG submission 188244) | Bog forest soil microbial communities from Calvert Island, British Columbia, Canada - ECP14_OM1 (SPAdes) (version 2) | ecosystem: Environmental > Aquatic > Freshwater > Wetlands > Bog ... | reverse complement strand
TTATTGAGTTCCCCACCTGCAAGAGTCTCTTTGCCCCATCGCCTGGCGACATTCAGACGCGCCGGAAGGCCGTATACGGCATTCATCGAGCGCGGATTGTTGATGTTGTCTGATGAGATCAGCGACGTATCTAGCGTGCCCGGGCGCGACGTGTGGAAGAGTTGGTAGGGGAAGCTACTTGGATCTACCTTCGCTACAAAGATCCGATCTACCCAGAAGTATTGCGCGCCGACATTGGAGCTAAGGTTCTCCCATTTCGGATTTTCCGGATCGGCTGGCGGCTTAATTGGATTTGGCCCAACATGGCAGAAAGCGCAGGACATGCCGATGCGATATGGCCGGATAACCTTCTTGTCGTTGTAGTAGCTCGGGTCTTCGTAATAGCGCTTTGGATCCCAACGCTTCGCCGCCGCAGCGTCAAAGTCAGGATTGGGAAAGAGGCGCAGCCCTACAATCCCTGTGGGATAACCGTAGTAAGAGCCAGTGGGAACGGTGTCACCGCGTGCACCAATTTTCACGCCTGGGTATTTCTGCTCGTTCTCGAATGGATCAGCCGCACAGCCGGAGCTGCGTTGATCGAGCCACAAGCCAAAATGCTGCGTATCTGGTCCGGTGGCTTTTTGAAAGCACGGTTCGTTCACCAGACCCAGATAATTCCATCGGTTGTCGCGGCTGTATTGGTAACCGGGATAGGACGATACGGTCTTGAGCAGGTCGAGCGTACCAACGCTGGCGGTAGCCATCGTATCCCAGAAGCGATCGTTGCCGCCAGTCCACACCAGCCACATGTTGCGGCCCTTGATCTCGTCGGCGGTAAGAGCGATGCTGCCGTCCATATCGTGGAAGTAATCTTCGTCAGCGGCGGGAAATGAGGAGGCGGGGCGACCGGAGCGACGAGCCTCATCCAGCACTTCGCCGGGTCTAGGCGTTGATTTGCAGCCGACTACCAGAGCAGCACAAGCGAGTGCGCCAACTATCCATGCACGAGAAAAGTGGAACCGAGTCTTGATCATTTCCTGTCTTAATGACTCCTGCTTCAAAGCACAGACATGGTGAATGGTGAACCGGTACAGCAGATAGTTTCAAAGTTGCTTTATGGCCGAGGATCGTATCACAGCAAAACTTCCAGTCGCAGCAGAAATCACTGCGGAAATACCTCCGCGCCATTGGGCTCTACATGCTGCACGTGATTCATCGCCTGCCGTAGCTCTGAAAGCTGCGTATAAATCAACTTTCGCGCACGGTTTTGATTTCCAAGAGGCCGATGTATCGCGGTCGTGTGCCACGGATTGTAAGAGAGCACATTCGCGAACGCGAGCTGTTCCGGCGAGTCGAATCGCTGCTTTGGGATCCTGATTTTTGCAATCGTGACAAAAAGCGACAGCCGCTCCGGCCATTCGATGGACGCGTCTTCAATCGGCATGCGTAGTGGATCGGTCTGCGCCTGTATCTGGAAGTCCAGTTCTACGTCCTCAGCCGCGAGCCTCATCGCCAGGGACTTTCGCAGCCAATTGTCAGGGGGATTCCAGGGAATCTTTGTCTCGTAATCCGAGGTTGGACTTACTGAATATTTGACAGCCGACCCCTCACCACAAAGATACGGAACGCAGCTCCAATAACGAACCTCCAATGGGCTCCGATTCATTCTGGCGTACAGCCCCTGCATCGCCATATCAAGCAAGTGCGAGTCAAAGGGCTTGAGGAAATAGAAGACTGGCGTTCTCGCATAGATTTCCGCTTGCAGCTTCAGATTCTCTTTCGTGTTCGGAGTGGTGAACGTGGGACAGCTGATGCCGGAAAAGTCCACCGTCCACTTCTCGTCATCGAGCAGCTTATCTCCCGCAACTCCCATGACCTTTACACCGATGCTGAGAATGCCGGCATCGGCGACATCGGGTGGCGAGAGAGGCCCGGGCCCTGCAAACCTGATCCATGCGGGGTAGGCTCTTGATTCGGCAAACATTCCTTTCTTAAAAGCATCAGGAACATCGGCCAGCACCTGAAATTCTGCTCGAACAACTCCATAGGTTTTGGTGTTTCCTGCCCGTTCGGCCACGCGTCCCTTGTATTCGCGCTCGGTGAACTCTTTCATCTTTTCCGTAATAGCAGCGGCGATTTCCGCTTCATCCACTTCTATGACTTCCTGACATAGTCGCGTCTCAGGATTTTTGTGAAGCAGTCGCAGAAAGAACTGCACTATATTGGCGAGGGGGCGTTGAAACAGCGCATTAAATGTGTCACGGAAATAAGGGTCGACGCGGTGTTCCAGGGTCACGAGGCCTAGAATTGCATCGTTAATGCGCGGACCAAGAGACATCGTTTAGCCGTCTCCCCGGAAAGTAGAAATAAATCAATAGTGCGCAATTCTACAGTGAAGACGAAGTATCCTGAACAACTTCTTTGCGTATGCGCGAAGACCTTGCCGTGTAGCATGCTGAAGAACCAGGAAACCTGATCGGAATGAACGCAAGCACTTCGCCACAAGATTCATGGGATTATATCGTCGTTGGCTCCGGCGCGGGTGGAGGCACGGTGGCAGCGCGCCTTGCCGAGGCCGGTCACACAGTGCTTCTTCTCGAAGCCGGCTGCGACTCCAAGCAGCTTCAGGACGGAGACGCTCAATTGCCTGGAGCAGATCGCCTGCCAGACGACTATGACGTGCCCTGTTTCCACGCATTCGCCTCAGAAAACGAGGCCATGCGCTGGGACTTCTTTGTCCGCCACTACGGCGACTCCCAGACTCAGAAGCAGGATCCCAAGTATCGCGAGGTCTATGCCGACCAGCGCGTTGATGGCGTCTTGTATCCGCGCGCCGGAACCCTTGGTGGCTGCACCGCGCACAATGCCATGATCTTCGTCTATCCGCATGACGCCGATTGGGACGGCATCGCGGCGCTCACTGGCGACCAGTCGTGGAACTGTGAAAATATGCGGCGCTACTTCGAGCGCCTGGAGAACTGCCATCACAACTGGCTGCACCGACTGCTGGCAAAATTTGGATTCAACCCAACCAGACATGGATGGAATGGCTGGCTGCAGACCGAGTGCGCGATTCCTCTCTCAGCATTGCTTGAGAAAGACATACGCAATGTTCTCCTGGCATCAATCAAGAAAGCGATCAGGGAGATTGGCTACGAGGTGGACCAGGCTCGATGGTCCGTGCAAAGCCTGCTGGATCCGAATGATTGGCGCACAGTGAAGGTCAATTCCATCGGCTTGCGCTATATGCCGCTGACGACGAAAAATCATGCTCGGGTGGGCACGCGCGAGCGCGTACTCGATGTGGCGGCGAAATATCCCGATCGGCTGCAAGTGGAACTTGATGCTCTGGCCACGCGGGTGCTGTTCGACGAAAATCAACGCGCCGTTGGCGTGGAATATCTCAAAGGTGGGAGACTCTACAAAGCCCATGCCAATCCGAATGCTGCGCCCGGCATACGACGGCAGGCAAACGCCCGACGAGAGGTCATCCTCTCAGGAGGAGCCTTCAACACGCCGCAGCTTCTTATGTTATCCGGCATCGGTCCCGCGGAGGAACTGCGACAACATGGGATTCCGGTCCAGGTTGATCTGTCGGGAGTGGGCAAGAACCTGCAGGACCGCTACGAAATTGGCGTTGTGAACCGCATGAACTTTGCAGAGTGGGAAGTTTTCGATGGCGCGAAATTCTGCAAGGGCGATCCGCAGTATCAATGCTGGAATCAGAGCCGCGATGGAGCTTACACGACAAACGGCACGGTGCTCTCGCTCTTCAAGCGCTCTGCACCCGACCGGCCGCTCCCCGACCTGTTCTGCCTGGCCGTGCTGGGACGCTTTGAAGGTTACTTCCCCGGCTATTCCGAAGTATTCGCCACCAACCGCAACTACCTGACGTGGGCAGTCCTCAAGGCTCACACAAATAATCGAGCCGGCGAAGTGACACTTCGTTCTTCAAATCCACTCGATATGCCAGAGATCAACTTTCGCTATTTCGAGGAGGGCACGCCCGATGGCGGTGAAGACCTCGATTCAGTGGTGGACGGCGTCCGCTTCGTGCGTGAGCTGACAGATCAGCTGCGCAAAAAGAACATCATCGCGGAAGAATCGCTTCCCGGGAGGCAACTCCAAACCAATGACGAATTACGGCAATATATTCGCGAGAATGCCTGGGGGCATCACGCCTCCTGTACTTGCGCCATTGGCCGGCGCGAGGCAGGAGGCGTGCTCGATAGCCGCTTCCGCGTCCATGGAACAGCGGGCCTCCGCGTGGTGGACGCCTCAGTCTTTCCTCGTATTCCCGGCTTCTTTATTGCATGCGCGGTCTACATGATCGGTGAAAAAGCAGCGGACGCCATTCTCGAAGATGCGAAGAGCTAAATGAAATCTTTGGTTGACAAGTTCTTTCACCCAATCGATATTGGACTGCAATTCAAGCGCGCCGTCTGCAACGCATGAAAGTTGAGACGCACTATTCCTGATAGAAATATCCGCAGTTTACCGGCTGCCCGGATCCTTCAAGCTTCCCGAGGAGTTCACAACTATGCCATATACAGTTCCTCAACTACTGGGAATGTCCCAGAAAGAACTCGACGATTTGTTCAGTGCCAGCCAGCCCGGCGACATTCCCAATGGCGAGGCAAACGGAACCGCTATCATCGCGCCCGGCACAACGTATTCGCAGGAAATTGCGACCTTTATCAATCACTTTGCATGGCAGGGAAAAACCTTCGACGCCAGCAAAGGCATATTGCGCAATCGGATTCTTTCCTTCGGACTGAACGCGATTATCGCGAAGGTCTACAAGGGCGAGAGCTGGTTCGATGGCAAGGAATGCATTGTTCTCGACTATTCCGAAACTTCTCTGCTTGCCGAGTGGATTCGCGATGAGATTCGGCAGATCGGTCCTGACCTATACCTCGGAATCGTCTATTGGAAGAAAGACAGGCTCATCAATTTCTCCATTCAATTCCCGACGCAATGATTCCGCAGTCCAATCTGATGGTGATGGCGCCTGTCGCCGCAGGACGCAAAGACGACCTGCGGCAGTTGCTCCTATCCATGAATCAAGCACCAGGCGTTGCCGATCCTGCGAATAAGCTGCTTCCTTTCGGACTGCTGGATGAGTTGCACTTCGCGAGGCTTCTCATTCTTGAAGATCCTACGCTCGCCGACATTACGACTGCCTATAAGCTGCCCACGCCTGTTTATCCACTCTATTTCGCGCTTTTGTGCGACTTTGACGGCCCACAGGATACCTTCCTGACAAAATTGGTAGGCTGCGCGACTGAGGGGCTGACGGCGATCTTTGAACACTGCGAGGGCTTCTCCCGCGGAGTTGACCTGCTCACATGGATCAAGCAGCATCACCGGCAACCAGCAACCAGCTACGCAAATTGGCTGGGACGGAGCATGCAGCAGGTTCGCGAAGAGGCCGCTTTGCGGCTTAGCATCCGAGCGTGGCTCGACGCAGACAATGCCCACCTTGAATTGTCACCTCTTCAGTTACACAATGAATTGAGTGCATACATCGCTGCTGAACAACGTGCAGGACGTCTGTCGCTAACTCCAGAGCCGACTACGCCAATCATCTGGGAACTGAGGAATATCGCCCATCTCATCGCTGTGCCTCTGCTGTTGTTGCTTTTGTCGCCGCTGCTCATCCTGTACGCGCCTTTCTTTGTCATCCAGTTGCGCCGTCGTGAACAGGCCGATATGGAAATCGCGCCGCGTCCAGCGTTTGCTTACGCCGACAAATTAGCTGCGCTTGAGGACCATGACGTTACAAATCAATTCAGCGCATTCGGCAGTTTGAAGCCCGGTCTCTTCCGGCGCTGGACGCTAATTTTCATTCTTTGGGTCATCAATTACACCACCCGGCACATCTTCAATCGGGGAAGGCTAGCGCGCGTTACCACAATTCACTTTGCGCGATGGGTATTTCTCGACAATAAGAAGCGGCTCCTTTTCGCAAGCAATTACGACGGAAGCCTGGACAGCTACATGGACGACTTCATCAACAAAGTTGCTTTCGGCCTGAATGTCGTCTTCAGCAACGGAATCGGGTATCCGACCACAAACTGGCTCGTTCTTGACGGGGCCAAGGACGAGCAGAAATTCAAGTACTTTATTCGACGACACGAATTGCCGACGGAGGTCTGGTACAACGGCCATGCAGGCTTGACCGCGCTCGATCTCCAACGAAATACGCTGATTCGGCAAGGACTTGAGAACCCTGGAATGTCAGATTCACAACTGCAGCAATGGGTCCAGCTGCTTTGAGAAGGTTGCCATGACTAAGCCATCACCAGTCGATTACGCAGATATACAGGGCCTCGTGCGCTTTGGGTATGGAGCGCTTACCGAAGCTTCGTTTCTTCTGCTGCGAATTCGAGATGCTGCTGCGGCAAGGTCCTGGCTTGCTTCAGCCCCCGTTTCCAATGCAGTAGCGCTCGCACAGGCGCCTGATACAGCTTTGCAGGTAGCATTCACCTGCGAAGGCCTACGCGCACTTGGACTCAACAAAGATGTCCTCGCAGGATTTTCTGCTGAATTCTATTCGGGAATGTCCGGAGATGAGAGCCGTTCCCGCAGGCTGGGTGACGTGGGCGCGAACTCTCCGCAGTATTGGGAGTGGGGTGGGCAAAATAAAGAGCCGCATCTCGTTGTCATGCTCTATGCCCGCGAAAACCAGCTCGATAGTTGGTCACAGGCGATTCGCGGACCGCATTGGGACGACGTATTTGATCTGGTGGACTCTCTTCCTACGTCGAATCTATTCGGCGTCGAGCCTTTCGGCTTCAAAGACGGGATCAGCCAACCAGCCGTTGATTGGGAGCAGCATCGCCACGTTAAGGATGACGAGCTTGCCTATGGAAACATGGTTTCTCTGGGCGAATTTCTGCTTGGCTATCCCAACGAATACGGTAAATATACCGACCGGCCGCTCTTGCCTGCCTCCGGCGAAACCTCCCTGCTACCGCCTGCTGAAGACAAGCCTGAACTCCATGATCTCGGCCGGAATGGCACCTATCTTGTCTTTCGCCAATTAGCGCAGGACGTGCAAGGCTTCTGGCAATTTATGGATCGACAGGCAAATTCAGACCCGCAGGCGCGGCAGAAACTGGCAGAAGCATTTGTTGGGCGTAAACAGAACGGCCAGCCATTGGTGGAGCTAAACGATCAGCCGATCGAAGGCATCGACAAAGAGGATGCGGCTGAGAATCAATTCACCTTCGACTCAGACAGCACCGGACTACGCTGCCCGCTCGGCGCTCACATTCGACGGGCAAATCCGCGAACCACAGATCTGCCGGGTGCGGCTGACAATGTATTTTCGAGGCTGAAGCATACCCTTGGCTTCGGCGAAACTTCGTACGGCCAGGATGTGATCGCTTCTACACGCTTTCATCGCCTGCTTCGCCGCGGACGCGAATACGGACCGGCCTTGTCGATCGAGGATGCGCTGAAGCCGGCGTCCCCTGATGACACCGGCCGTGGCATTCACTTCATCAGTCTGGGAGCCAACATCTCGCGCCAATTTGAGTTCGTGCAAAATGCCTGGCTGATGAGCAGTAAGTTTGCAGGCTTGAATGGGGAAAGCGATCCCCTCCTGGGCAATCGCGAGCCAATTCCGGGCTGCCCGGGCACGAACACTTTTTCACTTACACAGAAAGATGCCGCAAAACACCACATAAGCTCAGTGCCGCAGTTCATTACAGTGCGCGGGGGAGCTTACTTCTTCATGCCCGGCATTCGCGCATTGCGCTTTATCTCCAGCGCTGGGCAATAGCTCCTCGGCAACACTGAGTAATCCTCTGCTAAGAGACGTACTTGGGTTCGGCCTTCTCTCTTTTCTCGGCAATTCGATACTTTTGCAACTTGTAAAGAAACGCTCTGTACTCAAGGTTGAGCCTTGCGGCAGCCTGGCGGCGGTTCCATCGTGTTGCCTCGAGCGTCTCCAATAAAAGCCTGGACTCAGCCTGTCGTGATTGCTCTGCCAGACGATTGATCGAGGATCCATTTCCCGCAGAACTAACGCGATGACTGTTCGATGCCGCAACCGGCTTGGGTGCAGAACACATAATCGCTTGGGTCAACTCTTCCAGCAGCATCGATGAATTCTGATAGACGAGAAAGCGGCGCATGATGTTTTCCAGTTCGCGTACGTTTCCCGGCCAGTGGTATTCCAGCATGGCCTGTCGCAAGTCTTCTGTGATTTCTGGCATTGCGGCGTCTGAAGGAGCATGTTTGCGCAACAGCATATCCGCCAGTGGCATGATTTCATTCTTTCGTTCGCGCAATGGCGGTATGACGAGATTGACAACGTTCAGGCGATAATACAAATCTTCTCGAAACGTGCCTCTCTCAATTGCCTTCCGCAAATCGCAATGCGTTGCAGCAAGTACGCGCACATTGACCTTGATGATTTTGTTGCTGCCCAGAGGTTGCACTTCCGCATCCTGCAGGACCTGCAAAAGTTTCGCCTGCAGGCGAATGTCCATGTCGCCAATTTCATCCAGCAGGATCGTTCCTCCCTGGGCGATCTCGAACCTCCCGGGTTTGTCGGTGACAGCTCCCGTGAAGGCGCCCTTCTCATACCCAAACAATTCGCTTTCGACAAGCTCCGAAGGGAGTGCGGCGCAATTCAACTTCAGGAATGGCTTGTTCGCACGCGGAGAATATGCACACAGCCTCCGCGCCATGATCTCTTTGCCTACGCCCGTCTCTCCATGAAGTAGAACAGGCACATCGGCCATTCCAACGCGTTTGAGAAAGGCTGCTGAAAACACTGGTGAGTTGTCACCGTGGGGATCATCGGCAAGCTCATTTTCCTGCTCCGCTTTAGCCGTCAGGATGGCCGCGGTCTTCGCCGCATGTTGGACAGCCTCAACAGTACCTTCCCAGGAAGCAGACCGTTGAATCATGCGGATGTTGCTGTTTTTTGCAGGAAGAACACTGGGCAAACTCCTGGCATTTTCCGGCAGCAGAAGAATCTGCAAATGCGGGTGAATTGCCGAAATCTCTGACAGAATCGTGAAGTCTTGCTCACGGCGCATGGTCACATTGCAGAAAAGCGCCACAAATGCCATGCAACCAGGATCGCGAAGATAGACGATCGCCTCCCGAATGTCCTTCAAGGAAAGGAGACCCTGATCTCTACTGCCGAACGCCTGGTTAAGGCGGCCATTCACTTCCCGATCTTCTCCGACCACTACAATCTCGCCAGACATAGCTCATTTACCTGCAAGCGTTAAATTTGTTAAAGAGTGATTATGCACAGCATGAAAGCCCTGCTTGTAGTGGTCATATGGCTTGTCGGCGCCTTTTCACTCAACCCAATCGCACATGCAACAACAATTTATTGCGCTGCGGGACAGAAACGTGTACGTCATTATGCTGTTCCATTGGACGCACATTAAACAACCTTTCTTTTGCATATGATTACCATTGATTTTCTTCTGTATTGGGCCCCATGCCGAAAGTAAGTTACCGGACCGTTTTGGTTAGGTTACTAGTTTCCAATAAGCTCGGCTTCATTCGCCCTATTGCTTGCATGCACTTGGATGTCCCTGCGATAGCAGTTTGGCGGATCACCTCTATTTTTCAAATCGGAAAATAGCCGGGAAAGCTGACGATTAAGTTTTCAGAAACTTTTCACCTTTTTAGAAACAATGGCGAAAATGCGGCTGACAATAAACGCCCGTCCTGTCGCGAAACGCAACAAAATGTTGATGAAATGGGACTTCCGGCTCTGGCAGCAGGATTGCTTTGCTCAAAGTCAGCAAGGGCGCCGAATGAGCGGCTCCCAATGCAAAAAAAACAACCATTGGGTCAGCCATGACAATTCAGCGCGATATCTATCCGAATTTGAAGTTGAAAATCTACACGAGTGGCCTACGCCAGAACCGCATGGCGAAAATCCTCGGGATTGACGAAGCGCACCTTAGCAAAGTCATCAATGGCTTCCGTGAACCAAGTGATCAACTGCGGACGCAGATTTCAGAAATACTGCACAGCGATCCAGAGTGGCTGTTCCACAAGGTCATGGTAACGGAGGAAAGCCCGCTCATCGATGGCGAAACGGTGGAGCCGAAGCGTAATCAACAGACGATAGTTCCATCCACCTAAGGGTGGAGAGTAAAACCCGCCATTGTGCTCAAGACGACCTGCATGCGGTTGCGTACTCTAAGAATGTCTCTTGAACACAAACCTCCTGAACCCCAATCTTCCGCAGAGATTGGGGCTTTCTTTTGCATCAATGTTTCCATGCATGGGCGATCTGCTGGAACATCAATATTCCGGACAAGATGGTTACAATGACCGCCGTCAGCCAAGCTGCCGCATTGAACCAGTGGGAATTCACATGCGTTCCCATCAAGTCTTTGCGATTGATAAGCAGCAGCATAAAAACAATGACAATCGGCAACAGGATACCGTTCAGCGCCTGCGAAAAAATGGAGAACTGCACGAGCGGAAAATCCGGAATCAGCACAACCAACACGCCGCCCGCAATCAGCAATGTGTAAAGCCAGTAGAAAAATGGTGCCTGCCTGAAGTTCTTGTCCACTCCCGATTCAAAACCGAGACCTTCGCAAACGGTGTAGGCCGTTGAAAGCGGAAGCACCGACGCCGCGAAGAACGACGCATTGAACAGGCCAAAAGCAAAAAGCAGAAAAGCATACGATCCCGCTAATGGCTTCATAGCCTCGGCGGCGTCTGCCGGCATCGCGATATTGCCCATCCCATGCGCCCAGAGCGTCGCAGCACAGGCAACAATAATGAACCACGCAACAACGTCAGTGAATATCGATCCGACAATGACGTCGAGCCGCGTAGCCGCGTACTTTTTGATGCTGACTCCCTTTTCGACAATAGAAGACTGCAGGTAAAACTGCATCCATGGAGCAATCGTCGTCCCGATCACGCTGACAACCATGAACACGTAGCCCTGCTGCCCCCAGGACGATCGAGGAGGCAACTTGACGGTCGCAACAATCGCCGTGTGCCAGCTCGGCTCGGAAAGCACGCCAGTGATGATGTAGGCAATATAGAAGACAGACGCTGTAAGAAAAATCTTCTCGACGGTTTTGTAGTCTCCCCGAACAGCCAGCAGCCAGACCAGCACCGCACATATCGGCACAGAAATATATTTCGAAAGATGAAACAGTTGAAGGCTGCCGGCGATGCCGGCAAACTCACCGATAACATTGCCAAAATTGACGATGACCAGCAGCACCATGATGATGAAGGTCATGCGCAGGCCAAACTCTTCGCGGATGAGGTCGCTGAGGCCTTTGCCTGTTACCACCCCCATACGTGCACACATTTCCTGCACGATGATCAGCGCCAGCGTAATGGGAATAATCGTCCAAAGCAGCGAATAACCAAACTGCGCACCGGACTGCGAATAAGTAAGGATTCCGTTTGGATCGTTGTCTACATTCGCAGTGATGAAGCCCGGCCCCAGCACCGCCAGGAACAGCAATATCCGGGTTCTCCATCGTTTCAGCATGCAGGGGTCTGGTCTTTGCTTTGTCTACATTTCAGAATTTGAGGGGAATGTTTCTATGCGAACATATCACGCGCGCGCGGATAGCAGAACGCCGGCAGAATCTGCCTATATCTTGTCTCTAAGAAAGGCGATGACGTGGTCCGCTTCGACTACGCCTACCAACTTTCCCTCATCATCCACCACCGGCAACGCACGCAGATTATATTTATCGAACAGCTCCGCTACTTGCATTTGATGAGCATGCACCGGGATCGAAATGAAGCGCGGCTCGGCAAGAACTGCCAGTTTGGTCTCCGGCTTTGCCAGAATCATCCGGCCCAGCGGCACGATCCCTTTTAAGACTTCCTGCTCATCTACCAGGTATATCTCGGTGATGTTTTCCGGATCGCCCTCAAACGTCCGCAAAGCCTCGACTCCATCCGCGACCGTTGCCTCGACCCGCACCTGCACATACGCAGTCGTCATCCGCCCGGCTGCGGAATCCTCCCGGAATTCCAGCAGGTCTTCCACTTCCTGCCGTTCTGCCGGGTCCATTTCTTCAAGAATGGCCTCTGAGCGCTCGTCAGGAAGTTCTGCCAGCAGATCAGCTGCCGCTCCAGGGTCCATTTCCTCGACGATTCCGGCAATTGTCTCGGAATCCAGTGATTCGACCATCGCTTTTTGCAGCTTCGGCTCAACTTCTTCCAGGGTTTCGGCAGCAACTTCTTCGTCTAGAGTGGTCAGAATCGCTTCGCGTTCGGCGGGGGCAAGATCTTCCAGAATGTCCGCAATGTCGGAAGGATGCAGCTGCGCCAGGCGCTCGTGCTCAATCTTCAGCTTCACCCGCCGCGCCGGGTCCACCTCGATCACATCTACAAATTCCCAGGGGATGACTCTCGCCGGGAATTGCCGCGCGAGCCTGTCCACGACATGCCTCGGCATGGTGCCGAGCAGCAACCTTCGCACAGCGCCGCGCAGACCGACCTCGACTTCCCGCACGCGCAAATCCTGCTTCTCATCGCGGGAAAACCACTGCAGATCCACGTCATTCACGCGCACAACCTTGCGCCCGTGCACGTCGATAATCTGGCGGTCCAGGAGGTCCTGCTTCAGCAAAATGAAATTCTCGTCGCCTCGCAACGGCTGCACCATCTCCGTAGAGCGCAATTCGAGCACTCCGCTCGGCGTGCTCATCACCTCCGTTGCGGGGACCAGTTCCAGTCCTTTTTTGGTTTTGAGAACCAACCCGGCGATCTTGCCTGCGTCTGCGCCGGTCGCGACCGCAATGTCTTTCAGTCGCCCAAACAGGCTTCCTTGCGGTTCCGTTACCGGGGTACCGAGCAGCAGCGTCAGACTCGGCCCGTTGCGCTTTTCATTCATCTTGATTCGCGTCCCGCGTGCAGTCTAACAGGCATCTCTATATGTATGGCTTTTTCAATGTCACGCAAGCTCAGACGCGTAAATTCGGCCTTTTCTGGGACGATTTCCGAGTCCCATCCGTCCATCTGCTTGACATTGCATCGTTGAGCAAGCAAACTGCCCTACAACAGGTTAACGATAAGGATGTCCATGCATTATGGCGAGGATCACCAATTGACTGGATCGCAGGCAAGCCGGATAACGTATACACTCGAGTCCTCGCTCGACAGCGTCAACCGAGTAGAACAAACTGCCGAGCAAATGGCCAAGAAGGCCGGAGTAGATGAAGATGAGGTTTTCCGCATTGCCATGGCGGTGCGGGAAGCAGCGGTGAATGCGGTCCTGCATGGCAATTCTTACGATCCAGACAAGCGCATTACGGCATCCTTTGAAAATACCGGCGATTCACTGGTGATCCGCATCGCCGACCAGGGAAAAGGGCTCGATCCGGATACGCTTCCTGATCCCCTCGCCCCGGAAAATTTATTGCGCGGCTCAGGCCGCGGAATCTTTCTTATCCGCTCTTTTATGGATGAGGTACACTTCAAGCTATTGCATCCTGGAACCGAGCTGACACTGATCAAGCATCTTGGGACCGCTCAAACCGGCAGTTAGTCTAAGGAGGAATCTTACGTGAGCATGAAGTTGAATACCCGTCAGGTGGACGGTGTGACCATTCTCGATCTTAGCGGCCGCATTACCCTCGGCGAAGGCAGTGTGCAGTTGCGCGATGCAGTCCGGGATCTACTGGCAAAGGGATCTAAACTCATCCTGCTCAACCTGGGCGACGTCAATTACATTGACAGCTCAGGCATCGGCGAGCTGGTAAGCGCCTACACTACAGTCCGCAATCAGGGCGGTGAACTGAAGCTATTGAACCTGACTAAAAAGGTTCATGATCTGCTCCAGATCACTAAACTCTATACCGTCTTCGATGTGAAGGATGACGAGGCCAGCGCAATCGCTTCCTATACGCGCGCGTAGAACTCGTACCACACTGCATTTGTGAAAAAGGCTGCCAGTCAGGCAGCCTTTTCCGTGCGTGTCCTAATGCGGCTTGCGGTACTCAATATCTTCGTCGCGTAAATAGTATTCTGCCGAGCAGTTGTTGGCTCCGCAGATCATCGATTCAAGCCCGGCAAATTGCGCCCGTGTAATCAGACCCAGTGCTCCGCAGCTTGGGCAGGCCAGCACGGCCCAGTAGGGATTCTTCGCATCGCCCATCGTTCCCGCGTTCTCGAGCACAAATATGGTCCCCGGCTCCATCTGCTCGGGGATCCATTCTTCTAGCAATTGCAGTTCTGCGGACATTGTTGCCTCCTTTTTTGGGGCTATCTTTTGAATGGTGCAAATAGTGCTGCTTGAATTTCCGTTTACGCTGCGTGCGCTTCTTCCAGTGCCCTCCTTTTACTCCGGTGTTGAACCGCCGGCTTCCTTGGCTTTCTGGCCAGGACTTCGTTCACGTCAACCTTCAGCCGGCTGACAGTCTCCGTTAGACATATCAACAGCATCGGCTGGTTTGTGTTGCGCATGAGATCGACAATCTGGCGCGAATCCGATTCAAGATAGACGTGTTTTCCATCCAGTAGAAGGTGATGTTCCTTCCGGCCCTGGACAATGTCCGCCAGGCGGCTGTGCACTTCCCGGCGCAGGAAGCGCAGAACGCGGCGCACCTGCTGCAGCGATATATGTTTGCTGCGAAGTTTTTCGATGACGAGGATTTCGACCAGATCGGCCGTCGAATAGATGCGGTTGCGGCCCTCGCGCTCTGGGACAACAACGCGCTTTTCATCCCACCACTGCAACTGGCGCGCGGTGACGCCGGTCAGTTCAAGAACATCGCGGGTGGTGAAGCGGTCTCCCAACATAGGCGGCCGATAACCTCAAACATTCCGTTTGTGAAATGTTTGATGCGATTCTTCACCTACTGGTGGCCGGTGTCAATCCCTCAGTGGTTTCCCGCAGTGAACTTTCGTATTCATTTGGTAACTGTGGTCACGCTTGCGACAGCATGGCGCACGGCTGTTGCGATTTCGTGAATTTGGTTTATTTCGAGATAGGGGTGCATGGACAGGCTTAGCACCCGCTTCCCTGCCCGCTCCGAGTGCGGGAAGCTGCCCTCACTAAGATTCATGCTGGCGAAGACGGGTTGCAGGTGTAGAGGTACTGGGTAGTGCACGGCCGTAGGGATTCCGGCTTGTTGCAGGACTTGCTGGACGGCGTCGCGGTCGTCGACTTCGATGGTGTACTGCGCGTAAGGGCTGGTGTATCCGTCGCGGACGACTGGTGTGTGCACTGCATCGTGCAGCAAGTTGTTGTAGGTCGCTGCGGCTTGCTGGCGGGCAGCGAGTTCTTCGTCGAAGACGTTCAGCTTGGCCAGTAGAATCGCGGCCTGGATGGTGTCGAGGCGGCCGTTGATGCCGATGCTGGTGTGGTGGTAGCGGCGGTCCTGTCCGTGGTTGCGCATTTCCAGAATGCGGCGCGCGAGGTCGTCGTCGTTGGTGAAGAGCGCTCCGCCGTCGCCGTAGCAGCCGAGTGGTTTCGACGGAAAGAAGCTGGTGCAGCCGATCGTGCTCAGGTTGCCGGATTCGCGGCCTTTGTAGGTTCCGCCGAAGCTCTGCGCGGCGTCTTCGATGACGGCGAGGCCGTGCTTTGCCGCGATTTCGTTGATCGGGTCGAAGTCTGCGCATTGGCCGTAGAGACTCACAGGCATGATGGCTTTCGTACGTGGCGTGATTGCGGCTTCGATCTTCGCTGGATCGATGTTGTAAGTCTCCGGGTCGATGTCGACGAAGACCGGAACGGCTCCGAGCAGCGCGATCATTTCGCCGGTAGCGAAGAAGGTGAAGGGCGAGGTGATGACCTCATCGCCGTGGCCGATGCCGAGCGTCATCATCGCCAGCAGCAGCGCATCTGTCCCACTGGCGCTGCTGATGCAGTGCTTCGATCCGGTTCGCGCTGCCAGACGCGATTCCAGTTCGGCGACTTCGGGGCCGAGGATGTACTGGCCGTGGTCGAGTACGGTCTGGATGCGGGCGTCTATGTCGGATTTCAGCTTGCGGTATTGCGCTTTGAGATCAATGAACTGCATCTCTTCATTTTCGCGCATTCTCGGCGGCTGGGGGTACCCCCCGGTCGTTTTGTACGGAGATCCTTTATTTTCAGCGGGTTACAGCGCCAATCGTGTACGGAGATCGTTTGTTTTCAATAGGTTAGCTTTTCCGCGTTTATTGGGTGCTTTATTTTCAGTCATTTACCTGCAGGTCGCGCACATGACCTCGATTCATCCACTCTGAAACGTCTTCTGTAAGCTCTATTTCAATTGTAAAGTGCGGAGTC
>Ga0209773_10000263_pt1 | contig 16260 bp, 9 predicted proteins | sample BogFormECP14_OM1_FD_188244 | JGI IMG/M metagenome (GOLD analysis project Ga0209773, IMG submission 188244) | Bog forest soil microbial communities from Calvert Island, British Columbia, Canada - ECP14_OM1 (SPAdes) (version 2) | ecosystem: Environmental > Aquatic > Freshwater > Wetlands > Bog ... | reverse complement strand
ATCCGACGATCGCCATCGCCGAGCTGATGCGCATACTGGTCGATCTCAACGGCGTGGATTGGGACGAAGCGTGGAGCATCACGAAGGCGGTGTTCTCCTACACCAATCATACGCTGCTGCCGGAGGCGCTTGAGAGTTGGCCGGTGCCGTTGATGGAGCGGTTACTGCCCCGCCACATGCAAATCATCTATCTGATCAACGCCGCCCACCTCGACGCCGCCCGCAAGGCCGGCCACGACGACCCGGGGCTGCTCTCTTCGGTTTCGCTGATCGACGAACACGCGGGACGGCGGGTGCGCATGGGCAACCTCGCCTTCGTCGCCTCACACATGATCAACGGCGTCTCGGCCTTGCACACCGACCTCATGCGCAAAACCGTGTTCCGCGACCTCAACACGCTCTATCCCGGCCGCATCGTCAACAAGACCAACGGCATCACCTTCCGACGCTGGCTGATGGAGACCAATCCGCGCCTCACCGCCCTGTTGGTCAGCACGCTTGGCGAGAGGGTCCTCGACGACGCGGACGTTTTGGCCGGCCTTGCCGACCACGCCGACGACCCCGGCTTGCACGAACAGCTCGCTCTGGCGCGCCGCGCCAACAAGATCGCGCTCGGGCGTTACGCTGCCGAGCGGCTCAATGCCCGCCTCGACCCCGACGCGCTCTACGACGTGCAGATCAAGCGCATCCACGAATACAAGCGCCAGCTGTTGAACCTTCTGGAGACGATCGCCCGCTACAATTCGATTCGCTCCAATCCGATGCGCGATTTCGCGCCGAGGGTGAAGATATTCGCGGGCAAGGCGGCCGCGAGCTACACCCAAGCCAAACTGATCATCAAGCTGGCGATCGACATTGCTCGCGTGGTCAATTCCGATCCGACGGTGCGAGGGCTGTTGAAGGTCGTGTTCTTGCCTAATTACAACGTGAGCCTCGCCGAAACGATCATCCCCGCTGCCGATCTCTCCGAACAAATCTCGACGGCGGGCATGGAGGCCTCCGGTACCGGCAACATGAAAATGGCGCTTAACGGCGCCCTGACCATCGGCACGCTCGACGGCGCCAATGTCGAAATCATGGAGCACGTCGGTGAAGACAATATCTTCATCTTCGGGTTGACGGCCGAGGAGGTCGAGGCGCGGCGAGCCAAGGGCGTCGATTCTTCGGCTTCGATCGCCGCTTCTCCCCTACTGCGCGAAGCGCTCGACGAAATGGGCTCGGGGGTATTTTCGCCCGACGACCCCGGCCGCTACCGCGGCCTCGTCGATATCCTGACGCATCACGACTATTTCATGGTCTGCGCCGATTTCGACGCCTATTGGGCCGCGCAGATGAAGATCGACGAACTTTGGCGCAACAAATCCGCGTGGTGGCGGGCGAGCGCGCTGAACACGGCGCGTATGGGCTGGTTCTCCTCCGACCGAACGATTCGCGAATATGCAAGCGAAATCTGGAAGGCGCCTTACAAGGACATTGTCTGAGGGGAATCATGCCTGGGGATTGGCGAGCGCAGAAGGCCGATATCGACGCCGTCCTCGCCGCGCGCCAGGACGATCCTTTCGCCGTGCTGGGCCCGCACGAATTTGCCGAAGGCTGGGCGATTCGCGCCTTCGCGCCCGGCGCGGAGACGCTGCGCGCCGTAACGCGAGCCGGCCAGACGATCGCCGAGCTCGAGCGCCGCGAGGGCGATTTCTTCGAGGGCCTCGCCAAGGGCCTGAAAGAGCGCCCGACGTACCATCTGGAGGCGGCCAATCAGAAGGCGAAGTGGAACTTCGAGGACCCGTACTCCTTCGGCCCCGGGCTCGGCCCTATCGACGATCACCTCCTCGTCGAAGGCACGCATCAGCAATTGTACAAACGCCTCGGCGCCCAGATCGTCACCCATGAAGGCGTCGCCGGCGTGCTCTTCGCGCTGTGGGCGCCCGACGCTCTGCGCGTCTCGGTCGTCGGCGATTTCAATCAATGGGACGGCCGACGCTGTCAGATGCGCAAGAGGATCGACAGCGGGCTTTGGGAAATATTCGCTCCCGGCCTGACGATCGGCGCCGTCTACAAATACGAAATCGTCTCGAGAGAAGGGGTGTTGCTGCCGCTCAAGGCTGATCCCTTCGGCTTTGCCGCCGAGATGCGTCCCTCCACCGCTTCGGTCGTCGCCGACACCGAGCATTTCTCATGGACCGACGCCGACTATGTAGAGCGCCGCAAACACGGCGATCCGCGGCGCAAACCCATGTCGATCTTCGAGGTCCATCTCGGGTCGTGGCGGCGCGGACACGAAAATCGCTTTCTGACCTACGACGAACTCGCTGACAGCCTCATCCCCTATGTCGCCGATCTCGGCTTCACCCATGTTGAGTTGCTGCCGATCACCGAGCATCCGCTTGACGCGTCATGGGGCTATCAGCCGATCGGCCTCTTTGCGCCGACGCGTCGTTTCGGCGATCCGGCGGGCTTTGCTCGATTCGTCGATCGCGCCCATGGCGCGGGCGTCGGCGTGATCCTCGATTGGGTTCCCGCCCATTTCCCGACCGACGCGCATGGCCTTGCCCAGTTCGACGGTCGCCCGCTCTACGAGCATTGGGATCCCAAGCGCGGCTTTCATCCCGATTGGAACACGGCTATCTATGATTTCGGCCGCCGCGAGGTCGCCAACTTCCTCTATGCAAGCGCGCTCTATTGGCTTGACCGGTTCCACATCGACGGGCTCCGCGTCGATGCGGTCGCCTCGATGATCTACCTCGACTATTCGCGCCAGCCGGGCCAATGGGCGCCGAACGCCGACGGCGGCAACGACAATCGCGACGCAATCGCGTTTCTCCGTCACGCCAATCAGCTCGTCTATGGGTTGTTTCCCGGCGCTGTCAGCATCGCCGAGGAATCGACCGCTTGGCCGGGGGTCTCGCAGCCTACCTACGCCGGCGGGCTCGGCTTTGGCTTCAAATGGAACATGGGCTGGATGCACGACACGCTTGAATACGTGTCGCGCGATCCGATCTACCGGCGCTGGAGCCACGACAAGCTGACGTTCGGTCTCCTCTACGCCTTCAGCGAAAACTTCGTGCTGCCGTTGTCGCATGACGAGGTCGTCCACGGCAAAGGCTCGATCGTCGGCAAGATGCCAGGCGACGAGTGGCAGAGATTCGCCACTGCGCGCGCGTACTACGGATTCATGTGGGCTCATCCCGGCAAGAAACTCCTCTTCATGGGACAGGAATTCGGACAGACGAGCGAGTGGAATTTCGACGAGGCCTTGCCCTGGTGGCTGCTCGACCATGGGCCGCATAAAGGGCTGCAGGCCTTCGTGCGCGACCTCAACGCCGCCTATCGCAATATGCCGGCGTTGCACGCGCGCGACTGCGAAAGCGAGGGTTTTCGGTGGATCGTCGTCAATGACGACGCCCAATCGGTCATCGCGTTCCTACGGAGCGGCGGCGAGGGCGATGCGCCGGTGGCGGTCCTCTGCAATTTCACGCCGGTGCCGCGCCCCGCCTATCGCATAGGCCTGCCCTACGCCGGACGCTGGCGCGAAGCCCTTAATTCCGACGCCGGATTCTATGGCGGCTCCAATATGGGCAACCTCGGCGGCGTCGTCGCCGAACAACGGCCAGCGCATGGATTTGACGCTTCGGCGGTCGTGACCTTGCCGCCTTTGGCGACGCTATTCCTCGAGTTTGCGCCCGACGACTTAGAACGATCGCAATAAAAAAACCATTCCCGCGGGGGGAGAATTCCGCATGACCCGAAAGCCCAAGCCGACGCCGGACCCGCCTTTCGCCCGTCACGCGATGGCCTACGTTCTGGCCGGCGGGCGCGGCAGCCGTCTCATGGAGCTGACCGACAAGAGAGCCAAGCCCGCGGTCTATTTCGGCGGCAAATCGCGGATCATCGATTTTGCTTTGTCCAATGCGTTGAATTCCGGCATTCGCCGCATGGCGGTGGCGACCCAGTACAAAGCCCACAGCCTTATTCGCCATTTGCAGCGCGGTTGGAACTTCTTACGTCCCGAGCGAAACGAAAGCTTTGACGTGCTGCCAGCCAGTCAGCGCGTCTCCGAGACGATGTGGTACCTCGGCACCGCCGATGCGGTGTATCAGAACATCGACATTATCGAGAGCTATGAGCCAAGCTTCATCGTGCTGCTCGCCGGCGACCATATCTACAAGATGGATTATGAGAAGATGCTTGCCCAGCACGTCGAATCGGGCGCCGATGTGACTGTCGGCTGCCTCGAGGCGTCGCTGAAGGAAGCCACCGGATTTGGCGTCATGCATGTCGACGAAAAAGACCGGATCATCTCGTTCTTGGAAAAGCCAAAGAACCCGCCGCCGATGCCCGGCAAGCCTGACGTCGCTCTGTGCAGCATGGGGATTTATGCTTTCGAGACGCAGCTTCTGATCGACGAATTGCGGCGGGACGCCGCCGATCCGAATTCGTCTCATGACTTCGGCAAAGACATCATTCCCTACCTGGTCGCCAAGGGCAAGGCGACCGCGCACCACTTCTCTTCCTCCTGCGTGCGTTCGAGCGCGGAAGGTCATACTTATTGGCGCGACGTCGGCACGGTTGACGCGTATTGGGCGGCTAATGTCGATCTTACCGATGTTGTGCCGGACCTCGACCTCTACGACCGCAATTGGCCAATTTGGACCTATGGCGAGATCACGCCGCCCGCCAAATTCGTGCATGACGAAGAAGGCCGGCGCGGCCAGGCCGTCTCCTCGCTCGTGTCGGGGGGCTGCATCGTCTCGGGCGCGTCGCTGTCGCGCTCGCTCCTGTTTACGGGAGTGCGCGTCAATTCGTTTACGAACGTCAGCGAGAGCGTGGTGTTGCCCTATGTCGAAATCGGCCGCAACGCCCAGCTCCATAAGGTGGTGATCGATCGCGGCGTTGCAATTCCGGAAGGACTCGTGGTCGGCGAGGATGTCGAGCTTGACGCCAAGCGCTTTCGCCGCACCGAAGAGGGCGTGTGCCTGATCACCCAGGTGATGCTCGACAAGCTCAATCTATGAACGGGGTCAAGGTACTCTCCGTCGCCTCGGAAGCCTTCCCGCTGGTCAAGACCGGCGGACTCGCCGACGTCGTCGGCGCCCTGCCTCGCGCGCTCGGCGAAGAGGATGTTCGCATCGTCACCCTGATCCCGGGCTATTCGGCGGTTATGGCCAAACTGAACGGCGCCGATACCATCATGCGCTTTGACGATTTGCTCGGCGGGTCCGCGCAAGTGCTTGCCGTCAAGGCGGGCGGGCTGGAACTCTTCGTACTCGATGCGCCGCACTTCTTCAGGCGGGACGGCGGACTTTATATCGGGCCCGACGGCGCCGACTGGCCGGATAATGCGCTGCGCTTTGCCGCGCTGGCGCGGGCCGCCGCCAATATCGCCGAGGGCGCCGTCAGCGCATTCGTGCCTGACGTCGTCCACGCCCATGATTGGCAGGCCGCGCTGACCCTCGCCTATCTGCGCTTTGACGGAAGGCGGCGCCCCGGCGCGGTCCTCACCGTCCATAATCTCGCCTTTCAGGGCGTCTTTCCCGCCTCCATCCTCGCAACGATCGGGCTGCCGCCGCAGTCGATGGCCATCGACGGCGTCGAATATTACGGCAAGGTCGGCTACCTCAAGGCCGGGCTCCAGTTCGCCGACCGGATAACCACCGTCTCGCCGACCTACGCGCGCGAAATCATGACGCCGGAATCGGGCATGGGGCTCGATGGACTGATCCGCGCGCGCGCAAGCGTCGTTTCCGGAATTTTGAACGGCATCGACGAACAGATCTGGAACCCGGCGACCGACCCGCACCTGCCGCAGCCATTTTCGGCGCAGCGCATCGACCAGCGCCCGCGCAACAAGATCGTCCTGCAAAAGCGGATGGACCTTGCGCCAAATAGCGAAGCGCCGCTGTTCGGCATGGTGACCCGCATCTCCTGGCAGAAGGGGCTCGACCTTCTGCTTGAGGCCTTGCCCACCCTGACCGCGGCGGGCGGCCAGCTCGCGTTGCTGGGTTCGGGCGAAAGAGCGCTCGAGCAGGGCTTGGCGGACGCAGCGCGCGCGAACGCGGGTTCGGTCGGCTGCATCTTCGCCTATGACGAGGGCCTGGCTCATCTCATTCAAGGCGGCTCGGATTTTTTGCTGGTGCCGTCGCGCTTCGAGCCCTGCGGGCTTACGCAGCTTTGCGCTTTGCGCTACGGCGCCGTTCCAGTCGTTGCTCGGGTCGGCGGCCTTGCCGATACGATCGTCGACGCCAACGAGGCGGCGCTGTTGGCCGGCGTGGCGACGGGCGTACAATTTGCGCCGCCGACCGGCGAAGAGCTCATCAGCGCTCTCGAGCGCGCCGGCGCGCTGTACAAGGATCAGGCGGCGGTGCGTCGCGCCCGGCTCAACGGCATGCGCGCCGACGTTTCTTGGCGCGCGCCAGCCAAGCGTTACGCGGCCCTTTACGGTGAGATCGCCGGCGGCGCCGGCGCAGCGGGCGCGGCGTGAGCGGCAGCCTGGGCGGTCCGGAGCCCTTAGGCGTCACGCTCGATGCCGAGGGGGCGAACATCGCGGTCTATTCGGCCAGCGCCAGCGCGATTGATTTCTGCCTGTTCGACGCCAAGGGCGAAACCGAGGCGGCGCGCATGGCGTTGCCGGGCCGCACCGGCGCGGTCTTCCACGGCTTCGTCGCCGGGCTCGGCGCCGGCGCGCGTTATGGCTTGCGCGCGCACGGCGAATTTGCTCCCGAGCGCGGTCAGCGCTTCGACACTTCAAAGCTGCTCGCTGATCCTTACGCCTTCGCTCTCGATCGTCCGTTCAATCTCGATCGAGCAATGTTCGAACCCGGCGCCGACAGCGCCGCCGTCGCGCCGAAAGGCGTCGTCGGCGCCAATCCGCCCGGCGGAGAGCCCGGAGGCGCGCGCATTCCTTGGTCCGAAACGATCATTTATGAGCTCAACTTGCGCGGCTTTACCCGGCTCCATCCCGATGTCCCCGAGGCGCGGCGCGGAACTTTCGCCGGCCTCGCCCATCCCGCCGCCATCGCGCATCTCGTCAGACTCGGCGTCACCAGCATCGAGATCATGCCGGCTCACGCCTTTGTCGACGAGCGCCATCTACCCCCGCTCGGCCTTGCCAACGCCTGGGGCTACAATCCGGTCGTGCTCGGCGCGCCCGATCCGCGTCTGGCGCCCGGCGGATGGCGCGAGGTGCGCCAGGCGATCGACGCGCTGCACGCGGCCGGCCTCGAGGCGATCCTCGATGTCGTCCTCAATCATAGCGGCGAAAGCGACGAACTCGGCCCGACCTTGTCGATGCGCGGCCTGGATAATGCATCGTACTATCGGTTGCTTCCAAACGACGCCTCGCGCTACGTCAATGACACCGGCACCGGCAATTGCCTGGCTCTCGACCGCGAACCGATGCTCCGTCTTTCGATCGAGAGCCTCAGGCGTTGGATGATCCTCGGCGGATTTGATGGCTTCCGCTTTGATCTGGCGACGTCGATCGGCCGACGCGACGCCGGCTTCGACCCCGCCGCGCCTCTCTTTGCCGCAATCGCCGCAGATCCGGTCTTGAGCAAGGCCAAACTCATCGCCGAACCTTGGGATATCGGGCCGGGCGGTTATCGGCTCGGCGGCTTTCCGCCGGGCTGGAGCGAGTGGAACGACCGCTATCGCGACGCCGCCCGCCGTTTCTGGCGCGGCGATCCATTCATGCGCGGCGAGATCGCCACGCGCATCGCCGGCTCGCGCGACATATTCATCAGCGCCGGCGCGCCATCCAAAAGCGTCAATTTCGTTACCGCCCATGACGGCTTCACCCTTGCCGACCTCGTCTCTTACGAGCGCAAGCACAATGAGGCGAATGGCGAGGAAAATCGCGACGGCTCGAATGACAATCACTCATGGAACGAGGGCGTCGAGGGGCCGAGCGAAGATCCGGCGATCAAGGCGGCGCGGGCCCGCGACGTGCGCAATCTTCTCGCGTTGCTCTTCATCTCGCGGGGCGCGCCGATGCTCTCGATGGGCGCCGAGCTCGGCCACAGCCAGGGCGGCAACAACAACGCCTACGCGCAGAACAACGCGACCTCCTGGTTGGATTGGCGCAAGGCCGACGCCGCGCTGATCGACTTCACGCGCAAAATCATTGCGCTGCGCCGCGCCCACCCCGCGCTGTCGCGGGACGCTTTCCTGACCGGCGCATCGGTCGACGCCAGCGGCTTGCCGGACGTCGAGTGGCGCGACGCCGACGGTCCTTTGCGCAGCGCCGAGCAATGGCAAGCGCCGGACGGCAGCGTGCTCGTCGTCGTCCTTTCCACACCGAAAGGAGGCGGCGAGATCGACCGCGTCGCGATCGCGCTCAATCGCGGCCGAGACCTCGCTCAAATCGCCATGCCGAAGCCTCGCAGCGGCATGGAGTGGCGCCTCGCACTGAGCACGGCGCCCCAGGCGCCGGCGAGCGCGCCGAACGGCCGTTTGGCGGCGCCGGCCCGCGCGACGCTCATCCTCGCGGAAGAAGCCGAGGCGCCGGAGCGCCGCGCCGCGCGCAGCGCCGATCCAACGCTTGTCGACCGGCTCGCCGAGACGGCCGGGATCGCTGGGGAATGGTGGGACATCGAGCGCCGGCGCACTAAGGTCAGCCGCGAGACCAAGGTCGCGCTGCTGGCGGCTATGCGCCTTCCGGCGGCGACGCAAGCCCAGGCGCTGGAGAGCCTCGCTCGCCTTGTCGAGGAGCGCGAGGCTCGCGCCCTGCCGTTCTCGCTGTTTGCGCGTGCGGGCGAGCCGCTCATTGCGCCTTTGCGTGGCAATTTTGACCCCTCGCTCAATTTCGATGCGGAAATCCTTGGCGAAGACGGCCGAAAAATCACGATGCAGCAGCCCGGCGAAGCTCGTGCGATCATGCTGAGCGACGGGCGAACCCTCTTGGAGCGACCCCTCGCGTTGCCGCCCCTGCCGATCGGTCGCCATGTACTGACGGGCGCCGGCGTTTCTTGCTTCGTCACTGTCTCGCCGGCCAAAGCCTATCTCCCTGAGGCTGTGCGCCGCCGCGTGTTTGGCGTTGCGATCCAGCTCTACGCGCAGCGCCGAGCGGGCGATCAGGGGATCGGCGATTTTTCTACGCTGGGGCGCATCGGCGCCGCCGCGGGCGCCGCCGGCGCCGCGACGCTCGGGCTCAATCCGCTGCACGTACTGTCTGCGCAGAAGCGCGAACGAGCAAGTCCCTATCACCCGTCCGACCGGCGCTTTCTCGATCCGATCCATATCGACGCGCTCGATGGAGCCGCTCTGCCGGGCGATGCCGACTTTGTCGAGCGCGCGCTCGTGCACGGGCGCGAGATCGCCGAGCTCAGTTCGGCCGCCGCGGTCGACTATAGCCGCGTCTGGGCTCTGAAGAGCGCGCTGCTGGAGGCCCGCTTTTCCGCGTTCAAGAAGGCTCGTCTCGCTGAGCCGGGCGAAGCTCTGTTCGCCGACCACGATCGCTTCATCGCCGAGGGGGGCGAGGCTTTGAGGCGCTTTGCCTGCTTCCAGGCCATCGACGAGGAACGGCAGGGGGAAGACTGGCGAATATGGCCCGACGATTTGCGTGACGGCGCAAGGCCGGCCCTGGATCAAGTCGCCTCGCGTCTTAAGGACCGTGTCGAATACGCCCTCTTCTTGCAGTGGTTGGCGGATCGCCAGCTCGCCCGCGCCTCGGCGCGGGCGAGCTCGGGCGGGCTGGAGCTCGGCCTCTACCGCGATCTTGCCATCGGCGCCGCCCCGGACGGCGCCGAAGCCTGGGCGAGGGCGGACGAACTCATTGGCGGCGTTTCGATCGGCGCGCCGCCTGACCCCTTTTCGCGCGAAGGACAGATCTGGCATTTGCCGGCGCCTGACCCGCTCGCTTCGGCGCGCGACGGCTGGCGCGGCTTCCTCGAGCTCTATGGCGCCAACATGCGTCACGCCGGCCTCCTGCGTATCGATCACGCGATGGGCTTGACGCGCCTGTTCCTCATCCCGCGAGGCGCCAAGCCCGCCGAGGGCGCCTATGTCGCCTACCCGCATCGCGATCTCATGGGTCTTATCGCCTTGGAGAGCCAGCGGCGCGCTTGCGCCATCGTCGGCGAAGACCTCGGCACCGTGCCGGACGGATTTCGCGCGGCGCTTGCGGAAGCCGATATTCTCGGCACCCGGGTGCTGTGGTTCGAGCGGCAAGGAGAGGATTTTCGGCCGGCGAAATCCTATCCCGCTCTCGCGGTGGCCTGCGCCTCGACGCATGATCTGCCGACGCTCGCCGGCTGGTGGATCGGCGCCGAGATTGCCGAGCGCAAGGCGTTGGGGCTTTTGAGCGTCGAGGAGGAACGCCGACAGATGGAGGCCCGTCGCCGAGAAAAGCTGGCGCTTGTCGCGGCCCTCATTGCGGCGGGGCTGATCGCCTCGGCCGACGCCGATGCGCCGCTCGCCGATGAGACGGCCGCCGCGCTCTATGCGTTCGTGGCGAGCGCGCCGTCGATCGTCGCACTCGCGCAGGCTGAAGATCTTGTCGGCGAGACAATCGCAACGAACCTTCCCGGCACCGACCGCGAGCGTCCCAATTGGCGGCGAAGGCTGGCTGGCGACGTCGAGAGCCTCTTTTCCTCAAGCCGGGCGCGGGCGATCATCGAGGCGCTGGCCGCCGCGCGGCCAAAGTCCGCAAGCCCCGCGTTGCCGCGGCCCCGATGAAAAACCCCAAGAAGCGCCCTGAGGATTTGCGCAGCTTTCGCTGGTTCGGACCAGCCGACTTGCGCTCTTTCGGCCACCGCTCGCGCATGTTGCAGATGGGCTATGACGAAGAGGATTTCGCCGGCAAACCGATGATCGCGATCATCAACACCTGGAGCGACATCAATCCGTGCCACGCCCATTTCAGGGCGCGGGTCGAGGACGTCAAGCGGGGCGTTCTGCAGGCCGGCGGCTTTCCGATCGAGCTTCCGGCGATGTCGCTCTCCGAGACCTTCGTAAAACCCTCGACGATGCTCTATCGAAATTTCCTGGCGATGGAGACGGAGGAATTGATCCGTTCGCATCCCGTCGACGGCGTCGTTTTGATGGGCGGTTGCGACAAGACGACGCCAGCCTTGCTGATGGGCGCGATCAGCGCCGACCTGCCGGCGATTTTCATGCCGGCCGGCCCGATGCTGCGCGGCGCCTATCGCGGCGAAACCCTCGGCAGCGGCTCCGACGTCTGGAAATATTGGGACGAGAAGCGGGCCGGCCGGATCAGCGAAGAAGATTGGCGCGAGATGGAGCGCGGCATCGCTCGCTCCTTCGGCGTCTGCATGACGATGGGCACGGCCGCGACAATGACCGCCCTCGCCGAGGTCCTCGGACTGACCTTGCCCAACGCCTCGTCGATCCCGGCCGCCGATTCCGCCCATCCGCGCATGGCTGCCGAAACCGGGCGGCGCGCGGTCGAGATGGTCTTCGAGGACCTCAAGCCTTCGCGCCTTCTCACCGCCGCTTCCTTCGACAATGCGATCGTCGCCTTGATGGCGCTGGGCGGCTCGACCAATGCGGTCATCCACCTCATAGCGCTGGCGCGTCGCGCCGGCGTGGCGCTCGATCTCCAGCGCTTCGACACGATCGCCCGCCGCACGCCGGTGATCGCCAATCTGAGGCCGACCGGACAATTCCTGATGGAGGACTTCTGGTACGCCGGCGGCCTCAGCGCCTTCTTGGCGAGGCTTGCCCCGCTGCTCGACCTGACGCAAAGGACGGTCAACGGCCGCAGCCTCGAAGAGAACGTCGCGGAGGCGAAAGTCTGGCGCGAGGAGGTGGTGCGCCCGCTCGATGATCCGGTCGCCGGCAGAGACGGCCTTGCCGTGCTCTTCGGCAACCTTGCGCCGCGGGGGGCGGTCATGAAGCCGGCGGCGGCCGAGCCGCGCCTTCGCCGCCATCGCGGTCCGGCGCTCGTCTTTGCCAGCTACGACGAGATGGCCGGCCAAATCGAGCGCGACGATCTTTCCGTCACGCCCGATCACGTCCTCGTCTTGCAAAACGCCGGCCCGAAGGGCGCGCCCGGCATGCCCGAATGGGGCATGCTGCCGATCCCTAAGAAGCTGGTGCGGCAGGGCGTCCGCGACATGCTGCGGATTTCCGATGCGCGGATGAGCGGCACCAGCTATGGCGCCTGCATCCTGCATGTGGCGCCGGAATCCTATATCGGCGGTCCGCTGGCCTTCGCGAGGACCGGCGATGAGATCGGCGTCGATGTCGAAAAGCGCGAACTGAGGCTCGAAGTCTCGGATGAGGAGCTGGCGCGCCGGCGGGCGGCTTTCATCCCGCGCCCGCCCCGCCTCAAGCGCGGCTACGGCGCGCTTTTCGCGCGCGCCATCGGCCAAGCCGATGAGGGCTGCGACTTCGACTTTCTTGAGTGCGGCGAGCCGTTGCCGGAGCCCGAGATCCACTGAACGGGCCGGCGTGCCGTCGACCCCCTCGCCCCCCGCGCCCGGTCTGGAGTGGGGGCGCCCTTACAGCCCGCATTGCGCCGGCTAGAACCTCTAGGGAGAGGCCCCTCCTGCCCATGCGGCCCGCTGGGGGCGAGGCCCTTCTGGAGCGCTTGTTGCGCCTGAACCGGCTTCCTATATTTCGGCGATGATCGACCAAACTCTCTCCCAAAACCGCTTCGCCTTCGCCCTGGATCGCGATTCGGAGACTACCGGACCGGGCGCGCCGTCGGCGATCGACGAGGACGCAGCGCTCGATGCTTACTCGCGCGCGGTCAGCGATGTCGTCGAGCGCGTCGGCCCCAGCGTCGTTCGTGTCGACATCAAGCGCGGCGGCGCCAACGCCGGGTCCGGTTCGGGCGTTATCGTCTCCCCCGACGGTTTCGTCTTGACCAACAGCCATGTCGTGCAGGGCGCCCCGGGCGTGGAAGTCACAACGCTGGACGGGCGCCAGGTCCATGCTCGCGTGCTTGGCGACGACCCCGATTGCGACCTCGCTTTGCTGCGGATCGACGACGGCGCGACATTTCCGGCGGCCAAGCTCGGCGACAGTTCGAAGCTGAAGCGCGGACAGATCGCGATCGCGATCGGCAATCCGCTCGGCTTCGACGCCAGCGTGACCGCCGGCGTCGTCTCGGCGCTCGGGCGCTCGCTGCGCGCCAAGAGCGGCAGGATGATTGAAGACGTCGTCCAGACCGACGCGGCGCTCAACCCCGGCAATTCCGGCGGCCCGCTCGTCTCCTCGCGCGGCGAGGTGATCGGGATCAATACCGCGATCATCATGGGCGCGCAGGGGATCTGTTTCGCGGTCGCCTCCAACACCGCGAACTTCGTGCTCGGCGAGATCGCCCGTCATGGACGGGTGCGGCGCGCCTATATCGGGATCGGGGCCGGGACCGCGCCGATCCCGCGTCGGGTGGGCCTGCGCCTCGGCCTCGAACAGGCGGATGGCGCGCGAGTGCTCGGGGTTGAACAAGGCTCCCCCGCCGACCATGCCGGCCTGTTGACGGGCGACATGATCATCGCGCTGGACGGCAAAAGAGTGAACGGCGTCGAAGATTTGCTGCGCCTGCTCGACGCCGACAAGATCAGCCGCACCGTTTCGCTCGACGTCTTGCGCCGCTCCGAGCAGGTGCGCTTCTGGATCGGCCCGACGGAGCGCGGCGGGCCGACCGGCGGCGCCGCGCGGCAGGCGAGCTGACGCCAATCCTTCGGCCTGTGGACCGCCTGTGGAAGAGCTGTGGACGGCCTGTGGAAGAGCTGTGGATTGCGTGAGACTGAGCGCCGATCCTCAGGCGCCGCCCTCTGCGTCCTTCGGCGCCACAAGCGGCCCCGGCAGGGCGGCTTCCGCTTCGGCGATCAGGCGGCGCTCGTGGTGGGCGATGAAGCGGCTCGCGGCGACGGCGCCGATGACGGCGCAGATGAGCGCCGCAAGGCCGACGCTGCGGGCGTAGCGCTCGAAGGCGTGGCCGAGAAAATAGCCGCCAAGTCCGAAGAGACTCGCCCAGACGATTCCGCCAAGCGCATTGAAGAAGAAAAAGCGCGGCCACGGTAGTCTGTTGATGCCCGCCAGCAGCGCCGCAAAGGCGCGCAGCAAGGCGACGAAACGGCCGAAGAAGACGATCTTTCCGCCGTGCCGCTGGAACAAATATTGCCCGAGCTTGAGGCGCGGCTCGTCGAGGTTCAGGTAGCGGCCATATCTGAGCACCAAGGGAAATCCGAATTCGCGGCCGACCCAGTAGCCGATATTGTCGCCGAATATCGCGGCGAGAGCGGCGCAGGCGATCACCCCGCCGATCGCCAGATCGCCGTGCGCCGCAAAAATGGCGGCGGTGACCAGCGCCGTCTCGCCAGGCATGGGCACGCCGGCGCTTTCGAGGCAAATGACGGCGAAGATGGCGAAGTAGCCGTAAGCGTGAACCAAATTATGGATATGGTGGACGAGGGACATCGGCTCATCGCGGACGGGCGAGGCGGCGACGCCCCGCCTCTGCCATAGCGCAGCTCGCCGGGGGCGCAAAGTCTTCGACCCGTGATCGCCGGGCGCGGAGGGGAGTTGCCGGCGTGGCGAAGCCAGCTTTCGGATTTCGCTTGCGTCCGAGCCGACGGAGGGGCTCTTCACGGCTGAAAACTCGCCTGAATTATTTGATGAAGAAGTCCTCGTGACCCGTATTTCTCACGCTCTCGCCGCCTTCGCCGGCCTGATGGGCGCGGCCGGGGTCGCGCTGGCGGCCGCAGCCGCTCACGCCGAAGGCGGCGGCCTGGCCGAGACCGGCGCGCTGTTCCTCATCCTGCATGCCGGCGCGCTCATCGGACTTGTCGCAGTCGCCGCTGCGGCCTCGCGAGAGGGACGGCGCGCGCTCATCGTCTGCGGTTTCGGACTGGGGTGCGCCACCGTGCTCTTTTCCGGCGATCTCGCGATGCGGGCGCTCGCCGGCGCACGGCTCTTTCCTTTCGCCGCGCCGATCGGCGGGACGGCAATGTTGCTGTTCTGGTTGGCTATCGCCGTCATTTTCGCAGCGGGCGCGCTGCGGGAATCCTCGCGGGTCACGGCGCTAGCCTCCGACCGCCGCTCAGCTCAAAAAGACGATCCCGTCGAACTTTGAGCCCGTGCCGCCTGCTTCCGTCCTCAGCGACCCTCCGCCCGCCGCCGTGGGAATCTACACTCGGCGACGCAGGTCAAAACTTAGCCACACAATGTACGCCGACGTGCCGGCCGATACGTAGTCGAAAGTTGCGGTTGCGACAATGTGCGGGATGCTCGGTACGTCCGAACGACGCCTGTTCCCGCCGTGACCTTGACGATTGCCGTGACCTTGACGATTGCCGTGACCTTGACGATTGCCGTGACCCGGACGGTTGCCGTGAGCAGGACGATTGCCCTGACCCGGACGATTGCCGTGAGCAGGACGATTGCCGTGACCGGGGCGATTGCCGTGACCGGGGCGATTGCCATGACCGGGACGGTTGCCGTGGCCGGGACGATTGCCGTGGCCGGGACGACTGCCGCGACCGGGCCGATGATGCGGAGGCCGCATGCCGCGGTGCCAACCCCGGCCGTTCCAGCCAGAATTCCAGCCCCCGCCCCAACCGTTCCACCCCCAGGCGCCGCCCCAACCCACGCCGGTGCGCCATTGCCAGCCACACTGATAAAATCCGGGGCCCCGCCAGCCGTTCGGATACCAGCAATAGGCGATGCCGCCTTGAATAAAAAGCGCATCTTCGACAGGCGCGATACGGGTCATTTGGCGCGCTGAGGGGAAGGGGCTGTCGGCGATCGACGCCTCGGCGATGCCCCCAAGGGGCAAGATGGCGCAAGCGACGAGCGCGAGCCAAAGAGCAGGTTTGCGAAGCATCGAGGAACCTCCCTGTCGGCAAAGCACGGAGAGCCACTCCTGCCCCGACGCCACCCGGTTTTCAATCAGACAATAGATTCATTTGACCGCGCGCAGTCGGCGCCGTCAAACAAATCAGCCCTAGCTTGCGCCTTGGACTAGCAAATTCAAACCCCGCTCCCGAGGCGGCCCTTCGCGGCCGGCCTACCGGTTGTCCGGCCGTGACCCGAAGCAATTCGTGCCGGCGCGGAGCGTCCTGCCGCCTCTGCCTCCAACGGCACGCGAGCACGCCGACATCTCGCCTCGATGGGTCAATGGAAGGCAAGGCAGACGCGGTTGCCGTGGCGATCGAATCCCCAACGCGCACAGTGATGTGGGCGGGTCACGCGATTGCCGACAACGGCGCCAGTGCCTGCGCCAATCGCCGCGCCCGCTAGCGCTCCGCCCGGACTTCCTCCTGTGATCGCAGAACCGATTATAGCTCCAGTCCCGGC
>Ga0209773_10000261_pt1 | contig 16280 bp, 15 predicted proteins | sample BogFormECP14_OM1_FD_188244 | JGI IMG/M metagenome (GOLD analysis project Ga0209773, IMG submission 188244) | Bog forest soil microbial communities from Calvert Island, British Columbia, Canada - ECP14_OM1 (SPAdes) (version 2) | ecosystem: Environmental > Aquatic > Freshwater > Wetlands > Bog ... | reverse complement strand
GACAGCTTGCATCGCGTGATCGCGCTTTCCGCCACGCCTGGCCCGCCCGCTCCCGAAGTAAGCGTCCCGCAAGGAAATCTCGCCGCGCGCATCGCGATTTCTCCGGAAGGAAAACAGCCCGGCGCTCCAGGCGGAGCTGAAAATGGTGCGGCAGGAAATGGCGGCTCGGGTGGGAGCAGTTCCAGCAGCGGTGGCCGCGGCACCAACGCAAATTCCGGCTCCGGTTCGAGTGCCGCGGCTGTAAGCATCAGCGGCGGCAACTCGCATGCCGGCAACGGCGGACTGGCTCCCGCCGGCCGCGCCACAACAAAATTAAATTTGAAACCGATGCCCGCGCTCGATGCGCCGCCCACAGCGCACCACGGACCCGCAGTGATCGGCGCGATCGATCCCAAGCTCCCGCCCGAAGTGATTCTCTCCGGCAAGGAAATTCACACGCTGCACATCGATATGCCCAATCTGACCAGCGTTACCGGTAATTGGGTGATAAATTTCGCACAACTCGACGAAGGCAATCCGCCATATCGCAAGCCAACCGGAACGCTGTCCGGCCCGTCGCTGGTCAGCAAGGTGGACCCGAAATATCCCCCCACGCTAATCAAACAGCACGTGGACGGCGAAGTGGTCCTCTACGCCATCATTCGCAAAGATGGTTCGGTGGATAGCATTCAGCTGGTGCATGGAATTGACCCGGTGCTCGACAAATTTTCGATGGAAGCTCTGGCCCGCTGGACATTCCGCCCCGCCACGCGCGAAGGCCAGCCAGTAGAGCTGGAAGCCGTAGTCCACATCCCCTTCCAATTCCGCCGACCCGAATAACGCGGGATTTACCGCGCCGTCCCGGCCGGCCGCGCCTGCTGCCCGCTCGCAGCCTTGCCCTCGAGCAATTTCACCAACGCGTACAACGCAAAATTATTCGGCGTTGCCACTCCCAGTTCAGCCCCGCGTCGCACAATATATCCATTCAGCGATTCAATTTCCGTGCGCTTCCCGCGCGCCAAATCCTGCGCCGTCGAGGCTAACGCGCCGCCGAACTTCCCCAGATTGGCCAGCCACTTTTCCGTGAAACCAGGTCCAGGAGTGCGCCCGCCCGCAGCCCGCGCCACCGCGATGCATTCCTCCACCACGCGGACCATCAAATCGCGAGACGCGTCACAGCGCGCGATATCTCCATAGCTCATCTGCGCAATCGCAGAGATCGCGTTCGCGCCGCAATTCGTGATGAATTTCTGCCACATGTCGGCCAAAATATCGGTGGAAATCCGGCACGGTACATTGGCCGACGCAAATAGCGCCGCGATTTGTTCCGTCCGCGGCGCCTGCACTTCCGCGCCTGCGCTCCGCCCCGCGAATTCACCCACCACCAATTTCCCGAGCCCCGAATGTTTCACGTGCCCCGGCTCGGGCATCGCCGCCGCAACGTATACCACCGCTGGCAGCGCATCAATTCTCGCAGCCGTGCGAATCCGCTCCACATTGTCCACGCCGTTCTGCAGGCTCACCACAATCGCATCCGCGGAAAGATGCGGCGCAATCGCGCGCGCTGATTCTTCGTTGTCCTGTCCCTTCACGCAGAAAAGCACCACGTGCGCGTCGCGCACCGCGGATGGATCGGTCGAAGCGTCCACCGCCACCCGTTCTTGAAACGTCACCGTATCCAGGAAAAGTTTGTTGCGACGCACCGCTTCCACGTACGCGCCTCGCGCAATCATCGTCACCGGCACGCCCGCGCGAGCCAGCATTCCGCCAAAATAAGATCCCACCGCGCCCGCGCCCATCACGGCCACGCGCTGCGCGGCAGGATTCACTTTCGCATCTGAGTTTGTCGGCATGAATTCCTCCCGCCTTCTGCGATACGCGCTGGAGGTAGCACGCGGCAGTAAGTCTGAGACGACTTCAGTGGAATCGGATGCGTGGCAGGTTCGCTCGGTCGCAAAATCAAAAATGTTCGCGCAAATCCCGAAAACTCGTGAGTATCAGCAACTTCCCCGCGCCGCTCTCCAGCTCCGCATGCTCCAGATGCCACGTATCCGTGTGCGGAATGAAAACCGCGTTCAGCCCCGTCTGCAGCGCCGGATTGATGTCGCTGCGCGGGCTGTTCCCCACCATCCAGCCGTGCGTCTTCACAATCTTGAATTGCTCCACCATGCGTTCGTAAACGCCGGCGTCTTTTTCCAGCACGATTTCAATCGCATCGAAATACGGCTGCAATCCGGACCGCTCCACTTTCGCGGCTTGCTCCGCCGGCTCGCCCTTGGTCAGCAAAATCAGCCGATGATGCTTCGCCAGATACGCCAGCGTCTCCGGAACTCCATCCAGAATATGTGGTGGCGTGGCTTCCAATTCAATCGCCAGGCGCGCGATTTCCTGCATCAGCTCGCGCCGCGCCGCGTTTCCCGCCAGCTTCATGTACGTCTCTTCCAGCGACCGGCGAAAACTCCGCACGCCATAACCGTGCTGCCGGATGTTGCGCTTCTCGGTTTCGTTCAGAATGTGGCGGATATATTCGCGCGTATAACCCAAATGCTCGAGCTGCGTAATGAAATGCTCGATGGTTTTCTCAAAGAAGATGTTGTTTTCCCAGAGGGTGTCGTCCGCATCAATCAGTAAAGTGTGTCGTGCCATCCGAAAGTAAGCGCTCCCAGCGATTCATTCGCAGCGGCCGTCGCCATACCGCGCGCCGCAGATACGCGGTTCTTGTGTAGCGGCCGCTTCGTCCCGCGCCTTTCGGGCCGAAGCGGGCAGCCTTTGGTTCCGCTCAAATCTCCGCGCGCTTCAGCGCGAATTCCTCACGACGCCGAAACTTTCCGCGCTCCCACCGCCAACCGGTCCAGAATCGCGCCGGCCAATTTCTGCGCCTCGCCAAAACGCGTCAAATAATCCTGAAACTCGCGGTTCAAATCCAGCGCATTCGTTGCGTCCAGCTTGGTTCGCAGAATCATATCGCGCAAATGCACTGGGTGCGGCAACACCGCGTCATCGCGCAACTCATCCAACGCCACTTTCGGATCGTAATGATACATATACCCTCCCCGCTACCCTGGGCAAAAAACAATTCTACTCTGTTTTGCGGATAGCGTCAGGCGGAGGCGGGAAGAAATTCGTAGCGGTCGATGCGCGCGGCGACTCCGCGGCGTTGATCCTGCGGTTCGACGCGCAGCACGCGCGCGTAACAACGAATGTGCACGTCGCCCGCCAGCGTGATTTGTTGCGGAAGAGTCAAAACAAATTCAATCGGAGTTCCCGCCTCGACATGCGCTTCAATCAAAAAATAGAGTCCGCGAAAACTGACGTCGCGCGTTTCGCCCTGCTTTTCCAGGACGTCGTCTTCCTTGGAAAACCGCACTTTCAAAGGCAGCATCATCGAAAACCGCCGTGCGGCACGGCGTTCTTTGGCGCTGTCCATCAACCCTCCGGCGAGACTCTGCGATGTCGTCACGCTATCACCGCTTCCGGCCTTGGCGCAATGGCTTTTACGCCTCCGGCAGTTCACGGCCGGCGAATGTTCACGAAATTTTCGCGCCCGCTCAGAGCGGCGCAAATGGCGCGTTGAGACGGGCGGATCACGCATGTCGCCCGCGCGCGGCCCGCGCCCGGTTCGCCCACAGTCGCTGAAAATAATCGCGGCGAAATTTGACCTGCTTCGTGCCTGCGGCTACGATAGGCGCTCATGAATCTGGCGCCGACTTTCCTGGAGATGCGCAAACACCCTCGCGCCCAGCTAAGACTTCCCGCACGCGTCCGCTGGCGTGGCCCCCTGGGCATGCGCATGGAGTCCACTCACACGCTCGACGTGTCGCGCACCGGCATTCGTGTGCGGCGCAATGAATCCTGCGAATCCGGCACGCGCGTCTGGATCGTGTTTCCCTGCGACGCCGCTTCCGCCGCCGGAGTTCCGCCGGAAACTCCCGCGCGCGTCGTGCGCGTCGAATCAGGCCGCGGCGCAGGATATCTAGTCTCGCTGGAACTCGAATTGCCGTCGCGCGACGCATCCCATCCTGCCGATCGCGAGCGCCGCGCCTGTTCCAGAATTTCCTTCGCGCTCCCCATTTTCGTGCGCGCCCTCGGCTTCCCTTGGCCCGAGCAATCCATGACCCAGAATGTTTCGCGCGCCGGAGCCCGCTTCGAATCCGCGCACATTTATTCGGCGGGCGACGCCGTCCTCGCCAAAATTCCCCGGGGCGATTGGGCGCGCGCCGGCGAAATTCCCGCGCGCATCGTGCGCGTCGAGAACTCCGCGTCGCCTTCGAGCTCCGCTCCACTCTCCAATCCCCTCGCCGGAATGAGCGCAATTCTCACCAGCGTAGCCGTCCGCTGGGACGTCCCCCGCAAAGCCTGACGCGCCACCACGCGTTTTGCGCCACTCCGAACTCTCCGTTACACTCAGGCGCGGGCCAATTTCATGGCTGAAACATTTCATCGCAATTTCTTCCTCACCGGACCCGCCGGGCGGCTCGAGGCTTTGCTCTGGACCGTGCCTGTTGCGGATCCGCCGCTCGTCGCGGTGGTGTGTCACCCGCATCCGCTATTCGGCGGCGCGATGCACAATAAAGTTGTGTACCAAGCGGCTAAGGCGTTGCACCTTCGCGATATTCCGGTGCTGCGCTTCAACTTTCGTGGCGCGGGGCAAAGCGAGGGAGTCCACGATCGGGGCATTGGCGAACAAGACGATGTGCGCGTTGCAGTCGACTATCTAGCAGCGGTGTTTCCGCATCGGCCGATTCTGCTTGCTGGATTTAGTTTTGGTTCGGTTGTGGGATTGCGTGTGGGTTGCGCGGACCAGCGCGTTTCGGACTTGATTGGCTTGGGGCTTCCTGTGGACCACTCGGACTTGACTTACTTGCGCGACTGCGCGAAACCAAAACTGGTCATCCAGGGCGGCAGCGATCAATTCGGCTCGCGCGCAAATGTCGAAGCGCTGTTCGCTACTCTCCCAGCGCCAAAAAAACTCGCATTCGTCGACGGCACCGACCACTTCTTCACGGGCCAGCTGGAAAAAGTTCGAGGCGCGATTGACGCCTGGCTCGACGAACGTCATCCGCGTCCGCACCCTGCGCCCGCCGCACCTCCGCCCGCACCCGAGAAATCCTAATTTTTCGATTCGAATAATTTCAGGAATTGCTCGCGGGATGCCGGCTCGATGCCCACCAGCTCCAGATTCGCTTTCACATGCGGTACCTGGCTCATTCCCACCAGCGCCGTAGTCAATCCCGGCACAGAGCGCGCGAATTGCAGCGCGAGCGTCGCGTTATCTTTCAATCCAAGCGCCGAATTAACAAACGACGGCAAATTTTTCGTCAGCTGTCCCTGCAGCAGCGCCGCGCTCGTCACCAGCGCAATCCCCGCGTCGCGCGCCGCTTGCACCATCGGCATGGCCTTCCCGTTCACCATCTGATTCGGCCGCGTCAACGCCTCCGGCATCGCCAAGTTGAATGGCAACTGCACGAAACGGAAATGGTGGTCGTCTCCGGCCACGTCTTTCGCGATCTTCACCATTTCTGGCAGCGACAAAAATCCGGCGGCTTTAGGATCTTCGCGAAACGAATTCCAGGTCGCCATGCCGTAAGCGCGAATTTTCTTCGTGGCGATCGCCGACTCCAAAAACAAGAACGCCTCGCGAATCCGCCGCCGGAATTCGTCCGGCGGCACTTCGCTCAATTGCGTTTCCGGATTGTGCAGGTAGAAGACGTCAATCGTGTCCAGCCCCAGGTTCTGCCGGCTGCGTTCCAGCTGGTCCGCCAGATAATCCGGCGCCATGCAATGGCAGCCGGCGGCAATGTCTTCCACCTGAAAAATTCCACGCTCCAGGAATTCCTGTGCAAAATAAGTGTTCGGATCGGCGGGCATTTCTCCGTCCGGCGTCAAAAATCCCGCCTTGGTGCAAACCATAATCTCGTCGCGCCCGTAACCTTTCTCGAAAAGCTCGCGCAGCGCCGTGCCTACCGCGCGCTCGCTCCGCTGGAAGCGATAATTAATCGCCGAATCGACCAAGTTGATCCCGCCCTGCACCGCCGCCACCACCGCATCTACGTACGCGCCGTCCGTCGCCTCATCGGCCTCGCCCAAATAGGTTCCTATGCCGATCGAGGAGAGCACCAGCCCGCCGCGAATTTCGCGGAAATGTCCGGCGGCCGCGCGCCCTTGGAATCGCGCCGCATAACGCAGAGTCCCCTCCGCCGTGGCCGAGCCGGCTTTGCGTTCGCGATTCGATGCTGCTACGGATGACATCAGTCCCCTGTTCGCATCGAAAAATCGAAGTGTGGAATTGTTCGTGAAAGGTTCGAGCCCATATTGGAAATTGGTGGTTCGGGAGTAGTAAATAGTAATTCGTGAATGAAGACGGGTGAGCGTTCATTTGTATCGGATCGAAAAAAGGAAGTGCTTTGTTTTGTGTACGTTGCGAAATTTGAGTTTAGAGCGAACGGTTCATTTGTATTGAATAGAAATTGGCGTTTTGGGAGGCAGACGGAGCCAAAGCGGCTCGCCGCCGGCGCCGGGGTGAGGGCGCTGGATCGGCTGGGCGTCATACTCGACATTTTCACAGATTCATCACCCTCTAGCGGCGCGCGAAATGCAAAAGGTTGTGTGTGTACATGGCTCCTGCCCGGTGCCGCGCAGTATAGCAGAACCGCTCCGCCGCGGTTGGCAACCGCGGCCCGGGAAAATCCAGCGCGCAGATTACGAAACGAAAAGTCATTTTTGCACGATCTCGCTCATCGGCACTCCTTGCGCGATCAGCAACTCGCGCGCCTGCAGGCGCAGCGCGGGCCAGCGCCGCACAAATGCGATTCCTCCCGCGATCGCGCCCAGGCCGCCGAGCGCTACGGTTAATGGCGCGCCAATCGCGCCCGCGAGCGCGCCCGAGAGCAGCGAACCAATCGGCGCCATGCCCATGAACATCATGGTGTACATCGCCATGGCCCGTCCACGCAGTTCGTCCGGAACCATCGCCTGAATCAGCGTGTTCGACCCCGACATCTCCAGCATCACCGCGTAGCCCACTGGAATCAGCAACACCACTGAAAGCCAGAATGATTTCGAAAGCGAAAATAGAATCAGCGAGACCCCGAAGCCGACCGCCGAAAGACCGACGACACGCCCCAGGCCCCGCAGGCTTCGCCGCACGGCCAAAGTGAGTGCGCCGAACAGTGCTCCAACACCTGCCGCGCCCATCAGAATCCCCAAGCCGTGTGCGCCGCGATGCAGGACGCGATCCGCGAAAATCGGCATCAGCACGGAATATGGCACGGCCACCAGACTGACCAGCCCAATCAAAAGGGCGAGCGCGAGCATCGGCGCCGTGTCCCGCACGTAACGGAATCCTTCGACTATATGCTCGAACGGCGACGAGCCTTTCGGCGCTGTGCGCAGCGGTCCCAGCTTCATCAGCAGCAGCCCGATGATCACCGCGATATAGCTCACGGCGTTCGCGAAAAAACACCAGCCCTCGCCAATCCGCGCCACCAAAATCCCTGCGATGGCCGGGCCAATGATCCGGGCCCCATTGAACATCGAAGAATTCAGCGCGATCGCGTTCATCAAATCTTCGCGCACTACCATTTCAATAATAAAGGATTGCCGCGCCGGAACGTCGAACGCGTTCACCCCTCCCAACAGCGTCGCCAGCACCACGATCTCCCACACCTTTATGACGTGAAGAAGTGTGAGCACCGCCAGAATAAATGCCAGAATCATCGAAGCGGCTTGCGTGCCAATCACCACGCGATGACGGTTCAAGCGATCCGCCGCCAATCCTCCGAGCGGCGCGAATAAAAAAATCGGTATCTGCCCCGCGAAGCCCACCACGCCCAGCAGCAGCGACGATCCCGTGAGGCGATACACCAGCCAGGCTTGCGCTACCGTCTGCATCCAGGTGCCGATCAAAGAAATCATCTGACCGCTGAAGAAAAGCTGAAAGTTGCGGTGGCGCAGTGAGCGCACCATATCGCGAAACCGCGAGCGCACTGGCGGCGCGGCTGGCGATGAAGGCGTTGCTGTGTCCGCAGTTGCCATCACTTTAATTATACGACGCAATCTCCCGTCGGCCCGCCGCGATTGCACGCGCCGGCCTCTAAGCATCAGTCCATTGTGGCCGTAGCGTTCATGCACAGTACACGCATTTACTGCTGCGGATGCGGCGCGCTCTGCGGCTGCTGCGGCCCGGCGAGCAATCGACTGCACGCGCGCAACATGCGACGATATGGCCAGACCTTTTCACGAAACAAGATCTCACCCTCGCGGGGCTTCGAATAAAACCAGCGCGTTAATAGCGCCAAATGGTCGTGCAAATCCGGCGACGCGGCGCGCAGGCCATAGCGCGCGCGCAGATTCCTTTCGCGCGCCACCACTTCCGATTCGTCTTCGTCGCGTTTCCGCGCGCGCCCACTGGCCGCAGCCTCGCTTCCCTCGTCGTTCCATCCCGGCTCCAGCGCATCCTTCAAAATCGCTTCCACGGACCGTGGCTCGCTGGAAATTTCAGCAAAGCGCAAAAACACCGGCTCCTCCAGCATCCCGGCGCGCACCGGAAACACTGCTATCGTTTGCGGTGCCGCGGAACGCTGCAGAATCACCAGGTCCAATTCTTCCATCCGCCGCGCCAAATCCGGCATGCCGCGCAATACCGCCGTCACCTTGTCCAGCCGCTTGTGCAACGCCGCCGCGCGCTCGAAATCAAGCTCGTCGCTCGCGGCGGCGCGTTCCTGCGCCAGTTGCTCGGTGAGCGACGTGCCGGTAGTTTCCAATGATTCCAGCACGCGCCCGATTTCGACGTCATATTCCTCCTGCGTGCACCCCGCAAAGCACGGCGCCAGACACATTTTCATTTCTGAATACATGCAGCCGGGATAGGCGGGGTCGCGCAGGATTTTGATCTGGCAACGGCGCGTCTTGAAAAGGTCCAGAAAACTTTCGCTGAAATCTTCCGCCGAGCGCCGCGAGCCAAACGGCCCGAAATAGAATCCTTCATCGGCGCGGACCCGCCGCGTCACATAGCAGCGAGGGTAGCGATTGCGTAGATTCACTTTCAGCACGGCGGGCGGCCGCAAGCGCAGCAGCTCGCGATAACGGCTGGGAAAATACAAGCGGGCATTCTGGTAAAAAGCCAGGCTCTGTTCGAATTTCGATCCGGTAACGCGATAGCGGATGCGGGCGGTCACGTCGCGCAAATTCAATTGTTTGGAAGCAGCCTCGGGCGCACCGAGCAATCGTTCCGCCGCGCGACGTATGTCCGCGGTCCGCGCAAGATGAGGCTGCGCTCCAGCCCCGGTCCCGGCCCCGCGCATCTCCAGCAGAAAGATTCCAGGCCGCGCAGGCAAGGCCGCCAAGAAATCGCAAGCGAAGTCCGCGAAGAATTCCAGTCCGCAATCAAGCTCAAGCATCGGTACGAGGATACACCGAGGGTAAATCCAGCGCGAAGCCTCTGTGCGTCCGCAGCGAAAAACGCAACCGTGCTTTGGCTGATAACGCCCGGTGCTGCAGGCTTACGAGGGCACATGCTCAGAGTCAGTGATTCGTAGGCTTCACAGACAGCACGGCACAGGGTGAACGGGGTATTCTGAGCTTGCCATATGCACGAAAAACTCCGGAAATCATGTTTTAACGCCAGCACGGCGCTGAAGGCATTGCTCTTGTTCTGCGTGCCTGCGGTTGCCCTTTGTGCCGTGGTGAAAGAGGCGATGTCACTGTCTCTCGACGCCGTTTCGCCCACTATTCGTATCGACCGGAGCGAGTTCTTTCTCGGCGAACAAGTAGCCTTTGAAATAGGCAAACGCACCGCTAAGGACGTCGATGGCCCCGCACTGGCAGAAACCCTTTGTGAATTAGCGGTCGTTCGCCCGGATGGAAAAGAAATTGTGCAGCAAGAAGGAGGACCTGGCGTTTACAACGGTCCGTCGCGTCTGTCTTTTCTCTCGCAACCGGAATTATTAAACGATATTGCTGACCACCTGGTCGTCGGAAGGTATCAGATTCTATATGGATGCGGCTTGCAGAAGACCTCGGTTTCGATTCAGTTGCGCGAACTGCCAATCCTGAGAGATATCCATGTAGCGTTGCAATTTCCAACCCACCTTCTGCTGTCGAAAGACAAAAGTTTCAAAGTAGGTGTGATGGTCAGTAATGGATCGGCGATACCCGTAAAAATCGTCGTTCCAGACAGCGATTACTGGGCTAAGGTTATCGCCTACGCAAACTACGCGGATCCGCCGGCATGGACACTCTTTGACTCGAACGCGCTGGCACAGGCGATCAATAATCCGAATTACCGCACTCGAATGTCTTCCGCCAACGAAGACCGACTAGATATAAACGCTATTCCCGCAACAGGATCATATTCCACGGAGATTGAGTTCCACGGAGCTGCCGCCGCTGGCGGGCTTGTTGCCTCCCAATGGTTGCCAACGAACCAGTTTGAAATTGTCGGCGGCCTGGTGTTGCATTTGTTTTTGCCGATGGATGGCTTGCCTCAGAGTAGTAATCGCCCCATCGAACTGTTGATCCGTTCAAAGACTTGCTATGCAGTCACGGGAGAAAGGCAAAGTACGGGATGTGAAGGCGCCATAGAGCATTGGCCCCACGCTCCCCTAGATTGACATGCAGATGATGAGATCCAACCGGCGGTGAGAAGATCGCGAACGGCCACATTCTGGTCGCGTAATCGGAAACTTGAAATCCACACCGACGGTTAGCGCGTTGACCACCCATATGGGAGAGCTGGGCGTTGGCGCGCCTTCTGCCAGCCACATAATTCCATTCATTGGTTTTTACCGCAGCACGTTGGGATTGTTCCGCCTGTCCGCCTGCGTTCACTATTCGAACTCACTGCGGTTGTGCCGATTTCCTGGACGAATCGGGCTATTGCGGCGCGGGCTTCGGTTGCGGCTTCTGCTGCGTGCTTGGCTTTGACTGAGGCGCAGGTTTTGGTTGTGGTTTCGGCTGTGGCGCAGGTCTTGGTTGTGGTTTCGGCTGTGGCGCAGGTTTGGGCTGTGGTTTCGTGCTGGGATTCGGCTGTGGCTTGGGTTGAGGGCTCGGCTTTGGCGTTGGATTCGGCTTTGGCTGTGGCGCAGGCTTGGGCTGCGGTTTTGTATCAGGACTTGGCTGAGGCCTTGGCTGTGGGCTCGGCTTTGGCGTTGGACTCGGCTTTGTACCCGGATTTGGGTTCGTACCCGGATTTGGCTTTGTACCTGGATTCGGTTTCGTACCGGGATTTGGATTCGTACCTGGAGTCGGCTTCGTACCCGGATTCGGTTTCGTACCTGGATTTGGGTTCGTACCCGGATTCGGCTTTGTGCCCGGGTTCGGCTTCATACCCGGATTCGGCTTCGTACCCGGATTCGGTTTCGTACCTGGATTAGGGTTCGTACCCGGATTTGGCTTTGTACCTGGATTCGGCTTTGTGCCCGGGTTCGGCTTTGTGCCCGGGTTCGGCTTCGTACCTGGATTCGGCTTCGTACCCGGATTAGGTTTCGGCTGCGGCTTCGGCGGCGGATTTGGATTGGGTCGCGGCCGCGGCGGAGGATTGGTCGGTCCCCAAGGCTTGCTGTTCGGCGGGCGGGTGTACGGACGATTCGGCGGCCGATAGTTGGGCGGGCGATAGTGCCAATTGCCGCCGTATCCGGGACGGTTGTTGTAATAAACGGGGCGCGGGCGGTACCAATAGTTCGGCGGACGATATGGATTTCCCCATCTCACCCAGACGGTGTGATTGTAATAAGCGTGGCTCGATCCCCAGTTCCATCCCCAGCCACCCCAACCCCACGGCTGGTTGCTGGCGATCATCGCGCCAATGGCAATGCCCGCGCCGAAAGTAATCAGAGTTGCGGGGACGACGTTCGGTGCGGGAGCGACGTACACCACGGTGGGATCATAAACCGGAACGTAAACCACCTGCGGATTTGCGGGCTGGACGACGTAGATCGTCTGATTCGCGGCGGGCTGCTGCACCTCTACCTGATATTGTTCGTCGCTGCGCAATGCGCCCGAAGCGTACGCCTGGGCGCGCAACCGCTGAATCGAAGCCGTGATTGACGCCTGGTCCGCCGAAAATGCGGTGCCGATGGCAGCATAATCGTCAATGTTCTCCGCCATCATGGTCACCACTTGCGGAAAATTCACCAGCGCTATAAATGCTGGATCGAATCCCGCCGCCTGCGCCGCGTCGGTGAGCGCGGTGCCGCTGAGATTGGAATTTTGTTGCAGCCAGTTATCAACGTCGAGAATTTCCTGCGGATTGGTGCTGGCAGTAGTGATCTGCGCGAGCAGCGAATCAGGATAGAGCGCGACGGGAGCGAGCAACTGGTCTAGTTCGTCGGGAGTGGGAGGGGTCGAGTCCTGTGCGCGGACCAGCGGTGCAAAGTCTTGAGAAAATAAAAGTGCGATTAGCAGAACAACTGCGGTGCAGGCGCGCTTTCGTAGCACGAAATTCCTCCGTCGGCGGCGAGTGGCCTGATGCGTCGCCATTGTAGCACCAGACACGAGGCCAGCTTCGTTGTTTGAGATTCGATCCATGCAGCCGGCCATCCATCAAGAATGCTGGTCCAGACGAAGGTATTACTGCGACGAAATCACGGAGCGAGCAGGCTCTTCCAGCGTTTCCAGGAGTCATCGCGGCCCTTCTTGTTGGCGTCGCTGGGGTCGGGCTGTTCGCCGGCACGCATGAAACCGTGCCCGGCGCCGTCATAGATCACGGGGTCGTAAGTTTTCTCCGCTGCCTTCATCGCGGAAACTGTGTCTGGAATTGTGGCGTCAATGCGGGCGTCGTTCCCGGCGTAGAAGCCGTAAACGGGCGCGTTGATGCGCGACATCGCGTCTTTGGCGGGCGGCGGACCGTAGAAAACAAAAGCGGCGGAAAGATCGCCGCGGTTTGTTGCGAAGCGGAAGCTCTGTCCGCCGCCCCAGCAGAATCCTGCGACGTACAATTTGCCGTTCGCGGCGGGCAGCTTCAGGGCGTAGTCCGCTGCGGCGTTCAGGTCCGCGGTCACCTGGTCGGGATTCAACTTGCTGACGGCCTCGGTGACGCCTGTGGGGAAATCTTTCGTGCGACCACCATTCGGCGCCATGCCGCTTAGCAAATCTGGCGCGACGGCGATGTAACCCGCGGCGGCCAGTTCGTCTGCGAGTTCCTGCGCCCAGTCGCTTAATCCAAAGATTTCGTGAATCACCAGCACTACAGGACGCTTGTCTTTCGATTCGGGGTACACCACCAGCGTCTCTACGTTACGGCCATCGTGTTTCACGGTGACCCACTCGCTATGACGCGGCGATTTTTCGATTCGCTCACGCGCCCAGGGCTGTGACCATTCCTGCGCGGCAATCGTTTGCTCGGCCAGTAAGATTCCGATGACCACCGTCATTATTTTTGCAAATCGCTTCATGGCTCACCTCATCGTGGGATAGCCAAGGCTATATTAGTTGCGCGGGGAAACCCCCACAAGGGTATTTGAGTCAACAGAGAACGAATCAGCGTCGATGGCGGGCAGTTTGGAAACCCAATCTCGGATCACTGCCGAATTGCCTCTTGCATTTAGGACGCGTCGTTGCGGCTGCGGGCGAAAGTCTATTGACTTGCCTCGTGTCGCGGCCTATTGTGGCAGCGGTTATTTCCCACGGTCGCTACTCCCAAGAAATCTCCAGAAGGAAGTTAAATCCACAACCTCAACTACGGAAGCTCAAACCCAGGAAGGGTCACACATGAAGCGTGCCTTACGGTTTGCGGTGATTACGCTGTTGGCTGTCGCTGGTTCCTCGGCTGTGCGGGCGCAAAGCAATCCGTTGGTCGGAACGTGGAAGCTCAATGTCACAAAATCGAAATATGATCCGGGCCCCACGCCCAAGAGCCTGACGCGCACCGTGGAAGCGCAGGGCGACGGCGTGAAATATACCTTCGAAGGAGTCGCTGCCGACGGCAAGCCTATGGCGTACGGCTTCTCCGTGCAATTTGACGGCAAAGACAGTCCCGTCACGGGATCGATGCCCAATGGCGCGGACACGATTTCTGCCAAGCGCATTGACGCCAACCATTACGTGGCAACACAGAAAAAGGGCGGCAAGGAGGTTGGCATATCCAAGGTGGCGGTTTCAAAAGATGGAAAGGTCACGACCGTGGATGTGACCGGAACGACGGCCAGCGGCGCGAAAGAGCACGACGTGCAGGTTTACGACAAGCAATAGAGAGCGAAGCTTGCATTTCACAGCCCCGAGATAAAGGGGCCATTCGTTCCAGGGCGGCTCGGCAGCGGGCCGCCTTTTTATTTTTGCATGCAACGCATACGCTGAGCGCGATGCCCTCCAAGTAAATTGCGTGATCGGATGCGATGCATCACGGTCTCGCAAATATTCATGCACGCCCCAGCAAAGCGCGGCTGCACCAGGTGCCATGGGGTCAGGTACCGCCGCGGAACACCTGAACTTCAGGGCAGTCTTTTTCCACCACGAATACCTGCCACTATGGAGACAGCTTGGGCGAACTGATTGCCCGAGGCTTTCCACCGCACCACGGCTGCGCACTGCGGTACCTGTTAGAAACGCGCCGGTACCCAGCGGCCGCGCGTTAAGACGACAAATTGCTTTTCGGCGAAACGTGGGAATGGGAGCGAAACAGGTGCATCTCCATTCGTTATCGCGAACAGCGCGAAGATATTTCGGCGCCATCGCTCCGCTGGCGCTGTTGTGCTCGCTGCCCTTGCACGCTCAGGCACAATCGGCGGTGAGCTCGGACGCGCCGTCCGTCGCCGCCGTTATCGCTCCCTCAGCGGAACAAATTCCCTTGAAGAACGATCGCCTCTTCTACGTCCTGGCAGACTATACGACCGTTGAGAAACAGGACAAGTTCGCGCCGCTTTCAGCAAAAACCAAATTCCTGCTCTCGGCAAAAACGATGTCCGACCCGGTGACCATTTCTTTCATCGGAACCATCGCGCTGATCGGGCAAGCTCGCGAGAGCGATCCGACCTACGGGCAGGGTTTTCAGGGCTACGCGAAGCGCTATGGCACGTTCTACGCAGACACGGGCATCGGCACGCTGATGACTACGTCCGTGTTCCCCGCGCTGCTGCATCAGGACCCGCGCTATTTCCAGCTCGGCACGGGCTCCATCCGGCGCCGCTTGATGTATTCCGTCACCCGCATCTTCGTGACGCGCGCTGATAGTGGCGCAGCGCAATTCAATTACTCCGAGATCGTGGGCAACGCCGTCGCCGCCGGCATTTCGAACACCTACCATCCCGAGAGCCAGCGCACATTGGGCAACACCGTCAGCATTTGGGGCACCGACACCATGTTGAACGCCGCCTGCAACGTCGCCAAGGAATTCTGGCCCGACATCCGTAGCAAAGTCCGCAAGCACCAGCATCCGGACTAGCGAAGTCGAACAGCGATCTCTTCCTGCCGCACGCAGGCTTCGCTCCCTTGGCAAAAACCCTCACAGGAGGCAGAATGACGGCAATGCTGTCGATCGGCGGGCGCTAATAATTTTTTAGGACCCAGGCGGCGATTACCAGGCGTTGAATTTCGCTGGTGCCTTCGTAGATTTCGGTGATACGCGCGTCGCGATAGGCGCGTTCGACGGGATATTCGCTGCTGTAGCCGTAGCCGCCGTGAATCTGTATGGCCTTGTGCGCCACACGCGTGGACATTTCGCTGGCGAAAAGTTTCGCTATGGCCGCTTCCATGGAAAAGCGCGCGCCGGAATCCTGTTTCCACGCGGCGCGGCGCAGCAGCAGCCGGGCCGCATCAATCTCCGTGGCCATATCCGCCAGCATGAATTGAATCGCCTGAAAATCCGCGATGGGATGGCCAAACGCCTGCCTTTGCTGCGCGTAGCTCAGCGCCGCTTCGAACGCGCCCTGCGCGATTCCGGTGGCCTGCGCGGCGATGCCGATGCGGCCGCCATCGAGCGTTGAAAGCGCCACCTTGTATCCTTCGCCTTCCTCGCCGATGCGATTCCCGGCGGGAACTTCGCAATCGCTGAAGGAAAGTTCGGTGCAAGCCGTCGCGTGAATGCCGAGTTTTTTTTCTTCCTTGCCCACCGCAAATCCCGGCGTGCCCTTTTCCACCACCAGCGCCGTGATGCCCTTCTCGCCCTTCTCTGGCTGCGTGTTCACATACACAATCGCTGCATCCGCCGCCCCGCCATTCGTGATCCACGCTTTCGTGCCGTTGATGACGTACTTGTCGCCCTTGCGCACAGCCTTCGTCGCGAGCGCCGCTGCGTTCGAACCAGCCTGCGGCTCAGTAAGCGCGTAACACCCGATTTTTTCGCCGCGCGCGAAGGGCAGCAGGAATTT
>Ga0209773_10000260_pt1 | contig 16283 bp, 14 predicted proteins | sample BogFormECP14_OM1_FD_188244 | JGI IMG/M metagenome (GOLD analysis project Ga0209773, IMG submission 188244) | Bog forest soil microbial communities from Calvert Island, British Columbia, Canada - ECP14_OM1 (SPAdes) (version 2) | ecosystem: Environmental > Aquatic > Freshwater > Wetlands > Bog ... | reverse complement strand
AAGATGACTGCAGCCCGTGGCGAGATACAGACAGCACCAGTTAACGGCACGACTTCTCAGCCGGGGTCGCTTCCGGCTTCAGGTAGGGCTACACCAGCCGTTTCCGTAACTGCAGAACGTCCAGGCCCGGCACCAAGAACGGCAACGCGAACTTGAGAAAGGTCTTCGTTCATCTTGCTCCCCGCACTAGTCTTCAGACTAGCCTACTTCCCTTTTTGCTGCGCAATCCATGTGGTGATGCGCTCGTCCAGCACATCCAGCGGCAGAGCCCCCGAATCCAGCACCTCATCGTGAAACGCCTTCAAATCAAACTTCGCGCCCAGTTCCTTCTGCGCGCGCGCCCTCAGCTCAAGAATCTTAAGCTGGCCCATCTTGTACCCCAGTGCCTGAGCAGGCCACGCGATGTAGCGGTCTACTTCAGCATTGATCGTCGCATCATCAAGTCCGGAATGCGCCTTGAAAAAGTCGACCATCTGGTCGCGCGTCCAGTGTTTGGAATGCACGCCGGTATCCACGACAAGACGAATAGCACGAAATATGTCCGCTTCGAGCCGCCCATAGTCAGAGTAGGGATCCTGATAAAAGCCAACATCCTTGCCCAGCCGCTCCGCATACAGCCCCCAGCCTTCGCCGTATGCCGTGTAATGCATGTACTTGCGGAACTCCGGCAATCCGGTCAGTTCCTGCGCGGTCGAAATTTGCAGGTGATGCCCCGGCAATCCTTCGTGATAAGCAATCGACTCGACATTCGCCAGAGAGCGATGCGCAAAATCATACGTGTTGACGTACACCGTCCCCGGACGCTTCCCATCCGGCGTTCCATGCTCGTAATACGCCGGAGCCTGATCTTTCTCGATGAAGGACGGCACCGCCTCGACGACCAGTGGCGCTTTGGGCAAGCGGCCAAAGAGGTCCGGCAGCTTCGTCTTCATCTGGTCGATGTCATGCCGATACAAATCCAACACTTGATCTTTGGTAGTCGCATGCAGTTTGGGATTGCCGGCAATCGACGCGCGCAGCGAAACAAGATCTTTGAATCCCAGCTTCTGCGCAATCACCAGCATCTCTGTTTCATCGCGCTTCACTTCATCGAGGCCGATTTGATGAATCTGGTCAGGCGTCAGATCGGTCGTCGTGCTTTGGCGAACGCGAAAGGCATAGTACTTATCGCCATCGGGCAGCGACCAGACACCGAACTCCGTGCGCCCCGCCGGAATGTATTGGCCCTGCAGGAATTTCCCAAAGCGCGTGTATGCCGGCAGCACCTGCTTCTGAATCGCGTCCAGCATCTCTGCCTTAATACGCTCCTGATCAGCCGCCGGAACCGAAGCCGGAAACTTCTTCAAAGGCCGCGCAAACGGAGTATCTTCCGGTTTCTCCTGCGCAATCGTGTTCACCTGCACCAGCACTTTTTCCAGCAAATACTTCGGCGGCACGCGATGATCATCGATGCCCGTCATCATGTTGTCGCTGATCTGCTGAAAGGCCGTCGGAATTTTCTTCAGCCGCGCAATGTAATCGTCGTAATCCTTGACAGTCTCGAAACTGAGCTGAGAGACAAGCTGCGGCAGCTCCGACTGCAAGCCATTGAACTGGTCGACAGGCATCTCCCACGGCTTAAAATTAGCCGCCTCCTGCTCCTCAGCCAGCTGACGCGCCATCAGATCCTTGCTCAGCTGCTCCTGATCGCTCAACCCCGTTGTATCAATCGCCGCCAGACGCAGCAGATAATCGCGCCCGCGCGCCAGCCGGTCGTTATAGGCGGCCACCGAGTAATCAGTGAGCTGATCGTTCCATCGTTTGTCCCCAATCGAAGAAGCAAACTCAGGCGAGTGTTGCAGCCGGTCTTCCCACATTTCGGCAAAGAGCGCGCTGAGAGCCTTGCTTCGATCGGCAGCGCTCTGCTCGGCCTGTGCATGATGGAAAGTAGGAATAAGCAAAAAGGAGGCTAGAGCTAGGGAAAGCAGCTTTTTCATGGCAATGTGGCTTAGAACGCAGTGTATCAGGGGTGTGTGTGAGAGCCGGCCGCAACCCGTCGCCTTTCAACCTCCCATCTGGCTCAGCGCATCGAGAATTGGAGTCGGCGAGATCTTCAGTACTCCAGTGAATGGCGTATACATCTCCAGAATGAGGAAGATTGCAGAGGAAACCGCCATTGCTCCAAGGGCCAGTGCCACAACCACGGTGGTGTTGGGCGGCGCGAAAAGACCAAAGCTGACAAAGATGGCGGCCAGCCACGAGACCAGGACCAGCAAGAGTGGAGGCGGAACTGCGTTCTGCTCCGTCTTGAGAAACATGAGCCATTGAGTCTGCCGTAAGCCAATAACCAGGGTCATGATCTGGGCTTTGGTAGCGGCCTGTTTATCAGTTTTTGGCGCCATTAGCTCCAGCTTGTCGACAAGAATTTTACCGTGGTCCCCCGGTCTAAGCTCGAACTGCCGGGACGCCTGGCTTGGCCAGATGCGCTCGAGACCGACCTCCACCGTCTGGCGAAACTCGGCACGGATTTCCCCCGTCTCCGGGCCATACTGTCCCAGTAAGCGATCAATGAAGAGAATCTCCGAGGACATCTCCGCGACCTCGTTCTTGCGAGCATCGTAGGAAGATTTTGCGGAAGAGACCAGCATCCCGAGAACCAGCGCGGCCATCGTCGCAATGAGCCCAGTCGCGAGCCTTACGACTTCCTTCGCATCCGATCCGACGTGATCTTCGGGAACTGCCCGCCGAACAGCCATCCCGACGAGAGCCGCGGCAAAGACGGATGCGAAGATGATCGAGCTGACCAGGGTTGAATTCATCCGTGTCCCCCTTTCGATTACATATCTCGCCCATGGCAAAGCAGGTGAATCGTGCCCGTAGTATGAAAGCAAATTTTAGGGCGGATCGTCCTGCTGATTGCGGCCTCCGCCTTCTGTCAGAACCACTATAGGAGCGTGCGGCACCTAAGACAACGTTGCAAACACGCAAAACACTCAGATATGGCTTGCTCTCGCTCGAAACGCAGCTACTTTTGCACGATTCCCGCATCCTGTCGACGAACACCATCTTCTCCGGTGGCCTTTCGTGCGGTCGTAGAACCACATGACGCACGCCTTGCCTTCGCAATGCCGAACGAGGTCGAAGTCGCCATTCGCCAGCAGATCGGCGACCGCTTCCGCGACCGGAGCCAGGAATGCCTCGACCGTCTCTTTGCCGTAGACGCGAGTCACACGAATATTCCCCGCGTCATCAGTCGTAATCGCCGCCTGACTCGGCCCATTTCCCAGGAATCTATTGAGCGCAGCCAGCGAAGGTTTCTTCCCGGACTTTCGATCCTGAACAGCTGCCAGCGCAATCTCGCGAAGCTCTCTTGTCCTTTGCAGCAACACTCCATCGCTGAAAGCGAGTGCCCCTTTCGCGACCGGGACTTCGAGCCGCTTGAGCCACGCTTTCACGTCACTATCGCTCTGCAGAGTGTCCGTCAGTTGCCCTGCGACCATGCGACGAGTGTTGATGAGGTTGATCGCCAGATTGTCGCCCGCAAAGTCGAGATGGTTCTCGTTCGTCGTGTCTTTCAAAATGGTGCGCTTCATCGTCATCTCCAGTCGTAACCGCAGACTCCACGTTCACAAGTTACAGTGATTCTTCACAATTAAAAACGATTCAAGCAATGAAGGCGTGTCTCCAATATGGTTCGACATAACTCTTTTAGCGCTTCCTCCCAATCTGCTGACAAAATGGATGCGCAACACACCATAGGTATTTCTCGCATCATCGCCAAAAAGGGAAAGTGAACTCTTCAGATTACGGCGAAAGCAGTTGCGGATATGTAACTTTCTATGAATCGAATATCTGGTTACTTGAATCTCTTTTGATGTAGCGTGGACGAAGCAACACGCGTTGCGCGGCAGAACTCGCGGATGGCTTTTGGTTAGCAGTCATCCGCACACAAGGAATAGGAGTAATGTATGGCAAGTAATCAAAAGACGGTAATTGTGACGGGCGCCTCTCAAGGAATCGGCGCTGGAATCGTTAAAGCGTTCCTGGAACGCGGCTATAACGTAGTGGGCACTTCTCGCAACGCGACGAAGTCAGCTGAATTGAAGTCTTCCGACAAGCTTGTGTTAGTGGACGGAGACATCGGGGACGCCGCCACCGCACAGAAGGTGGTCGACGCCGCTGTTCAGAAGTTTGGCTCGATTGATGCGGTTGTCAACAATGCCGGTATCTTTATGGCGAAGCCCTTCGTTGATTACACCGCCGACGATTTTCATACGCTGGTCTCCACGAATATCGAAGGCTACATTTACATCACCCAGCTGGCGGTTAAGCAGATGCTTGCTCAGAAGTCGGGCGGCAGCGTCGTGGCCATCACAACCTCCCTGGTCAAAAATCCCGTCTATGGCGTCCCGGCATCGATACAGATGGTCACGAAGGGCGGTCTCGAGTCCATCACTGTCAGCCTGGCGTCGGAGTATGCGAAGGAGCACATCCGCTTCAACGCAGTGGCGCCCGGGCCTGTTGATACTCCCCTTCACAAAGACAACCCGAAGGATTTCCTGAAGACCCTGTCGCCGATGGGCACGATCTCCACTGTGGAGGATATTGCGAGCGCTGTAGTCTATCTTACTGAGGCGGGACAGATTACTGGAGAGGTGCTGCACGTGGACGGTGGTGCGCACAGCGGCAAATGGTAAGCCTGGGCAGTTTGCAGCCGGTCAGCGCGGAGCGTCGGCTGCAGGAACTCGGGATCGTGCTCCCCAAGACTCCGCATCCGCTTGGCGCATACGTCGAGGCCGTTCAGTCCGGTAGCCTGCTCTTCCTCAGCGGAATGCTGCCGATCAAGGATGGCAAGCCTCAATACGTCGGGCGCCTGGGCAAGGAACTCGACGCGGATGCAGGCCGTGATGCTTTGCGAACCGCGACCCTGAATGCTCTGTCGGTTGCGAAGGAGCATCTGGAATCGCTGGATCGCGTGACGAGGGTCGTTGGCGTGAGAGTCTACCTGGCTACATCTGGAGACGCGGAGGTTAACCAGCCTTTCGTCGCGGATGCGGCATCGGAGCTTCTTCGGGACGTATTTGGCGAAGGCAGGATGTCCGTGCGGTCTGTTATAGGAGTAACCAGCTTGCCTCTGGGCCTGCCGGTCATGCTTGAGCTGACGTTCGAAGTCAACAACTGAGAGAGCGGGAGTGAACTCCCGCTTTTTCTGCAGAACACGGGGGGATCACGATGGCAAATCAGGTGGGCTCAAAATCCTGGACAGAAAATCGACTGACTTCTCGCCTGGGACTGCAATACCCAATTATCCAAGGTCCGCTGGGAGGCTTGTCCTCGCAGCGGCTTACTGCGGCGGTTTCGAACTATGGCGGACTCGGCTCCTTCGGCGCTCATGGCCTCCAACCGGAGGCGATCCGCAAAGTCATTCGCGAGATCAAAGAACTCACGTCGAAGCCATTTGCGATGAACCTGTGGGTTTCCATGGAAGACGAAGGAGCCTTCACCTCGACGGAAGAGGCATTCCAGCGCAGCCTCGCTCCTCTGGCAAAACATATTGAGAGTGTCGGAGGAGTGTTGCCCTCCTACCACCCGTATGAACCGATTCGTTTCGAAGATCAGGTACAGGTTCTGCTGGACGAAGGGATTCCGGCGTTCAGCTTTATTTGCGGTATCCCCTCGAAGTCAATTCTGGATGAGTTCCGCCGCAAGGGAGTCGCGCTGATTGGAACCGCGACCACCGCGGACGAAGCGATTGCCCTGGAGCAGGCGGGTGTGGAGGTGATTGTGGCATCCGGCTTTGAGGCGGGCGGCCATCGCGGCTCCTTTCTGCAGTCGTCCGAAGATTCCTTGACAGGAACGATGGCACTGGTGCCACAGGTCGTCGATGCGGTGAGTCTCCCGGTCGTCGCCGCAGGCGCAATTGGAGATGCACGCGGAATCATGGCAGCCTTCGCTCTCGGAGCGGAGGGTGTGCAGATGGGAACGGCCTTTCTCGCGTGCGAGGAATCCGGCGCAAACCCATATCATCGCGCCGCTCTGCTCAGCGACCACGCAAAGCAGACTGCTCTGACTCGCGGGTTCACCGGAAGGCTTGCTCGCGGCATCCGGAACCGCTTGGTCGATGAACTCAACCAGAAAGATGCGGAGATCCTGCCTTATCCCCTGCAACGCGCGCTGGTGCGGCACCTGTCGATACCGGCGGAGAAGGCAGGGAGACCCGAATTGCTTCCTCTCTGGGCAGGACAGAGCGCCAGCCTATCTCGGTCCTCAGACGTGCACGCACTCCTGGACACGCTTGTTCATGAAGTGTCTGAGATTGGCAGTGCCGTACAGACTTGGAGCGCACATCGTCAGCCGACAAAGCAGTCAACACCTGCCCAGGAGAAGCAAACCGTCTGACCTCCTCAGCTCGAATTTTCAGGAGCCAAACCGAAAAAATCGCTCCGATGAAGTCTCTGTTGCTTCAGTTGCCGCCGAGAAGGATCAGTGCAAAGCTTGTCAAGACCCCTGATACGGGAAAAATCTCTCAACTTTAAGATTATAAAAGACTTACTCTCAAGAATTCGGCGACTGGAATTACCGCCAAATTTGCTAAAATAGAAAGAGAAACCAGAAGGCATGGCCGAAAACGGTCATGCCTTCTTCCGTGATGGGCTAACTCGCTGAAAATAAACGATCTCCGTAGAGATTTTCGCTCGTAAGCTATAGAAAACAAAGAATCTCCGTACAAAACAGGGGGAGGGGAGTCCCCGCTACGAAGCTAGGCTGTCGGAATCGAGCAATCGGTATAAAGTCGAGCGGCTGATGCCAAGAAGTTGCGCGGCGCGCAGCTTGTTCCCATCTGTTTTTAGAAGCACCTGGCGAATATGCCGCAGAATCATGCGATCAAGATTCGGGTCATCTTCGGAATCGACATCGCTTGTCATTTGTGCTGGTGATTGCGCGTTATTTAGAAGCGGCGGAATGTCAATCGGACGAATCCACTGCCCCGGACATTCCATGGCGGCATTGGTAAGGACGGTTTCCAGTTCCCGCACATTTCCCGGCCAGCTATGAGAAAGAAGACGCGCCAGAGATCCGGGCCCCAGGCCGCGCAGCGGTTTGCCGTGAGCTATGCCATGACGTGCGACGAACCAATCCGCCAAATGCGCAATGTCGTCGCGACGCTCGCGCAACGGCGGCAGCTCAAAACGAATTGCGGTGAGCCGGTAGGAAAGGTCGGCGCGCAGTTCACCGCTCACCGAGAGTTGACGGAGCGGCCTGCATGAGCTGACAAAGAGTTGTCGAGGGAAAAAGCCCGGTGAATCGCGCCCGCTTCTGTGTTCCCACCATTCGAGGAAATCAACAAACCGCGATTGCTGATCGGGACTGAGCTCACTGAGCCGCGTAAGGAGAAGAGTGCCTCCGCGAACCTCCTCCAGCAGCAACTGCGTCTCACTCGAGATAAACCTCGACGCTGAACAAACGGCAAATGCTGAGCCCGATGCAGGCCCAAGGGAGTGCAGCGTACGCGCAGTGAGCGCCTTGCCGGTTCCCGCTTCGCCTTCAATTGTGACAATGCGGAGGTGAGGTGCAGCCTGCCGCAGACGCGCGAACAACCGCTGCATGATCAGGCTGCGCCCTACCATGTCGCCTAAACGCAACGGTTCGCCGCTGCCCGGTCGCGGCCCAGCGGCGATTGACTCCTCAGCGACAGTATTCCCAATCCACTCTGTGAAACTCGCCACCACTGCTCCCCTGGTTCGTCGACATCGTCAGGCTCGCCGCCAAAGTGCAGCAGCCTACGGAGTCTCTATCGGCAGAAAATCTGAAACTGATAGACGAGGGGACAGCAAAAAAGGAGCGCCGGGATATGGCGCTCCTTTCAAAGATATAACGAAATAACTTATTAAGAATGAGCCTCTTCTCCCATTTTGCGGACGCGGGATGAAGGCTGATCCGAAAAGATTTTGCCGTCGCGAATCATCACCACGCGATGCGCATATTCGGCAATGTCCGGCTCGTGCGTAACCAGCACAATCGTGTTTCCCTTTGACTGCAATTCATCGAACAGGGCCATGATCTCATCGCCGGTCTTCGAATCGAGGTTGCCCGTCGGCTCGTCAGCCAGGATGATCGATGGCCGATTGATGAGCGCGCGAGCAATCGCGACACGCTGCCGTTGGCCGCCCGATAGTTCGTTCGGCTTGTGATGCATGCGGTCGCCCAAACCGACAGCCCGCAGGGCGGCCTCGGCGCGCTCGATACGCTCAGCGGCGTGCGTGCCGTTATAAATCAGTGGCAGTTCGACGTTATGCAAAGCCGTAGCGCGAGCCAACAGATTGAAGGTCTGAAAAACGAAGCCAATCTCCCGGTTGCGAATCCGGGCCAATTCGTCATCATTCAGGTCGCTAACCAAGTGCCCGTTGAGCCAATATTCGCCTTTACTGGGAGTATCGAGGCAGCCGATCAGATTCATCAGCGTCGATTTGCCCGATCCTGACGGCCCCATGATGGCAACGTATTCGTTCTGCTTGATGCGCACAGAGACGCCTTGCAGCGCGTGCACCTGCTGCTCGGAGCCCATGTCATAGGTCTTCCACAGATCGTGCACCACGATGATGTCACCCGGTCCAGGGCCGTTCGGTGACGAACTGCCTGCGCCGGTGATGAGTTGCTCTTCAGCTTCCATGGTTGTCTGGGTTGTCATTACCCGCTCCTGATTCTCGCATACCTACGACGACGAAGAAGAATCGCTATCGTCTTTGTTTACCGTCACAGGAGTCGTGTCTCGCTTGACGAGCGCGTTGTCCTTTAAATTACGCAAGACCCGATAGGTGCCCGTAACGATTTCATCGCCTTCCTTCAGCCCGCTGGTCACTTCAATGTCTGTCGTCCCCGTGATGCCGGTCGTCACCGGAACAAAGTGCACCCGCATCTTGCCGCTTTTATCGGTGCGTATCACGAAAACGCCCTGCTCCTTCTGAGCATCGGTCGCAGATCCGGAAGCAGCCGAAGCCGACGCATTCTGAAGATGCGGTTTGTCTTTTGGATCGTCGGGTGCGCGAAGCGTGAGCGCCTGTATGGGAATCGACAGGGTATTCGGCCTGCTTGCGGTCGTGATCTTGGTCGTGGCCGACAGACCGGGCTTCAGTAAGTCAGTTGCCTGATCGACCGTAACCACAACCTTGAAATCTTTCGCTTCTTCAGTTCCGCTGGTGGACTGGCTGGTAGCGACACCGGTCGACCGCAGCAGGGCCTGATCGCCAACCTCCGTGACATGTCCCTTGAAGACCTTGCCCGGCAGCGCGTCCACGGTCACATCCGCTTCCTGGCCGAGAGCGACGTTCACAATATCGGTCTCGTCTACCTTGACCTCAGCCGTGATGATCGACATATCGGCGAGCGTCATCAGCGTCGAGCCTTGCGCATTCTGGATGCCGACGACCACTGTCTCGCCTTCGCGCACAGGCAGGTTCGTCACCAGGGCATCAAATGGGGCAACACTGACCGTTTTGCTCAAAGCGTCTTCGTTGAACCGCAGCGTAGCAACCTGCATTCCCAGGTGTCCGCGGGCCGACTCCGTCTGCGCCTTTGCCTGCGCGAGTGCCGCATTGCTCTGGTTCAGGGTCGCCACATCGGTGTCGTAAGCGGCCTTTTTGGCATCAAAATCGGCCTTGGAGACCAATTTTTCCGCATATAACGCAGTATAACGATCGTAATCGAGCTTTTTCTGCTCAAGATCGGCCTTGGCATGCTCGACATTGGCCTCGGCTGTCTTTTCCGCTGCAATGTACGAGGCGATATCCGTTTTGGCAGCGTCGATCGTCGCTTTCTGCGCGTCGACATTCGCTTCCGGCTGGATGCTTTCGACAGTAGCCAGAGTCTGACCCTTCTTTACGTGGTCACCCTCTTTGACGTAGAGGTGCGTAATGCGGCCGAAGGCGGTGGCGCCCACGTTGACGTAGGTTTTAGGCTTAATCTGCCCCGTCCCGCTTACGACGGATACCAGATTTCCCCGCACAACTTTCCCCGTAAGAACCTTCGTGTAGCCGGACTGCGCGCGCACTACTGTCAGCGCGACAATCCCCGCCACAGCGAGAATGACAGCAACTATTATGATGATTTTTTTCAAAGCCAGTCTTCCTGTATATGCGGATCTCGAACGTCTTGCCCGTCCACTCGCCCAGAAGTACGCAAATCTGGCGGGCTCAGTTCCGCAAAAATCGCAGCGTCAGTTGCGCTGGATTGTCTCCCCGCTCAGGTGCTGATAATGATATCAGGCCCAATTATTCATGGGATAGCACCGAATCGCATCTCTTTCCGTCTAAAACAATATGCAACGGCGCTTGTATTCCTTCTTCACGAATCCGTAAAATTAAGAATGCGGTAGAGGGGTAACAGAAAAACAGTATGTTGAAGGGCCGTTTCCCAATTTTTCTCGCGATCTCCCTCGGGGCGCTCGCGATTTCTCAGGCACAGTCGACACAAAGCAGCACGCAGCCACCTGCTCAACCAGCGGCTACACAAGCTGATGTCCAGAATCCCTCGACGCCGGATTCCTCCACCGAAGATCCACTCAAGCGTCAGCTTCCCGATAAGGAGCGCTTCAAGCAGCAGAAGGAACTGAAGCAGGAGTTGAAAGGCCCCTACAAGAAGTGGGTCGATCAGGACGTTCACTGGATCATTACTGATCAGGAATTGAAAGCCTTCAAGAGCCTCAGCAACGACGAAGAGCGCGACGCCTTCATCGAGGCCTTCTGGCAGCGCCGCAACCCTAATCCGGATTCGCCGGAAAACGAGTTCCGCGAAGAGCACTACCGCCGCATCGAATACGCCAACGAGCACTTCGCCGCCGGCAAGCCGGGCTGGAAAACAGATCGCGGCCACATCTATATCGCATACGGCAAACCCGACAGCACCGACTCGCACCCCAGCGGCGGTACCTATGACCGCCCCATGGATGAGGGTGGCGGCACTACCTCGACCTATCCATTCGAAATCTGGCATTACCGCTACCTTGAAGGCATCGGCGAAAACATCGACATTGAGTTCGTCGATCCCTGCATGTGCGGCGACTACCACATGACCATCGACCGCTCGGAGAAAGACGCCCTGCTGCACGTTCCCGGTGCGGGTCAGACAATGTACGAGCAGATGGGCATGGCCAAGCAGTCGGATCGCTTCCGCGGCGGTTTGGAATCGCTGGGTACCGGCCCCATGGCATCGCAGCAGCAGAGCAAGCAGTTCGATCGCCTGGAACAGTACGCGAAATTGCAGGCACCGCCGGTCATAAAATTCAAGGACCTTCAGCTTGAGTCGTTCATGTCGAACCACAAGCTCATGACTGGTCCTTTCTTCCCATTTGATGTGCGGACCGATTACGTAAAGGTGACCGACGACACCGTGCTGGTGCCGATCACAATACAGATCAGAAATCGCGACATCACGTTCAACAACAAGGACGGAGTCGACACAGGCGAGGTTCACATTATCGGCCGGGTTTCGACGATTACCGGAAAGATTGTGCAAAGCTTCGAGGACACCGTCGAGGTCGAGGTCCCTGTGGAGCTGCTGACGAAGACGCTCGACAATAAGCGTCTTTATTGGAAGTCGTTGCCGCTGCGTCCCGGCCGCTACCGCGTGGACATCGGCATCAAGGACGTAAACAATCCGGACCACCTCGGGGTGTGGGCCCAGGCGATCAATGTTCCGAAGTACGACGACGATAAGCTGTCGGCTTCGTCTCTGATTCTGGCCAATCGCATGGAGTTGGTCCCGTCGAAAGAAATCGGCGCAGGAAATTTTGTTATCGGCAACACAAAGCTCTTGCCAGCAGTCACGTCGAATCCTACAATTTCGCCATCATTCCAGCGGACGGAGAAGCTGAATTTCTGGATGCAGGTGTATAACCTGGGAATTGACGAGAAAAGCAAGCAAAATTCCGCAACAATTCAATATCAGATTATTGACATGGCCTCGAATAAGTCTGTCCTGGACCTGCAGGAAGACTCCAGGAAATTGAGCGCCAGTTCGGATCAGGTAACGCTGGAGCGGAGCGTCCCCCTCGCCAACCTTCAGCCAGGCAAGTATCAGATCAGAATCAAGGTGAACGACAGCGTCTCCAACCAGGAGATTGCCCAGTCGGCGCCGTTTACGGTGGAATAGCAATTGAACGAAAGGACGGAGCAACCATAAAGAGTTGCCGGTCCTGAACGACAACGACTTTGGGGCAAACGGCCAGGAGTATTTTGGGGTCGCTTGACGTTTTCCAGGGTAGCAAGGAACTCCTGAAGACTGTCGACCGATTCTGGTGACGAACGAAATCGGTGAGGATGATAGTTCCCAATCTGCGAATCAAGATCGGTCCAGCGCTTGCGCTGCTGATGACTGTGCTTGCGTTGTCCGCATATGCAGAGGGTCCGGCAGCTGTATCGGGAGTCGTGCGCGACGCCAAAGGCGCGCCCCAGGTAGGCGCGCTGGTTGAATTGGTCGGCCCCAATCTGATCGTCATTGCCAATACATTCACCGACGATCACGGCCGGTATACCCTGCAGAATGTCTCTCCGGGAAACTACAGTCTCAAGGCCTCCGGATCATTTTTCCTGCCGACACTCCGCGAAAACCTGCGCTTTCTGGCCGATTCCAAGCTGGTAGTCAATCTCACTCTGAACACGCTTTACGAAGCATTTCGCTGGCTTCCGGCGAAGCCTCGACAGGCCGACGAACCGCAGGATGACTGGACATGGACCCTGCGCCTGTCTGCCAATCGTCCGCTGCTTCGCATGCTGGAAGATGGGCCGCTGGTGGTAGTTTCCGACGGCGATGGAACGGCCCCTGCCCTCAAGGCGCGGGTCACCATTCGCGGGGGCGCCAACGAGTTTGGCGATAGCGGCCTGCATCATGATTTCGAAATGCAGCGCTCGAATGGCGATGATCAACAACTGATCCTTCGAGCCGATTTGAGCCAGGCGGAGAGTGCTTCGCTGAACACCGTCGTTGGCTATGCTAGACAACTGGCCCCGGGGCGCACTATACGCACGGTAGCTGCCTTCGAGGACCGTCCCGACATTCAGAGCGGCTTTGACGGTCAGGGGTTGCAGGCCGCGATCCTTCGCTCATCTGAAACCATCGACCTGATGAATGGAATCACAGGTGAGGTCGGCAACGAAGTTGAGGCTATTCATCTCGGCGAAACCCAGTTTGCCAGTCACCCGTTCGCCGGAGTGAGCGTTCATGCGGGCGACAATGCAGTCGAGTATCACGTATCCACTTCGCCGGGCGCCCAGCATGCGAACGAAATTGACCGTCCCAGCACTCTCGCCCCTGCTCTGACGGAGAAAAACGGCAAGCTTCTTATTGCACAGGGCCTGCACCAGGAATTCTCCTACGAGCGCCACGAAGGCAATGTGAGCTGGCGGATGACCGTCTATCAGGATCACATCAATAATCCTGTGGTCAGCGGCGGAGGCGTCCTCTCGCTCGCCGACTGGAACAGCGGCAACCTTCTCTACGATCCAAATACTGACCTGCTCAAAGTGACCGGGCAGAGCTTCTTCAGCAATGGCGTCCTTGCCGAGATGCGGGACAGGATCAACAACGACACATGGTTCAGCATCGCGTATGCCATGGGCGATGCACTGACCATGGATCCCGTTTCTCAGAAAATAACTCTGGAAGAAGGAATCAACAGCCTGCATCCGCAACGCGCGGGAATGATCTCGGCCAGCATGAGCGGCAAGCTGAAGCAGGCTGGCACACAGTGGCGTGCCTCCTATCGCTGGCAGCCAACGGATACGGTTACAGCAGTTGATCCATTCAACGGTGAATTACCCGATCCCTACCTGAGCTTCTATCTGCGGCAGCCTATTCATTGCCACATCCTGCCCTATCGCGTGGAGGCCCTGATCGATGTTCGCAATCTGCTCGCGCAGGGCTACCGTCCCTTCGTTACACAAGATGGCAGCACGCTCTATTTCGCCCAGGCGGAACGCAGCATTCAGGGTGGCCTTTCCTTCTCTTTCTGAAGCTCGATTTCCCCGCGCACAGCCGGAATTCTCTAAAAGATTCTGTGCTATATTTTTAAGAGGGCGTTCGCGAAATCGAGCGCTTCCCATCATCAGTCCCGCAGTGTATTTCCTCCTGCGCAAAGTGGACGCGTAGCTCAACTGGCAGAGCATTCGGCTCTTAACCGACAGGTTGTAGGTTCGATTCCTACCGCGTCCACCAATGTTCAATCCATGTCCTGTCTTACACAGATGAATTGTTCAGCAAAGGTTCGCGAACTCGTAAATGATCATCTCGCCGATCGATCCCAAAGCATGCGGAACGGGCGTATGAGGTAATAGAGAGCGTGGAGCGGCTTGGGCAAAGGCAGAAATGCTCGATCTCTCTCATTCGGCCGCAAGAAACTCGGCAATGAGAAGAGTCTGACACGATCCCGAAAGCCAAGTAACTGGACGTGATAGGGCACTCGACCCGCCGGCGTACTGCCGGGCGCAACAAACAGGTTTTCCTGGATATGTTGCGCCAGATGAAATGCGGTCGTGTCCGATTCAAAGCGGCGCAGGATATCCTCAGGAGCAAAGGCGCCTGCGACTCGATTTGCCAGCAGTACACCCAGGGCGAGCGCTCGCCATAATCCTGCCTTTTTTGCGTCCCGGATAACCTCTTTCCAATTGAGGTCGGGTGTGGATGCAAGCAGTTGGGCGACATCACAGATCCAATTAAGCCGGGACCAGATATGCTTGCTCCCATGCATACAAAGAACCAGCAATGTGATTTCCGGACTCATATTATGAACTTCAGCACCGGCCAACATTACAGTTCGTCGTTGCGGCCATACCCAATCCATACCAAGCTCACGCCTGAATTTTGAGTACGTGAGTTCAAGCCTCCAGCGAAGCTCAAGCACAAGTCCGTCTGTCGAACGTTCAAAATGGTATTCGTAGTAATCCTCAACGGCTGGTGTTCCGTCGTCACACGTCTGCGTTGTGAGTTCGTAACCTCTTTCCAGCATGATCGCCGTTGCTTGCGAGAGGTGCTGATAGTGAATCAGTAAGTCCAGATCGCCGGCAGCACGTGTTGCTGGATCGCGGTAGAGAGCCGCACCCAACACAACACCCTTAAACGGCATCACCGGAATTGCCTTCTCTTCGAATGCTTTGAGCAAAGCAATCAATTCCGCCGCGTTCGCCAGATTGTGAAACACATTGCGGTCGTATTCAGCTCGCAGGCGTTCCTGCACCGCTGTTGGAACTGCAGATCCCATGTCCGCAAGTCGCAAGTACAGCATCGGCAACACTCGATGCTCCTGCGCTGCATCGAGAAGCGAACCCCAGTCGCGCACTTTCAGCGCACACCGACGGATTTCCTCTGCATCGCTCGGCAGCCGCGCGATTGCTCGCAACAATTCGCAAGACTCGTTATCCGCGGGCATTTACGTCTCCGCATTTCCTCGCTTCACTGAAGTTAGGTTGCAATATGTTGCAACTTACACTTTGAAACGTACCAACTTTCGTGATTACTACAAAGTACAAAACCAGTTACCAAGACGCCACTCGAAAAAGAAACGGTCTCATATACACTTCACAATACTAATGATCGTGGAATGACCTCCCCCGCTGATGGAGTTCAAAAGAGAGGTCAAGATGCAGGTAGAGCGTACCAATTCAGATGCCTTGGTAGTAAATAAGCTTCCCGACGGTTCAACAGTCATTGTCGACGCCAAAAATGAAACGGTTTTCGCATTGAACGCGACAGCCGGCGCAGCCTGGGATGCGTGCAGCGATCCAACGACACTTTCGCAAGTGACAGCACGCATGCAGCATTCGCTTAACACTGACATAACCGAAGATCTGGCCGAAGAAGCGATTCTGCACCTTCAAGAGCAGAATCTGGTGAAGACATCTGGAGCGCAGCCCAACCGGCGGCAGTTTATAGCATCCTTGGGCGCCGCAGCCTTACCCCTCGTTGTCTCCTTACCCATCGCGGAGCAGCGGGCGCATGCGCAAAAGGCTCGATCAACGTCTCAGTCGCTCCCGCACCCTTCAACACCTCCGCCAAGCCAGGGCCACGGCGGCATCCTCAATTGGCTCCTGGGATTGTTTGGTCTCTAACATTGTCGATTGAAAAAGGCAGTGCGTTGCACGGAGTTGCAACTCACTGCAAGCCACTGCACGCAAAATAGAAGGATAACTCGATTACCAAAAGATCATAGAAAGTTACCAGATGATCGCTACAAAAGATGCGGGCTCGCGTACACTACCGCCAACTAGATGAGCGTGGACGACCCCCCTTTGCTGAAACGCCGAAAAGAGAGGTCA
>Ga0209773_10000258_pt1 | contig 16333 bp, 16 predicted proteins | sample BogFormECP14_OM1_FD_188244 | JGI IMG/M metagenome (GOLD analysis project Ga0209773, IMG submission 188244) | Bog forest soil microbial communities from Calvert Island, British Columbia, Canada - ECP14_OM1 (SPAdes) (version 2) | ecosystem: Environmental > Aquatic > Freshwater > Wetlands > Bog ... | reverse complement strand
GGCCGAGAAGATCGCCCTCGTGCAGGTGGCCGATGCGCCGGCGCTCATCATGGACCCGCTGTCGCTGAGCCGGCACTATCGCTGCTATCCCGGCCAGGGCGACTATCCGATCGTCGACTATCTCGACGCGGTGACCCGCTCCGGCTATCGCGGCCCGCTGTCGCTCGAAATCTTCAACGACCAGTTTCGCGGCGCTTCCGCCGCGGCGATCGCGATCGACGGGATGCGCTCGCTGCGCGCCGCAGGCGAAGCGCTGACGGCGAAGCGCGCCGCGCGGGGCGACCCGCCGCTCGCCGACCTGCCGCCGCTTCCCCCGGCGCCGGTGGTCGAGCGCGCCGAATTCATCGAGTTCGCGGTCAACGACGCGGCGGCGAGCGGTTTGACGGCGCTGATCGAGGGCCTCGGCTTCCGCTGCGCCGGCCGGCATCGGTCGAAGGACGTCGATCTCTACTCGCAGGGCGGGATCAACCTCATCATCAACCGCGAACGCGAGGGCTTCGCCCACTCGTTTTCGCTGCTCCATGGGCCCTCGGTGTGCGCGATCGCGCTTTGCGTCGACTCGGTCGACAAGGCGCTTGAGCGGGCAAGCGCGCTGGAGTGTCAGACTTACGTCGGCAAGATCGGACCCGGCGAAGCGACCGTGCCGGCCGCCGCCGGCGTCGAGAGCAGTCTCATCTACTTCATCGGCTCGGGCGATCCAGCGTGGCGCGAAGATTTCGCCCCGGCCGAGCCGCCTGCCGTCGAGCCGTGTCTCCGCGAGGTCGATCATCTCTCCAACGTCGTGCGCCGCGGCGAATTCCTGAGCTGGTCGCTGTTCTATGGCGCCGTGCTCGGGCTCAAGCCGCAGCCGCAGGTCGAGATCGCCGATCCGCACGGCGCGTTCTTCAGCCGTTTGCTGCGCAGCCCGAACGGCGAACTCAGGATCGCGCTCAACGTCGGCGAGGGCGGCGCGACCGGCGTCTCGCGCTTTCTCGACGCCTTCGGCGGCGCCGGTTTCCAGCAGATCGCGCTCTCGAGCGACGATATCTTCGTCGCCGTCGAAGCGGCGAAGGCGAGCGGCGTCGCCTTCCTGCCCATTCCCGACAATTACTACGACGATCTCGCGACCCGCTTCGACATTGCTCCCGATCTCCTCGCCCGGATGCGCGCGCTCGGCATGCTGTACGACCGGGTCAAGGATGGCGAGTTTTTCCACATCTACACCCGAACCTTCCAGGACCGCTTTTTCTTCGAGATCGTCGAGCGGCGCAATTACGACCTGTTCGGCGCCGCCAACACCCCGGTCCGGCTCGCCGCTCAGGCCAGTCTTACCGACGCCGATGAGCGGGCGGAGATCGAATTCGAATGAGGACGCCCAAACCAGGCGCGCGCAACGTGTGGCCTGTTGAACCCCGTCTCACGGGAGCCTGATCGGCATGCTGAACGGCGACACCAGGATCATCGCGCATGTCGGCTATCCGACGACGACGTTCAAATCGCCGATGATCTACAATCCGTGGTTCGAAAAGCGCGGAATCAACGCCGCCGTCGTGCCCCTCGGCGTCAGAAGCGAAGATTTCGCCCGCGCCTTTCCGGAGATTTGCCGCTTCACCAATTTCCACGGCGCCTTGATCACCATGCCGCACAAGATTGCGGTTATCGGCCTCATCGACGAGGTGTCGACCGCGGTCAAGGTCGCGGGCTCATGCAACGCGGTCCGCCGCAACGCCGAGGGCCGGCTGGTCGGCGACATGTTCGACGGCGAGGGGTTCGTGCGCGGAATGGCGCGACATGGGCGCTCGCTCAAGGGCAAGAAGGTTCTCGTCGTCGGGTCGGGCGGAGTGGGCTCGGCGATCGCCGCCTCGTGCGCAGCCGCGGGCGCCGCCGAGATCGGGCTTTACGACGTGAGCGCCGCCGCGACGGAGGCGCTCGCGGGTCGTCTCAACCAGAACTATCCGCAACTCAAGGTCGCGATCGGAACGAACGACCCGGCCGGGTTCGACGTCGTCGTCAACGCGACGCCGCTCGGCATGAAGGCGGGCGATCCGATGCCGATTGACGTCTCGCGCCTTTCGCCCTCGACCTATGTCGGCGAAGTGGTGATGAAGCAGGAGACGACCGCGTTTCTCGCCGCGGCGCGGGCGCGCGGCTGCGAAACCCAGATCGGGATCGACATGCTGTTCGAGCAGATCCCCGCCTATCTCGAATTCTTCGGCTTTCCCTCGGCGACCCCATCGGAGCTGAGAGCGGTCGCGGAGGTCGACTACTAGAGCCGGCAACGGCCGAACGAGGGAGGAGTGCAACAATGACTGCAGCAACCATGCACGAGCCGCAGGGCCGGCGTCAGACCAGGATCGCGGCCGCCAGCGGCTGGATCGGCTCGGCGCTTGAGTACTACGACTTCTTTATCTACGCGACCGCCGCCTCGCTCGTCTTTCCGCAGATCTTCTTTCCGTCGGCCAACCCCACGGTCGCCATCGTCGCGTCGCTGGCGACCTACGGGGTCGGCTATGTCGCGAGGCCGATCGGCGCCTTCGTGCTCGGCCATTTGGGCGATACCCATGGGCGCAAGAACGTGCTGCTCGTCTGCCTGTTCCTGATGGGCCTGTCGACAATGGCCGTCGGGTTGGTTCCTACCTATCAGCAGGTGGGGGTCTGGGCCCCGATCCTGCTGGTGGTGCTGCGCCTGATCCAGGGCTTTGCGGTCGCGGGCGAAATTTCCGGCGCGAGCTCAATGATTCTCGAGCACGCGCCGTTCGGGCGGCGCGGCTATTTCGCCAGCTTCACCCTGCAGGGGGTGCAGGCGGGACAGATCCTGGCGGCGGCGGTGTTTCTGCCCCTGAGCTACGGCCTTTCGAACGAGGCCTTCGCCGCCTGGGGATGGCGGGTGCCGTTCCTGCTCAGCGTGGTGGTGCTGATCGCCGGCTATATCATCCGGCGCGAGGTCGAGGAGACGCCGGCCTTCACCGAAGAGCGGGGACAGGGCGATGTGCCCAAGGCCCCGGTGATTGACGCGCTGACCAACCATTGGCCGGACATGCTGCGGGTCATTTGCATGGCGCTCATGAACGTCATTCCCGTGGTGGCGACGATTTTCGGCGGTACATATGCTGTCCAGAAGGCCTACGGCGTCGGCATGGACAAGACCGTCTATTTGTGGATTCCGGTCATTGGCAACATCGTTGCAGTGATCGTCATCCCGTTCGTTGGCAACCTCTCGGACCGGATCGGCCGGCGCCCGCCGATCATCATCGGCTCGCTGCTGGCGGGCCTCTTGACCTTCGTCTATCTCTACAGCATCAGCATCAAGAACGTGCCGCTCGCATTCATCCTCTCCATCCTCATGTGGGGCATCGTCTATCAGGGTTACAACGCCGTCTATCCGAGCTTCTATCCGGAGCTCTTTCCGACCCGCGCGCGCGTTTCCGGCATGGCCATCTCGCAGAATATCGGCACCATGCTGACGGCGCTGTTGCCGGCGCTGTTTGCGGCCGTCGCGCCTCCGGGCTCCGCCAACGTGCCGCTGACCGTCGGCGCACTGGCGTTCGGCGTCACCATCATCGCCTCGATCGCCTGCTGGACTGCGCAGGAAACCTACCGCATCCATCTCAACGATCTCGGTGAACCCGGAGCCCCGTCGGTCGACAAGATCGAGTACGATCGCCTGCGCCAGCAAAGCATTGCCTCTCCAGCGTGACAGGGTCTATGAAAGCAACCCGCGGCGCGCTTTTCCGCATCATTGCAAGCCGCTGCGAGCGGGAGGCCGGAAGGAGGGAGCGATGACCGAACTCGGCGTCGTCAGACGCAAAGTCAAGCGCGCCGAACGCGCCGCCGTCGAGGCGCTCGGGCGGTACGGCGTCGCGACCGTGCATGAGGCGATGGGGCGCGTCGGGCTGATGAAGCCCTACATGCGGCCGATCTATCCCGGCGCTCTGATCTCCGGAACGGCGGTGACGGTTCTGCTTCATCCGGGCGACAATTGGATGATGCATGTCGTCGGCGAACAGATCGAACCGGGCGACATCGTCGTCGCGGCGATCACCGCCGACTGCACCGACGGCTACTTCGGCGATCTCCTCGGAACCAGCTTCATGGCCCGCGGCGCCAAGGGCCTCATCATCGACGCCGGCGTGCGCGACGTGAAGACGCTGACCGAGATGGGCTTTCCGGTGTGGAGCAAATGCGTGAGCGCCAAAGGCACGGTCAAGTCGACGCTGGGCTCGGTCAACATTCCGGTCGTCTGCGCCGGCGCGTTGGTGAATCCGGGGGATGCGATCGTCGCCGACGACGACGGGGTCGTGGTCGTCCCGGCCGAATGGGCGATGAAGACTGCCGAAGCCGCCGCGGCGCGCGAAGCCAACGAGGGCGACAAGCGCGCCAAGCTCGCCGCCGGCGTGCTCGGGCTCGACATGTACAAGATGCGTGAGCCGCTCGCCAAAGCCGGCCTCAAATACATCGACTGAAGGCGCCTCAAAAGTGAACGCCGCCGCGAAGCCCGTCACCGGGCCGTTCGAGAAGACCCAAGGCTGGCTCGACTGGTTCGATCGCCCGAGCAAGCCCCGCTTTGCGCTTCCCCCCGGCAGCGTCGACGCCCATTGCCATGTGTTCGGGCCGGGCGCCGAGTTTCCCTTTGCATCCGAGCGCAAATACACCCCTTGCGACGCCAGCAAGGCGCAATTGTTCGGCTTACGCGATCATCTCGGCTTTGCCCGCAACGTGGTGGTGCAGGCGACCTGCCACGGCGCCGACAACAGCGCCATGGTCGACGCCTTGCGTGCGAGCGGGGGCAAGGCGCGCGGCGTCGCGACGGTCAGACGAAGCGTCACCGATGACGAACTCAAGCGCCTTCACCAGGCCGGTGTGCGCGGCGTCAGGTTCAATTTCGTCAAGCGGCTGGTCGACTTCACGCCCAAGGACGAACTGATCGAGATCGCCGGCCGCATCGTCGAGCACGACTGGCACGTCGTGGTCTATTTCGAGGCTGCGGATCTGCCGGAACTCATCGACTTCTTCACGGCGCTGCCGACCACGGTGGTCGTCGACCATATGGGCCGCCCGGACGTCACGAAGCCGGTCGATGGGCCCGAATTCTCGCGCTTTCTCAAATTCATGGACGACTACGAGAACGTCTGGTGCAAGGCGACCTGTCCCGAGCGCCTATCGGCCAGCGGGCCGCCGGCGCTGAACGGCGAACAACACGCCTATCGCGACGTCGTCCCGTTCGCCCGCAGGGTGGTCGAGGAATTTCCGGACCGCGTGTTGTGGGGCACCGACTGGCCGCATCCCAATTTGAAGGGCCACATGCCCGACGACGGGCTCCTGGTCGATTTCATTCCCGAGATCGCCACCGCGCCCGACCTGCAGCAGAGCCTCCTGGTCGACAATCCGATGCGGCTCTACTGGCCCGATGAAAAGAGAAGGTGATCCCCATGGCGCTCGACAAGGAGTTCAATGAAATTCCCGGCACGATCGTCTTCGACGCCGAGCAATCGCGCAAAGGCTACTGGCTCAACCAGTTCTGCATGTCGCTGATGAAGGCCGAGAACCGCGCCCGCTTCAAGGCCAACGAACGCGCCTATCTCGACGAATGGAAAATGACCGAGGAGCAGAAGCAGGCGGTCCTCGACCGTGATCTCAACCGCATGATGGCGCTCGGCGGCAATATCTACTTTCTGTCGAAGATCGGCGCGACCGACGGCAAGAGCTTCCAGCAGATGGCGGGCAGCATGACCGGCATGAGCGAGCAGGACTACCGCGACATGATGGTCAAGGGCGGCCGGAAGATCGACGGAAACCGCAGGATCGGGGAGGACGGAGACGCCCAGCGTCCCCAGAAGGACCCCGCCAAAGGACGTTGAATATGGCCCGCATCACCGCCTCCGTTTACACTTCGCATATCCCCGCCGTCGGCGCGGCCTTCGACCTCGGCAAGACCAAGGAAGATTATTGGAAGCCGGTGTTCGCCGGCTACGACTTCGACAAACAGTGGGTGAAGACGCACAAGCCCGACGTGATCTTTCTCGTCTATAACGATCACGCCACCGCCTTCAGCCTGCAGATGATCCCCACTTTCGCGATCATGACCGGGCCGGAATTCAATCCGGCGGACGAAGGCTACGGCGCCCGCCCGGTGCCGAAGGTCATCGGCGACCCGGAGCTCGCCTCGTATATCGCCTCGGCGGTGATCCAGCAGGATTTCGACCTGACCATGGTGAATGAGATTGACGTCGACCACGGTCTGACGGTGCCGCTGAGCTGCGTTTTCGGCGAGGTCAAGGAATGGCCAGCCAAGATCATTCCCTTCGCGGTCAACGTCGTCCAGCACCCCGTGCCCTCCGGGGCGCGTTGCCTCGCGCTCGGCCGGGCGATCGGCAAAGCGATCATGAGCTACCCCGAGGATATCAACGTCCATATCTGGGGCACCGGCGGCATGAGCCATCAGCTTCAGGGGCCGCGCGCCGGCCTGATCAACAGGGAGTGGGACAACGCTTTCCTCGACCGGCTGATCGATGACCCCAAGGGCCTGTCGCAGATGCCGAACATCGACTACGTCCGTGAGGCGGGATCGGAAGGCATTGAACTGGTGATGTGGCTGATTGCGCGCGGCGCGATGGCGGATGTCGTCGCCGGCGGGCCGAAGCCGAAAGTGGCGCACCGGTTCTATCATGTGCCCGCGTCCAACACCGCGGTCGGGCATCTCATTCTGGAGAACGCCGCCTAAACGCGTGGCGATCAGCCCATGACCTCATCCTGAGGAGCGATGTGAAGCATCGCGTCTCGAAGGATGATCCAGAAGGCTGCGGGGCCGATCGCGCAAGCTCAAGCGTCCTTCGAGACGCGGCGCCTTCGACGCCGCTCCTCAGGACGAGGTTCGTGAAGGAGGTCGTTCGAAATGCCGTCCACCATCAAAGTCGCGCTGGCCGGCGCCGGCGCCTTCGGCCTCAAGCATCTCGATGCGATCAAGTTGATCAACGGGGTCGAGGCGATCTCGCTCGTCGGGCGCGATCTCGACAAGACCAAAGAGGCGGCGGCGCAATACGGCGTCGGCCACGTCGCGACCGATCTCACCGAGAGCCTGAAAGTTCCGGGACTCGACGCGGTCATCCTCGCCACCCCGACCCAGATGCATGCGGCGCAGGCGCTTCAGTGCCTCAAAGCCGGCAAGCATGTGCAGGTGGAGATTCCGCTCGCCGACGCTCTCAAGGACGCCGAGGCTGTCGCCGCGATGCAGAAGCAAACCGGGCTCGTCGCCATGGTCGGCCACACCCGCCGTTTCAACCCGAGCCATCAGTTCGTGCGTGAGCGGATCCTCAAGAACGAGTTCCATATTCAGCAGATGGACGTGCAGACCTATTTCTTCCGCCGCACCAACATGAACGCGCTCGGCCAGGCGCGGAGCTGGACCGACCATCTGCTCTGGCATCACGCCGCCCACACCGTGGATCTCTTCGCCTATCAGGCGCGCTCGCCGATCGTGGAGGCCAACGCGCTGCAGGGGCCCATACACCCGACGCTCGGCATCGCCATGGACATGAGCATCCAGCTCAAGGCTGAGAATGGCGCGATCTGCACGCTGTCGCTGTCGTTCAACAACGAGGGCCCGCTCGGCACCTTCTTCCGCTATATCGGCGACACCGCGACCTATATCGCCCGCTACGACGACCTCTTCACCGGCAAGGACGAGAAGATCGATGTCAGCAAGGTCGCCGTGTCGATGAACGGCATCGAATTGCAGGACCGCGAATTCTTCGCCGCCATTCGCGAGAACCGCGAGCCAAACGCCAGCGTCTCGCAGGTGCTGCCGTGCTACCGGGTGCTCGACGAGCTCGAGCGCCGGATGGGGTAAGCGCGGGCGCCGCCCTCACCCCGACCCTCTCCCGCAAGCGGGAGAGGGGGCGACTCCCTTCTCCCGTTTACGGGAGAAGGGAGCGCGAAGCGCCGGATGAGGGGCGGCTCAACGCAACTCCGCGGTAAACTTCTGGATCTTCTTGCAGGCGGTCTCGAGCTTGTCGAGCGAGGTGGCGTAGGAGACGCGGAAGTTCGGCCCCTGTCCGAAGGCGCTGCCCTGGACCGCCGCGACGCCTTCCTCTTCCAGAAGCTCGGTGACGAAATCGACGTCGCTCTCGATCACCTTGCCCGACGGCGCCTTTTTGCCGATCGCGCCGGCGCAGGACGGATAGACATAGAACGCGCCTTCCGGCTTCGGACACAGCAAGTGCTTCGCCTGGCCGAGCATCGAGACGACGAGGTCGCGCCGTTCCTCGAACGCCTTCCGGCGGACGGGAATGAAGTCCTGCGGCCCGTTCAGCGCCTCGACCGACGCCCATTGGGCGATCGTGCACGCGCCTGACGTCTGCTGGCCCTGGACCATGTCCATCGCCTTGATGAGCTCTGACGGCCCGGCGGCGTAGCCGATGCGCCAGCCGGTCATCGCATAGGCCTTGGAGACGCCGTTCATCGTGAGCGTGCGCGGCTTGAGAGCCGGCTCTATCTGAACCGGCGTCGTGAACACGAAGTCGCCGTAGACCAGATGCTCGTACATGTCGTCGGTCAGCACCCACACGTGCGGGTGACGCATCAGCACGTCAGTCAGCGCCTTGAGTTCGTCGCGCGTATAGGCCGCGCCGGTCGGGTTCGACGGCGAGTTCAAGATTACCCACTTGGTGCGCGGCGTGATCGCGCGCTCGAGGTCTTCGGGCTTGAGCTTGAAGCCATTCTCGAGCGTGGTCGGCACGATGACCGGGTCGCCCCAGTTGATCGCGACCATCTCGGGATAGCTCACCCAATAGGGCGCGGGAATGATGACCTCGTCGCCCTTGTTCATGGTGACCAGGAAGGCGTTGTACAGGATCTGCTTGCCGCCGGTAGCGACGATGGTGTCGGAGGCCTTGTAGTCGAGCCCGTTCTCGCGGCTGAACTTGGCCGCGATGGCCTCGCGTAGCGGCGGAATGCCGAGCACCGGCGGATATTTGGTCTCGCCGCGCTTGATCGCCTCGATCGCCGCCTGCTTGACGTTGTCGGGGGTGTCGAAGTCCGGCTCGCCGACCGACAGCGAAATGACGTCGCGCCCCTTGGCTTTGAGGTCGCGCGCCTTCTGCGTCACCGTCATGGTGGCGGAGGGCTTCACGCGAGAGAGGACGTCGGCGAGGAAAGCCATGGGAAAACGAGCGCCTTTCCGATGCTGGAGGGGTTTAAGCCGGCGCACCTATAGTGAGGAGGGCCTCCAACGGCAACCCACATGCGGACGCGAGCGCCGACCGCCGTTTTGGGGAGCGCTTGATTCCGCCCATGTGGGACATTATGTTGGTCCAACTGGTCGAGAAGGACCCCATGCTATCGAATTACGACGCCAAAGCTGTGGCCGAAGTCCTGGGCCTCGTCCTTCTACGGGCGTCGAGGTCGTCGGCGGTTTCGTCCGTGTTCATCGAAAAGGCGGTCGAAGGAGGCCTTCCCCGCGACGCTCTTCGGCGCGTCGCGGCGTTGATCGCCGGGGGCGACAAGGCAAAGGCTTCGGCATTGGAGCGCGGCGTGGTCCCCAAGACGACGCTCGAGCGTCGCGAGAGCAAGCTTTCGCCGCAGGAGAGCGAGCGGACGGAGCGAATCGCGCGACTTTTCGTGCACGCCCGCCGCGCCCTCGGCGCTGACGCCGAGGCGCGCGAGTTCATGACGACCCTGCATCCCGAGCTCAACGGGCGCACCCCGATCGAGGCCGCCAAAACGGATCTCGGGACCCGCCGCGTCGAGCAGATTCTCAACGCGCTCGAATATGGCCTGGCCCTTTAGGCGCCCGTGCCCCTACGCTTGTGGCGCATCGCAACGGGCCTCCATCCGGTCTGGTCGGGCGAGGGGGCGCGGTTATTTGGCCAGCGGTGGAATCCAGCGGGACTCGCTGCGATTTACACCGGGACCAGCTTCGCCCTCTGTCTCGTCGAGGTCCTCGTCCACGCCAATCGCAGGTCGCCGCCAAGCGCGGCCCGATGCGTCGAAGCTGTCGCGCCTGAGGGCGTTTCTCGCGAGACGTTTCTTCCCGGCGCCCATCCTGGCTGGGACGACCTCGACGATGCGTCAGTCGCCCAGGCCTTCGGCCGAGACTGGATCCAAAGCCGAAGGTCGGCTCTGCTGATCGTTCCCTCCGTCGTTACCGGCGGGCGCGACGCGAATGTCGTCGTGAATCCCGATCATCCCGACGCCGCCCGAATCGAGGTCGGCCTGGAAACGCGCGTCGCTCTTGATCCTCGGCTGTTCGGACCCTAGCGCGCCCGTCGTCATGGCCCCGTCACGCGACTCATCTAGCGCGCTTCGACCAACGTCCGACGGACGGAGATCAGGTGCGGCAAGCCACGAACGCAATGCGTCGCGCGACCAGCGCGGGGCTCAAAGCTGCGGTCCATCGCTCGAAGCCGCTGTCGCGCGCCGGCGTCCTCGAGCGCCTGTTCACGCTGGCGTTCGAGCGCCTCGTGTATCCCCAGATCTGGGAGGACCCGGTGGTCGACATGGCCGCCCTCGACATCGGGCCGGGGCATGAGGTGATCGCCATCGCCTCGGGCGGCTGCAACGTCCTCTCCTACCTCACCGCCGATCCGGCCGGCGTCACCGCGGTCGATCTTAACGGCGCCCATATCGCGCTCGGGCGGCTAAAGATCTGCGCGCTTGAGAATCTGCCGGACTACGACACCTTCTTCCGCTTCTTCGGCCGCGCCGACGCGCGCGCCAACATCGCCGCCTATGACCGGCGGCTGCGGCCAAGGCTCGATCCCGCGACGCGCGCCTACTGGGACAAGCGGACCGCGTTCGGCCGCCGCCGCATCGGTATCTTCGCCCACAATTTCTATCATCATGGCCTGCTCGGCCACGTCCTCGGCGCCGGCCATACGCTCGCGCGCCTGCATGGCCTCGACCCGTCGATCGTGCTCAAGGCCAGGACGCTCGACGAACAGCGAGCGCTCTATGAGAAGCGCCTCGCGCCGATCTTCGACAAGCCGCTCATCCGCTGGATCCTGAAACAGCCCGCGTCCCTCTATGGCCTTGGCATCCCGCCGGCGCAGTACAAGGCGCTGGCCGCGGATTCGCCCTTGGGGATAGGCGCCGTCTTGAGCGAGCGGCTCGAACGGCTCGCCTGCGGCTTCGACATCGCCGACAATTATTTCGCCTGGCAGGCGTTCGGCCGCCGCTACGCACCAGGGCCGAACCCTGCGCTTCCGCCCTATTTGCAGCGGCAGAGCTTCGACGCCGTCCGCAGTCGCGCTGGCCGCGTGCGCTATATCCAGCGCTCGTTCACCGACATATTGCGCGATTCGCCGCCGGCGAGCTTCGATCGCTACTCCCTGCTTGACGCCCAGGACTGGATGAATGACGCCGAACTCGCCGCGTTGTGGACCGAGATCACCCGCACCGCGCGGCCGGGCGCACGGGTGATCTTCCGTACCGCCGCCGACGAGCGGCTGTTGCCGGGCCGGGCGCCCGAGGACGTGCTCGCCGCGTGGCGTTACGAAGAAGAGCGGAGCCGGGAACTCGGCCGGCGCGACCGCTCGTCGATCTACGGCGCCTTCCACCTCTACACGCTTGAAGGCCCGTGAGGCATGAGCGACGCCGCTCAGCTCATGGACCGGATGTATCGCCGCCAGCGCCACATCTATGACCTGAGCCGCAAATTCTATCTCCTCGGCCGGGACGAGGCGATCGCCGGCCTTCACGCCGGGCCGGGCGTGAGCGTGCTCGAGATCGGCTGCGGCACCGGACGCAACCTGGTCAAACTGGCGCGGGCCTATCCTGGGGCCCATCTGTTCGGTCTCGACGTATCGCGGGAGATGCTGGCGAGCGCGGCGGCCGCGCTGGCGCGCGCCGGACTTTCCGCGCGCGTTGCGCTGGGCCAGGGGGACGCCACGGCGTTCGATTCTGCGGCCTTGTTCGGCCGCGCGCGGTTCGATCGCGTCATGATCTCCTACGCCCTGTCGATGATCCCGCCCTGGCGCGAAGCGCTTGAGCGCGCGCTCGACGTTCTTGCGCCCGGCGGCTCCCTGCATCTGGTCGATTTCGGCCCTGGCGCCGGGCTGCCCGGGCCGCTCAGGACCGGATTGCGCCGCTGGCTCGCCGCCTTCGATGTGACCCCGCGCGACGATCTCGGCGCCGCGCTCGAGGCGCTCTCGGCCGAGCGCGGCCTGACGTGCAAGATCGAAACCCGGTTCCGCGGCTACGCCGTTCTTGCGATCGCGCGCCCCCATTCCCGAGCAAAGCTGGGGAAAGGAGGTGGCGGCCTCAGCCGCCGAAAGCCCGCGAGAGGGTGAAGATCAGGAGCCCGACCAGTCCGCCGACCAGCGTGCCGTTGATGCGGATATATTGCAGGTCCTTGCCGACCTGCAGCTCGAGGCGGTTGACGAGCGTGGCGGTGTCCCAATGGTCGACCACAGCGGCGATATAGGCGCCAATTTCCGCCCGGCGGGGCAGAATGGCGCGCAGCGCCAGGAGTCTCAGCCGCCGATTGATCGTCGCCCGGCGCGCGGGGTCCTCTTCGAGCCACCGGCCGAGCGCGCCGGCGGAGGCCGCGAGCCACGCGACGATCGCTTCGGCGCGCCGAGGCAGATCGTCCCTAAGCGCCGCTTCGAGTTGCTCCCACAGTCCCCGCGCCTGCTCGGCGAACACCGGATTGGCGAGAATTTCCTGTTTCAACGCTTCGCCTCGCGCGCGCATTTCGGGGTCGTGCGCGAGGTCGTGGATCCATTTTTCGATCAACCCATTGGCCTCATCGCGCCACGGATGGTCGGGGTCGCGCATTTCTTTCAACGTCCCCGCAAGGCCGCTGATCACCTTGGCGGCGATCATGTCGTCGACCCATTTGGGGATCCAGCGCGAGGACTTCTGCGACACGTGCCTGACGATCGTCGCCTTGTTGCGCTCGAGCGCCGCCTCGACGAAATCGAGGCCCTGATCGAGCAGCGTCTGGCCGGCTCCCTGAGCCCAGAGGATCGCCAAACCCCGCGAGGCGAGCGGCGCAGCGGGGACCGCCTCGATCCCGCGCCGCGCGGCAAAAGCGACCCACTCCTCGATCGCCGCTTTCGGCACCAGGTCGAGCGCATAAGGGATGATCCGTCCGGCGCCGGCCGCGATCGCCCGCGCGTTGCGCTCGTTCTCGAGCCATCGCGCCGCGAGCCCGACCGCATCGACCGACGAGAGCCGCGCAATGGCGACGCGCGGGGAAAGGAAATTGTTGGTGATGAACCGCCCAAGCGCCGGCCCGATGCGGCGCTTGTTCTCCGGCACGACCGCGGTATGGGGAATTGGCAGGCCGAGCGGACGGCGAAAGAGCGCGACGACCGCGAACCAGTCGGCGCAAGCCCCGACCATGCCGGCTTCCGCGAACGCGCCGAGATAGGGCGCCCAGGCCCAGCTTGGCGGCGCCCGCCGCATCAGGAGATAAATCGCCGCCATGAGAACGAGCAGCATCGTGGCGATCGTTCGCATGCGCCGCAGTTCGGCCCGCTGCTCCGCCTGGGTCTTGATGAGGTCGGAATATACGCGGGGGGCGGCCTCGGCGGCCGCAGGTCGAGCAAGCTCTGTCATCGTCGGGATACGTTCGTCCGTGTCGATCTTGAGGATCAATCGGCGGATAATAGGGGTTGGCGAGGTTCGGGCCATAGAGCCTTTCCAGGCAGCGCAATTCGCAGCGCCTGTCCCGGGCGCTGGAAATTTGCCGGCAAAGCGCCTACATAAGCTCCTTGCGGAGCTGGGTGGCGCGTCAGGACAACATTCCTCGGGGCCGTACGATCCCCATGGGGGCTGTCCCTGTCGAGGCTCGTGGGCTTCGGCACATGGTTCCCACCTACTTACGTAGGCGCCCGGGATCACCGTCCAACGGCCGTCTCGGCTCCGCGCTTATTTCTTGATGCAGTTCTGGATCGGCGACATCGCCTTTGCCCCCGACCAACGCCGATCCCAAGACCGATCCCAAGGCGACCCTGCGCCGCGAGGCTCTCGCCCGGCGTGGGGCGGTGGCGCCCGGCGCCGGCGTCGCTCTCAGCCGGCGACTCGCCGACGAGGGGCTGCGCCTGGCGCGCCTCTGGCGTCCTCGGGCCGTCTCCGCCTTTCACACGCTTGGCGACGAACCGGACACGCTCCAACTCTTGTCGGCGCTCGCCGCGGAAGGATTTGCAACCGCCCTTCCGGTCGTCGTTGGCCGGGAGTCGCCGCTCACTTTTCGTTTGTGGCGGCCGGGCGACCCAACCCGCTTGGGCGCGATGTCGATCGCCGAGCCCCTCGAAGAGGCGCCCGCCGTCGATCCGGACCTCTTGTTCGTGCCGCTCGCCTGCTTCGACCGCCGCGGCCACCGCATCGGCTACGGCGCCGGCTATTACGACCGCACGCTGGCCGGATTACGCGCGAACAAGCCCATTCATGCGGTCGGCGTCGCCTATGGGGTTTGCGAAGTCGCCGCGGTGCCGTATGAGGCTCATGACCAGAGCCTGGACGCCATCGTGACCGAACAGGAAACCCTTCTCTTCCCCGCCCGATGATTCGCCTGCTATTCATCGGCGACGTCGTCGGGCGGTCGGGCCGCGCCGCCATTTTCGAGCAGGTTCCGGTCTTACGCTCCCGCTGGGGGCTCGATTTCGTCATCGTCAACGGCGAGAACGCCGCGGGCGGCTTTGGCCTCACCGAAGCCATTTTTGAGGAATTCCGCGCCGTCGGCGTCGATGCGGTGACGCTCGGCAATCACGCCTTCGACCAGCGCGAGGCGCTTGTGTTTATCGAGCGCCAGCCCCGCCTGATCCGGCCAGCCAATTACCCCGCTGGCACGCCGGGCCGGGGCGCCTCGGTGATCGAAAGCGCGAAGGGCGCGCGGCTCCTCATCGTCAATGTCCTCGGGCGCATCTTCATGGACGCGCTCGACGATCCTTTCGCCGTCGTCAAGCGCGAGCTCGGAGCCTGCCCGCTCGGCGAGGGGTGCGAGGCCTCGATCATCGACATCCACGCCGAAGCATCGAGCGAGAAGGGGGCGCTCGGCCATTTCGCCGATGGCAAGGCGAGCCTGATCGTCGGCACCCATACCCATGTGCCGAGCGCCGATCATCGAATCCTGGCCCGAGGCACCGGGTTCATGACCGACGTCGGTATGACCGGCGACTATGATTCGGTGATCGGCATGGAAAAGGACGAGCCCCTGCGCCGTTTCACCCTCCGCATTCCCTCCGGCCGCTTCGAACCGGCGCAGGGGCCGGCGACGCTCTGCGCGGTCGCCGCCGAGATCGGCCCCGACGGCCTGACCAAAGCCATTGCGCCGGTCAGGATCGGCGGCATCTTAAGCCCCGCGACGCCCGATTTCTGGAATTGACCCAGGGATGATCGCCCCGACCATCGTCTACGATCTCGACGGCACGCTCGCCGACACCGCCGAGGATTTGGTGGCTACCCTCAATTACCTGTTGGCGAGAGAAGATCTCGCGCCATTGCCAGTCGAAAGCGCCGGTTCGCTGCTTGGGGCCGGAGCCCGGGCGCTGATTGTGCGTGGCTTCGCCGCTTCGGGCAGAACCCTCGACCCGCAAACCCTCGAGACGCTGTTTGCCGATTATCTCGAGTACTACGCGGTCCATATCGCCGATCGCACCCGGCTTTATCCCGGCGTCGACAAAGCGCTCACGGCGTTTGCGCGCGCTGGCTGGCGGCAGGCGGTCTGCACCAACAAGATCGAAAACCTGGCCCAGCTGCTGATCGCAAAGCTCGGTATCGCCGATCGCTTCGCGTTCATCTGCGGCCAGGACACGTTCGGAATCGGCAAACCGGACCCGACGCCGCTCCTGAAAACGATCGCCGCTTCCGGCGGCGCGAGCGATCGCGCGATTATGGTCGGGGATTCGATGACCGACATCAAGACCGCCCGCGCTGCCGGCCTGCCCGTGATCGCGGTCGACTTCGGCTACAGCGACGCGCCGGTCGCCGAACTCGGCCCGGACCGGGTGATTTCCCACTTTGACGAGCTCGCGGAGGCCTGCGCCGCGCTCCTGCGAGCTTAGCTCGCCCCCAAAGCCGACGGCCAAGCGCGGCGCATGAACTCTGTGCGCGGGCTGGGATCTCTGCTTGGACCGCAGGATCAAAACGGGTAGTATGCCGGTGAGGCTCCCAAGGGCCGGGATCAGATTCGGATCGGTTTTGAGTGGGCGCATGCCCGGGCCGAACGGGTGGGCGCCGTCTCGCGCGGTGGAACAGGGCGGGCAATGGGAAAGCGGACGTTCAGGGTCATCCTTATCAAGCCGTCGCACTATGATGACGACGGCTACGTGATCCAATGGTGGCTCTCCACCATCCCATCGAACAGCCTCGCCAGCGTCTACGGACTTTTGGCCGCTTGCGCCGAGGAGCAGGC
>Ga0209773_10000256_pt1 | contig 16373 bp, 14 predicted proteins | sample BogFormECP14_OM1_FD_188244 | JGI IMG/M metagenome (GOLD analysis project Ga0209773, IMG submission 188244) | Bog forest soil microbial communities from Calvert Island, British Columbia, Canada - ECP14_OM1 (SPAdes) (version 2) | ecosystem: Environmental > Aquatic > Freshwater > Wetlands > Bog ... | reverse complement strand
TACAGAAGCGGCCGGTTTTTCGTGGTTCGCCAGAAGTAAGCGAGGATGATCACGCTGGCGATCGCCGCATACGCGCACCACAGTGAAGTGAACGCGTAGCGCTTGAACGCCATCACCACCAGCAGAATCACCAGGTTGGCCCAGCCGAAAAGCACCATGGCACGAACTTTGGAGAAAAAAAGCGAACCGCAGGTGGCAATCACGTACAGCACCGCAACCGCCGTATTGTTGGTTGCTTGATTGATGTACACGATGCTGTTTCCGAGCACGTACACCTGCGTCGGATACGCCGTCAACGCCCACAAAATATATAGCGTCGTCCCCACGCCGATCGCCAGGAATGGCAGCATGCGCCGCCGGCTTTTCCCGTCAGGCTCGAATAGCAGCACGCTCAGCGGCAGCAGAAGTGGCAGCAACCCCTGCGCATACAGCATGAACGCCGCGCCCATGTTGTGCGTCATCGTCGGCGAAAGAATGCCATCCAATCCCAGCCACACAAATCCTTCGATGAACTGATGAATCGCAAATAGCAAGGGCAGCGACGCGAAAAGCAATTCGCGCCGGTGCTTCACCCTCGTCAACGTCACGACGCCCACGGCGCCCAAAGCGGTGCTGCCCACAAAGTTCGCAGTCGCGGAAAAACACATGGATGGCTTTTCTCCCCGCGCGAGAATTACATCTATCAGTGCGGAACGCAAAATATTTCTTACCAGCGCCGCCTTTCTAGGCTGGGCGCGTTCATCAGGCATTGGGTTAGAATGTTTCAGGGGAGAACAATACACCGCGTGAAACTAAAATTGCCCGCCGGTCCATTCGCGGCTTACTTATTCGACTGCGACGGCACCATCGCCGATTCGATGCCGCTGCATTACATCGCCTGGAAGAAAGCCCTTGCGGAGTGGAACTGCACATTTGAGGAGCGACTTTTCTACGCTTTGGGCGGCACCCCGGTAACGGAGATTGTTGCGATGCTCAATGAGCGACAGGGATTGAAGATGCCGGTCCAGGACGTGTCTTTGCGTAAGGAGCAGCTCTACATGGAGCTGTTGCCGCAGCTCAAAGCCATTCCTGAGGTTGTGGAGCACATTAATGCCCAGCACGGGCGCATTCCGTTTGCAGTGGTCTCTGGCAGCACCCGCGATTCGGTGACGGCGTCGCTCGCTTCGCTGCAGCTCCTCAATAAATTCGAAGCGCTGGTCTGCGCCGGCGACTACCATAAGGGCAAGCCTGATCCCGAAGCCTTTCTGCTAGGCGCCGCCAAACTCGGAGTCGCACCCGCAGCCTGCCTCGTTTTCGAAGATACAGACATGGGCATCCAAGCAGCCACAGCCGCCGGAATGGCATCCGTAAAAGTCCCTCCGCCGTGGGAACGAGGCGCGAGATAAGCCGCCTGTGCCTGCGTAAAATTGACAGGGCGTGCTCCGCGCAGCTAGCATAGTTGCAGCGATTGTTCCCTCGGAGGCGACTGCGAGGGTGTGCCTGCCGAAGCCGGTGACGCCGGATCTTGCGCTATGGAAAGCAGCTCGCGTTCGAAAAATATTCTGGACCGCATTGTCGAAGCGCGCCGCGCATCGGTGGCGCATCGCAAACGCGTGCTTCCAGACGTCGCGCTGAAGATGGCGGTGGAAAAGAAAGTTGCGCCGCCCCGAGATTTTGCGGGCGCGCTCGCGCGGGCCGGCAAAATCAACATTATTTCGGAATTGAAAAAAGCTTCGCCTTCGCGCGGCATCATTCGCGAGGAATATGCTCCGGCGGTGCTGGCGGCGAGCCTGGAAGAAGCAGGCGCGGCTGCTTTGTCGGTGCTTACCGAAGAAGATTTCTTTTCCGGCTCGCTGGGCGACCTGAAAGAAGCCAGCCGGGTGACCAAAATCCCCATCCTGCGCAAGGATTTCATTGTGGATACGTGGCAGGTGTGGGAAACGCGCGCAGCGGGTGCCGATTCGTTTCTGCTGATTGCTGCGGTGCTGCACGACGCGGAGCTGCGGGATCTGCTGGAACTGGGACGCACGCTGAAAATGGAAGCGCTGGTGGAAGTGCACTCGCGCGAAGAGTTGCAGCGCGTGCTGGACGCCGGCGCGCGAATCATCGGTGTGAATAATCGCGACCTGCGCGATTTTCAAGTGCACCTGGAAACGTCGCTCTCGTTGGCCGAGGCGATTCCGGAAGAATGTATCGCGGTCAGCGAATCCGGCCTGCGCACGTATGACGATCTGGCGCGGCTGCAACGGGCCGGATTCGATGCATTCCTCATCGGCGAACACGTGATGCAAAGCGCCGATCCCGCGGCGGCGCTGCGGGCGTTGCTGGTTCCGGCGGGCGCGGGTCACACGGCAGCATGAGCAGCGGAGCGACATGGTGAAAGTGAAAATTTGCGGGATCACGAACTTAAGCGACGCGCGGCGCGCCGTAGAAGCCGGTGCCGATTTTCTGGGATTTAATTTTTATCTCAAGAGTTCACGCTACATCGCGCCTGCGACGGCTCGCAGAATCGTGCAACGCCTGCCCCAGGGAGTGGAATCCGTAGGCGTATTCGTGAATGAGCCAGAACCGGAGATGCTTGCGATTGCGCGCCGGGTTGGACTCGATTATGTGCAGCTGCACGGAGATGAGACGGCGGAAGTGGTGTCGCGCATGCGGCGCAGCTTTCGTGTGATCAAGGCTGTGCGCGTGCGCGATTCATTTCGCGTTTCGCAGCTCAGGAACTTCAAGCGCGCTTCGTCCATTTTGCTCGATGGCTTCGATGCGCGTTTGCGCGGCGGCACCGGAAAAAGCTTCAATTGGAAGCTGGCGAAAAGCGCGGGGCGCAAGCGTCAAATATTTCTGGCTGGCGGCCTGACGCCGGAAAACGTCGCAGCCGCCGTGTCCGCGGCGCGGCCTTTCGCGATTGATGTGTGCAGCGGAGTGGAATCGCGCCCCGGCAAAAAAGACGCGGCGCGGATGCGCGCGTTGGTCGCTGCAGTTCGCCCTGCAAGCACGACGCGGCCTGCGAGTGCAAAGCGCGCGGCAAATTCCGCGCGGAGGAAACGACGATCATGAGCGCGATTGCACAACTGGTGCCGGATGCCCGCGGCAGATATGGCCGTTACGGCGGGCGCTACGTCCCGGAGACGCTGGTGGCGCCGCTGGAAGATCTCGAGCGCGCGTATGCAGCGGCTTGCGCGGATAAAAGTTTTCAGGCGGAACTCGATTCACTGCTGCGCAATTTTGCGGGGCGTCCTACACCGCTGCAATTCGCGGAACGGCTGACCGCGCATCTGGGCGGACCGCGCATTTACATCAAGCGCGAGGATTTGCTGCACACCGGCGCGCACAAAATCAATAACGCGCTCGGCCAGGGACTGCTGGTCACGCGCATGGGCAAAAAACGCATCATCGCGGAAACCGGTGCCGGACAGCACGGCGTCGCCACCGCCACGGTCGCGGCGAAGCTCGGCCTCACCTGCACCGTGTACATGGGCACGGAAGATATGGAGCGCCAGCGCCTCAATGTGTTTCGCATGCGCCTGCTTGGCGCGGAAGTGGTGGGCGTGGATTCCGGCAGCCGCACGCTGAAAGATGCGATCAATGAAGCGATGCGCGATTGGGTGACGAACGTCGAAAGCTCGCATTATTTGCTCGGCTCGGTGCTCGGTGCGCATCCCTATCCGCAAATTGTGCGCGATTTTCAAAAAGTGATCGGCGAAGAAGCGCGCGCGCAAATCATGCAGGCCGAACGGCGCTTGCCGGACACCTTAATCGCGTGCGTCGGCGGCGGTTCGAATGCAATCGGTCTCTTCCACGCGTTTTTGCCCGATGCGTCCGTGAAAATGATCGGCGTGGAAGCGGGCGGGCGCGGCACAACTCTGGGCGAACATGCGGCGCGCCTGGCAGCAGCCAGCGGTTTCAGCGGAGCGCGTCCCGGAGTGCTGCAGGGAACTTACACTTACGTTTTGCAAACCGGCGACGGCCAGATTGCCACGACGCATTCCGTTTCCGCGGGGCTGGATTACCCCGGAGTCGGCCCCGAGCACGCCTGGCTCGCGGAACTGGGCCGCGCGGAATATTGCGCGATCAGCGACGCGGAAGCTGTGGAAGCCGCGCGCACGCTCGCGCGCCAGGAAGGAATAATTCCCGCGCTGGAATCCGCGCACGCGTTGGCGGAATTGATTCGCCGCGCGCCGCGCATGAGGAAAGACGAGCTGGTGATTCTGAATCTTTCCGGCCGCGGCGATAAAGATATGGATATTCTCTCGCGCTATGTCTGAAAACTTCGCGTCGTCACCAACCGCGGTCGCGGCCCCAAAGCCCGCCGGCCGCATCGCGCAACGTTTCCGCGCCCTCTCCGCAGCCGGCGAGATGGGCCTGGTCGCCTACATCACTGCCGGGGACCCTTCGCTTGCAGCCACGGAGAAAATCGTGCTGGCCGCCGCCAATGCGGGCGCGGATGTAATCGAGCTGGGCGTGCCGTTCAGCGACCCGGTCGCCGATGGCCCCACGATTCAACGCGCCAGCGATCGCGCGCTGCGCAGTGGAACCACTCTTGCCGGCGTGATCGAGCTGGTCCGCCGCATTCGCGCGCATTCCGAAGTTCCGCTCGTGCTCTTCAGCTACTTCAATCCGCTTTTGCAGATGGGCCTGGAGAAATTTGCCAGCGCAGCAGCTGTGGCCGGCGCGGATGGCGTGCTGGCGACGGATCTGACGCCCGAAGAAGCGGTGGAGTATCGCGCCACGCTGCAAGCGCATGGCCTGGATACGATTTTTCTCGCGGCGCCCACCTCGACGGACGCGCGCCTGGCGAAAATCGGCGCCGCCTCCAGCGGTTTCCTATACGTGATTTCGCGCGCCGGCGTCACCGGTGAACGCGCCGAGCTGCCCGCGGAATTGCCCGCGCTGATCCGGCGCGCGCGAAAATTCACAACGTTGCCGATAGCCGTCGGTTTCGGCATCTCGCTGCCCACGCACGTCACCGTGCTGGGAGGAATCGCCGATGCTGCCGTAGTCGGCTCGGCGCTGATGGCTGAAATCGAGAAAGCCGCGACGCCCGACGCCGCGGCAACGGCCGTCGCGGAACGCATCCGCCTGCTGAAATCCGCCGCACGCATGGGAGTTAGCCGCCGCAGCAGTGAAGCCCCGTAGCACCTCCGGACAATGACCGGCACGTAGCGGCGCGTCAAACGAACGTTACGAAAAGTTTCAGCATTTGCAGTAAACTTCGTGGGCAATCCTTGCGTACATTTGTGATTTGAGGAGACCAGATGGACAAGCGCGTGGCCAACGCGGACGCCGCCATCGCGGGCGTCCAGGACGGCGCGACGATTTTGCTGGGCGGCTTCGGGCTGTGCGGCATCCCGGAAAATTTAATCGCGGCGTTGCGCCGCAAGGGCACTAAGAATCTCACGCTCGCGTCGAACAACGCGGGCGTGGACGATTTCGGCATCGGCCTGCTGCTGCAAAGCAAGCAAGTAAAGAAAATGATCGCCAGCTATGTGGGCGAAAACAAAACGTTCGAACAGCTCGCGCTGAGAAAAGAAATCGAAGTGGAATTAAATCCGCAGGGCACGCTCGCAGAGCGGATTCGCTGCGGCGGAGCGGGAATTCCGGCATTTTACACGCCCACAGGCTACGGCACGCTCGCGGCGGAAGGCAAAGAAGTCCGCGAATTCAACGGCCGCCCGCACCTGCTGGTGCCGGCGTTGCGCGGCAATTTCGCATTCATCAAAGCGTGGAAAGGCGATCGCTGGGGAAATCTGATCTACCGCAAGACAGCGCGCAATTACAACGCGGTGATGGCCACCGCGGCGGATTACACCATCGCCGAAGTGGAAGAAATCGTCGAGCTGGGGAAACTGAATCCCGATTGCGTGCACACTCCGGGAATTTTCGTGGACGCGATTTTTCAGGGTGAAAAGTACGAGAAGCGCATCGAGCGGCGCACCGTGCGCCAGCGTTAGGAGCAGCGAATGGCAACGGAAATTGACAAGCGCGAAGTGATCGCGCGGCGCGTGGCCCAGGAATTGCGCGACGGATACTATGTGAATTTGGGTATCGGCCTGCCAACGCTGATCCCGAGTTATTTGCCGCAGGGAATCGAAGTGATTCTGCAATCGGAGAACGGCATGCTCGGCATCGGCCCCTATCCCTTCGCGGGCGAAGAAGATCCCGACCTGATCAACGCAGGCAAGGAAACCATCACGGAGATTCCCGGCTGCTGCTATTTTTCCAGCGCGGATTCTTTTGGCATGATTCGCGGCGGCCGCGTGGATCTCACGGTGCTCGGCGCTCTGCAAGTGGACGAAGCTGGAAATCTGGCGAACTGGGCCATCCCGGGAAAAATGTTGAAGGGAATGGGCGGCGCGATGGATCTGGTGGCAGGCGCGAAACGGGTCATTATAGCAATGGAACACACCACCAAAGACGGCGAGCCGAAAATCGTTAAGAAATGCAGCCTGCCGCTCACCGGCGTCGCCGTCGTGAAACTGATCGTCACCGAACTGGGCGTGATCGAGGTGACGCCGCAGGGCCTTCTGTTGCGCGAAGTGGCAGCCGGAGTGACGCCCGAAGAAGTGCAGAAGGCCACGGAGCCTGTGCTGCAGCGCGCGCCCGATTTGAAAACGATGTCCGCGTAACGAGCGCAACAAAGTTATTAACTGCGGTTATCTATTGCGTGCCGAAGCTGCGCGGAAAACGCGAACTGCGATACCATGCAGGGAACGGGGACCACTCAGGAGAATTGATGGAGCCACATTCGATAGTGGTGATCAGCCTGCACACGCCGAAGGAACGCCTCTGGGGCGAGTTGGTGGATATTTCCAGCTCCGGCGTTACTCTGCGCGGGATTGACCTGAACTCGTTCGACGATTTCGTCAGCCAGGTGCTGCATCCGGAAGGCGATCGCATGGGTCTGCCCACGCTTTTTTTCCCCATGCTGCGCATCGAACGCATTGCACTGGACGAAGCGCGCGGTTCGATTCCATCTCTCGCGGAAATGTTCGAGAAAAAGACGGGCCGCTCGCTCGAGGAATACTTGGCGCAGTTTGCGTAGAATGTTGTTTCCGGCGCGCTACTACAAAACACATTCATGAACAGCCGAATCCTGACGGTCCCCAACCAGCTCACCTTCCTGCGCCTGGCCTTCCTGCCATTTTTCATCATGGCGATTCATTACGAGCGCTACAACTGGGCGCTGGTGATTCTGATCGTCGCGGGCTTTACCGACGCGTTGGACGGATTGTTGGCGCGCGGGCTGAATCAGAAAACGCCGCTCGGCGCCTACCTCGATCCCATCGCCGATAAACTGCTGCTTTCTTCTTCGTACCTCGAGCTGGCGCTACACGGAAAAGTGACGTGGTGGCTCACGATTCTCGTCTTGGGACGCGACGTGCTGCTGCTGGTGGCGAGCGCGGTGATTCTGATTACGGTGGGCTACATGTCTCTGCCGCCGAGCCTGTACGGCAAGGCCACCACATTTTTTGAAATCACCATGATTTTTCTGGTGCTGGTGCTGGCGCTATGGGACAACCACGCACTCTACATTCTGAAAGAGATTTGCGGGTATTGCGTCGCGGTATTCGTTTGCCTTTCAGGACTTCACTACAGCATCGTGGTGTCGCGCCGTCTGCATACCGGCGGATGACGGGTCAGCTTTTTCCTCAAGCGGTTAGCTGGCGCGAAAAATACCGAAAGCCACCATTCCCAGACTCGCGGCAATCACCAGACCGGTAGCCCATCCAAGCAGATTCGCACGCTTCCATTCGTCCGGCGAAGACGGCGCGCGATCCACCATGATTTTTCCCAGCCCGAAGCCGCTGATGAATCCGCCCAAGTGCGCGAAATTATCAATTCCAGACATCAGGAATCCCATCACGGCGATATAGATCAGCCAGCGGATTAACTGGCTCCTTAGCATTTGCATGGATGCGCTTCGCCGGTTTGTAGTGATGGCCATCAGCACTCCGATCAATCCGAGCAACGCGCCGGAACCGCCAACGCTGAAATGACCAACGAAGCCGCTCAGCAGATAAGCCCCGATCCCCGTGACGACGTAAATGAAAAGATATCGCGCGGAGCCGTACAGCTCTTCAATTTGCGGGCCGATATCCATCAGCACCCACATGTTGAATCCGATGTGCAGAATACTGCCGTGAAGAAAGGTCGCCATGATGAACCGCCATGGCTGGATCAGATCGCCAGGCCACGGCAGGGATTCGCCGAACATAGCTAGAACCCGGCCGCTGATTGCGCCGAGACTCATGAGCGCAGAAAATCCCCCGCCGGCCGGCGCCTGAAATCCGGCGGTGCGAATCGTAGCGAGCAAGCTCACGCCATACAGCAGGCAACTCAAAGTTAGAATTCCATAAGTCGTGGGGGAAGTGGTCGGCAGTAAACGGCTGAGCGAACGGCTCGCCGCGGCCATGCCGAACGTCAAGCTCGCGCCGCACTGATGGCATTTCGTGGCAGTGGCGCCGACGAGCGTGCCGCAAGCGGGGCAAAGTTTCGGGCGCGGATTTTCCTTCGCGCCACCGCCAAAGAAACCGCTCATCTGTTCCTTGAAACGATCCAGCTTCCAACGCAGGCGCGGCGAGATATCCAATAGGGTTCCTTGCGAGAGTGTGAGTGCGTTCATATAATACCGAAATGCGAGAAAACCTGTGAATCGGGAAACTGCGTGACCCCAGCGGCCCGGCCGGAGAAATTCCCAAAACAATTAATGCATGACTCACGCAGAGAACGCAGCGCCTTCGCGCGTCTCACGCTGACAATATTTAGCGCGCTCGTTGCCGTTGCAGGTTGCGCGAAACACAACGTGACAATGCATCAGCCGGCGAACACTCCCGCATCGCAACCGTCTGGCGCGCCACCAGCATCCGCGCCCGCACCGCAACCCGGGCAGCCGGGTGCGTCGCGTCCCTCCGGGCCTCCCCCTGCCAGCGAACGCCAGCCCGCCATTCCCGGCGAATATGTCGAAGAGGGCGTTGCGTCCTGGTACGGCGTGCCGTTCAACGGGCGGCGCACTTCCAACGGCGAAACTTACGACATGCACGAATTCACCGCCGCGCACCGCACGCTGCCTTTCAATTGCGTGGTGCGCGTCACCAACCTGACGAACGGCAAGCACACCGAAGTGCGCATCAACGATCGCGGCCCGTTCGTCGCCAATCGCGTGATTGACTTATCGCTTTCCGCCGCGCAAGCAATTGAAATGGTGGGAACCGGAACAGCGAACGTGCGGCTGGAAATATTGTCGGGGCCGAATCCGAATGTAGGATTTTTCGCGGTGCAAATTGGCGCGTTCAAAGTGCGGGAAAACGCCGAGCGGCTAAAGGCTCAAATGGAAGAAACCTACCCGCCCGTGACCATCGCCACATACGATTCGCCGAACGGAACATTTTATCGCGTTCGCGTGGGCCGCTTACCGAGCGAAGCCGCCGCGCAAAATCTGGCGGATAAGCTGCACGATGCCGAGCAGATGACCACGTTCGTCGTGCGCCTGGACGATTAATCTCTATCGCAGCACGTAGCGCGCGTCGCGCCTATTTGTGTTTCATCGCGTAAACGCCGTCCCATTCGCTGGGCGGTTCCTCCGCGATATATTCCTCGCAGCGCGCCAGGAACACGCACGACGGCCCATCGTCCGGCCAACGCTCCAGAATCGCGGCCCACGCGGCCTGCGCGCTTCGCCAGTCCCGGCGCTTATAGTCCTCGCGCGCCACGCGAAATTGCGCCACAAGCTCTTCGCCGCCGTTTTCTTTCGCGCCGGGCGCCAGAATTTCGTAAATGATTACGGGCTGCAGTTTGCCTTTTACGCGGATGAAATCAATCTCACGAAATATAAATTGGTCGTCACGAAGAGCGCGCCGAGTGAATTCGCTGATCAGAATTTGCGTGCGATATTCCTTGTTCAGGCCTTCCAGCCGCGCCGCCAGATTCACCGCGTCGCCCATCGCCGTATATCCGTAGCGCAGGGATGAGCCCATGTTGCCGACAGAAGCGATGCCCGTATTGATCCCGATGCCGATCTCCAGCACCGGGCTTCCTTGCGCGCGCCACTGCACTTGCAACTCCGCCAGACGCGCCAGCATGCTCACCGCGCCCAGGCAGCAGCGCTCGGCGTGATTGGGCTCATCGAATGGAGCGCCCCAAATCGCCATCACCGCGTCACCGATGTATTTATCCAGCGTGCCCTGGTGGCGAAAAATGATGCGCGTCATTTCCGTCAGGTAACCGTTCAGCAGGCCGGCGAGCGTTTGCGCGTCGAGCGCTTCGGAAATGGTGGTGAAGCCGCGAATGTCGCTGAACAGCACGGTCACTTCCGTCTTGCGCGGCTTCACGCGTTCGGGATCGGTCAGCAAACGGCGAATTACTTCGGGGCTCACATATTGCTGGAACGCGCCGCGCACTTTGCGTTTTTCCTGCTCTTCGATGAGCACGCGATACAGCGCCACCAGGCTGACGTTGGGCACCAGCACGAACAGCGCCGGAACGATGAAATTCAGCCACCAGCCATGCAGAAACGCCCAGTACACAATTCCGGCAAAAGGAAAAATCAACACGAGGCCCAGGATCATCCAGCGCGGCCGCACCACGGCGAGCCAAATACCCAGCGGAATGCCAAAGAGAAAAATAAATCCCACGTCGGTGAGCGCCTGCAGCCCGCGGTGCACGATGAACTGCTGGTTCAAAATATTGTCAATCACGTTGGCGTGGATTTCCGTCCCCGGAAAATCGATGCCGCCGAAGGGTGTGGCGCGCAAATCGCCGATGCCGGTAGCGGAAGCGCCTACGAGCACGATCTTGTCCTTAAATGTGCCAGGCGGAAATTTCCTCAGCGCGACGTTACCAAATGAAACGTAAGGATAGGTGCGCGCCGGTCCGTGATAATTCACCAGCAGGCGGCTGATATCGTCCGTGCGCACGAAATGCTGCTTCCCGAATTCCACTCCGACGATTCCGCTGCCGCCATAGGTGAGCGCAACTTGTTCGTCGCTGAGTCCGAGATACAAGCGTACCGCCTGGACTTCCAACGAAGCATAAAAGTCCCAGTTGGCGCGATCCGGATCGCGGCCGTACGGAATCGCGAGGGGCACATGGCGTACCACGGAATCGGCATCCAGAAAAACGTTGAAGAAGCCCACGCCTTTTTTTGCGGCAACGGCTTCGGTGAAAATGGCGGCGTTGGCTTCGGCGCCACGCGGCAAATAATTCAGATCTTCGTACAGCTGAATCACGCGCACGCGGCCCTGTTCACCGCCGGCGGAAGGCAGCGGCCGCACTTGCGGAAAAGGAAAATAGGCAATCTGGTTCGCGTATTCATCCAGCGCCTGGCTGGAGACTCCGGCGAGATCGGCCTTGGTGTAGAGGAAATAACTGCCCAGGGTCACATTGCCGAAGCGTTCAATCGCCGCGGCTACTTGCTGGTCGTAGTTGTATTGCTTTTCCTTATTTTCGATGGTCGAAAGAATCGCGGGGCTGACTGCGTGTCCTTTTTTCTGTTCCGCCGCCAGATCTCCGGAAAGTTCCTGGAGCGGCAGCACCGTCTGGTCGGGCTTGCTGAAAGTCATATCGAAGGCCACGACGCGCGCGCCATCTTCGCGCAGCGCATCCAGCAAATGCGCGAAATGGATGCGCGGAAACGGCCAGCGGCCCAGCTGTTCCTGCGATTCCTGGTCCACGTCCACGATAATGATGCGCGGATCGGTGCGCGTGCGGCCGCGGAACTGGAAGCGCGTATCCAGGCTGGACCATTCCATGCGATAAACGAAATCGGACAGGGGCATGGGCCGTTCGCCGATGAACGTGACGTAGTAAGTCGCCAGCGCGAAAAGCGTGACCAGCAGGCTGATCGCGAACGAGCCTCGGTGGTCCCACCATTCGCGAAGCAGCCGCGCGGTGCGGTTGATTATGCTTGTGGGTTCGGCCATATTTGCCGTGAATGCTGTGCGCCGCGCTTACAGGAATGGAAATTGAAATCCGCGCAAGGCTAACAAACGACCGCGTGTGATTCAAGGCTTGAAGGCCAATGAGGGCCCATGCCTGCGAATGACGTGCTGCGCGCACGACGCCTGCCCCATGCGCACAAAAAGGTTATAGAATCGCCTGTCTGTGGCACTCTCGTTGGTTCCGCTATACTTCGGCACGCGGGGCGCGGGTCCGGTGCGTAAGAACTTATGGGCGAAAACAGAGAAATCTGGTTCATGGAAGGCTCGCCGGCGGAGAAGCTCGCCACGCCGCTGCGGAAAAACTATCATTTGCGCAGCCTCTCTGCGAAAAACCAGCACGCTTCGACCTCACACCAAGAACCAGGAGGCGACGTAAATTACGGCGTAGTGCTCGCGGATATGCGCGATGGCGCACCCGTGCTGCCCGCTTCCTGGAATGGTTCGGGCAGCAATTATCGCGTGATCGGCGTGGTGCCGGCGGCGGGCTTGGGCTCTGTGAAGACGTCCGAATCACACGGCGCGAAAGCAACTGCGCCCGTTTTCGCATTCGTTTCCGTAAACGCCTCGCGCGAGGAATTGGAAAAGATGCTGGGGATCGCGTTTGAGAATATCGAGCTGGCCGCACGGGAACGCGCCGCGCGCGAAGAACTGGAAGCCGCCGAACGCGAGCGCGAACAACTGAATGAAATCGGAATTGCCCTTTCCTCCCAGCGCGACGTTCGCGAGCTGCTCAATCTGATTCTCGCCAAGGCCCGGGAAATCACGCGGGCCGATGCCGGCTCGCTCTACCTCATTGAAGAGGATGCTGACGGCCAGCGGCATTTGCGTTTCATGCTGACGCAGAACGACAGCCTGGTGTTTCCCTTCAAGGAATTCACGCTGCCGCTGGCGGAAGATTCCATGGCGGGCTACACCGCGCTGCGCGGCAAGGTCGTGAATTTCGCGGACGCGTATCACATCCCGCACGAAATGCCGTTTCACTTCAACGATCATTACGATCGCGAATCGGGCTATCGCACCAAATCGCTGCTTACCTTGCCGATGCGCAACGCCAAGGACGAAGTGCTCGGTGTGCTGCAGCTGATCAATGCAAAAAACGATCCGGCGGCGCGCTTGCGCAGTGAGGCCGACGTCGCCGCGCACGTGCAGCCGTTCCACGAACGTTCCGTGCGCCTGGCCTTGTCGCTCGCTTCGCAAGCCGCGGTGGCCTATGAAAACCGCAAACTCTACAACGATATTCAGACGCTATTTGAGGGGTTTGTGAAGGCTGCGGTGACTGCCATCGAGCAGCGCGACCCCACAACCTCCGGACATTCGCTGCGCGTGGCTGCATACACCCAGGGCCTCGCCGAAGTTGTGGACCAGGTTTCCACCGGTCCCTACAGCGCCAGCCATTTCGATCACGAGCAGATGAAGGAAATTCGCTACGCTGCGCTGCTGCATGATTTCGGAAAAGTGGGCGTGCGCGAAGAAGTGCTGGTGAAGGCGAAAAAACTCTACCCGTTGCAAATGGAACTGGTGAAGCAGCGCTTCGACTACATCCGCAAGGAAGTGGAAGTGGGCATGGTGCGCCGCAAGCTGCAATCGTTTCTGGAGCGCGACCGCGGCGACGCGCTTTCGGAAATCGCGCGCCTCAGCGAAGATTTCGAGCAGCGCCTCGACCGCATTCAGGATTATCTGGAGTTCATCCTGCAGGCCAACGAGCCGACGCTGATGGAGCAAGGACAATTCCGCAAGCTCAACGAAATCGCAAAACAATTTTTCTTGGACAGCAAGGGCAGCGAGCTGCCCTACATCAACGCGGATGAAATGCGGCTGCTTTCCATACCGAAGGGCAGCCTGGACGCCGCCGAGCGCCAGCAGATCGAATCGCACGTAATGTACACGTTTAATTTCCTCAGCCAGATTCCTTGGACCAAGGAATTGCGCGGCGTGCCGGAAATCGCGCGCGCGCATCACGAAAAATTGAATGGCGCCGGTTATCCATATAAGCTGCATGGCGATCAAATTCCGCTACAGACGAAAATGATGACCGTCTGCGATATTTTTGACGCTCTGACCGCTTCCGACCGCCCGTACAAGCGCGCGGTTCCCGTCGAACGCGCTCTGAGCATCCTGGAAGAATGCGTGCAGGCCAACGAAATTGACGCCGAGCTTTTCAGGTTGTTCCGCGAATCCAAAGTGTACGAGCGCGTGATGCGTTCGCCTGCCAAATGACACGAAACCTGCGATTTGTCTTAGGATTGGGGATTAGAACGAAGCCGCGCGCCCGGATGCCTGCGTTTCTCTCGCGCACCGCTTCTCTTGCATGCTTCGCTTGCGGCTGCTCGTTCTTGATTTGCGCGCCGCTGGCCCGCGCGCAATCCACCGCGGCTACCACTTGGACTGTCTCGATCGTGTTGCCGCCCCGGCTCGTCGCGGGGCAGCCGGCTACGCTCGCGGTCCTCGGCGTGGATGGAAGGCTGGCGGATGGAATTGCGGTGGACCTCGGAAAAGGGCAGCGCGTGAAGACGGACAAAACCGGGCGCGCATTTTTCACCGCTCCCGCGGATGTGCCAGTGCTGATTGCCACGGCTGCGGGCGATTCAGCCGCCGCGCTGATCGACGTGCCCACAACGGGCTCAGCCCAGCAAGGCTCCAGCGTAGCGCCCGTGGTGTCACAGGTGGATCGCTTTTCCGTTTGCGGCGGCGGTTTTCGCGGAGACGTGGACGCGAATCACGTGAGCATCAATGGCGAACGCGCGTTCGTGCTGGCGTCTTCACCGGAATGCATCGTGGTGCTGGCGAGCCCACGCGCGCTGCCCGGTCCCGCGAAATTAGCGATCGAGACGCCCGGCGCGAAATGGACCGCGACCACGACCCTGGCGAGTTTGCATTTTGATCCTCCGCTGCCGCCGCTGGTGCCGGAAAAACGCAGCAAGCTCGCGTTGCACGTGCAGGGCACTGACCAGGCTTTGCGCGTGTGGGTGGAAAACCGAACTCCCGGGGTGCTGCGATTCTTGCGAGGCGACCGGCAAGAAGTGCTGACTTCGGGCGGCGCGCAAAATTCCGCGGAAATTGAAGTGCAAGCGATTGCCACGGGAGATTTTTCGTTTCACGGGCGAATTCTCGCGGCGCCCGATGCGGGTATAGCGCGCCGCTATTTTAGCGCGGCGGAAAACATCGCGCCCAAAGACCTACGGCACGAGGTAAAGAACCTGGCGGACCGCCTGACGCATCATCCGGACGACACGCAAAAAGTGTGGCGTGAGACCGAGGCAATCCTTTCGACAACCATGGCGGGAGATTTTCGCACGCTGATGGAATCCGCGGCCGCGGCGTTGCAGTGAGTATTTGCGCAGATCAGATTTCGTGGTTGCCGCGCCACGCCGACGCCCGAAACGAAACCGCATGCCCGCTGAATTATTTTTCGGACGCGGCGCCCAGCGCCTTCGAAGGCGCTGGCGCTTCCGGTGCGGGCAACGCGCCTTGCGCCATCTGTTCCAGCGAATTGCGCGCGCGGCTCAGGCGGCTGTCGGCGTCTTCGTAACTTTGCTGCGCGTGGCGCAGGTGGTTGCCCAGCCGGTCGTAAACTTCGGCGAAAGCCTCGAATTGCTTTTTCAGTCCGCCCATGCCGGCCAGCAAATGCCGCGCGTTCTCTTCGATTTTCAGGCCCTGCAGGCTGCTGGCCACGGCGCTCAGGCACGCGTAAAAAGTGTTCGGCGAAACGGGGAAGACGCGCTTGGCGCGGCAATATTCATCAATCTGCCCGTATTTTGAATCCTCGGTCAGCAGCAATTCGTAATAAACGCCTTCGGAGGGCACGAACATCAGCGCGTAATCGAAGGTATGCTCGTCCGGCAAAATGTATTTTTCCGCGATGGCATCGGCATGCTTGCGCACGGCCAGGGAAAATTCGCGCCGTGCGGATTCGCCCGCATCCACAAGCCTGCGGTACGCGTCCAGCGGAAATTTCGAGTCCACGGATAGAATGCGGTCGCCGCTGCGCACGATCGCGTCCACGATTGCGCCGGTGGAATCGAAGCGGTACTGCGTCTCGTACGCCCCGCGCGGCAACGCATCCTGCAGCAATCGTTCCAGCACGACTTCGCCGAGCATGCCGCGCGTCTTCGCGCCGCCCAGCACATTTTGCAGCGTCTGCGCGGATTGCGACATCTGTTGACCCGCCTGCTGCACTTCCGCAATCTGCATGCTGATTTTACGAATGGTTTCGTTCGAGGATTGCAGTTGCTGGGCCATGGCGATCTGCGCATCGCTGGCGAGTTTTCCGGAGGATGCCACGCCGGTTTGCAGTTCCTGGCGCACCTGTCCGAGCTGCGTCGTCACCGATTGCATCAAATGATTGATTTGCGCGTTTACGGACTGGCCCTGCGTCGCCAGGGAATTCTGCATTTCCTGACGCACCGCGGAAAGTTGCGCGTCCGAACGCCGCCCCGCGGACCACACAATCGCCGCGAC
>Ga0209773_10000254_pt1 | contig 16436 bp, 11 predicted proteins | sample BogFormECP14_OM1_FD_188244 | JGI IMG/M metagenome (GOLD analysis project Ga0209773, IMG submission 188244) | Bog forest soil microbial communities from Calvert Island, British Columbia, Canada - ECP14_OM1 (SPAdes) (version 2) | ecosystem: Environmental > Aquatic > Freshwater > Wetlands > Bog ... | reverse complement strand
GCCACGATCTCTTCTTTCCCGGCTGCGGCGTCGAAATACCACTGACCGGCAGAGTTTTTCATTAGTGGGATGGGGAATGCCTGATTGTCTGTTCCCACCAACAACAGTTCGCTCCCATCGCCAAGTTTTCGCCAACGATTCATTGCGCTGTACGCCTGCGCAAACCCATCAAACGATGCTTTGTCTTCGGCGGGATTACCAGAGGAGACGATGTCTACGGACCCTGGGCCGAAGATGGCCAGAATTGAATCCTGGCTTTGCGATTTTGCAGCATCGGCCAGCGCCTTGCCGGCCTCATCGGGCGAAGCAAAAGTTTTGGCGGCCTCAGCGGGCGCCGACTGCTTGTTGCAGCCAGCTATTGAGAACAGGAGGGCGCTACCCGCGATTAATAAGAATTGACGCGCGCCAAAATTTGCTCGATTGCCAACTAAGTCGAACATATAAATCCTCCGAGGTGCTTTGCTTCGCCGTAGCAGCTGGTTTCCGTAGTTCTTTCTTAGCGACGGCCGAAGCCACCGCCGCCTCCACGGAAACCTCCGCCACCCCAGCCGCCACCACCTCCGCGGCTGCCCCAACCCTGCGCACTAGAAGAGCGCGAACCCCAACCTCCGCCACCAGAATCACCCGAGTGGCTCCCCCAGCCACTGAATGCCGATGAGCTCCCGCTGTGGGAGTCCGAATCGCTTCCTCCCCAACCATGTGCAGTATCGGAGTTGGAACCCGCACTCTGCCAGCCGCCCCCGGTGTTCTTGTAGGCGTTGCCGTTGGCGGTCGCATACCTGTTCCCATTGGAGGTCGAGGCGCCGGCAACCGTTCCGTTGGCGTCCGAATAATGCGCGGAGTTCACCGACGTGCCGTCCTTCGAGGCGTACGAGCTTCCATATTGCGCGCCATTGGTGGATGTTTGATGGGTTTGGGCGTAGGCGCCGGTGCTGGGATTGTAGGCCTGTCCTACGGATTGCTTTCCATAGGCTGTATCCGTTGATGCGCCACGTGCATAAGTACCGGTGGAAGGGTTGTAGCCAGAGGAGGCGTGGGCGCTGCCGTATGCTCCATAGGCGGAAGCGCTGGAACCGTAGTAGCCGCCATGCCAGGCGTCGTTCCCGTAGTAGGCGGAGCCGTGGTAATAAGCCGACCCACCATACCAGTTGCAATTCCAGCTGCTGTATCCCCAGCCGCAGCAGCCGCCGCTCATCATGGCTCCGACTGCCATTCCAACTCCGAACGAAAGGACACTCGCCGCCACGACATCGGTCGTAGTGTAAGCGGGAACGACGTACGGGGTTCCGTAAATAACCGCTGGATTGTATTGCGGCACGTAGATCACCTGGGGGTTCGTCGGTTGAATCACGATGATCTGCGGAGACTGCTGGGTGACGGTGATCTGAGAGCCCGACTTCAAGTTGCCGGCGGCCTTGGCCTTTGCCCGCAAGGTTTGGATCGCCGTCATGACGTCGGCCTGCTGGTTGTGGTACGCCTCACCGAGTTGCGATGTCCAGGAAAGGTTCTGGGCCAAGTTGTTAAGTACGGATGGAAACTCGGTGAGTGCTTTGACACTCGGATCCCAGGTCTGCTTATCGACGGCCGTTGCGAGCGCGCTTCCCGTAAGCGTCTTGTTCTGTTCCACCCAGTAGTTGGCAACGGCGACCTGATCGGGAAAAGTCGCCGCAGTGAGAACCTGAGCTACTAGTGAGTCTGGATAAAGAGCGATCGGTGCAACCAGGGCCTGCAATTCTTCGGCCGTCTCCGGCACTCCTTGTCCGGTATAGGCCGGAGCCGGCGGCGTGCTAGCTGGCAGGGTACTTCCGATGGCCTGACCCGCCATATTGGTGCCGGTGCCCGGGGTCATCGTGAATACCAGGATCACCGCTAATCCAAGAGACAAGCTCTGCCGATTCCGCGTTTCAGCGCACATATCGCATCCTCGTGTACTCGCCACTTAGCGTAGCGATGAGGCCTACAGTAAAGCAAATTCCCCAAAATCCTACCCAGCGTTGTCGTTGTGCGCCATTGTCATTTGTAACAAGTGGGAGAGAGTCGCGGCGAACGATTCCAAGCTAAGAAGCATGCGATAGAACAACGCCACCCATATACCGTCCTCCTCGCAATCCAAACTTTGCTGGGTGTTGGGGCCGGCAAAGTTCCGGATCTTGTCCTGCAGCTCACAGATGTAGGCGAATAACCTACCGGAAAGCCAATCAATATTTCTCGAACGCGAAGATAAGTCTCCAATCGTGCTTTGCCCCTAAAAAGCAGCCCGAGGCGGTCCACTCGTAAACAGTTCACGCCGAATTCAAGCGGCCGCCATTGTCATTCGTGACAGGGGGAAGTGGGCTGTCGTATGGCAGGCCAGCGACTTTGCACGCCACATCAAAATGCCTCGCCCACCCCTACGGCCCAGGTCCAGCTGTTCTTGCCTCTGGCAAAGTCGACCCGGAGGTTTACGTGATACTTGCTGCTAAGCTCGTATCTCGGGCCGCCGCCCACGTCGGGCAGAAAGTTATCGACCCTGAAGAATTGACTTGCGCCCGGGACGACTTCTCCCACTCCCGCGAATCCAGCCAGTCCGAACTTCTTGGGCAGCACCAGACGATATTCCAGTTGGGTCGCGAACATGTGCCGGTCGATATACTGCCCGGCGGTATATCCGCGTAGTTCGTTGTTGACGCCATATATGCAGTTTCCGTAGAAGGGCGGCTCACCCCCGGTGAAGCAGCCAAACAGGTTGTAGGCCAGCACCTGGTTCTTGGCCAGACTGGTGTATTTGTTGAAGGTGAACCGGTAAGACTGAAAGGAGTATTTGCTGCCCAGATCTTTTGCGAAGAAGTCGGATGTGAACTCGGCCTCCATTCCCGCCGTGGGATAGAAATGGTTTGGCCGAGTGTCGCGGCTGACTCGCAGGCCCAGGGCTCGCAACGTAGTATGGAGTCCGACGTCGGGTGGAATTGGAGGAGTATTCCCGTCATTCGGCTTCACCGTCACGAACGAGTCCCCCGTCCAGAACCGGCCCCCAACAAAGATCTTCCACTTGACCACGCGCATGAACTCGGCGCGAAAGACCTGGCCCGTTTGATCGAGGGGTAACTTCAGCCCCGCATCGCCGGCGGCGGTCCCAATGCCGAACAGGTTGTAGTCGATGTTCCCATGAGCATACACGCTCGTGATCTCATATCTGTCTTCCTTCAGATACAAGTCCCCATACAGCCCAAACCCGCGGCTTCCATCGTCGGTAATCAGGCCGGCCCCGCCAAGGACTGAGGGAGGCGACACCTTATCGTTCTTGTCGAGAGGGAATATGTAGCCCAGGACCGGAACGACCCCGGTCCCGATCGCGGGGCTGACAATCGGAAGAGGAGCGACCACGATCGCGCCGCGAGGGGGAAAGTGCTTCTTCGTCTTTACCGTGTGTAGCGCCTGAGCCTTGGCGATGGGACCAGGCCGGCTGTCCTCACCGCTTTGTTGCGGGACGGGTGATTCGACTGCCTCGGTATTATCGTTGTTCTGGGCAACTTGTGCCGCGGCCAAGCCTTCGATGGCGCCAAGCCAAATTCCAAAAGCTACAATGCAGACTGAGATGGTTTTGACAGGCAAGGGCCAGATAGAAAAGGAGAAGCATAGATCATCCGCCAGCTCTCGAAAAGAAGGTCTCCCTCTGCGATGAGCAGTGTAGACGCCCCTCCTTCCATCCGTTAACGGCTTGATCCAGACCATTCTTAACCAGAACCTTTACATTCGCGCCGGTCGACGGGTAGCGGGGCAGGGGGTCCGTTGTGGCTATCGGTGATAGATAGACGGAATGCTTTCATTTTTTGTTTAACGAATTAACGACTCAGGACACTAGACACTTCTGTTACTTTTTCCAGTTGCGTAAAGCATGACAGTCGGTCTATTGTTCCGCCGTGCTATTAATTCGGTTGCGGTCGTATCTGTCTCGAATTGACCAGAAATCGATATAGACCAGCGCGTCTAGAAACTCACTGAATCTACCATAGGCGTTCAGAACCTCAACCGATGAGTGTCAGCGTAACTGGACGGCAGAGCCGCCCAGGATCTCGTCGCGGCGAATTAGCCCCTTGGCGGTGGAGGACAGTATGGATTTGAGATCGAGAATGAGTGGTTTCATCGCGGGAGGCGCGGCTTTTCTATTCGCCGCCACTTTCGCTGTTGCGCCGATAAGCGCGCAGGTCGTCACAACAGGCGCGCCGGGTTCGCCCAACGCCACCACAACGGTCGACAGCCGCTACCTGCCGCTACCGCCGCAAAAATTTCAGGGCCGGATCGCCCTCAACGCCGACCAGTCGAAAACGGGCTGGCCGGCGCGGATCGTCCCACCGAAGGGCGCGCCGAATATCTTGCTGATCCTCACCGACGACGTCGGCTTTGGCGCACCGTCCACCTTCGGCGGCGTCATTCCGACGCCCGCGATGGACCGCATCGCCGCCAACGGGCTGCGCTACACCAATTTCCACTCGACCTCGCTGTGCTCGCCGAGCCGGGCCGCGATAATCACCGGGCGCAACCATCACTCGGTCGGGTTCGGTGTGATCTCCGAGATTTCGACCGGCTTCCCCGGTTACGACAGTGTGATCGGCAGGGATAGCGCCACGATTGGCCGCATTCTCCTCGAGAACGGCTACAAAACGGCGTGGGAAGGCAAGAATCACAACACGCCGGTCTATCAGACGAGCGAGGCGGGTCCGTTCGACCAGTGGCCCACCGGGATGGGGTTCGAGCACTTCTTCGGTTTCATGGGAGGCGACGCCGACCAGTGGTCCCCGGGCTCGCTGTTCCGGGATACCACGCATGTCGCGCCCTTCCTCGGGAATCCGAAGTGGAACCTGATCACCGCGATGGCGGACGACGCCATCCAGTGGATGAATGAGCTCAACGACGTGAATCCGGATATGCCGTTCCTGTTGTACTATTGCCCGGGCGGCACGCACTCGCCGCACCATCCAACGCCGGAGTGGGTCGATAAGATCAGTGCCATGCATCTGTTCGATAAGGGCTGGAACGACGTCCGCGACCAGATCTTCGCCAACCAGAAGAGGCTCGGCGTGATCCCGCAGGACGCTAAGATGACACCCTGGCCGAAAGACATGTTAAAGGAGTGGGACCAGCTCACGCCCGTCGAGCAGAAGCTCTTCATCCACCAGGCCGATGTATATGGCGCGTACCTCGCCTATACAGATCACGAGATCGGCCGCGTCATTCAGGAAGTCGAGGATGAGGGCAAACTTGACAACACGCTCATCATCTACATCAGCGGCGACAATGGTTCTTCGGCCGAAGGCACGGTCAACGGCACATTCAACGAAATCACTGCGTTCAACGGCGTCGATTTGACGGCCGAACAGCTGATGCCGTTCTACGACGCCTGGGGTACCGCCCAGACCTACCCGCACTATGCGGTCGGGTGGGCCTGGGCGTTTGACACGCCGTACAAATGGACGAAGCAGATACCGTCGTACTTCGGCGGCACCAAACAGGGCATGGCGATCTCCTGGCCGGCGAAGATCACCGACAAGGGTGGCATACGCTGGCAGTTTCACCATTTTATCGACATCGTGCCGACGCTGCTCGAAGTGACCGGCATTCAGGCACCCGTCATGGTGGACGGTATCGGGCAAAAGCCGATCGAAGGCGTGAGCATGGCCTACACGTTCGACAAGGCCAACGCTGACGCGCCGTCGACCCACCACACCCAGTATTTCGAGATGCTGGGCGTACAGGGGCTGTACAACGACGGCTGGATGCTGAGCGCGGATCCGATCCGCGCGCCCTGGCAACTGGACGTGAAGGCAATCACCGATCCCGCCAGCGCCTTCAAGTTCGAGCTGTTCCAACTCAGTAAGGACTGGACGCAATACACCGATGTCTCCGCGGCAAATCCGAAGAAGGTGCAGGAGATGAAGGACCTGATGTTCGCCGAATTTGCCAAGTATCAGGTGCTGCCGCTGGATGCCTCGGCGTCACCGCGGTTCGTCGCGCCGCGTCCCAACCCGGCAGCTGGCCGGAATATCTTCAATTATTCGGGCTCGACAGTCAATATTCCGGCCGGCAACCAGCCCGGCCTTCTCAACACCTCCTACACCATAACCGCAGACATCGACGTGCCGCAGGGCGGGGCCGAAGGTGTCATCGTTAACGAGGGAGGACGTTTCTTCGGATGGGCGATATATCTGGTGAAAGGCAAGCCGGTGTACACGTACAACCTGCTCGACCTCAAGCGGACTCGCTTTGAGGGACCGGAGGCCCTGGCTCCCGGCAAGCATACGATCGAATACGACTTCAAGTACGACGGGCTCGGCGAGGGGACGCTTGCGTACAACAACAACAGCGGTGTCGGCAGGGGCGGCACCGGAACGTTTAAGGTCGATGGCAAGGTAGTGTCGACCCAGACACTGGAGCATACCCTTCCCCTGGTCAAGCCGCTCGACGACACCTTCAACATCGGCGAAGCCGGCGCCCAGCCGGTAGACGACAACGACTACAAGGTGCCGTTCAATTTCACCGGCACCATCAACAAGGTGACCATTGCGGTCGATCCGCCGGTACTGACTCCGGCCGATATTCAAAAGCTGGAGGGCGCCAACAGCACCGCGCAGAACTAGCAGTAACCGGTACACCACATCCGAATGGCCGAGAAATGCGCGTCGCCGAGAAAGCCGGAGTAGCCGCAGACTAATCGGCTAGGGAATTCGCGGTGAGTTCGACAGCGCTGCCAGTCCAGAGCTGGCAGCGCTGGTCACTCTGGGTCGGTAACGCACGCGCCAGGTCACAACAAATCCGTAAGGAGAATGGGATGCCGTTTGGTTCAATGCGATTGAGGAGTCTTCGCAAGCGTACATTGATCCTCCTCTTGGTTCCGCTCGCTTGCGTTTCCACGTCAGCACAGCAGGACTCCTCCACCGGAGCCAAACCCGCGACGGTGCCCCTCAGCCCGGCGGATAAGACCGCCCCAAGTGACGCGGACGCGACAGCGGACCTGCAGAAGGCGGTGCAGAACCCAGTCGCCTCGCTCATCAGCGTGCCCATCCAGAACAACAGCAACTTCAACTATGGCCCGTACAACCGCACCCAGGACGTCCTGAATATTCAACCGGTCATACCTGCCCGCATCAGCGAAAATTGGAACCTGATCACCCGCATCATTCAGCCCATCGTTTGGCAGCCGTATCCCAATCAGAACACGGGCGGCGAATACGGCTTGGGCGACATGAACCCGACCTTCTTCCTGTCGCCAGCCAAGCCGGGCAAATTGATCTGGGGCGTGGGTCCAACGTTTGTAATTCCTACGGCTACCAGCGACATTACGGGACAGGGTCAGTTCAGTCTCGGGCCGTCGGTTGTCCTCCTCACCCAACCCAAGCATTGGACGATCGGCGCCCTGGCTAATAACGTCTGGTCGGTGGCGGGGGAAAGCGGCCGTGCGTCGGTCAATCAGTTCTTACTGCAGTACTTCATCAACTACAACATGAAGAAGGGCTACTACATAACCCTGCAACCAATCATCACCGCCAATTGGAGGGCCAGTAGCGGCAACGTGTGGACGGTGCCCTTCGGCGGCGGTATCGGACGAATCATGAAGTTGGGATTCCAGCCGGTCAATCTTTCCGCACAGTTCTATGGCAACGCGGTCACCCCTGCGGGTGGTTCGCCCTGGAGCATGCGGTTGCAAATCGCATTCCTGTTTCCCAAATTCACCAAGGAGCAGGAAAAGATGATGATGGAGGAAAAGCTGAAGCAGATGGATCAGCCGCCACCGCAGAAGAAGTGAAGGACAAGATATGGGTGATATGTTGCAGCCCCAGCCGAAGCTGCACTAGGGAAAAATACGGAGGAATAAGGAGGAACTATGGAAATCAATCGCAGAGACTTGATCAAACGAACCGCGCTGTCAGCCACAGATTGGCAGCGCGCCGGGAGGACACCCAACGATGAAAACTAAGACCGTCGGCGCGGTTCGATCGGCGTTGCTTTTTTTCCTCACCGCAACCCTGATCGCGGGTTGCAAACAGAACGACGCCGTCAACCAGGCCGACAAGGCGGATAAGATCAACGGCGTCGCCGTTCCTGGGATTGAGGAGACGAAGCAGATTGCCCAGGAGGGCTTCATCTATGGCCTGCCGATCGTGATGAACTATGTGTCAACGTATGAATTGTTCGTGGATGCAGCTTCGTCCCAGTACAAGGCGCCGATCGGAAAGCTCTTCAACGAAGCGCGGGTGTTCACCTACAAGGACACGGCGGTCGTTACGCCCAACAGCGACACGCCGTACTCCTTCCTGGATGTAGACCTGCGCGCCGAACCGACGGTGATCTCGGTCCCGGCGGTGCCGAAACCGCGCTACTACGCCGTGCAGTTGACCGACGCCAACACCTTCAACTACGGGTACATCGGCAGCCGGGCCACCGGCACCGCACCGGACGACTACATGATTGTTGGCCCCGATTGGAAGGGTGAGACGCCTCCGCACATTAAGCAGGTCTTCCATTCGAGCACTCAGTTTACGCTGGTGCTCTTCCGCACCCAGCTCTTCAATGCGGCGGACATGCCGAACGTGATCAAGGTCCAGGCCGGCTACAAGGTGCAGCCGCTCTCGGCGTATCTCAAGCAGCCCGCGCCTCCCGCACCGCCGGCAGTCAATTACCTCAGGGCCAACGCGGAGCTGGCGAAGACAAATTTCTTCGATCTCCTGGATTTTGCTTTGCAGTTTAATCCGGCAGGCCCGGATGAGGTCGCGATCCGCGCCAAGCTGGCGAGCATCGGCATCGGTCCCGGGAAGCAATTCGATATGAAAGACCTCTCCGCCGAGCACAAAGCCGCCGTGATGCTGGGCATGAAGGCGGGCGACGATGCGATAGACAAGTACCTTGCCAGTGGAATGACGGTGATCAATGGCTGGGGAGTTGGCTCGTTCTTTGGCGATCGCGCCTTCTACAACGGAGACTGGTTGAAGCGCGCCGCCGCGGCAAAGGCAGGAATCTACGGCGCCACAGGCATTGAGGCGATGTACCCGTTGACCAGAGTCACCGCCAACGGAGAGACCCTCGACGGCAGCAAACACAACTACACGATCACGTTTGCCAAGGGCAGTCTGCCGCCGGTGAATGCCTTCTGGTCGGTGACTATGTACGACGGCAAGACCCAGTTCCTGATCGAAAACCCGATCAATCGCTACCTGATCAACTCGCCGATGCTGCCGGGAATGAAGACCAATCCCGATGGCTCGCTGACGCTCTATATCCAGAAGGACTCCCCGGGGAAGGACAAGGAGTCCAACTGGCTGCCGGCGCCGAACGACACTATCTACCTGGTGATGCGGCTTTACTGGCCCAAAGAGAAGCCCCCGTCGATTTTGCCGCCGGGGAAGGGCACGTGGCAGCCTCCGGGTGTGGTTGCGACCTCCTAGGAGGAGAAGGAAGGGGCTGCGAAAGCAATCGCGATAGCGAAGGACTAGAAGACCGTGGGTAGACCCGGTAGGCAGAAACCATCGCGCTGTCAGCCAGAAGCCGGCAGCGCGCATTCATCCGCAAGAAGGAGGAACTATGGAAATCAATCGCAGAAACTTGATCAAAGGGTCGGCAGCCGCCATAGCGGTAGGGGGCCTGACTCTGTCCAGCTCCGCTCGGGAGCAAAACCCACTGCCATCGTGGAATGACGGACCGGCGAAGCAGGCGATTCTCGATTTTGTCAAAACCACCACAGACAAAAGCAACGCGAAATTCGTGCCGCCCGAGGATCGCATTGCCGAATTCGACCAGGACGGCACACTCTGGGTCGAACATCCGCTGTACACCCAGGTTGTGTATTGCTTCGACCGGGTCGGCGCGCTCGTGCAGGCGAAGCCGGAGCTAAAGGATGTCGAACCGTACAAGACTGTCCTGTCCGGCGACCGCGAGGCCATCGCCAAGCTCCCGACCAGGGAACTCTTCGAGATCGTGATAGCGACCGAGAGTGGAATGACCGTGGAGGACTACAGTGTCGACGTGAAAAAGTGGCTGGCCGCGGCCCGGGACCCCCGCTGGAAGCGCCCATACACCGACCTCACTTATCTACCCATGCAGGAAGTCCTGAAATACCTGCGTGCCAACGGCTACAAAACCTTCATCGCGACGGGCGGCACTGCAGGTTTCGTGCGCGAGTACTCAAATCAGGTGTACGGTATCCCCCCGGAACATGTGGCAGGCACGTCGCAGGCGTTCGAGTACGGCAACGGGAAGGACGGACAGCCGACCCTCACCAGGGAGCCAAAGCTAGTGCTCGACAATCTCGGCGCCGGAAAGATCGAGAATTTCTGGTTGATGTACGGTCGCCGTCCGAATGCGGCGTTCGGTAATTCCTCTGCCGACGACCAGCAGATCCTGGAGTACACGAAGGCAGGCGCCGGCGCGAGGTTGTCGGTCGTGGTGATGCACGACGACGCGACGCGAGAGTATGCATACGGACCGGCACAGGGACTGCCCGACACCACAATTGGCACCTTGAGCCAGGCCATGTACGACGAGGCCAAGACGCAGGGATGGATCGTGATCAGCATGAAGAACGATTGGAAGCGGATCTTTGCTTGGGAATCGTAATTCGAAGATGATGGGGGCGCCGGCAGGGTTGCATTTCGCTACTTTTGAACAGCTCGCGAGGTAGATGCAGTTGACGGAAGAAGAGCAAAGAGGGCGGCGAAAGCCGGAGTAGCCGCAGATTAGGCGGCTCCGTGCAACCCGAATCGCCTCGACTTTAGACAATCGCGCTGTCAACCAGAAACTGGCAGCGCGCGTTCATCCCCAAAAGGAAGATGCTATGGAGATCAGTCGCAGAGAATGGATCAAAGGATCGGCAGCGGTCATGGCGATGGGAAGCCTGACTCTGCCAGCTTCTGCCCAAGAAGTCGCCCCGCTGCCATCCTGGAATGACGGGCCCGCGAAGGCGTCGATTCTTGCTTTCGTGCGGGACACGACCGACAAATCCGGCCCCAAGTATGTTGAGCCAGCAGACCGCATCGCCACATTCGATCAGGACGGCACACTTTGGGTGGAACATCCCTTGTACGGGCAGGCCGCATTTGCGCTTGCGCGCGTGGGTGAAATGGCGCCAAGCCATCCTGACTGGAAGGAGAAGGAGCCATTCAAGACGGTGCTTGCGCGCGACTACGCGGCGATGAGCAAGTTCACCGAGGCGGACTGGTTGCAGATCGTTGCCGTGACCCACGCCGGGATGAGCACGGAAGTGTTTCAGGGGCTCGTCAAAGACTGGATCGCGACCGCCAAAGCCCCGCGCTTCGACCGGCCGTACACCGATCTCGTCTATCAGCCCATGCTGGAGGTGATGCAGTATCTACGCGCCAACGGCTTCAGGACTTATATCGTCACGGGCGGTGGGCAGGAGTTTGTCCGTGTCTACAGCGAGAGAGTGTATGGGATTCCGCCGGAGCAGGTGGTGGGATCGAGCATCATGACGACGTACGAGGATAATAGCGGCAAACCGGTGCTCATGCGTGAGCCGAAGCCATTTTTCATTGACGATGGCCCGGGCAAGGCTGTCGGGATCAACCTCTTCATCGGGAAGCGGCCCCAGGCTGCATTCGGCAACTCGGGAAGCGCCGATCTGAAGTCAGGCGATGCCCAGATGCTGGAATGGACGCAGGTAGGTGATGGAGCGCGGCTGATGATGCTTGTCCTTCACGACGACGCCAAGCGCGAGTACGCTTATGGCCCGGCAAGAGGACTTCCGAACACCAGTGTCGGCACGTTCTCCGATACGCTCCTGGCCGAAGCGACGAAGAATTCCTGGATAGTGATCAGTATGAAGAATGACTGGAAACGGATATTTGCGTGGGAGTCGTAAGTCGAAGATGAGGCCACCTGCAGGGCTGCGGCTCGCTGTTATTCGAACAGCCGGAGCAGCCGCAAGTTTACAGTGAGTTTATTTCAGATTCGAGCATCTGGAAAAGGAGACATCATGAGAGCAAGTTTTATGTTGTGCGCAGTGCTGGTATCCATCGCATCCACAATGGTGGTTGCGCAGCAGGTATCGGTCAACTACAACCACAGCCAGGACTTCACCCAGTTCCATACATACGCTTGGGAAAACAACAACCCGAATCAGATAGCGAACTCCATCCTCGCCCAGGCAGCGCTGAGCGACATCGACACGGCGCTGCAGGGCAAAGGGCTAAGCAAGGTTGATATGAGCGCCAATCCCGATCTGATCCTGCTTCTCAGCGGAGGACTGCAACAGCAGACCTCTTATAGCGCGTGGGGCATGCGCGGCTTTGGTGGTGGAATGGGAGGAATCACTCCCCAGCAGAATGTAGTCGCGACAATGGTCGTCGACCTCTATGACGCGAAGAACAAACAATTAGTATGGCGCGGGCTCGGCCAAAATACGCTCAGCAGCAACGGCAATAAAAACCAGCAAACGGTCGATAACGCAGTGAAGAAGATGTTTAAACAATATCCATGATCGCTGACAACATTGAGTAGTATGCCTAAACGGTGTCGTCGGCTTCGACAAACCAGGCTAGAACGAGAGCCTAGAATGTTCGCCGCCGATGAAACGAAGCACAGCGTTGTTAAACAGTTAAAATCCTCACTAAAGGAAGGTAGCCATGAAGAAAATCAATATAATCGCGGTCGCAGTGGGGGCTATTGCTCTCATCGGTTCCTTGCCATCCGTGGCGCAAGGGTCACTACAGGCGAGCTTTACGACAACATTTAGCTTCTATGCTGGCGGTGCGAAGTTACCTGCGGGCGCCTACGTAATAAGGCAGTTTCAGGATGAACAGAACGTGTTCGAGATTCAGAATAAAGCGGGCACGCACTCGGCTATGGTTGAGGGGCGGCAGTCCACCAAGACGTCTGGAAAGTCGGAGGTTCTCTTCAATCGATATGGGACATCGGATTATCTCGAGGGCGTTGAGTCGTCTACCGGCAGCTCATTTGATCTAGATACCGGCATCGCGGAGAAGGTCGCCGCCAAGAAGGGTGCTCCTCAATCGCATACCGTGCCAGCCAAATAGTACTTGCGACAATACGAGACCCCTAGCGAAATGCGCTATTGTGTTCGAGCGTTGCTCGGCTCCGATGGCGCAAAGATAGGCGATTGTGCTAGGGGGAACTATTTACCGTCGAGGCGATCACATCAGCTTCCCCCAACTGAACACACGCGGGGCAGATTTGGAATCAACCCGCAAACGGAATCGAGGAATCCTATGAAGACCAACTTACAGGTTAGATTCTCCCGCGCCGCCGCCGCTGTACTGGCGGCGGCAATCTCGCTCATCACCGGCGTCGCATCCGCACAGGGCCAGTCGATTCAGGGGGTCATCAACGGACGAAGCGGGGCCACCATGACAGTCCAAACCGCCGGCGGACCGAACGTGGTCGTGCTACTCACGCCAACCACTCAGGTCGATGAAGTAGAGGGAATATTCAGGGCGCGGAAAAAGCAGATGGCGATGACGTGCCTGATCCCAGGGCTGCCGGTGCAAGTGCAGGGATCGACGAATGCTCAGGGCCAACTCGTGGCAAGCGACGTAAAGTTCAAAGGGTCGAATTTGCAGGCTGCCATGAACGCCCAGGCCGGGTTACAGCCGACCGAAGAAGCCCAGCAGGCTCATGAGCAACAGATCCAGCAAAGCGAGCAGGAACTGGCCGCCCAAAAGGCCGCGTTGGCTGCGCAACAGGCAGGGCTGAGCGCGGCAGACCAGAAGATCGCCGCCAACAAAGCCGCCATCGCCGCCGCCAACAAGAGGTTCGGTGAACTGGCCCAGTACAACATCATGGATGAAGTTACGGTCTATTTTGGCAACGATAGCGTCACCCTCGACCCGCAGTACTTTCCACAACTCTTAAAGCTGGCCCAAGAGTCGGTGACGATCACTGGTTATGTGATTCAGGTGAAGGGATATGCTTCCGCGACAGGCCCAGCGGCCCTGAACCAGCAATTGAGCGTTCAGAGGGCGAACGCTGTCAGTCAATTCCTGGAACAGGACGCCAACGTTCCGTTGACCAACATGCTTGCCCCCGGAGCGATGGGGACGGCCGACCAGATCGCGCCAGACTCAACGTCGGAAGGACAGGCAGAGAATCGCCGTGTGGTGGTCATGGTCCTGCAGAACAAGGGTATAGCGGGGACGTAACTGCCGGGTCCTCGATGGACCGGGTGTTGATTGCGCTAATTTCCTTTAAGTAGCTCGCAGCTTCGTATTGAGAGTTCGATTTAAGATGCCCAATCCGTTAACCAAAGACCGTAGACGCGCGGCCCTCCACAAGGGTCGCGTCTTGATCGCGCAGACCTGGGAGTCGCAACTGAACCTGTCTCTGTTTCTCGGGTTGCTGGTTGTCACCATATTTTTGATGCCCGCGCTAGGTCTTCTGCGTCCGTATGGGCGGTTCTTGTTTGACTTGATGTTCTCCGTCGTCCTCATCTCTGGCGTGGCGATTGCCTGGGGACAGCGCCGGCTCTTCGTATTCAGCTCAAGTGTCGCATCGGTCGCTCTGATCATGCGATGGGCAGCATGGTGGATCCGAACCGACGACTTCGCGCTTTGGCGTGAAGTCGCCACCCTTGCCAGCGTGGCCCTTGTTTGCGGGGTGCTGCTCTCCCAGATATTTCGCACCGGAATTGTGACTACGGCACGAGTGCAGGGAGCGGTCGCGGTATATCTGCTTCTGGGCCTGGGGTGGGCTCATTGTTATGAAATTGCCAATCGTCTGGTGCCTGGCTCGTTCCAAAGCTCTGTCGGCAGCTTCTTCTCCGTGGTTGAGTGGTATTACTACAGCTTCGCGACCCTGACCACTCTGGGGTACGGCGACATAGTGCCGATCAAGCCGGTCTCCCGCAGTCTTGCAATCGGGGAGGCATTGACGGGGCAGCTGTATCTTACAGTTCTGATTGCGCGCCTTGTGGCCCTGGAAGTAATGTCATGGCAGCCGGACTCGAAGCTTAAATCCGACGACTAGGCCGCCGTAGTTCCGACTGTATGAATGGGGGAGCTGCTCTAAGGACATCGGCCTTTTCCCGCAGCGTCGTGTTGCTGCAAGATTGAAAACATCGTTCAGCCAAATCATTCGCAGAAGCAACGGGAACCGAAAGGAAAGATCCCTTGAAACTAATTAGTCTTATTGGACGCGGTTTAGCAGTGCTAACTGTTTTGACGGCTCTTCTCGGGGTAGCCGGAACGGCTCAAGCGCAGGCCAAGAAACCTAACATCCTCGTCATCATGACCGATGACGTCGGCGTTTGGAATATTAGCGCCTACCATCGTGGCATGATGGGTGGCCGAACGCCCAACATCGACCGCATAGCCAATGAAGGAGCGCTCTTCACCGATTACTATGGGCAACAGAGCTGCACGGCAGGGCGCGCCGCGTTTATTACGGGGCAGCAGCCATTTCGTACCGGTCTCTTGGCCGTCGGGCTCCCTGGTTCGCCACTCGGATTGCAAAAGGAAGACCCAACTATCGCCGATCTCCTCAAGCCGCTCGGATATGCCACCGCTCAAATTGGCAAGAATCACCTCGGCGACCGAAACGAATTCCTGCCCACTGTCCACGGCTTCGATTATTTTTACGGGAACCTCTACCATCTCAACGCCGAGGAAGAACCGGAAGACTCGGACTACCCGAAGGAATCCGCCTTTATGCAGAGGTTCGGGCCCCGCGGGGTGCTTCGTTGCGTTGCTTTGACTTCTGACAACCCGGCGCCCGCTGACCCGCGTTTCGGAGCCTGGGGCAAACAGAAGTGCGAAGACACCGGTCCGCTCACTCGCGAGCGCATGGAGACAATGGAGGAAGACTTGCTCCAGAGCTCGCTCGATTTCATGGACAAATCCGTGAAAAGCGGAAAGCCGTTCTTTCTATGGCACAACAACACGCGCATGCACGTCTGGACCCGCCTTAGCCCACGGTGGCAGGACAAGAGCGGTTATGGCCTATACGCGGACGGGATGATGGAACTCGATTGGGTGGTCGGCCAGCTCCTGAAGAAGCTCGATGACTTGGGGATTGCCGACAACACCATTGTTGTTCTGACCTCGGACAATGGCGCCGAAAAGTTCACTTGGCCGGACGGCGGTACCGAGCCTTTCCGCGGAGAGAAGGGCACCACTTGGGATGGTGGATTCCGCGTGCCTTGCGTCGCTCGCTGGCCCGGCGTCATCAAGCCAAACACCATCATCAACGACGTCGCCTCGCACGAGGATTGGACACCTACTTTCCTCGCCGCAGCCGGAGTGCCCGACGTCAAGGAGCAACTCCTCAGAGGGTATAAAGGCGTCGACCAGACATTCAAGGTTCATCTCGACGCCTATGACATGACCGACCTTCTCTCCGGCAAAGGACCCGGCCAGCGCAAGGAGATTTTCTACTTCGACGATTCCGGTAGCCTCAACGCGTTTAGATACGGCGATTGGAAAGTCACCTTTGCTACGAAG
>Ga0209773_10000252_pt1 | contig 16457 bp, 15 predicted proteins | sample BogFormECP14_OM1_FD_188244 | JGI IMG/M metagenome (GOLD analysis project Ga0209773, IMG submission 188244) | Bog forest soil microbial communities from Calvert Island, British Columbia, Canada - ECP14_OM1 (SPAdes) (version 2) | ecosystem: Environmental > Aquatic > Freshwater > Wetlands > Bog ... | reverse complement strand
TCGCCGTTATTCGCGTCGATAACTTGTCGTCGTTGATGAACGATCCGAATTCGCACGTGAACATCTACGATGCGAACGGATGGGGACTGCGGTCGACCGCCGGCGTCATTCCGGGTGCGCATCTGCTGACCAGCGACGACCAGTACGATGTCGCGAAAGAATTGCCTGCCAACAAAAGTGCGAAGTTGGTTTTCTACTGCGCCGACCTGCATTGAACGGCGTCGCATGAAGCCGCCCGGCGGGCGGTTGCTGCAGGATACACCGACGTGAGCGTGATGAGCGACGGCATCGAGGGTTGGAAGCAAGCCGGCAAGCCGGTGGATTATCCGAAGCTCGACGCGTCGAACAACAGCTAGATTTGCGCTCGGTGTAGTCGCATCGCCGCTATGACTATAGTGTCGGCGTGCAGCGCGACGTTTCTACTTCAACTGCGGAACCGATTCGTGAACTGACGCCGCGAAGTATCGCGCTTGGAATCGCGCTCGCGCTGATTCTCGGCGCGGCCAACGCGTATCTCGGTTTGTATGCGGGTCTCACGGTCTCGGCGAGTATCCCGGCCGCCGTTATCTCGATGGCGATTCTGCGAATTCTCGGCGGCTCGACCATTCTCGAGAACAATGTCGTGCAGACGATCGCGTCGGCGGGCGAGGCGGTCGCGGCGGGCGCGATCTTCACCTTCCCGGCGCTGATCATCCTGGGCGGCGTCAAAACCTTGCCGTACGTCGAGGTGACTGCGCTGTGCGTCGTCGGCGCGACGATGGGCGCGTTGCTCGTCGTGTTTCTCCGGCGCGCGTATATCGTCGAGGAGCGGCTGCCGTTTCCCGAGGGCGTCGCGTGCGCGCAAGTGCTGCGGGCGGGAGATGCGCAAGCGAATGTGCGTCCGCTGGTAATCGGCGGTTTGATCTCGGCGGCTCTGAAAGCGCTTCAGGACGTGGCGGGAATAATTCCGGGCGCGGTGTCGGGCGCGCGATGGATCGGCGGCGCGGCGGTGGCCGGGTCGCTGGATATTTCGGCTGCGCTAATCGGCGTCGGCTACATTATAGGAATCAGGATCGCCGCGCTGGTGTTCGCCGGCGGCGCATTCGCGTGGCTCGTCGCGATTCCCGTGCTGACGGTGTTGCACAGCGGCGGAACCGGAGACGCCGCGACGACTGCGGCGCAACTGTGGAGCGGGCAGGTGCGTTATCTTGGCGTCGGCGCGATGCTCACCGGCGGCGTCGTGACGCTGTGGAAGTTGCGCACCCGAATCGCGGCGGCAATCGGCGACAGCATCCGGATTGTGCGCTCAGAGCAGGCATCCGCCGCCACGGCGCGCGAGGACACCGATCTTTCGGCGCGCGCCGTGCTGACTGCCGTGGCGCTGTGCGTGCCGATAATCTTCGCGATTTGCCTGGGACTGAGCGGGCAAATCGCGCTGAGCGTGGCGCTGGCGTTGCTGCTCACATTGATTTGTTTTTTCGCGACGGCGATCGCCGGTTACCTGACCGGGATAGTCGGCGCGTCGAATAATCCGGTCTCGGGCGTGACGGTGATCGTACTACTCGCAGTGGCGTTGTTTCTGAAATTGGTTGGCGTGTCGCAGAGCGTCGGGCCGCAACTGGCGATTCTGTCGGGTGCGATCGTGTGCACGGCGGCTGCCATGGCCGGCGATTCCACGCATGACCTGGCGACCGGTTTTCACGTCGGCGCAACGCCGCGCTCGCTCGAAATCGGAGTGCTGGTCGGCGCGATCGCGTCGGCGTTCGTGATGGCGCCCGTCCTGAACTTGCTGATCGCCGGCTATGGAATCGCAGGGACTGTGACCGCGCGAGCGGGGGCGCTGGCCGCGCCGCAAGCGTTTCTGATGGCGAAAGTGACGCAGGGAGTTTTTCATGGCGGGCTGCCGCTCGGCAAGATCGCAGCCGGCGCGGCGCTCGCGACGATTCTCGGCATCAGCGATCGCTACCTGGAAAAGGCCGGATCGAAATGGCGCACGCCGATCATGCCGGCTGCCATCGGTCTCTACCTTCCATTCGGGCTCAGCGTCGCGATTTTTGTCGGCGCGCTGGCGCATTCGATTTTCGGATCGCAAGATGAGGCCGAGAGCGGGCCGGGGATTCTGCTGGCGGCCGGACTGGTGGCGGGCGAGGCGCTGATGGGCGTCGCGAGCGGCGCGATGGTCACGGCGGGAATCAAGCTGCCGATTTTCTGAGCTGATGGAGAATAAAATGCGACCGAGCCTCATACTATTGCTGTCCGGTGTGCTGATTTTCTTCGCGGGTGCCGTGCGCGCGCAGATGCCGGCTAGTCCTTTGTCGATTGGGACGACGAAGATAGTTCGGTTTGCGCCCGCGCTGCCGAGCGGCGGCGATACTCAAGAGGGTTCGTGCTGGACGGAATCGATCGCTGCGCCTCGAGCGGGCGCGTGGCGATGCTCGGTGGGAAATGCGATCAGCGATCCGTGTTTCGCGGTCGCGGGAAATGCCGAGCAGTTGGTCTGCGGCGCGGACCCGGCTCTGAGAGCGGACGGCTTCATTTTGAAATTGACCAAGCCGCTGCCGAAAGCGTCGCATCACGATCGGAAAGCGGAGCCCTGGATCTTTCAGTTGTCGGACGGATCGATCTGCGAGGCGATGACGGGGACGCTGTCACCGGTGAACGGCGAGCCGGGCCGGTGGACATGCGCGATTCACGTTCGCGATCAGGTAAGGCCGCGAGGATTGGTGACGGCGCTCACGCCGGGAAAAATCTGGATAGCGGATAAATTTCCCGAGAGCGCGATCGGAACGCAGGGCGCGGTGCCTGAGAAAATTCCGGTGCGGATGATTTGGGAGTGAGCAGGCCGCTACTTGCGCATCGTGCGGAGTTGCTTGTGGGTTAGCATCCAGCGGAGTTCGCCGCCGCCGCGTTCGAAGCGGGCCGGGAGGTCGATCGTAATGCATCCGCCGGTTTTCAATTTGAGATGAACGACGTCGCTGGCTCCCGTCAGCAGGATTGAGGCGATCGCGCTCAGTTGCGGCTCGTGGCCGACGATCATCACGTCCTCATGCTTGGCGAATGCGCGCAATGCGGTGACGGCTTCGGTGGCGGCGACGCCGGTCGCGAGCGCAGGCAGCACCTGCGGCGGCGGAGTATTTTCGTACACAGCCGAGACGATCTCGGCGGTTTCTGCCGCGCGCACCAGCGGGCTGGTGAGGATCACGTTGAGCTTCACGCCCATCGCGCGCAGACCTGCGGCTGCGCCGCGCATTTTTTCCTTCGAGCGTTCGGTGAGCTTGCGCGCGCCGTCGTCGCCGCTCGAGGCAGCCTCTTCGGCGGTCGCGTGACGCAGAATATAGAGCATCATGGATTTGTTTCCGCGGCAGAATGTGAGTCTATCGATTCGTGATTGGCGGACGGAGGGTCATTGTCCTCGTCGCCTGCGATTGACGATCGATTCGGCGGATCGGATTCGCCGTTGTCAGCGATTGGTGTGGGCGAGGTGACCGGCATCAGGCTTAATCTGCCGGCGCGGCGAATTTCCTCGAGCGTGTCGTGCATCGCGTCCGAGCGCTCGAAGCGCCGCCACGCCCGCATCGCCTGCCGGCGCAGTTTCTTTTCGCGGCTGGCGAGCGATTGGATCAACGCGCCTGCCGCGAGTATCGTGCGCGCCGGCGCTGCGGAAGTTTCGGCATACGACAGCAGCCATGCGGAGGCGACGGTGACGTCGTGATAAAGGCCTAGCAGTTCCTGCAGCTCCTCGAGGCGTCTGAGGGTTTTCTTGTGGCGCTTGGCGCCGAGCGGCGCGATCATTTCGAGGTCGTAGCGCAGGCGCTTGATGCGAACGCGCAGTTTGTGGAAGACGGCCGCGGGCGCGTCGTCGGCAATTTTTTCGCCAAAGCGCGATGCGCCGCGCGCGGCTGGTCTGACCAACTGTGCGGCCACGATGCCGAGTCTGCGGTCGGCGCCGAGTTTCTTGATTGCGGGCTTCGACAGCCTCGCGAGCAGACCACGATAGCGCTTCGAGGCTAACAGCTCGCGGAGCTTCTCGTGTTCGGCATTGCGACGATCGTTGAGCGCGGCGAGCATCGGCGCGATCGCGGCTTTGAGATCGGGATCGATCCTGGCGGCGCGGGCGGCGATCAGAGACGAGGTGATGTCACATTCGCGGACGGCGCCCGCCTGCGCACCCAGCCATGGCAGGTCGCGGCGGAAGATTTTGAGCTGAGCGGCGTAGATGACGTTCGAAAACAATTCGACCGACGCCCGCAGGCGACGCGTCGCGACCCGCAGTTGATGCAGTGGCTCGACCTCGCCGGATTCCGCCGCGCCCTGATGGCGCATCAGGGATTCGGCGCCGAACGCGATCGCTTTGCGCGCGGCGTCGGCGACGGTTTCTCCGGGCGAAAGTGTTACCCTGCGCGGCGGCGCATCGGGGCGCGAAGCATCAATCACCCTGCTATTCCTTGCGCGTCGAAGCGCCGTTGTCCAGCAAATCCGGACGTGGTTTGCCGCTGGCGCCGGATAGATATTCAGCGATGTGTTTGCGAAGTTCGAGCTGCAGCTCATCGATCGGAAGTCGCGCGTCGACGGAGATGAAGCCGAACTCGCTGGAGAGGCGGCGGTACTCGTCAATCAGCCGGCTCTGGTAGTGCTCGAAGGAATCGAACAGGTCAGTGCCGAGCGCGAGATGCATCCCGGATTCCCAGTAGTCCATGCCCTTGCCCATGATGACGCGCGGGATGAGCGACTCAACGTCGATGTCGAGGTAGATGACGAGGTCGGGCTCGAGCGCCATGCCGAAGACCTTGCGCGTCCAGTCGGGATCGGCGCCCATCACGGAGTTGCGCGCGAACGCCGTGTACATGTAGCGATCGGCGATCACGATGAAGCCGGCCTGCAGCGCGGGCAGGATTTCATGCTCGAGGCGATCGGCAAAATCAGCGGCGTAGAGCAGCGAGAAGGTCGTCACCGTCAGCTGATGGCCAGCCTTGGCTTCGTTGATGGTCTCGGAGAGCAGCGGCGAGCGGGTCCATCCGGTGTTGCTGACGGCGTAGCCTTCGAGCTCGAGCCATGGGCGGAGCAATTCGATTTGCGCGGAGCGGCCGACGCCGTCGGTGCCTTCGATCGCGATCAAATGGCCGGGCAATCGCTTTTTCGCGACGTACGGCAGGCCGTGGCCGTACCAGGTTTTAGCGCGGCTGTGAGGTGACGCCATTTTTGCCGTTAGCTCGTTTGAGGTCGTAGTCGCGCAGAATTTCCTGGACCATCGTGCGCACGACCCGCTGCTGATTGGGGATCTCGGCGGTCGCGTCGATCGGGCGCATGCCGAATTCGGTCGTCAGCTGATCGTAAATTTCAAGCACGCGGCTCTGGAACATGCGGAAACTCTCGACCGGATCGGCCGAGAGACCGACGTCCATGCCGGCCTCGTGGTACTTGAGCTTTGCGCGTCCCGACAGCAGCCGCTCGAGCGAGATATCGATCGGCACGCGGAAGTAGAGAGTCAAATCGGGGCGCAGCGCGGGGCTGTAGACCGAGCGGACCCAGTCGGGATGCACGCCGCGCGCGACGTCGCGGGCGAAAGCCGTGTAGACGTAGCGATCGGCTAGCACGATCATACCGGCTTTCAGCGGCGGCAGGATCTGGTAGGTCAGCCGATCGGCGAAATCGACCGCATGCAGCAGCGAGAATGTCGTGGGCGTGAGAAGATTCTTTTTCTTGCCGCGTTGCATCGAGCGGCGCACCAAGCGCGACGAATTCCACTCGGTGAAATGAACCGGATAACCGCGCGCACGGAGCCATCGCTCGAGCAACAGCAGTTGCGTCGATTTGCCCGAGCCGTCGATACCCTCGACGCAGATCAAGCGGCCGCGATAAGGATGCGGCGTTTCGAGCAGCGTCTTCGGCGCGGTGCGGGTCGGGGCAGGAGCATGTCCGTTGAGCGAAGGCGAAGGAACGGCTGCCGGCAGCTCTAGCGCTGCAGCACCACCTGGCGATCCAGCAGTCTCGACAACAGGTCCGTTCTTCTCTCGCATGTCCACAGTTCGAGGTCCGCCTTCTCGCGCTTCGAGTCGACTCCGACGATTATTCGGCCGGGTGAATATCTGACCTCGATATTCTTAACCACACCGAAGTGGCTTCGATCCAGCGCGTCGGCGACACGCAAAATCGCAGCGAGGCCTCTTATCACGCGGCGCTTGGCGGGGCTGAGCGATTTCAAATCCGGCGAATCGAGTTTCGGGGCCTGCTTGCGATGCCCGCGAGCCGCCTGCGCGATGACCTCGATTTCGTCAGTGTCGAAGCCGAACAGCTCCGCATTCTTAATCAGGTAGTAAGAATGGCGATTGTGCCGGTCATGATCAATCGCGTGACCGATATCGTGGAGTAAAGCCCCGAATTCAAGGAGTTCTCGCGAGGACTTGGGCAGGCCCAAAACCGGCGCCGTCGCGTCGAACAGCTTGAGCGCGAGGTGCGCGACCTGCTTGCCGTGGTCGTTGGCGCCGGCGAATCGAGTAGCCAGCGCGCCAACCGAGCGGCGTCGAGCGTCGGCCGCCGAGCGCGAATCGATTTTGTGCGCGAGCCCGAGCAGTACGCCCTCGCGCAGCGCCCAGGTGCATGCGACCAACTCGGGCGCGCCGGATTTCTTCAGGATGAAATTCACCAGCGTGGCCGCCGCAGGCATCAGGTCGACGCGCTTGGCGTCCATGCCGGGAAGATCGACGCGCAGCGCCGCGTTGGCCTCGACCAGGTCGCGCGACAGATCGGAAATCTCGCCGGCCGACGCGCTCGCGCCATGCAGCCGGCCAAGCTCCTCGCCGCGCGACGATCGCGCCATCGCGACCAGCGTGTTGATCGTGCCCGAGGTGCCGATTGCGCGGACGACTCCGGCGCGCTTTGCTTTGCGCATCAGTGGGCCGATCACGCGCTCGAGATGCGCCTCGAGCTTGCTCAACTGCGCACGCGTGGGCGGGTCGTCAAGCAGGAAGCGCTCGGCCAGGCGCGACGCGCCGAGCTTGACGCTGCGCATCCACAGCGGCTTGCCGTCGCGCACCAGCACCAGTTCCACACTGCCGCCGCCGACGTCGACCAATAGATGAGGACCGCCCTCGAGACCGAGGGCATGACGAGCAGCCTGAAAAATGAGGCGCGCTTCGTCGAGGCCGGAGATCACTTCGACGGTGAGACCGGTCTCGCGCTTGATGCGGCGAATGAACTCGGTGCGATTGCGCGCCTCGCGCACAGCGCTGGTCGCGACCGCGCGCAGGCGGACGACGCGGCGCACTCGCAGCAGCCGCTTGAAATTCACCAGCGCGCGCACGGCGAGATCCATCGATTCAGCAGTGAGGCGTCCGGTGGTGAACGAACGGCGGCCCAGCCGCACCATCTCTTTGACCCGGTCGACGACCTCGAGGTGGCCTTCGCGGCTCACGTCGGCGACGATCATGTGGACGGAGTTGGAACCGACGTCGATAGCGCCCAGCCGCATGCATAGAAGGTAACGTAAGCGCTCGATGTCATCCATATAGCCCCACGTCCGCACCGGCGCGGAAAAAAATCGCGCACTCAACCTGCGACGATTAGATGCGACGCGCGTTACGCCGCGATGAACGCCGAGTGTCGAATTTGTTTTGGCGGTATCCTCGAACGCTCGCCGAGTCTAATCTGAAACGAGCACGCCGCAGGGACGATTCGCTTGGCAGCCGCAGCCTCAACTCCGATTGGAACCGACTTCCCCGAGTACGGATCTTCAAGTCACAAGTGGCTGATCGCGCTGGCGGTGATGCTCGGCACCACGCTCGAGGTGCTCGACACGTCGATCGTAAACGTCGCGCTGCCGCACATGCAGGGCAGCTTTTCGGCGAGCGTCGACGAGATCGCGTGGGTGCTCACGAGCTACCTCGTCGCCAACGGGATCATGATTCCGATGACGGGATGGATCTCGTCGCGCTACGGACGCAAGCGCTACTTCCTGACCTCGGTCGCCGTATTCGTCGCCGCCTCGGGCCTTTGCGGCGCCGCTCGATCGCTCGATCAGATGGTGCTCTTTCGCTTGATACAGGGCGCAGCGGGCGCGGCGATGGTGCCGTCGTCGCAGGCGATCCTGATGGAGACCTTCCCGCCCAACGAACAGCAGATGGCGATGGCGACGTGGGGGATGGGGCTGATGGTCGCGCCGATCATGGGGCCGACGCTCGGCGGATGGATCACCGACAACTGGAACTGGCGCTGGAATTTTTACATCAACCTGCCGATCGGCGCCGCGGCATTCCTGATGGTGTGGACCTTCGTTCACGACCCGGGGTACCTGCGCGTCCGCCGCGCCAAGGGCGGCAAGACCGACTACACCGGTATCATCCTGCTCGTCGTCGGGCTCGGCCTGGGCCAGCTGGTTCTCGATCGCGGACAGCGGGCTGATTGGTTCAGCTCGCCGTGGGTCGTGTGGTGCACGATTTTCGCAACGATCTGCATCATCGGCCTCACCATCAACGAACTGCGCACGCCGGAACCGATTCTCGATCTTTCGATTCTCGGGATTCCCGTTTTCACGATGTCGGTGCTGCTGATGGTCGCGATGAGCTTCGCGCTGTTCGGCACCGGATTGTTGAATCCAATCTTTCTGCAGGAGCTGATGGGCTACAGCGCGTGGAAGGCGGGCCTGGTGCTCGCCCCGCGCGGACTCGGCACTATGGCCGCAATGCTGATTGTCGGCCAGCTGGCGCGCTACCGCTACGACACGCGTCCTCTAATCGGCGTCGGCTTCGTCATCATGGCAATCGCTCTGTGGACGATGGCGGGATGGAACACCGATGTCAGCGTCTGGACGGTAACGTGGCCGAGCCTGGTGATGGGCGTCGGCATGGGCATGATTTTCCCGACGCTGTCAGCCACCACGCTTTCGTGCGTCAGCCGCGAGCGCGTCGGCTACGCGGCGAGCCTCTACAACATGATGCGCAACACGGGCGCCGCGATCGGCATCTCGTACATGACGACGGTGCTCGTCAATCACGAACAGACGCATCAGTCGTACCTCGTCGGGCACTTCACCGTCTTCGACGCCTGGAAAATGAGCGAAGCGGCGCGGCTGAGTCCCGGCGGTCGCGGCTTTGACTATATGCCGCAAATACTCACTGGCCAGAAGCAGGGACTCGGGATGGTGTACGGGATGATTCAGCGGCAGGCGATGATGCTGTCGTTCAACGACATCTATCGCACACTGGCTATTGTAATGATGGTACTCGTTCCGACCTTCTTACTATTGCGCCGCGCGCAGCCCACGACGAGCATGGCCGCCCACTAGCTATTGCATGCTATCGAGCGCGCGCTCGAAGACTTCCAGCGCACGGCGATCGAACAGCACGAATTCCACGCGCTCGAGTGTCGTCGCAGCGCTCAGGTGCGCGCGAACTTCCTCGAGCATCACCTGCGCGCATCGCTCGATTGGGAATCCTGCGATGCCGGTGCCGATCGCGGGAAACGCGATCGTCCTGAGCGAGTTTTCATTGGCGCGCTTCAGCGAATTGCGCGTCGCGGCCCGCAGATTCTTCTCCGATGTCGATTCCCCGAGCCGCATGCTCGCCGCGTGAATCACATGGCGCGCGCGCAGGCGTCCCGCCGCGGTAATAGCCGCCTCGCCCAATGCAATCGGTCCGATCTTGTCGCATTCCTGCTGAATCGACGGGCCGCCCTTCACGCGAATCGCGCCTGCGACGCCACCACCGAGCATCAGGTCGTTGTTCGCGGCGTTGACGATCGCGTCGACGTTGGCCTCGGTCAGGTCTCCCTGCCGCAGCTCGATCTTCGCGCGCCAATCTTTGCTCATCGCCGTGTTATTATCGCGCCAACCGTGACGATCAGGAAGACAAATGTGCGGTTGCGATTGCTGGTACAGATGGCCGCGGCGCTCGTCGCGCTCGCTGGATGCAGTCACTCGCGCCCCGATCGTTCACCGAGCACGATCCAGGTGGATATAGAAATCTCGCCTACCTCGACCGACCCGCGCTTTGCGACCGACGCGATCTCGTCGCGCATCGAGGAGCTGATTTTTGATTCGCTAGTCAAGAGCGACGGGGACGGCCGATTTGCCGGGCATCTGGCCGAAAGCGTCGAGCGTCCTTCGCCGACCGAAATTGTTTTTCATCTCAAACATGGCGTGCGCTTCAGCGACGGCCGCGCATTGACGGCGCGCGACGTACTATTCACGTACCATTCCGTGCTTGCGCCCGAATCGATGTCGCCGAAACGCGCCAGCCTCGAGCAGTTGAGGACCATCGACGCCCCCGACGATTACACGATCGTTATGACTACTGCGCGTCCGTACGCGCCTGCGCTTGAATTGGCGACGGAAGGGATCGTCCCCGCCGGTACTCCGCTGCCGGCGGAACAAAATGCAGCCGCGCCTATCGGCAGCGGCCCTTTTCGAATGGCGGATTATCAGCGCGACGAAGCGATCCGGCTCGAGCGCAATCCGTACTTTCCGCATCCGCCCGACGCGGTACAGTCGATTCTCATGAAGATTGTTCCCGACCCCACCGTGCGCGCGCTCGAACTGGCAGAAGGTGTTTGCGATTTCTCGGGAAACAACATCGAGTACGACGTATTGCCGTGGCTCGCCATGCATCAGTCATTGGAGGTCAGCAAAACTCCCGGCACTACCTATAGATACTTGTCATTCAATTTTCGCGATCCGCGCCTGCGCGACCTACGCGTGCGCCGCGCCATTGCCTATTCGATCGATCGCAATACTATTGTGAATACTATGTTGCGCGGCACCGGACGTGTAGCTACTGGGCTGCTCTCGCCTGGGAACTGGGCATACGAGGGCAATGTCACTAGCTATAGCTACGACCCCGAAAAAGCGCGTCAACTGCTCGATCAGGCCGGCTATCCGGCCAGGAGCAACGGGATGCGGGGGCTGACATTTGAATTCAAAACTACTCCGGAAGGCGCCCGCATGGGCGAGGTGTTCCAGGCGATGCTGCAACGAGTAGGCATCGAACTGACTATTCGGACTCTCGACTTCGCAACCTACTATGCCGACATTCAAGCTGGAAACTTCGATTTGACCTCGCTCCAATGGGTAGGCATCAACGATCCGAACTTTTACTACATGGTATTCGACTCGAAGAAGACGCCACCGCATGGGCAAAATCGAAGTTACTATTCCAACTCGAGCATGGATAGCTTGGTCGAAGCTGGAATGAGTAATCTCCACCCGGAGGCGAGAAGAAAAATCTACGCCCACGTACAACAACTCGCCGCCGAGGAATTGCCGTACGTGTCGCTGTGGTGGGTCGACAATGTGGCTGTGATGAATCGACGGCTGGTCGGCTTCGACGCTTTTCCCAACGGCAGTTTCCGCTCACTCGCGACGCTGACGCTCAGCGGCTTGGACGGCGGCGGAGATTCGTCGCAGTGATCCGGTGATCCATTATCTCGTCCGGCGCTTGATTGCGCTCGCTCCCGTGGCGCTCGGTGTCGTGACGCTGACCTTCGCGATCATCCATCTGGTGCCCGGCGACCCTGTGGTTGCAATGCTCGGAGAGACGGCCGCGCCCGCCGACATTGTCGGGATGCGCCATCAACTCGGCCTCGACCGTCCGCTCCTGGAGCAGTACTTCGCCTATCTCGGCGGACTAGCCGTCGGCAATCTTGGTGAATCGATTTCGTATCGAAAACCGGTCGCGCGCCTTATCGCTGAACGCTTCCCCGCGACCATCGAGCTCGCCGCGACGGGGATGCTGGTCGCGTTGCTGTTGGCATTTCCGCTCGGGTTGATCGCGGGTGCGAACCCCGGTGGCGCGGGCGATCTCGGCGCGATGGGATTTGCAATCGTCGGCATTTCGATTCCGCACATCTACCTTGGCCCGCTGCTCATGATTTTGTTCTCACTCGATCTGCGCTGGCTGCCTCTCACCGGGCGCGGCGGTCTCGAGCATCTCGTTCTGCCTGCCCTTACGATCGGCACCGCGATGGCCGCGATCCTTGCGCGGATGCTGCGCCAGAGCCTAATTCGCGTGCGCGAGAGCGACTACATGCGGACCGCGCTCAGCAAAGGTTTGAGCGCGCGCGCCGCTCTCATTCGCCACGGTTTCAAGAATGCGTTGACCTCCGTCGTAACCATCATCGGACTTCAGATGGGCGCGCTGCTGAGCGGCACGCTCATCACCGAGATAATTTTCTCGTGGCCGGGCGTCGGCCGTCTGCTGATCAGCGCAATTGGGGCTCGCGATTATCCCGTGGTCGAAGGATGCGTTCTCACGTTCGCGATGACTTACGTAGTCGTAAACATGGCGACCGATCTGGTCTATGCAATCGTCGATCCGCGAGTGAGAATGTCGTGAATCCACGCGTTCGCAATCCTTCACTGACTATTGGAGTGACTATCGTTGTAGCTATTGTCGCCGGTGCTATCCTTGGTCCCCTACTCTTTCGAGCCGATCCTTTGTCGATCGATCTGGCCAACATTCTTGCCGGCCCCAGCCGAGCGCATCCACTCGGTTGCGACTCCCTCGGCCGTGACGTGCTGGCCCGCATAATGTTTGGCGCGCGCCTTTCGCTTTCGATTTCCACCATCGTCGTCGCCATCTCGCTCGTCGTCGGCAGTCTGATTGGGGCGACCGCCGCGCTGTCGGGCGGTCCAATCGACAACGTCATAATGCGCGGCGTGGATATCGTGCTGGCGTTTCCGGGGATACTGCTTGCGATCGCGCTGGCTGCCATTCTCGGACCGGGTTTGATCGATCTCACAATTGCGCTGACTGCCATGGGATGGACCGGCTACGCGCGTATCGTGCGTGGCGAAGTGCTGACCCTGCGCGAGCGCGACTACGTCCTCGCCGCCCAAACCCTCGGCGCCAGTCCGCCGCGGTTGTTGCTGCGCCATCTGTTGCCCGGCGTCGTCGGACCGCTGGCGGTGCAGGCGACCTTCGGAATCGGCGGCATCATTGGCGCGGAAGCTGCGCTTTCGTTCCTCGGCCTTGGTGCGATTCCGCCCACGCCCAGTTGGGGCAACATGCTCGACGCCGGCCGGGCGTTTTTGCTCGTTGCGCCGCATCTGACGACTGCGCCCGGTCTCGCGATCGGATTCACGATTCTCGGTTTCAATCTGCTCGGCGACGGAATTGCGCAGAAGGTGGGCAATCGTGCGTGACTGCCGAATGGCTTCAAGTCTGATATGGCTACCTGAAAGCTTGGATGGAGATCTGACTAATGCCGGAAACCAAAGTAGTACTGCTCGAGCAAGACGACCTGATGCATCCCAACACGGGCGAATCCAACTTCAATGAGAGTGCATACTACAATTTTTACGATCGCAGTCAGCGGCTCGGCGGCTTTATCCGACTTGGTAATCGCGCGAATGAAGGTTACGCCGAGATGACCGCATGCCTCTATCTTCCTGACGGCACGGTCGGCTTCATGTTTCAGCGCCCCGAAATCAAGAACAACGACGCTCACAATGCCGGCGGAGCAAAGTTCGAAGTGGTCAAACCGTTCGAACGCCATCGCGTCAGCTATCACGGCAAACTCTGCGTTCTGAAGAATCCACTCGAGATGGCTGACCCGGCCAAAGCATTCAAACGCAATCCGTACTCGCGAGCCGCACTCGAAATTGACTACGTGGCTGTTTCGCCCGGATGGGGTGGCGAGATGCGCGAGAAAGTCGGAGGCGAGTGGGTCTCGCCCAAGCCCACCGGTGACGCCGAGGCCCAATTCGCCAAAGGACACCTGGAACAGCTCGGCCACGCCACGGGAAAACTGGTGATAACGGCCGACGGCAAGGACACGGAGTTCAAAATTGACGCTCTGGGGCTGCGCGATCACAGCTGGGGACCGCGCTATTGGCAGGCGCCGAAGTTTTACCGATGGCTGACGATGAACTTCGACGAGGATCTCGGCGCGATGGCGACGATCACGGTGAATCGCGACGGCAGCGAACGGCCGGGTGGATTCATCGCGCGCAAGGGACGGCCGTTTCTCAATATCGTGAAGGTGGACGTTCATACCGACTTCGCCGGCGAGCAACAACTACACGACAAGATCAAGGTTACCTGTCAGACGGCGGACGGCGGAGCGCCAATAGTCATTACCGGCAAAGTGCTGTCGATGATTCCGTTGCGCAATCGTCGCGCCGGTATAGTCACTCGAATAGCCGAGGGCATGACCGAGTGGAACTGGGACGGCAAGATTGGCTATGGCTTGTCGGAGTATCTCGACCACTTCGACGAATAGTCAGTCGATCATGTTCCGCGCTTCAAGGCGCGCAAACTTTCCGTGTATGGCGGATAGGCGACGCCTCGCTCGGTGATAATTGCGGTTACCAACTCGGCTGGCGTTACATCGAACGCGGGGTTGAATGTGCTAACCCCCTTCGGCGCGATCTGCTTGCCACCGTACTCGGTAAGCTCGCGGCCGGAGCGTTCTTCGATCGGAATCGCAGCGCCGTTGGGACAGTCCAGGTCGATCGACGAGAGCGGCGCGGCGACGTAGAACGGCACACCGTGACGCCTCGCCATCACGGCGAGCGGATAGGTGCCAATCTTGTTCGCGACGTCGCCGTTCGCAGCGGTGCGATCCGTTCCCACCACCACGCAGTCGATTTTGTTTTGCGACAGCACCGTCGCCGCCATGTTATCTGCGATCACCGTCACCGGTATGCGATCTTTGTGGAGTTCCCACGCGGTCAGGCGCGAGCCTTGCAAAAATGGCCGCGTCTCGTCGGCGAAGACCTGGATTTTCTTGCCCGCATCGCGCGCTGCCCGCACCACCCCGAGCGCGGTGCCGTATCCGGCCGTCGCCAGCGCGCCGGCATTGCAATGGGTCAATACTGTTGCCGGGTCGCCGATGAGTTCGGCGCCGAACTGGCCCATCGCGCGATTCGCGGCGATATCTTCGGTGTAAATCGCGATCGCTTCAGCGCGCAGGCGCCGAAACAGCTTCGTGGCGTCGAGCGAGAGGCTCTCGTCGAGCACGCGCCCCATCCGATCGACAGCCCAGGCAAGGTTTACCGCGGTCGGCCGAGTGGCTTTCAGAGCCTTCGCGACGACTTCGAAGCGTTTCTGCGCTTTCGCGCCCGCGGTGCCCCTGAGGCCGAGTGCGACGCCCATAGCGGCTGCCACGCCAATCGCAGGCGCACCGCGAATCACCATCGTGCGGATGGCCTCGGCGACGCCGCGATAGTCGCGATAGGTTCGAATCACCTCGCGCGCGGGCAGCAGGCGCTGATCGATCATGCGGACCGTGTCCGCACGCCATTCAATAGTCATTACCGGCATGTGGATGGACTCTTACTCACGCGACTGAGGCCACACCCTATAGCAACTTCGCATCGCAGTCACTCTTTTGCGCAGGATCTCTAGAAATGAAAACGGCGCGAACTGATCGGTCGCCGCGCCGCTGAGCTTTCCTCGCGCGACGCCGCGCGAGGGTGGGTTTATACTCTTTCGTATACTCCGCGGGCCTTTCGTTTGGCAGCACCGGAATCGATCCATCGCGTGATGGCGGCAAAAATCTCCGACGGTCGCTTGCCCTTGAGGCCCCGCACGTTGCGGACGTCGGCCGCCTTGAACTGTTTAGGCAGCGACGAAAGAACGGCGCGCCAGTTGACGCGGCCGCGCGGACCGCTGCTGATTGCCTTCGATGCGCCGCCTCCGCTGCGTCCGATCAACGATCCCAGGCGCGCTTCCTCTTCTCTAAGTTTACTCAGTATCGATTCTTTCAAGCGAATGTCTTTGCGCAAATTGATTAGCAGCGTGCGCGCTTGCCGCTGTACTTGTTGGAATGCAGACGCGGCTCCGCGAGATACTTTCTTCCGAGGCATGTAGCTATCTCCCTTCGGGGAATTGATCAGTACAAATCAATTTCGAAGATACACAATCAAACCTCACACCACAAGTATCAAGTCAGTTTGTGCATTATCAACATCAGGCGACTGGATATAGCTGTTAGCTATATCGGAATTCGCCAACATCTGACTATTCGCTCCGACCGCGAATTGATCTTTGTAGATAGTCATATCGGTTTCGTTGAAAAGGCTGCTTCAGTCATTCAAAATGACTTCCGCCGAACTGCGATGAGTTCGTCTCTCGGGATAAATCCGCCCGTCAGCAGGTCCTCGAGGGATGCATCGGCAAATTGAAAAATACTCGAGTCTCCGCACCGACGGTCTGCGCGCTATAATGACTTAAAGCTTTACAAAGATTCATTGGACCCTAAGAATACTACATAAGCGGTCTTTCAACTCGCGGTTAATTTCGGCCGCCAATCTGGCAGCGATGACTACTATGTTTGAGATTGACACGGTGCTATAAGCATTTCGGAATTTCGGACTTGAGGCGCGCGCCGGGGGTAAGGGGCCACTCGGTACGCTTCCGGTTAACCGGGTCGCGCGCGAGGAGAGGGTAATGGGCCGCAGACTGTATGTTGGGAATCTGGCTTGGACTGTGACCGACCAGGATCTGCTCGACGTATTTTCAGAAGCAGGAAAGGTGGACAGCTCG
>Ga0209773_10000250_pt1 | contig 16516 bp, 12 predicted proteins | sample BogFormECP14_OM1_FD_188244 | JGI IMG/M metagenome (GOLD analysis project Ga0209773, IMG submission 188244) | Bog forest soil microbial communities from Calvert Island, British Columbia, Canada - ECP14_OM1 (SPAdes) (version 2) | ecosystem: Environmental > Aquatic > Freshwater > Wetlands > Bog ... | reverse complement strand
CCGCTGGCGAGAAGCAAAAGCCTTTCCCGTGGCTCCTAACTACGTCCTTTATTTACATAGTGGCGGCCGAGCCAATTCTCGAAAGGGCGACGGCGTACTCTCGGCAGCAGAGCCTGCGGGCGCGGAGCCTTGCGACATTTTTGTTTATGACCCGGAGGTGCCTGTCCTCGCGCCGGGAGGTCCGGCTGCTTTGAGCGGACAATTTGATCAATCCACGCTGGAACTCGGCAACAATGTGCTCGTCTACACAACGGAGCCATTGACCGAACCGGTGCACATCTTCGGAGCCCCACGTGTCGCCGTTTACGCCGCGACCTCTTCTCCTTCCGCCGACCTTACCGCCAAACTCGTCCGTGTGCTTCCTTCGGGCCGAGCCGAATTCATTTCAATAGGTATCGCCCGCTCCTCATTCCTCTTCGGTAGCAAATACAGGGCCGACGCAGTCCATCTCTGGGAGTTTCAACTCGAACCCACATCCTGCATGTTCAACGCTGGAGAACGGCTGCGGCTGGAAATCGCAGGCTGCGCATTTCCGCTGTACGACCGTAATCCAGGCAACGACACAGCACCTCGCGAGATGACTCCCTTTAATTGGAGCCGCTCAACGCACCTCGTTCACCATGATAACGAGCACCCTTCAGCCTTTTACCTTCCTGTAATCGCATGAGTACGATTCCCGAGATCCTTTTCCGCGACGTGACGAAGCGTTTTCGCGCTGCAGACCCGCCTGTGCTTCAAGGTATCGACTTGACGATCGAGCGCGGCGAGTTCGTGACGCTACTCGGTCCATCCGGCTGCGGCAAGTCTACGATGCTCAAGCTCGTCGCGGGCCTGGAGCCCATCACCTCCGGCCAGATACAAGTAAACGGTCTGGAGCCTAAGAACGCTCGTCGACTGGTCTCCTTCGTCTTTCAGGAAGCGACGCTCCTCCCGTGGCGCAACGTTGAACGCAATGTCGCACTCGCACTCGAACTGGAAGCTCGCTCGCGGGAAGATGCTCTTCAAACCACAGGCAGACTCCTCGAATTGGTAGGACTCACCGACGTTGCTCAGAGTTACCCCAGGGCACTTTCAGGCGGTCAGAAGATGCGTGTCTCCATCGCACGCGCGCTCGCTACAAAGCCCCGTCTTCTGCTCATGGACGAGCCGTTTGCCGCGCTCGATGAGATCAATCGCGACCGTATGAATGAAGAAATTCTGCGGCTGCGCGAAGCTGGCAACTGGACCGTGCTCTTCGTCACGCATTCCGTCGCTGAAGCCGTCTTCCTTTCATCGCGCGTCGTCATCCTATCACCGCACCCCGGCCGCATCGCGCATACAATCTCAATTGATTTGCCGTATCCGAGGACGGCCAACCTTCGCGAAACCGTCGAATTCGACACACTCGTCAATCAGGCATCCCGTCTACTGCGCGAGGCGCACAGAGCATGAAGAAGAAACTGCAGCTCGCCGCCAATGCCGCTATCGTTTTTGCTGCGTTGCTTCTTGTGTGGCAGGCCGCAGTCTTGGCACTACATATTCCGCCCTATATGCTGCCTCCGCCGATAAACGTTGGCCGCGCCATCGCGACCCGTTTCCCCGAACTGTGGGCCTCGTTCTGGATTTCTGGAGAAGCTGCTGCCGCCGGCCTTCTCGGGAGTATTGTCGGGGGCCTGCTCATCGCGCTCATTTTCGCGCGGCTGCCATGGCTCAGGCGCATGCTCTTCCCTTACACGATTCTGCTGCAAACAGTCCCCATCGTCGCAATTGCGCCGTTGATACTTATGTGGGCCGGCCAGGGACTCTTCGCCGTCGCTCTCGTCACATTTATCATCTGCCTCGCGCCCATCATCGCGAATGCCACACAAGGGCTCATCAGCGTTGACACTAACCTTCTGCAACTCTTCCTGATGCACAACGCTTCGCAGGGACAGATTCTGCGCAAGCTGCGACTTCCCCACTCGCTTCCCTATCTCTTCGTGGGCATCCGCATCTCCAGCGGCATCGCAGTCATCGGCGCCATTACAGGTGAGCTGTTTGCTGGGTCCACGCGCGTCGGCCAAGGGGGCCTTGGTTACTCTATCCTGTATGCCATGGCGCAACTCCAGACCGATTATCTTTTCGCTCTGGTTTTTGCCGCAACGATACTCGGATTTTCATTTTTCTTTACCGTCATGTTTTTCGAGTGGCTGTTTCTTCACAAGTGGCACGAGTCAGCACGCCCAGAAGGCAGCGAATCCTGACATTCTGTCAGACATAAGGAGCTCAGACAACAATGCTTCGTCTCGCAACTCCCGACGGCTGGTGGCTGATAACCCATCCGGATCACGCACATCTTGCGGGCGAATTTGCCTCTGCGTGGGGCAACGCTGTTTTCGCAGCGCCCGAGCCGCGCGCGCATGTGCTTCGTGGTATCTATCAGCATGACGACGGCTGGCTGACTCGTGACGCCGCACCGACGATCACACGCGAGGGAAAGCCAGCAGCATTCTCCACTGAATTGGTTGGCAAATACTCCGCCTTCGAAGAAATCGATCTCGAAGACTATCTTGCCGTTCGCCGCAATGCCGTACTCGCGATGTCCGAAGAAGATGCGTTTGCTGCCATCCTCATCTCGATGCACACGCACAATCTGCTTTCAGAACGCGCAGACCGCAGCACCATTAGTCCCGAGCAACTTCCATTGCTCGACAACTTCCTCGCCGAGCAACGGAGCCTGCAAGGTGAACTGCGCCGGCGATTACTGGACACTGCTGCATTCTCTTCCGAACAACTCGACATCGCCCTTTTGGAAAACTTCCGCCTGCTGCAGGCAACGGACAATCTTTCTCTTCTAAGTTGTGTTGATTTTGATAGACGCGCGACTCTATTGCATCCGCTGCGGACGCTGCAAGGCGCGGCTCAGGAAGTCAAAGTTGAGAGAATAAGCGAACGCAGTTTCAGGCTTTTACCGTATCCTTTACGTGAACCGGAGATGCGCTTTGCTCTCCAAGCGCGCTTCGTTTCTGGCACCCGTTTCAAATCTTCAAGTGAACTGGCTGATAGGCTATCCAAAGCGCCTATGGAAACCCTCGAAGTCATGATCTCTGCATAAGACGCGCTCTAGTGTATCTGCTACTTCACCGGCAGGGTGGACACATGTGCCGACACAATTCTCCACCCCTCGTCGAACCGCACCCACACCTGACTTTGCCGCCCTCTAACAATGGGCCCGCCCGCGGCGTCGCGCTCGAACTCCAATGTCACGCTGCCAAAGTTAATGCCAAAGGTCACGATCTCCAAGCGGACAATCCGCCGGGCAAGGTTAATTGCAGGACGACTCTTGCGAAACGCCTCGATTTGCTCTACCCCATACAAATTCTCGCCCGCGCCAAACCGAATAGCCAGCGGCGATGCCCAGAACATCCGCGTTAACCCTTCCACGTCATTGTTCACCAGGGCTTCCTCATAGCGTGGATAGAGCGCCCGCAGTTCTGCAACTGTTTCCGGATCGTTTACTACCATTCAGCTATCCTCCGAGTGGAGACAGACACAACACCGCGCAATTTAGAACAATGACCGAAGTGGCAGGACGCTCTTCGAGATGGCCGCCGCGACGGTAATCATCGGCTCGTTCACTACTTGGCTCAATTGCAGCTTCATCGCCACGCTGCACAACAGATATGCATGCACCGGCTTCATACTCCAGCGTTCAGCCAGAAGATCAATCATGCGATTGGTAGCGCCGCGCGCTGCCTCCAAAGCATCCGTCGCCGACTCCACTACCACCCAGCTTCCGGGATCCTCGCTCGCATACATTTTCGCTGATTCCACCAGCGGTCCACCCAGCGATTGCCCCTTATGCAACCGGAACCGCAGCGTCACATCCGCCGGACATTCGATGCCGTTGATGCAAACCTCGCCATCACCCTGCGCCGCGTGGGCGTCACCACAGGAAAACAGCGCACCGGGCTGCTGCACAGGCAGGTACAAAGTTGCGCCAGCGCATAATTCACGCACATCCATATTGCCGCCAAATGCGCCCGGTGCTCGCGTACGAAACTCGCCCCGTTCCGCAGGAGCGACTCCCATGATTCCGCAAAAGGGCCGCAGCGAAACCACCGCCGGCACGAGTGAATGGGTCTCCGTTTCAGCAAGCTCCCAATGAAAGAGAACTGCCTCATGAAAGCGCTGCTTAAGAAAGCCCAACCCATCGATCACGCTCGACCATCCCCAGCCTTTGTGCCGTACTTCCTGAACATCCACCTGCAGCACGTCACCGGGGTTCGCGCCGCATACTGCCACAGGTCCGGTCAAAGCATGGACCTTGCCGCGATCGATTTTCGTTAGCTCCTGCGCGGTCATTCCTGGCCGAACCTGAGCTCCGCTGGAGTCCTGACACTCGAAATGCACCACATCGCCGGAATCAGCCGTTAGCCGTGGCGGCAGGTCTGCGTTCCATCGCGAATGCGTAGGCTCAGCGTTAAGCCAATGTTCCGCCATCAGCCACTGCCTCCACAACCATCTGTAACTCCACGAGAGCGTTGCGCGGCAGCCCGCTCACCCCGATCGCCGCGCGCACATGCCGTCCTGCCTCGCCGAAAATTGCCATCAGCAGGTCGCTCGCGCCGTTAATCGCTTTGGGTGAATCGGCAAAACCCGGAACACTGTTCACATATCCGTTCACCGAGATCACACTCTTAACCTTTGTGAGCGACCCAAGATGCTGTTCAAGCACTGATAGTTGCAATAACGCGCAACTACGCGCCCCCGCGTAAGCTTCATCCACAGTACGGTCCGCACCTGCGGTCCCACTTATCACTCCGCTCGCGTCCTGGGAGATGACCCCCGCCAGAAATACAAGCGAGCCGGCCGTCTTTGCGGCGCAATAATTTCCCCCAGGCTTTGGCGGCGGCGGGAGTTCAAAACCAAGCTCGGACAGCGCCGTATAAGGATCCATAATGGAGCTACTCTAGCACGCAGCCTGCTCACAGTCCGGAAGGAAGCAGATATCTTTGGCGCTCCGGCAACAATGCACTTGCGATTCGCAGCCACCAAGCTAAGATTGAGCATGTTTTCCACGACAACAGCAGCGCGGTGGTCGAAAACGCTCCTCCTTGCATCGGTTGCTCTGTTTTTCACGCTTGTTGCCTTCAACAACACCACGGATTTTCACTCCAATTACCAGTTTGTCCAGCATGTTCTCTCAATGGACTCTACATTTCCGGGCAATCGGGCAATGTGGCGCGCTCTGCCCTCACCCGGTCTCCAATTAGCCTTCTATCTCGGCATCATCGTGTGGGAATTGTTCAATGCAGTCCTCTGCTGGATCGGAGCCACAGCCCTCTTCCGCGCTCGCAACTCTTCCGAAGAAGCATTTACCAGGGCTAAACGAATCGGAACTCTTGCTCTTACCGCCGGGCTTTTGCTGTGGCTCGTAGCATTTCTTTCGATCGGAGGCGAATGGTTCCTTATGTGGCAGTCAAAAATATGGAATGGGCAAGAAGCCGCCTTTCGCATGTTCACCGTTGAAGCATTAATTCTAGGACTGCTCCTCCTGCCAGAGCCTGCAGTCCAGATCTGATCAGATCTCGCTCCAGACCTCGTATTGGATCTTCACTAAGATCGTTATGCTATTTCAGATAACTTGAGCTACTCAACTCATTTCTATGGCTGGTCTAAGGGCTGCGCGAGGTCATGAGCGAAGAGAAGATACACGCTGGATGTCCAGGTGTACGGGGGGTCTCGCTGAGGCGTCTTGGGGAGATCATTTGCCGACCACAACCGTTGTCCCCGGAGCTACTGTTACATCCGTCCAGCTGATGGCTATGCCTTCTGCTGGCGTTGAATGGTCAGCAGAGACGGTCTTTCCATCGATTCTCAAATGAGTGAACGTTCCGGGGAATTCACCTCGCCAGCGTAGTGCTGGCCCAGAAACATTTTTCAGTTTCGTCGTCGAGGTGCCTGATTGCGTTACGTCGAGCTGGTTTTGCCGGATGCGGACTCCAGTGAGCGCTGCGTGATCGTGGTCTGTTGGCAACCTTGAGATTGTGCTGACGTCGTAGTCGCCGCCAATCGGGCCTGGCGAAAGGCCCATGACTCCGCTGACGATGGCCGCGATCACTGCGTATGAAACCTCCGGGTACTGACGGCGATTCTTTTGCGGACTACTGATGTCTGCCAGTATCTGGTAGGCGGCTTCGTTTCTGCCGTAACGGAAGAGTGTTAGCGGAACGTAGCTCTCCTCCTCGATATTGATCTGCTTCCAGTATGTTGGCGATGAAACGTAGTCGAGCGCGCCGCGAATGTGGGCTGGATCTTTGGCGGCGCCAAAGTATAGGACCAGCGTGTCGCCTGATCCAGATCCGCTTTTGTCTTTGTGGATGGTGCCGAAGTAGTGGTGGTCCTGCTCTGACCATCCGACGCGTTCGAGCAACGACTGCATGGCGTCTGCTTCCGGCTGCATCTGTTGCGCGAGGGCTTTGTCGTTTTCGGTTGCGACGTCTTTGAAGGACCGGATCGCTCGGTACTCAGCTGCGAGCAGATCGGTGCCAAAGATGAAATCCTTTGCGCCTTCGGTATAGCTTGGAATGCCGCGCGAGTGAACGAAACGGCCTTCTGCCTGCCGCTGGTTTGCGATACGAGGCCGCGTCAGAATCTGGTCGGGGTCGAGCTGCCACGCCTGGATGTAATCGCTCATGGTGATGCGGAAGAAGCGCCGGAAAACTGGATCGTTACGATAGCCCTCGTCTCCGGTCCAGCGCCACATGCGAACGGAAGCATCAAGAACATCGAAGTTTGCCGGCAGATTGAACCAGAAGTCGTTGTCAGAAACATAGTCGGCCGAGGAGGGATGGCCAGCACCGTCGATCTCCCAGTAAGCTGCCCAGTCGCGCGACTTGGCCGAAGACTGAGCGAAGAGGCGGAGCATGTTCCGGTTCGCAGAAAACAGACCGAGCGCGGCTGCGCCTTCGGTGTGGTGTGAGACGTCGCGCATACAGAAGGCATTGCGACCCGGCAGCGCGGCTTCATACCACGGGCCCATCGCGTTTGAACCGGGCCGGCTGTACGCGAGCGCCTGACTCTTCGCCCATGCAAACGACTGCGTGAGCCACGGGATCGACGAAGTAAGTCCGAGTGGCGATGAAGACTCCGGCTGTTGCGCCGTCGCCAGATGGCTCGAGGCAAGAAGGATTGCTGCCAAAAGATATTGAGTCTTCATTCTCATATTGAAAACGGCAACCGCTAGTGCAGAGCCAAAACGACTCCGGGCGATGAGAGATCGGCCTTCGATACACTCCGTAGTCCAAAGCTTCGCAGATTTGCATCTGTGAGTCGAAGTCTCTGACCTTCGATATGAACACGGTTGGTCACATCCAGAGTTTCATCGCTCGCCAGATCCTGGGCAAGGATACGTTTCCCCGCGAGGGGTCTGCCGAAGACAAGGCTGAGGGTCGCACAACTGCCAAAAACGCCGTATGGTCCCGGCGCGTCTCCTATGTGCAATTCGACGTTCGCTGCTGGCATGTACCATGCCCGACTTGACTGCGTCCGCTCCTGCATACCGATCGCGACCGCACCATTGGGGAATCTCGATGCGAAGACGAATGGTTTTTCACCACTGGATGTCACCTGAGGCAAAGCGATGTTGCGTGCGATGCATGCCGGCGCTCCCTGATGCGTTGTTTGACCAACCAGGTCGGTCTTCCATGTTTGTCCGCGCTTGAAGGTCCAGCTATCCGTCAATATTTCGTCACTCACTTCGACCCTTCCGGTTCCGGCACCGAAAGGCGGGGCGATGCGTTGCCAACGCAAGGCGCGGACCACTTCGTCCATCCGGCGCTTGGCTTGACGCGGTCCGTTGAAGAACAGGTCTGTGTCTTGGCCGGGACGAAGACCATCGAGAGGATGGCGAAGAACGCCCATGGTGCATCCCATGACTGCGGCAACATAGACTTCGTCTTCGACGTTGAGGAGCGCATGCACATCTGTCTGTCCCTGCGCACCTTTGAGCATTTCCGCGAGACGATCGAGCGTCGTTGGCAACGAGAGGATCGAGGTTACGTCATAAGTGCGGTAAACGTCTGTGTGCGCGAGAATCTGCTGACGACGCGAGCCCCAGGGTTGCGCACCAAATCTTCCCTCGCGCCGCCAGTCACCGTTCAGCGGCGGCTCGCCGTGGACGTGCTCAAACTCCAGGTCGGTGTGTTCTGCCTTGCGCACATTGACGAGATGAAACTCAGGGTCGCCGATATCGATTTTCCAGTATCGGACATCGGCTTGCTGACTCAGCATCTCGAGATGCTCGTCCTTGACGCCTCCTGGAGTGTTGCGGCACCACAGAGCGGCGCCGCGCCAGTCTGCGGCTTGGATGGCCTTGTTCAATGCTGCGAGACGTTCGCCTGGAGAACCGGGGAACGATGGAAACTTTGCCGCGTCAAGCTCGAAGGTGGCTGTGCCGCCGGACTCCCATCCGTCGTCCAGCATGAGATAGAGATCTTTGCGGATGCGCGGAAAGAACTCATGAGCCCATCCATCTTTGCCAAGAAGCACTTGCTCATTCATTGCATTGTGCGCTAGACGGCCGCCTGAGTCGCCTTCGAGAATCTCCGGTGAAAGCTCCTGAAGATGGTGGCCGTACATGTAGTTTTGAACAGCCCACGTACACCAGTAATTGGATGCTCCACTCGACGTTTCGGGAATGAGATTTTCGCTTGTATTCAATGCCGAGGACTCAAGGGCCGGCAGACCCTTCGCGCAAGTGGCCAGCGCTGTTACTGCTCCGCTTAGGACAAAGTTCCTCCTATTCACATGCGATCCTTTGTGTAGATTTTCATTCGGTGAGTACAGCTGATGCGGCGCATGTCGTTCAATCAACACACGCCGCATATCCGTTTTAGAAGGTGAAGTGGAAGCCAAGCTGGAACTGTCTTGGGTTTCCATTCGTTCCACCAATCTGCCCAAAGTTGGAATCCGCGAGATTGGTGTCGGGATTCGAATAGTGTGGTGTGTTGGTGAAGTTGAAGGCATCGACCTGTACGGTGAGCCTCATCGACTCGTGAATCGTCTCCGACTTTGCGAGCGACAGATCGGCGTTGTAATAACCCGGCCCGTGCACTTTTCCAGAACCGGAAGTTCCAAGCTGGTAGGGCGCCGGCGTGGTGAAGCAGCTGGTGTCGAACCACTCGCCTACGGAACCGATGGTCCGGACCGATGGGCAGGTCACGTTGGCGCGATTGGTTACGCCGCTGCCCAGGTTGTCATACGCTGCGTTGAATGTCAGGGGCGTACCCGACTGCAGCTTGGTGATAGTGCTCAGTTGCCATCCTCCGAGCAGCAGTTGTGTTGGCCGCGAAGCATTCGAGCCCCATTGCTGGCCGCGTCCAAAGGGGAGCTGGTAGACGAGGGCGGCGATGAAGTTCTGTGGAACGTCCGGCGCCTGGTTTGTTCCTTCGCCGCGATTGTAGCTGTCGTCGAGCGGCCACCAGACGCTCATGTCGTCGATCTCTTTCGACCAGGTGTAGTTCACGCGCCCGGTAAGACTGTGAGTGAAGTTGATCCTCATCTCGGCTTGCAAGGCGTGGTAGATCGAGTCTCCGTCGGCGCCTGCGTAGCCGATATTCGTCGCATATTGATCGCCAGCAGGGTCGAAATACTGATATGGCAGGCGCGAGTTGAACGGAGTATCGCCGGGAGGCGGAGTATTGATGTTGTAACGCCGGAAGAGGTGGATGCCGCGCGTTCCCACATACGTCATGCTGAAGGCCATGGCATCAGTGATCTTCTGCTGCACGCCGAGGTTCCAGGCATAGGCAACATCCGGCTGCATATTTTGGTTCATGAAACTGACGGAAATGCCGGGCGGTGGTGCGATCGGTGCGGTAGTTGGAGTGGGGATGTACTGCGGTAGTCCCGCTACGCTCAACGGCGTAAGCCACACGTTGCGCTGCTGCGCGGGATTGGTGAAGACTTCGAAGAACGGGAAGTTGCGCTCGAGGAAGCCGCCCATCGCACCGAAGTTTCCGGGGAAGTGCGTGACGCCAAAGGCGCCGGTGAGGGTGGTGTCGCGGTTTCCGGGTGTGTAGGCAAACCCGACCCTCGGCGACCATCCGCCATAGTAGTTGTCGACATTCGGCGCACGGTTGCTGCTAGTGGCGAAATCGAGCACGCCGGCGGCGAGATCAAAGTTTGACTGGTGATTATCCTTGTCCACGGCAGGAGTGATGAGGTCCCAGCGCAGCGCGAGAGTGAGCGTTAGATTGCGCTTCACGCGGTATTGGTCCCCTGCATAGATGCCCAGAAGAATCGCGCGCGTCGCGGGATCGGTCGCGACAAAACCGCGATCGATGTAGGAAGGCAGTCCGAGCAGGAAGCTGGCGAACTGGTTGCCGCCCACCGGGTTTACGCAGTTGGGATCCGTGGTGCAGCTGCTGGTGTAGTCGGAGATATAGGTGAAATCGCCATTCTTGTTCGCATCGGAATTTGTCAGAGACGCTTGCAGGCGGCGGAAATCCTCGCCGAAAGTGAATGTATGCGCGCCCCATACTTTCGTCAGGTTATCGGTGATCTCGTAGGAGTTGCTGATGCGGTGCGAGTTTGTCCAGCCCTGTGAGCCGGTTGAAGCAATGTTGCCGATGCTGAAGTCGCCCATGCCCGTTGCGCCGAAGGCGGCATCGTTGCCATTCGGAATGCCGAGAGCGGTGTTCTCGTTTGTGCCGAGATCATTGCCATAGTCTTGCGTGTAGAAGCGATTGAAGCCGAAGCGAAGCTCATTGAGCATCGTTGGCGAGAATGTGTGGTTGTAGCCGATGACCGCGTTCTGATCGCGGCTCCTCGCGTTTACATCGCCGATCTGGATGAACGGTGTACCCGGAGACGGCGCTGACAGGTCACGACGCTGATAAGACTCACGACCGAAGATGCGGTCCTTCTCGGTGATCTGGTAGTCGGCCTTGACGTCGAACTGTTGGTTGTCGTCGGGCTCGACAGTATTTGCCTTGTAGTTATTGCTGATGCTGGACTGATCGGTCGCGGCTGGCCAGATTGTATTTCCGGTGACCATGTTTGCAGAAACCGGATCGAAGCGGCCGGTTGGAATCTGCCAGGCGTCTCCCTGTGGCGTGCTGACGGTTGGGAACGGCTGCTGCGTCTGGGGATCGTAGATGGGAGCCGGAAATTGGCTCTTGAGGAAGGTACCCTGCGTCATCAAATCGGTTGGCGTGGTGAGGATATAGCTGATGCCGTTGCTCAGCAGCAGCCCTTGATAGTCGAGAAAGAAAAAGGCTTTATTCCGAACAATTGGGCCGCCGAGCGATCCTCCGAACTCATTGGCGCGATACGGAGCCTTGGTGGTAGCTCCCCAGTTGTTCGCGTTCAGGAAATCATCGCGGAAAAACTCGTACGCGGAACCATGAAAAGCATTGGTGCCGGACTTGATGAAGGCGTTGACCTGCGCTCCTCCATAGGTGCCTACCGTGATGTCGGCGTTATTGGTTGAGATCTTCATCTCCTGAATCGAATCGAGCGGAGGTGTCACGTTGATGAAGGCATTCAGCAACTCCATGTTGTTTACGCCATCCAGCGTGTAGGTGGTGCCACCCCAGGGCATTCCGTTCACGCTGGCGGTGATGGAGCCGAAGGATCCAGCGCCTGCCGCTGCCTCCGGCGCGCTTCCAAAGCCGGCGGCGACTGACCCGGGAACCGTCTGTACCAGCTGGGAAAAGACTCGCCCGTTCAGGGGCAGGGTATTGACCTCTTGTCCACTGAGCACTTCACCCAGCGACGAACTGGTTGTGTCAATCAGGGCGTTGGTGGCAGTCACCGTTACGGACTGGTTGGCCGCACCAACTCGCAGCGTGACCGGCAGCGGGGTGGTGTTGTCCACGGTCACTACGATTCCCTTGGAGATCGTCGTCTGCATGCCGGGCGCTGCAATCTCGACCTGATAGTTTCCGGGTTGCAGGTTGTCTGCCCGGTAGTCACCTCGGGCGTCGCTTGCCGTATTGAAGCTTAGCCCGGTGTCCTGGTTGGTGATGGTCACGCTGGCATTTGCGATGGCCGCTCCGGTGGAATCCGAGACCGTCCCGACGATGCGTCCGCTTACACCTTGCGCGAGCAGACATGGGGCAGCAGCCAAAACACCAAGAAGCGCGAATATTCTCCAGCCGCCACCGGCTGCGTGTATCAAGTTGCTTAGTCTATGTCGGCGGTATGTGTCTTCAAATCTCATCTTGACCTCCTACCTCGTCGTCTTGCATTGGCCTTCCTAAAAACAGTCGCAACGCTAAAGATCCAGATAGATAGTGCGCCAGTTACCCCGGGGATACGACACGGCGTCATCTTGCGTTTTCCTCAACATTCCATTACGTTTCATCGTTGTTACAGCGCACGTTACATGCGTGTGAAAGGCTTTTATTGCCCCACACGCGCAGCAAACCGAGCTTTGTGCCAAACAATCCTTGACTCCGAACCAAACTCGCGACGGTGGATGGGTGGCAGGGAATATTTCTAAATGTGGCTTTAGGTTTTTTGCGCTAATGCGCCGAAGGAGCACTTTCGGCCTTTGCGGGTTGAAGCCGATGAACGGAAATCAAGTCAGCACCTAGAACCTGATAGCCCTTTGCCATCTGGACGCGCACCAGCGCTTGGAACGGCACGACTTCTTTCCTAGTGCCCATGCCGTCGAGGACACTATTCAGCAGTTCGATTCCATGTTTCGAGGTGACAAACATGGCCGCCCCTTCGGTGCCTTTCGTATCGAGACCGCCGATAATCGCAATCCACCGCCCAGGCGTGACGCCAGGAGCAATGGTGATCAGGCTGTAGTCTGTCGTCAAAACTTTGCTCGTCTGATCGCGCTCGGTGCCATAGGTTGATTTCTCTCCATCCAGGGGATGAGAGTCCAGAATCTGCGCTCGCCATTGCTCGTGGTGCTGGTCAGGATTGCTATAGCTGAAATCGCCTGTTGCCATCAACTGGGCGACGGCGGGGTTCTGGAAGGGCGAGCCCAACAGGATGACGTTGTGCTGGTTCAGATCGTCGGGCGTCACATCGCGGCTGGACTTCATTATCGGTTTCACGCCCATCCGGCCCAGCAGGCCTGCCAACATTCCGACTGCCTCAAGCTCTCCCGTGCCGGTGTATCCGTTCTCGTAATAAAGCTGGCCGGCCTTGGCAACAATGTCCGGATTTGCAGCAAACTCGTGCGCCACATGGGGATCGACGACTGCACCTCGGCTGTCGATGGCGCCATGCCGGAACCGGAAGAGATCGTTTGAGTCGTCCAGCAGAAAGACGGCATCTGGATACGCGATCACAGGTGAGGTGTCGCTGCCAAGAAAGCGCGCCCAGAAGGATTCCACTACCACATCATTGGGAACCGCTACCGTGATTCCGGTTGCACCGATGCGTTTGTCGGCTCGCCAACTACCAAGCCAATAGCCGAGAGCGATCATCGCGACAGCCGCGAGTGCTGCTGCAACGAACCACCATCCCGGTCGGATCGGCTTCGCTTCCCTTTCCGCTGTCTTCTCGGCTGGCGTTTCGGCAGCGTCAACTGCAGTCTCAGGCTCGTTCAGGGCCGGAAGAGACGCGGGCATCGCTTCAAAGGTGGGAACGTAGTGGCCCTTCGGAAACTGGATCAAGACCGGATCGCGGTGGCCTTCGACGTCGTAATACTCCTTGAGTTTGACTCTGAGCCGGTGGCTTTGCACCCGTACGATCGGATCCAATTTGGGGTCAAAGTCAGGCTTGCGGCCCAGCGCCTCGACGCCGATGGTGTATTCCTTCAGGCTGTCTGCTGCGCCGCCAATCGTCTTGTCTGTAAGAAACTGAAACAACAGCTGCAGGGTTGCAGCATTTCGGAAGGCCGCAGACTGAACTACCCGGCGAACCTGCTCTTTGCAATCTTCGATCGATGGCTCGTTTGCAGGCACATGAGCCAATGCATCGACGTTTGCCAAACCGCTCCTCAAATCTTCCTCGAAGGCCAAATCCTAGCATCCTATGGAGAACCCGAGCAACCCGGCACCTGTCTCTAGGCATTGGTAGTCACACCGATGATAATCGAGCAATCCATTGAATCCAATCAACTTGTAACTGCAAACTTACCTTTCTAAACAAGCAATCTGCGTTAGCATTCGAAAGAACCCGCCAAGTACACTCATCTCCGACTCACTCATCGACTAAAGGGATCAATGCAAGTTGACGTAAGGTCGGCATTTCGGACACTTGGAAGCTAACGAGTAACGTGGTTAGCACTTGTCCGATTTGACCCGAACGATCAGCTGGCGCTGGTATGGAAAGCAGCTGTTCCGTAAAGCTTATCGCTGGATCACATAGTCAGTCTTGCCTGGTTTGGCCGATAACTGCGCAGGCGTCGGCAATTGCGTAAGATCCCATCCGCCTCCGAGCGCCTGTATCAACTCGATCGAGGCAACGGACTCCTGAATCTGAAGTGTCACGAGTGACTGCTGATCCGAGAGCAATGTGACCTGTGCGGTTGTGACGTCGATGTAAGGATCGATCCCGGTTTCAAACCGACTCATTTCAAGGTCGAGGGTAGTTTTCGCCGCCTCGACGGCTTCGCGCTGCTTAATGACTTGCAAGGAAAGGATTCGGGTTGCCGACAAATAGTCCTCAACTTGCTGGAAAGCGGCGAGTGCGGTCTGACGATAGATTGCGACATCGGCGTTATAGGTTGCCTCGTACTGGTGGAGCTCGGCGCGATAGAGGCCGCCGTCGAAGAGTAGCTGTGAAGTAGTGGGACCTATGGACCAGAACCGGCTGGGCCAGTCAAACCAATGCGTGAATGTCGATGCCTCAAAGGCTCCACTGGCCGAGAGAGTGACGCTGGGGAAAAAAGCTCCGTAGCCGATGCCGATAGTGGCATTCGCTTCTGCAACAGTACGTTCGGCGGCAGCGACATCAGGACGACGTTCCAGCAACTGCGAAGGAATACCTGTAGGAATAGGCGGCGGCACGATGAGCAAGGGCTTTACAGCTATAGAAAAATCGCTGGCAGGTTTGCCGAGAAGCGTGGCAATAGCATGCTCGTATTGCGCACGTAGAACTCCGACATTCAGAGCGGCAGATTCAGCGCTCCTGAGCGTGCTCTCTGCTCCTGCGACGGACGAGTAGTCGTTTATGCCGGTTTCATAGAGAGACTTATTGAGGTCAAGAGCCTTCTTATCGGACTCGACGGTATCCTGGAGAACTTTCTCCAAGGCATCCTGCCCGCGGAGTTGAAAGTAAGTCTCGGCAAGAGTTGCTTGTTCGACTAGTCTTTCGTTTTCCAGGTCGGCGGCACTTACCTGGGCTGCGAACTCGGCCTCGCGAACCTCATTGCGGATTTTCCCAAAGAAGTCGGGAGTCCAGGAGACGTCCAGAGGAAAAGACCATGTGGAGGCGGTGGATCCAGCATTGGCGGTAGAACTGTGGCCTAGGTTTCCTGAGGTCTTGGTGCGGTTCCAAGAGGGACCAGTCGTCACGGTGGGCCAATATTGAGCGCGGGCTTCGCGAATCATGGCACGCGCAGCCATAAGATTCTCAAAATACTGTTTAATGTTCTGGTTGTTGATCTCAAGTTGATCTTCATACCCGTTGAGTTCAGCGTCGTGAAAAATCTCCCACCACTTGCCGCGGAGCATTCCATCCTGCGGACTGGCGACTTTCCAGCCATCGGCATCCTGGAAATTGACTGTCGATTCTTTATAAGAATTTGCCGCTAAAGGCGGCGGGGCCGGCGCGTGGTACTTGGGTCCGGGAGTGCAGGCGGTGAACAACGCGCAGAGCAGAAGCCCACTGCCGATCGACAGCAAATGACGGAGTCTCAAGCGATTCGGATGTTGTTGGAGAGGCGATATCATATCGCGGCTTCTCCTTCGGGATGGAATGTGTCGCGATGTTTGCCCTGTGCATGAAGCCGCAGGCGATCGAGATACAGATAAACCACGGGTGTGGTGTAGAGAGTAAGCAACTGGCTCATGATGAGTCCGCCGACAATCGTGATGCCGAGAGGACGGCGCAACTCAGAACCGGTACCAGTTCCGAAAGCCAGCGGCAACGCGCCAAAAAGAGCAGCCATGGTAGTCATGAGAATCGGGCGGAAGCGTAACAGGCAAGCCCGGAAGATAGCATCAGCGGTCGTCTTGCCGTGTTCGCGCTCTTCCATGAGTGCGAAATCGATCATCATGATGGCATTCTTCTTAACGATACCGATAAGCAGAATGATGCCGATGATGGAGATGACATTGAGATCTATCTTGAAAAGCATCAGCGCGAGGATTGCTCCAACACTGGCCGATGGCAGCGTGGAAATAATGGTAAGTGGGTGCATGAGGCTTTCATAAAGGATGCCAAGAACGATGTACACCGCCAGCAGAGCGGTAAGTATGAGATAGGGTTCACTGCTAAGCGATTGCTGGTACGCCTGGAGCGTTCCGGCAAAGAATCCGTGAATGGTCTCCGGGGTGCCGAGGTTGTTCTGCATGGTCTGGATGCGTTCAGTAGCCTGGCTTAGCGAAACGCCCGGGGCGAGATTGAAGGAGACGGTGACGGA
>Ga0209773_10000249_pt1 | contig 16544 bp, 17 predicted proteins | sample BogFormECP14_OM1_FD_188244 | JGI IMG/M metagenome (GOLD analysis project Ga0209773, IMG submission 188244) | Bog forest soil microbial communities from Calvert Island, British Columbia, Canada - ECP14_OM1 (SPAdes) (version 2) | ecosystem: Environmental > Aquatic > Freshwater > Wetlands > Bog ... | reverse complement strand
TCGCTTTGACGGACATGTCATAGCTGTGACATCAGAGCCGCCCTTTTCCCTGTAGCTTGATGAGGCTTGACCACAGGCGATCGTGCTCGCGAGCGATACGAAGCACTTGTCTTGCCAACAGCAGAAACGATCTTTTTCTGGCGTTGGATACCTATTTGACCCATGGGGTGCCATAGACGCAATCAATACTTAGCTTTAGGACCATTGCCCGGCTGCGAGGCGATGGCTTGCTCCACTTCTCGAATAAAGACACAGTCATCGTCAGCCAAGATGGATGGGCCACATCGCTGTGCGCCGTTGTGGAAGGTCGCGTGCAAACAGCAGATTGTCCCGAGCAGGACAACCGTGACTCAGGATCGTGAGGGCAAACTGTCGAGGGGCGTTTGAGGAGGCAAAGTTGGGACGGGTTCTGATCACTTCAGAAGGCGGTCTCGGGATCACAGTGCTTCAGAACGATGATGAAGTACTTGTTCGATTGAATGGCCGCACGACTGTGGATTCCTCGCCAGATCTTCGCGATCGGCTATTACAGGTGCTGGCTGAGGAACCATCGCCTCGGACAGTCATCGTGGATCTAGCCGGCGTTTCCTACGTTGAGACGTCCGGAATCGCGACTTTAATCGAAGCCCTCAGGATCGCCCGCCATCACCAGATTGGATTTTGCTTGCAGGGACTCGGTGGCTCTGTGCTTCGGCTATTCGAGGTCACGGGCGTGCTGGCTCTGTTCGAAGCCAGCGACTGCAATGAGAAGGTCTCTTGATGGCCAAGGTTCTCGAAAACGTCGGTGAAAGAACAATCGAACATCTCGATTACGTCGGAAGTCTGAATATTCAGCTCTGGGCCACACTGCGGGCCATGGGGCGAGCACTGCCTTTTGTGGGGAATCGTTACCGTTGGCAGGCTACTGTGAAGCAGATGCTGGAAATCGGCGTCGATGCAATGCCCATGGTCTCGTTGATGGCGATCTGCACTGGATTCATTCTCGCGATGCAAGGAGCCTCTGAACTGCGCCGCTTTGGAGCTATGCAATACGTCGTTGACTTGGTCGCCGTCGGCTTCACGCGCGAACTCGGCCCACTCCTCACGGCGATTGCGGTGAGTGGACGATCCGGATCGGCATTCGCCGCTGAAATCGGGACCATGAAAGTCACCGAGGAACTCGATTCCCTCCGCGTCATGGCGTTGGAGCCGGTGGAGTTCTTGCTCGCGCCCAAGTATCTGGCAGCTTTAATTTCAGTCCCGTGCCTCAGCATCATCTCGAATTTCTTCGGCATTTTGGCCGGCGGTTTGTTCATGTTCTTGAGCACTCGCCTGGCACCGCTGTTGTACGTCCAGTATGTGTTCAATTCCATCAACTTGCGCGACGTGATCACCGGATTGATCAAGAGCGTGGTGTTCGCAACCATCATCGCTCACGTTGGATGCTTGGAAGGGTTTCGTGTCCGCGGAGGCCCCGATTCGGTCGGCCACTCCACCACCAGCGCGGTGGTGAAGTCGACCTTCCTCGTCATCGTCGCAGATGCGGTTTTCACTGCCATCTTTTATTTCACGGTGAAACGCTGATGGCTATTATTTCTGTCCGTGATCTTGTGGTTGAATACGACGGCCGCAGAGTGCTGAATGGATTGAATCTCGACATCGAACACGGGGAAACGATGGTGTTGCTGGGTGGCAGCGGTTCCGGAAAAAGCACGCTGTTGCGCCAGATTATCGGGCTGGAGCGCCCTAAATCGGGCAGCATCCACGTCCAGGGAATGGATATCACGCGCTGCTCAAAGTCCGAGTTGAAGAAGATCCACCGCTCGATCGGAGTCGCCTTCCAAAGCGCAGCCTTGTTCAATTCCTTGACCGTGGAAGATAACGTCGCTTTGCCACTGCGTGAACACACGCGGCTTGCGCCCCCAATCATTGACCTTATGGTGTGGATGAAGCTGGCCGCAGTCGGTCTCGCGGAGTTTGGCAAGTTACTTCCCAACGAACTCTCGGGTGGCATGAAGAAGCGCGCGGCCGTGGCGCGCGCGCTCGCGCTCGGCCCTGAAATCCTCGTGCTCGATGAGCCATCAGCCGGACTTGATCCTATCGTCGCGGCGGAACTCGATGAATTGATTCTGCTCCTCAAGGAAGCTTTACAAATGACAGTCATTGTCGTTACTCACGAACTGCCGAGCGCATTTCGTATCGCCGACCGTATCGCCATGTTGTATCAGGGCTCGTTCAGCTCGGTTGGCACGAAAGATGAACTTAAAGCAAGCCAAAATCCGCGCGTGCGGCAGTTTCTCGATCGCATTCCCGAAAACATAGCGAAAGCGCCGGCGGTGGCCGCGTACTTCGAAAAGTATATGCAGTCTCAGGAGACATACCCGTGACCACAGAAGCAAAGGTTGGAGCCTTTGTCCTTGGATGCTTCTCGATCCTGGCATTCACGCTCATCTACCTCATCAATGCGCAGTTTGGCGGACACACCGTTCCATACCGCACGTACCTTCGCTACGCCGGAGGGCTGGAGCCGGGAGCGTCGGTGCTGTTTGGCGGCATCAACGTAGGAAAGGTGACGGCGGTACAGCCTGCCGCGTCCGACCCTACCAAGATTGAAATTCTGGTTGATGTGAAACAAGACACCCCAGTGAACGAAAAGTCGCTAGCCAAGTTGGGGCTAGTCAGCGTGATGAGTGGAGCCGCACTGTCCATTACGACAGGCGGCAACGACGCCAGACGTCTTCCACCGGGCTCAACCATTTCATCACAGGAAGCCGCCAGCCTGGACGAGATTGCTGGCAAGATGGCCGTTGTGGCGGACAACGCGAACGGTTTGATCACGCAGGCGCGCGGCGAACTTGAGGGGATCAGCGGAGATGCGCGCAGTCTGCTTGCCAACTTGAATACCGTGACCGGGAAACCCAATCGGCAGAGGCTTCGAGCCGTCTTGGATAACGTCAACGAAATGCTGGCGACTGAACGGCCCAAGATCGACCGTCTTACCGATCAGTTGAATGCGCTGAGCCAGCACGCCGATGACACCATTCAAAACGTGAATGGCACTGTCAGCGATGTCCGCGAGCCCGTCCGCAAAGATCTAGCGGAACTGCAGAGTACTTTGTTGCAAGCCAAGCAATTGCTGGCTGACATGCAGGTGCTGGTGCGAGCAAATGATTACAAGTTTGATGACACAATCGAAAACCTGCGCACGGCAACACAAAATCTGGACGAGTTGACCGACTCGGTGAAACAGCGACCGTGGAGTTTGATTCGTGTCAAACAGCCCGAAGATAGGAAGGTGCCGAAATGATGCGATCGAGTGAAGGGACAGGTGTCCTCAGCCGTTTCGGCGCGTGGCGCCGTCGGATGAGTATGAGAAGAACTGTGACGACGATTGTTTTTTCCCTGGCAGCTCTCGTGATCCTGGCCGGCTGCGGAGGAAGGGTGAGGTACCCAAACTACTACACTCTCAACCTGCCTGCGCCGCCGGATCCGCCTCGTGCAGAAAACGTGCACGCCGCGGTGGCAATCCGTGAATTCCGCGCGCCCGCCTACCTAAGGCAGGGAGCCATTGTGTACAAACCATCTCCAGAGCAAATCGGCTTCTATGCGTACCACCGTTGGGCGATTAACCCTTGTGAGTTCGTGACCAACTCAGTAATTGAGCGGCTTCGCGCCAGCGGAGACTTTGCCCGTGTCAAGCCCTACGACGGTCGCCCCGACATCGAATATGTGCTTAGCGGACGATTGGAGAAGCTCGAGGAAATCGACTACGAGGGTGGCGTCAGGGTTGAAGTCGCAATCTCCGCCCAGATGACAAATCTCGCTACGGGCGCGACCGTGTGGACCAACGCTGTTTCGGAGGTAGGAGACGTCAATAAGCGCGATGTCCCAGCGGTGGTTTCTGAAATGAACCGCACGATGGAACGGGCGATTAATAAGCTGTTGAGTCCAATGCCTGCGGATGTGGCGACTGGCCCCACGGCAGCTCAGCGAAACTAAACATTCGACCGTTGGAGGCACTGTGCTTCAAGTTACTTCGCCAGAGTCCGGGGGCCCCATCTCTGCTTGGTCCTCGTCGTCGCTATCGATTGAAGGAGTTTGTAGTGAACTGGTTCAGGCACTATGGTCTCGGCTTTCACGCGGGTGGGTGGCTCGCCTTAGGAATGGTCATTTTGGTGCCACTCGCGCTATGCATTGCCTCATTAAGACTTGCGCGGTGGTTTCTTACACTCAAACGCGACACAGACAAGAGTGAGGGCGAAAGCGAGAAGAAGTATTGGCACATACATGGAGGATAAGCGTGTTGTGAGGACGGAGGAAATCGTTTGTGCTTTCGCCCACCTAGCCCACAATTCCTGCGCCCTTCCACGGATGGACATGAAGCCGAGCAAAAGCGCTGCAAGAAAGGGTCCCGCATGGCGAGTCATTCCATGCGGGACGGTTCATCATTGCGAAATGCCCTTAGAACGGTGTCGATTATTGGTTGATTAGCGGCACTTGCACCAGTTCTACGTCGATTGCCAAACCCAGCCGCCAGTCGAGTTGATAAAACAATGCAGTCTCTCTGCCGGAGAGCACTTTGCGGAATGCAGGCATGTATTTCAATCTCAGCTGCATAATTGAGTGTTCAACCTCAGCGCGCTTGCGGATGTAAGTCTCGGCTTGCTCACCCGTCATGCTGCTGTAGTTTTCGGCATAGTCGTTCAGCAGGGCAATGTTCGTGTCGTAGATTCTGGAGAGCTCCGCGGCATATTGATCGTAGACCGGCCAAAACTTCTCTGCCTCAGCATCGCTTAAGTCCATATTCTCAGCGATGATTTGCTTCTTCTGGGATCTCACATCTTTGCGCAACAGCTCGATGAAGTCATCGGCCCTTGCATGGGAGGTGTCGTCCGCGGTCGAGCTTTTGGCTGCGTCCTTCTTGACCGGCGACGAATTCTGCGCCAATGCTGAACTTGTCGCTGCGAATGCGACTGACATTAAAGTGATTACGAGAGTGATCACGAGACATTTCTTTTGGTTCACGGGTTCCTTCCTTACAGCGAAACTAGAGTTGGGCGCGAGTGCTGCCCGCAATTGTCAACAACGTGAACTCTCCAGCATGCACGATTCCAATCGAGCGACATCGTGTATCTCTCAACCGGAACAGGCCTCGAATTGTCGCCACGGCCATGACCGCTGTTGAGCCGGAATTCCGAGACGACCAACTGCAAGGCAGTGTCCAGTGGCACACGGTGTCAAGTGTCACGTGTCATGTGACATGGCGCGTTATGGAACGGCAGTGGGCCATTGGCTTTTTCAACAAGTAGAAAGCATTTTGTTCCGATTGCGAGCAAAAGCCCGCAATTCGCATTCGTTAGCATTCGTTGCCGCGAGTGGAACTGTAGTTGCTCAAACTGAATCAAGCGAACTTTCGCGCTTCGAGCTTGCTGGATGCTCAAGGAGCAAGTTTAAATGTCCACCTCGCCAGTGCCCGCTGGATCTGCGACACCGGTTGCGGAACACGTGTCGCCCAAGGCCGATACACCCCCGGTAGGTCCTCGCACAGGTGCGAGATGGCAGAGCTATATAACGCCAATTCTTGTGGTGATTCTCGCTTTGGCCGTTTTGATCACCATCACACGTAACTGGAATGCGTGGGAAGGTGGCAAGGTCGAACAGGTTACAGATGATGCTTACGTTCGCGGCGATCTCACTCCGCTCAGCACCAAGGTGTCAGGCATTGTGCGCTCTGTGGATGTGGCTGACTACCAACCGGTACACCAGGGCGATCTCCTCGTCGAGTTGCAGGACGATGACTATCAGGCGCAAGTTGATCAAGCCAATGCCGCAGTCGCCTCTGGGCGCGCGAGCATTGAGGAAAATCTTCGCCAGCGCCAGTTGCAGGATGCGCGCATCGCTAAAGCGCTGGCCGGTATCGATCAGGCACGGGCGCAGATTGCAGCAGCCGAAGCTGGCAAGGAAGCTGTACAGGCTGAGTTGATTCGTGCTCGCTCTGAACGTAAACGCCAGGAAGGTCTTTATCAGACTCATTCGGCTACTCAACAGACCCTCGAAGCCGCCGTCGCCGCGGAAGGAAACCTGTCAGGCCAATTTGCCAGCCGTGACGCCGATCTCACTCAGGCCCAAACCATGTTGCGCAGCAGTGAACTCGCTGCCGAAGTCGAGCGCCTCAGCAAAGCCGTCCTCGAATCGCAGGCGATGCAGTTTCAGGCCGATCTGCACGCGAAGCAGGCGAACCTTGCGGTAGCGTCGGTGAATATTGGTTACACCAAAATCTACGCTCCGGGCGACGGCACCGTCGGCGAACGCCAAGTTCGGCCCGGACAACTCGTCTCTCCCGGCACGCAGGTGATCTCGTTCGTTGCTCTCACAAAATGGGTGCAGGCGAACTTCCGTGAAACGCAGTTAACCAACGTGAAGGTCGGTGATCCTGCTGAACTTCGCATCGACGAATATCCCGGGCAACTCATTCGCGGCAAAGTGGTCGAGATCGCACCAGCCAGCGGATCACAGTTCGCTCTGTTGCCTCCCGACAACGCCACTGGCAACTTCACAAAAGTCGTGCAGCGTGTTCCGGTCAAGATCGCGCTGGAGGATTCGACCTTCGCGACGAAACTGCGTCCCGGGATTTCGGTGATTGCAACTGTGCGCACCAGACAGTGAGCTAGAGCCTATGGCAGCTTCGATCATCGCAGTTCGCCCGTCTCCGATACAAATCGCGCGCGCTGCCGCCGCGGCGATACCTGCGGAGGTTTCAACCAGGCCGCTGTTGGGGATTCTGGGCGTAGTTACGGGCGCGGGAGTCGTGACTCTTACCAGTCGCATGATCTCCCTCGGCTTGGCCGATTTCAGGGGCGTCCATGGATTTGGCTACGACGAGAGCGCATGGATTGGCACGGCCTTCGATATCGGCTTGATGTTTATCGGCCCGTTCACCGTGTATCTCGGCGGCCTGGTGGGGCCGCGGCGCATCTTGCTGACATCCGCCGCGCTCTTCACTGTGCTGCTTATCTTTCTGCCCTTGGTGCACAGTTACAGCCTGGTGATTGCAATGGTGCTTCTGAGTGGCCTGACCTCCGGCACGTTCTATCCACTTACGCTCACGTTCGCACTTCGCAACATTCCGCTTCGATACCTTCCTTTCACAATTGCCTTGTACGCAACCTTTGTGGACGGTGCGGTAAACATCGCGCCTTCGCTTTACGGCTGGTACAGAGACCACCTTTCTTCGAATTGGATGTTTTGGAATTCGGCGATCATCACGCCCGTGATGATGATTTGTATCTATTACGGGATACCCAAGGCCCCCGCAGCCAAGAAGTCCGGCAACGCGCCGAGCTTCGCAGGATTCTTGTACGCCAGCGCGGGCCTCGCTATGTTGCTGTCCGCCTGCGAACAAGGTGAAAGGCTCGACTGGTGGCGCTCCGGAGTATTCAACGGATTGTTCGCCGCCGGGACGTTCTTCCTGCTATGCGCGCTGGTTCGGAGGCTACGCGGTCCCAATCCCCTGGTGGCGCTGCCTTATCTGACGAAGTGGAACACCATCCTGTTAGGAATGCTGCTCTTCTGGTTTCGCTTCACCCTTTGCACAACCATTATTCTGGTCCCTCAGGCGCTGGCCATCCGCGGCTTCGAAGCCGATCAGATCGGACCTGCGATCATCTGGAGCGCTCTCCCACTTATTCCGCTCGCGTTCACGGCTGCGCTTTTGTTGCTACGGAAGGTCGATCCCCGTCTTATCCTCGCCATCGGCCTTGCCTGTACTGCCTTTGCTGCTTGGTTGAACGCTCAGTACAGCACCACTTGGGCAGCCGAGAATTTCTATCGCACCGAATTGCTCACCGGCGTCGGACAGGCGTTTGCTTTCATCGGACTTGTTGGCTGCATCGTGCTGCAAGCAATCTTCGCGGGGGCTTTGGCCAAACCTGAGTGGGTCCTGACCTTTTCGGCTTTCTTTCACGTCATCCGCATATTCGGCGGCACCGCAGGCGCCATCTACATGGGCCATTTTCTGGCGCAACGCGAAAAGCTGCATTCAAACCTCCTGGGACTTCATGTCAGCAGCGGCGACTGGATCACCGATCAGAACGTTCACGCCATGACCGCAGGTCTTTACGCCAAATCGTCCGGTATGGCCACCGCGGGAGCGCGTGCCATCGATCTGATTGCGGCCCGACTGCGTCTTCAGGCTTATAACTTGAGCCTTCTCGACGGGTTCCTACTGATCGCCTGGAGTTGCGCATGCGCATTGATCTTTGTCGCGCTGCTGCGCAGATCGCCGTTGGACTATGGCGACCTGAGCGCGCAACAGCCGGCACCAGCCTCTGCGAAGGAGTCCAAGTAATGAAACGAAACGCTGCACTCTTTCTACTAACGGCGCTACTAACGGCGATCGACTTCTCGCCCTGCCTTGCGCGGGCCGAAGAAACAGGCAGCGCGCTGCCTTCGCGCCACATGTCGCTGCATGAGGCCGTTCAATTGGCCCTTAACCACAATCACAACGTTCGCATTGCCGGCTACACGGTCGAGGAGAAACAACACGCGAAGGAGGCCGCGAAGAGCTCGTATTTTCCATCGATACGGAATGACAGCAACTTCATGCATGTGACAGATACTGAGTTGATTCAGATTAAGGCCGGTAGCCTGGGCGTCGTCGGGGGAACGTCGATTCCATCTGGGAACGCGATCATCAATCAGGGCGGGAAAAACTTTACAACCAGTGGAACTCAGCTGACCCAGCCGTTGACGACGCTGCTCAAGATCAGACAGGAAAACGATCTGGCCCAAGCCGAGTTGATAGCCTCGCGCGCGAAGGCACAACTTACCGGGAACGACGTCGCGCTTGCGGTCCATCAGGTCTACTACGGAATCCTGATTGCTCAAGCGCATCGTAATGCCACTGAGGCGAGAATCAAAGCCTCCGAGGATCTTCAGGGCGAGCGCGTCGAGCAGGTGAAGTTCGGCAGTACGTTGGAGCAAGACTTGATCGAGAGCCGTGCGCAATCGCTGCAAGCGAAGCAAGAAATACTGACTACCGACTTTCAGCTGTCAGATCTAAAACTGAAGCTCAACGACTTGACAGGCCTGCCACTATCCACCTCCTTGGATCTGGATCCTGCTGTTCCTGAATTTCAGGAGCCTTGTCCGCGTGAGGAATGTGTTAGCGCTGCCATGGCCTCACATCCGGAAATCCTTGCGGCTCGTGCTGAGGTGCAGAAAGCTGAGGCTGAGGTCCGTTTGGCGAAGACAGATATGTGGGTCCCCGATGTTGAGGCCTTTGCCCGCTACAGCTACCAGGAAAATGTCCCGTTCCTGGCGCGCAACTTCGGTACCTTTGGTGTTCACTTCGGCTATGACGTGTTCGACTCGGGTCGCAAGAAGGCCTTAGTCCACGAACATCAGGCGCAGTTGTCTCAAGCGAAAGAGAACCTAGCGAAGCTGACGGATGAGGTGGAACTTGCAGTCGAAACTGCGTACAACAAGCTTGACCGAACGCAGCAGATGTTGAAGGTCTCCGAAGAAGTCCTGGCTCTGCGAACCGAGTCTGACCGTGTGATGCAGCAGAAACTGTTGCAAGGGGCGGCGCTTAATTCGCAGGCGGCTAACGCAACTGCCCAGCAGTATGACGCCAAGGCGCTCCTACTGCAGTCACAGCTGGACTTCTTACAAGCCAACGACGAGCTCCTAAACGCGATTGGCCGCACACCCAACTAACATCTTTTCTTAGAAGTTGTCAGGGCTCTTAATTATGTAAGTGCGATTTGTCTATGTATGCAGATTGAAGATTCTGCGCATTGTCGCGAGAACAAAGACAGCCCGATTGTCTGTGCTCGCGTTCCTTAACATGGCCATTGGCGCCTGTAGCACCCTGTCGATGAGGGCATGACTAAGCGAGTCGATAGCGTTCTCCTGGTCGGGAGTCAAATTGCCGAGGCGTCCGTGTACACGTTGAATTTCACGACGGCGCACGGCCTCAAAGCGCTCTCGTAGCGAAACAAGTGTCGCTGAGATCTCGGATTCAGAAACTTGAGAACCTGCCGTGTCGATGCTGCTCATAGCTTTTCGCGCTGATGTATGGGTAAGCAACCCGGTCGCCACACCGACTGGCTCTGCAATCGACGCGGACTGAGTGCTGCGGATAGGGGTCGTGATGACATTTGCAGCCAGATACGGCAGCCGCTGTCAAAGGCGTGACACTCTGTCACCGGGATGCAGAAACCCTCTTCGGAGGAGATCAGCCAAGTCCTATATTTGCTTACGCTCGCAGAGCAGTTTGACTGCAAAGGTGATGGAGATGAAATTGCACCGACCGGGAGATGTAGCGGAGCGATTACGTCTTACTGAAACATGGATAAGAGCGCGCAACATCGCGGCATCCGTAGGGTGGCCTCCACTCACCTGCCTACGGTTTTTGGCGTCTTCGAGCTGATCGGCTTTGAACGAGCAGGCTTTGATCGAGCAAACATGGCCAAACGAGAACGAGAGACTGCCTTGGTGATGAGGCTTGGCGATCTGCAAGAGGAAGTACCCTTGCTGCGCATTCATTCGCAGTGCCTCACCGGCGAAGTGCTTGGATCTCTGCGCTGTGATTGCCGAGGTCAGTTGGAAGTCGCGATGTCCACCATTGCGGAGCAAGGATCCGGCCTAGTCATCTACTTACACCAAGAGGGTCGTGGCATCGGGCTGATGGCGAAGCTACAGGCATACGCCTTGCAGGACCGGGGTCTCGATACGATCGAAGCGAACCAAGCTCTGGGTTTTGACGCCGACTGCCGTGATTTCAGTCTGGCCGTGGCTGTCTTGTATGAACTTGAGGTCCCGCAGGTCCGCCTGATGACAAACAACCCGCAAAAAGTCGAAGCACTGACAAAGGGTGGAATCGAAGTCATCGAACGGATTGCCTGCGAAGCACCACCTAGCCCTTATGCATTGTCGTACTTGCGGACCAAGAAGAAAAGGATGGGGCATTCGCTCTCGATCATGTGAACAATTGTATGCAACCGATTGGAAGAATTGGCCTCAATGGGAGCACCTACGTCTAGTGAGCGGCCTAGCGCAGTGGATCTGCTTATTTCGTCCGAAGTTTCGGGCAAAGTTTCGGGCATGTCCGGCAGTGAGCGCTGCCCTGTCGCCCAAGCCGTGAAGTTCGCCGAGATCGAGAAGTCGCTTAGGGAGTTGCGATCAGGGCGCATGATCGTCATTGCCGATGATGAAGATCGTGAGAATGAAGGTGATCTCATGATCGCGGCCGAAATGGTCACTCCTGAGGTGATCAATTTCATGGCTACCTACGCGCGGGGGTTGATTTGTCTCGCGATGACCGGCGAGCGGCTTGACCAGTTGGAATTGGGACCAATGGTGCTCCACAACACCGCAAACCTTGGCACACCGCTTACCGTCTCCATCGATGCACAAGGAAGGGGTGTAACAACTGGAATCTGGTCGTACGATCGTGCGCGAACCATCCTGGCTGCGGTCGACCCCCGAATTCGCCCTGAAGACCTCGCGCGCCCTGGTCATGTGTTTCCCCTACGCCCGCGCGATACCTGGGTTCTTCATGGCGAGTAGATCCGATCTGTGTCACCACCATTTGACACTGATCTATTCATGACACCGATTTATTGATCAACGCCTACCTTCAGACTGCAACTCACTTCTTTTCAATAAGCAATTTCGGGATGTGTTTGGCGGTTCACTTGCTTTAAATGAAGTGTCGCGAGCAGCGAGACATAAACACTAAGAAGAGAGGTTTGAATGGCAAGCCCAGTAAAAGACAAAAAGCCTATGTCGCTACCGGCACCCAATAGCGACTTCTATGAACTCGTCGAAACACTTCCGGCTGAAGAGTTGGCGATTGTGAAACAAGTACGCACTTTCATGGAGACGAAGGTCGCACCCATCATCACCAAGTACTGGGTCGAAGATGCTTTCCCATTCGAAATCTTGCCCGCGCTGAAAGAACTCAACATCGGTGGCGTCGCCATGCAGGGTTATGGCTGCAGAGGCGGAAGTGCGCAGCTGTTTGGCTTGATCGCCATGGAAATGGCGCGCGTCGACTCGTCGATTGCGACATTCTTTGGTGTGCACAACGGTCTGGCAATGGGTTCGATCTACCTGGGCGGGTCGGAAGAACAAAAACAGAAATGGCTGCCGCCGATGGCTCGGTGGGAAAAAATCGGCTGCTTCGGCCTAACTGAACCGCTAGTTGGATCAGGAACCTCGGGCGGAATGTTGACGGCTGCCAAGCGGGATGGAGACACCTGGATCCTCAATGGTCAGAAGAAGTGGATCGGCAACTCTCCCTGGTGCGACATTTCTATTATCTGGGCGCGCGACCTAGCCGACAACCAGGTCAAAGCGTTCATCGTGGAAAACAAGACCACGCCGGGCTTCAAAGTAGAGAAGATCCAGAACAAAATCGCCCTCAAAGTGGTCCAAAACGGGCTGATCACGATGGAAAACTGCCGAATACCGGAAGCGAACCGTTTGCAACAAGATCAGTCGTTCCGCGACACCGCCCGCGTCTTGAAGATGACGCGTTTCATGGTTGGCTGGGAGGCGACTGGATGCGCCATGGGCGCCTACGAGAACGCCCTCAAATACTGCCAGGAACGCCAGCAGTTTGGAAAGCCGATCGCCTCGTTCCAGATGGTGCAAGACCTTCTCGCCAAGATGATTGCCAACATTACAGCATCGCAATGCCTCTTGGTTCGCATGGGCCAATTGCAGGCCGAAGGCAAGCTGACGGATGCGCATGCTTCACTTTGCAAAGCGTTCACCACTGCCAAGTGCCGCGAGACGGTCGCGTGGGCGCGGGAGCTTTTGGGCGGTAATGGCATCGCCGCGGACTACAACGTCGGGCGCTTCTTTGCCGATTCGGAAGCGCTTTACTCGTACGAAGGCACCTTCCAGATACAGAACCTCATTCTCGGTAAAGCCATAACCGGGTTCAGCGCCTTCGTCTAGCGGAAGGGAAGTGAGCTGCGGTTTCTTATTCAACCTGTCTGCCAAAAGCTGAAGTAATAAACAAAGGAGCGAAGAAAATCATGGCTGTTAAATCCTCTAAATGGGAAATCCAAAGAAACCCAGCAAAGGCCACGAAGGCCCGCTTGTTCTTTCTCAGTGCGAGCAGTGGCGAAGTCTTTTCCGCGAACCCCGACGGCTCCGACCTCAAGGTCATTGTGAGCGAGGGAAGGCGGCTCCCCGACGGCATCGTTGTGGATACCGAGGCAGGTCACCTCTACTGGACCAACATGGGCAACCCCACCGCCAACGACGGCTCCATCGAGCGCGCAAATCTTGACGGAAGCAACGTCACCCACATTGTTCCCCCGGGCAGCACCTTCACACCCAAGCAACTGCAACTCGATGAAAAGAACCGGAAGCTTTACTGGTGTGATCGTGAAGGGATGCGGGTCATGCGCGCTAACCTGGATGGCTCCAAGATCGAAACGCTTCTCGATACGAGCGAAGGCGACGCACGTCCTGGGAAGGACATAAAGAAATGGTGCGTGGGAATCGCGCTCGACGTCGAAGCCGGCAAACTTTATTGGACTCAGAAGGGCCCGGACAACGCCGGTGAGGGCCGTATCTTTCGCGCCAATCTCGAAATTCCGAAGGGCCAAAGTCCCGCCAATCGCAAAGACATCGAACTTCTCTACGAGGGCCTGCCTGAACCTATCGACCTCGAACTAGACCTCGCCAACCGAACGATCTACTGGACCGACCGCGGCGATCCACCGCGCGGCAACACCGTGAATCGCGCACCCATGGATCCCTCTCAGGGAAATAGCAAAAAAGAACCGATGATTATTTTCGACCATTTGATGGAAGGAATCGGTATCGCCCTGGATCTGAAAGGTGGCCGCATGTTTCTGACCGATTTGGGTGGATCCGTCTATAGCGCGAATCTCGACGGGTCCAACAAAAAGACGGTGCTTGCGGCGGAAGGGAACCTGACCGGCATCGTGTACGCCGAAATTCCTGCCGCGTAATGACGAACGCCACAATAGTCCTTAACGACTAATAAGGAGAAGAGAAATGAGCTCGCTAGCTTCTGCTCGAACACTCGAGAACGTTGTCTACGACAAGAAAGGGCCGATTGCGTATGTGACGCTGAATCGGCCAAAGGTGATGAACGCGCTGAACAAGGCGACGATCAACGAGCTGCGGGAAGCCTTCGAGGACGCGCGTGACGATTCAGCCGTCCGCGGAGTCATCCTCACGGGTGCCGGTGAGAAAGCATTTGCTGCGGGCGCCGACATCGCGGAGATCGCCAACAACACAGCTGTAGAAGCAGAAGCCGCGACTCGTCGAGGACAGGCATTGACCGATCTCATTGAGAACCTTGGCAAGCCGGTCATCGCCGCAGTCAACGGCTTTGCCCTCGGTGGAGGATGCGAGCTGGCGATGGCGTGCACGATCAGAATCGCCGCCGAGAGCGCGAAATTCGGTCAGCCAGAAGTAAAGCTTGGGGTCATGCCCGGATATGGAGGAACGCAGCGTCTCCCGCGTCTGGTAGGAAAAGGCCGAGCACTCAGGCTCATTCTCTCGGGCGACATCATCGATGCAGCAGAGGCTCATCGCATTGGCCTGGTGGACGAACTGGTACCGGACGGACACGTGATCGAGCGTGCCGAAACTGTGTTGAAGAAGATCATTGCGAACGCACCGCTTAGCGTGAAGTACGCGCTCGAGGCGGTCAACAAAGGGCTGGAGACGAGCGTGGCCGAAGGCCTGCTCATCGAAGCCTCGCTCTTCGCAGTCTGCGCCTCGACCGACGACAAGAAGGAAGGTACGTCGGCGTTCCTCGAGAAACGCGCACCGAAGTTTCAGGGAAGGTAGGCCTTGGGCAAGCACTTCGAAGTTTCAGATGGCTCGCTACCTTAAGTGGCAATCGTGAAGAAGGAGATGAAAATGACAGAAGGCAACATATTTTCCGGATTGAAGGTCGTGGATTTGTCGAGCTTCATTGCCGGTCCAAGCGCCGCAACGATCTTGTCCGATTTCGGCGCCGACGTCGTCAAAGTTGAACCGCCTGAGGGAGAGCTGTGGAGAAAGGGGCAGAAGATCCCGCCCCAGCCGCATTCGGAAGAGCCTTATCCCTTCCAATTGGCGAATCGAAACAAGCGCGGCGTTGCACTTAATCTGAAAGCTGCGAGCTCGCAGCAGGTTCTCGAGCGGTTAGCCAAGTGGGCCGACGTGTTCATCGTCAACACACCGCATTCCGCGCGCAAGAAATTGAAGCTCGAATATGAAGATGTCGCGCAGTGGAATCCGCGTCTGATCTATGCCGATCTCACCGGCTTCGGCGAGAAAGGCCCGGACGCTGCTCTTCCGGGGTTCGATCTCACGGCCTTCTGGGCGCGAAGCGGTTTGTTATTCATGACGCGCGATGCTGGAGAGCCGCCGACCTGGCCAGTGGCAGGTAGCGGTGACAATGCGACTGCGGTCTGCATTTATGCCGCAATTGCGACCGCGCTTTACCGTCGCGAACGCACCGGTAAAGGATCCTACGTCACGACTTCGCTGCTCGCAGCGGGAGTCTGGTCGGCCAGCGTCTTTATCCAGGCCGCTCTATGTGGTGCGAGTTTCTATGGGCTGCACGATCGAACACATCCCGCCAATGCAGCTTTGAACACGTATCGCTCTTCCGATGGCACCTGGTTCGTTCTTGTAGCCACTCCGGACAAGGTGCCCGCGGTTCTGAAAGCAATGGGTCGCGAGGACATCCTAACGGATCCGCGATTCTCGGATCCTGCCAAGCTGGCACAGAACCGGCCGCAACTGACGGCCATGCTCGATGAGATCTTTGGTTCGCAGCCCATGTCGCATTGGTATGAGGTCTTCAACGGCGTTCACGTCCCCTTCGGCGCCGTGCGTGAGCCGAAGGAAGTCGTGAATGATCCGCAATTGCGAGCGAATGACATCGTCGTTCCGCTCGAAGGAGCGGGCGAGAAGCTGACCTCGACCATCAGCAGTCCTATTCAAGTGCACGGTGTTTCAAAAGAACCTGCCAGACGCGCGCCGCGAATCGGCGAGCATAACGATGAAGTTCTGAAGGAGCTCGGTTTCACCAGTGACGTTATCGATGGCTTTCGGGCGAGCGGCACAATCCCACCCACGCAACGCGAATCGAGCGCGGCGGACTGAAACAAGTCGAGGAACAAATGGCTCAACCACGGATCATTATCGTCGGAGGAGGTTTTGGCGGCCTTGCCGCCGCCAAGGCCCTCAGGAAAACACCCGCGGAGGTGATCCTAATCGACCGCTCCAACCACCACCTGTTTCAGCCGCTGCTTTACCAGGTGGCAACAGCAGTGCTGACGCCTAGCCAGATTGCGACACCCATACGAAGTATTCTTCGCAATCATAAGAATGTCACAGTAATCATGGGAGAAGTCACCGGAGTGGACAAAGAGCGAAAGCAAGTGCTGTTTAGCGATGCAGATCGACAAGCAGTACCCCTCGCCTACGATTACCTGATCCTCGCCTCGGGCGCCACGCACAGCTACTTCGGTCATAACGAATTTGAGGAGTTCGCCCCGGGCATGAAGAGCGTG
>Ga0209773_10000245_pt1 | contig 16641 bp, 13 predicted proteins | sample BogFormECP14_OM1_FD_188244 | JGI IMG/M metagenome (GOLD analysis project Ga0209773, IMG submission 188244) | Bog forest soil microbial communities from Calvert Island, British Columbia, Canada - ECP14_OM1 (SPAdes) (version 2) | ecosystem: Environmental > Aquatic > Freshwater > Wetlands > Bog ... | reverse complement strand
TTCATATGCTGGCCGGCGCGGGCCAAATTCTGTATAATCGAAACATGGACTGGAACTATTTTGCAGCGCGAACGACCCCAACGTCCCAACGATCGTGATCGCCGAGCAAGCCGCCCGGATGATCGAGAAAGACGTGAGGCGCGCACACTGATGCCGCCAAATGAACCAAGACATGAGGAGAGGCTACGTTGGAGCGACTGAAGGATCGCGTTGCGATCGTGACGGGCGCGGCGTCTGACATCGGGCGGGCGATCGCGCTGCGGTTCCACGACGAAGGGGCGCGGGTTTTCTTCGTCGATTGCAATTCCGAGACGCTGCGCCAATTGCCGACCGACACTGACCGTTGGAGCTCCCATCTGTCCGACATTTCGGTCAAGGGCGCCTCGGCGCCTCTTATTGAGGCCTGCATCGCCCGGTTTGGCCAGCTCGACATTCTGGTGAACAATGCCGGCCTTGGCAATTCGAAGCTCGCGCACGAGACCTTCGACGGGGATTTCGACTATTGGATCAACGCCAATCTGTCTGGCACCTTTCGTCTGTCACGGGATGCGCTGTCGAAATTGCGCGGCCGCAAAGGCGTCATCCTCAATATGGCGTCCGGTCTGGGGCTTGTCGGCATGGCGCGGCAGGCCGCTTATTCCTCCGCCAAGGCCGCGATCATCGGGTTGACCCGGCAGATGGCGGCGGAATACGGACCGGATGGCGTGCGAGTGAACGCGGTGGCCCCGGGGCTGATTGAAACCCCGGCCACGGCGGAGCGCTTGCGCAACGATTCCGACTACAGGGCCAGCAACATCGGCTCGATGCCGCTGGGACGCCCGGGCCAGCCTTCGGAGGTCGCCGCGGCTGCCGCTTTTCTGTGTAGCGACGATGCGAGCTTGTGACGGGGCGCGTGTTGGTCGTGGACGGCGGGATGACGTCGACCCGTGTGCGTCTGGCTTGAAACAGCGTCCGAAGATAGACGAGAGTGCTGAGGGAGGCTTGCCCTTGAGAGTGAGATTACCCTTCGATGATCTTCAGCGCGCGGACACGCATGGTGAAACAGGTAAACCATGAAGCGACTTTCTTCCGGCCAGGTTCGAGGCGTGTACCGGCGCAACGTGGGCGACATCGCGGTCGCGACCGTCAACGACGGAATGATTCCGGCAACCTTCGATCACATCGTCGGGGCTGATCCGACCGCCTGTGAAGCTGAGCATCGGGCCGCCCTGCGGCCAATGCCGCCTTGGCTCACCGTCAACACCTTCCTGATCGAGACCGCGGATCGGCTCATGTTGATCGATGCCGGCTATGCGGACACGATTCCGGACGCGGGACGGCTACTTCCCAATCTTGCCGTGCTCGGGGTCAGACCGGCCGACATCGACGCCGTTCTCATGACGCATCTACATGCCGACCACGACGCGGGGCTGATCACTAAGGAAGGGGCTGCGGTTTTCCCTCGCGCCGAATTGGTGGTGCATGAGGACGAACTCAAGTTCTGGCGCGACGAAAGCAACATCGCGCGGCTGAGCGAAGACCAGAAATCGGATTTCGCTCTCGCAACGACCGTCCTCGCGGCCTATGCCGACCGCCTTCGGCCGGTACGGGCGGGCGACGTCGCATCCGGCATCTCCGCGGTTCCGACTCCGGGGCACACGCCTGGACACACGGCATGGCGGATCTCGTCGGGAAGTGAGCAACTGCTGATCTGGGGCGATGTGATTCATCTGCCCGGCGTACAGTTCGCAATTCCGGAGGCGAGCGTGATTTACGATCTTGACAGCCACGCCGCCGCTACGGTGAGACGTCGAGTGCTCGATATGGTTTCGACCGACCGAGTCCCGGTCGCCGGCGTCCATCTCGATTTCCCTGGCTACGGCCGGGTGACGGGGGAGCGGAATGGCCGCTATTTCTACGCGGCAGAGCTCTGGACGCCTGTCATCTGATGACCGAATAGACCGATCTGATGCTCGACGGGCCTTCGGTGGCTGATCTGAAAGAGGAGGGCCGCTGTCGCCGGCGGGCTTCAGGAGATAAACTTTGGCAGGGGGTTCCGGCCGAATGTGGGCCGTCGCCGTTCGCCTCAATTCTGGTTTCGCTGGGTCGGCGGCCAATGATGGCCGCTCCAAAAACGAAGCATATGGAGCAAATTCAGTGGACTATATCAAGCTCGGAAACACCGGCCTGGAGGTGTCTCGCATCTGCCTAGGCTGCATGACCTATGGCATACCGGGGCGAGGGCCTCATCCTTGGACGCTCGACGACGAGAAGAGCCGGCCCATCATCAAACGAGCGCTCGAGCTCGGCACTAATTTCTTCGATACGGCCAATGTCTATTCGGACGGCACCAGCGAAGAGATAGTCGGTCGGGCGCTGAAGGATTTTGCTTCGCGCGACGAAGTCGTCATCGCGACGAAAGTCTGGGCGCGGATGCGACCCGGCCCGAATGGGCAAGGCCTATCCCGCCGCGCCATCATGACGGAGATTGATCACAGTCTCCGCCGGCTGGGCGTCGATTATGTCGATCTCTACCAAATTCATCGCAACGACCCGACCACCCCAATCGAAGAAACCATGGAGGCCTTGCACGACGTGGTGAAAGCCGGCAAGGCGCGCTACATCGGCGCCAGCAACATGGCCGCTTGGCAGTTCGCCCGCGCCCTCTATGTCGCGGAACTGCATGGCTGGACACGTTTCGCGACAATGCAAGATCACCTGAATCTCCTTTACCGCGAAGAGGAACGTGAGATGCTGCCGCTCTGTCGGGCTGAAGGCGTCGCCGTTATCCCTTGGAGTCCCATGGCGCGCGGACGGCTGACTCGGAATTGGGACGAAACAAGCGGGCGGCAGGAAACGGACGAGTTCGGCAAAACGCTCTACACGAAGACTTTCGAGGCGGACCGCGCCGTGGTTGAGCGTGTGGCCGCGGTTGCGAAGTCCAGAGGCGTTCCTCGCGCGCAAGTCGCTTTGGCTTGGGTGCTGCAGAAGCAGGAGGTCACGGCGCCGATCATCGGGGCTTCGAAGCTCGAGCATCTCGACGACGCCGTAGCGAGCTTGTCACTGAAACTGACAGCCGACGAAATTGCCGCGCTCGAAGAGCCTTACGTGCCTCATCCGATAGCGGGCTAATCGGCATGAGTTAGCCGACGCCCGCCGCTTGAAGCGCAAGGCGGCGAGCCGCAACGATATCTGGCATCTCGAGAAGGTCGTCATCACTATCAACAGCGAGAAACTCTATCTCTGGCGCGCTGTTGACGAGTCCACGCTGCAGCCGTCTTGGAGAAGGGCCGTGATCTGCATGCAACATCAATCATTCACGACCCGCGGAAATCGCAAGACGCGCCCTTCCCGCTCCAAATCTGCGAACTGGGGACAGTCTCGGGGAGCCGCTGTGAAAGGTTTCTCCGTTTCGCCATCAGCGCCCGCGGACGTACGCGCTCCATTCAGCAACAACGGCGCGAGAGCCAGCGGTCGCCGCGGTGGCATGCGCGCCCGGTTGGGGGAACTGGTCGAGGCGTGGAGCTGGGAAGGGAATGTCAAGAGCCGCCCGAGGGCCTGCGGCAATCGGGAAAGCCGTAGGAGCGCGAAGACAGCCCCGGCAATATTGACGACATGCGGCTTTGCCCTTCGCCTCGGTTGAATCAGGACGGCTGGCGCGGCGGGTGCGGGAGGATGTTCAGGGCGCTCCTCGAACTCGGTCGCGGGGATCAAAGCCAATGCGCGTGGCGAAATGGCGAAGACCCGCATCGGCCTCCTGATGTTCTTCAAGCTGCGGTCTCCGAGGTCGGTGAACGGGAACGCCAGCTTGTCGCGCACCTGCTCGTACACCGCGCGCGATATGGTCAATGCGCCGGGCTCACAAATCGATTCGAGACGCGCGGCGAGGTTCACCGTGTCCCCGAAGATGTCGGCGCCATCCCTGATGACGTCACCGATATTGACGCCAATGCGCAGCTGGAAAAGAGCTTGGTTGGTCGGGTTCGAGGCGCTCGAGCCTCCGCGCTGGATCGCCGCGGCGCAGGCGACCGCGTGGACCACGCTCGTGAACTCAACGAGCAATCCGTCTCCCGTAGTCTTCACGATGCGGCCTCGATAGGCCGCGATCATGGGCTCGAGGAACTCGGCGCGCATCGCTTTCAGCGCACGCAAGGTGCCAAGTTCGTCGGCGCCGATGAGGCGGCTGTAGCCGACGATGTCCGCGGCGAGGACGGCGGCAAGCCTGCGTTCCGGCGCGCCTGCGGCCGAGGCGTTCATCGTTCTGATTCTCATTTCGGCCTCACTCAGTCGCTTCGTTCCGGCGCGGCGCCAATGCATTGCCGGCCTCGATGCAAGTCGAGGCGCTCGGCCGCGCGTTCCTTCGAACTCTTTCCGACCATCGATTTGAACACTCTGGCCATGCTGCGCTACGGCGTCATGTCGCAGCTCCGAAAACGCGCTACGAACGTAACGCGTCGAAGGGCGCGCTCCGGCACGAAGATCAGACAACTCAATCGTCTCGCGAGCGCCGCGGCGGGTACGCGGAACTCGGGGTCTCCTATCGATCCGCGGGCGAGGCGGCCGTCAGGCGTGCCGCTAAGCAGCGCGTCAGCGCGGCGGCGATCTCGGTCGCAAGCAAGGGTCGGCTGACTATTTCGCAGATGCCCGCAGCCATCAAAGCATTGGCGTCGATCTCGTCGATCGACGCCGTCGCCATCAGGATCGGCCGATCCGAAGCGGCCTTGCAAAGCGAAGCGGCGCAGGCGAGCGCCGACTTCAGCGGGGGCAGGCCGCTGATCACAATCGCGTCGAATCGCCTCGACGCCATCAAGCGCGATGCGATTGCATCTTCCGCGCGGGCGAACCCGACCGGCTCGTAGCCGAGCGCCGCCAATATCTCCTCGTCGCGGAGCCGTTGCTCGCGATCGTCCTCGATCACCAGCACCGTCTCTCCGCCTCCGAGCGGCAGCGCGGGCGGGCGCAAGGCGGGAACAGGCGCGACCGCGGCGATGCAGGTCAACCAGGTCTCGAAGCGACTCCCGCCGTTCGGGGTGCTGCGAACATTCATGGCTCCCCCATGCTCGCGTACGATCTCGCGCACCGTCGCGAGACCCAAGCCGTTCCCGCTTGATCGTGTCGTGAAGAACGGTTCGAAGATTCGGCGCAAGGTCGCTTCGTCCATGCCGCGGCCGGTGTCGCTGACCGCGATGCAAACGTAGCGACCGGGCCCGACGGTCCCGTGACTGAGCGTTCGCAGCTGACCGACGTCGTGCACCTGCGCCTCGACGTCGACGCGTCCGACTCCATCCATGGCTTGCGCGGCGTTGATACAGAGATTGAGGATCACTTGCTGCAACTGGACGGGCTCGGCGGACACGATCACCGTCGACGGCGCTTCGCGAACCACGAGTTCGGCTGCCGGCGGCAACGAGGCCCGCAATAGCGCCGCCGATTCGGCGATCAAGGCCCCCAGGTCGGTCGGTCTGCGATGGGAGTCGCGGCGACGGCCGAAAGTCATGATCTGATCGACGAGGTCGCGCGCTCGTTCTCCGGCCCGCCGAATCTCGCCGAGGCTATGTGCGGGCCGGCTGTCGGGCTCGACTTGGGCCTCGGCCATCTCCGTATAGCCGAGGATCGCGCCCACGATATTGTTGAAATTGTGCGCGACGCCGCTGGCCAGCGCACCCACCGTCTCCATGCGGCGGCCCTGCTGCAGCCGCGCCTCCAATCGCGCTCGCTCCTGCTCCATCGACTGCCGCTGAACGGCGTAGAGAATGGCGTCGAGAGCCATGCGCAGCAGACCTAGCTCGCCGGGTCGGGTGATGCGGCAACGCTGATGCAGCGAATCGAAGCCGAGCATGGCGCTGACGCCGTCAGCGCCCACATTCACCGCGCAGGCCCAGCCCTGCAGACCAAGGGCGATACACGCGTCCCTGGCTTTCCCTCGCGGCAGGGAGTTCACGCGTGGAACGTAAACGATTCCATTCGGCGTCGGACCGAACAGCGCGGGGAGCGCGAGGGCTCTGTCCGACCAGCCTGGTTGACGAACAGCTTCCGTCCTGTGCCAAGAATGAGACCGTAGCCGAGGGCGCGCGAGCAGGAAATAGACGCGGTCCGCGCCGACGCATTCCCCCATCGCGGCGAGCGCCTGCTCGATCGCGGCGTCCAGATCTTGCGGCCGCGCGTTTATGAAGCGCACCGAGACGCCGGCAATCACATGCTCGAACGCCGCGCGGCGCTGCAACGCCCGAGCTCGCGACCTGAGCCGTAGCCCGAGATGAACAAGCCCCCCGATCAACAGCAGGGAAGCCACGTACATGAGGAGACGGAATTGTCGCGCCGTCGTTCGTGATAGCTCCTGGCGCTTCAATACCAAGGAGCGGACGGCCTGTTGATCCTGATCCTCCCGCACGGCGCGCAGGGATTTCAGTGCGCGATCGGTCGCCGGAAGCAGGTCGAGAAGCAGACGCGCGTGCGCCAACAGGGCTCTCACAGAATCGTCGTCGCCGGATGAAGAAGAGCTACTGGCCACCCCGTCCAGCAGCCCTTGGACCTTCGCCGCCGTCGCGGTTGAGGTGTCGAGCGTCAGGTGCAGCATGCCGGCGGCTAACGCGCACACCGCGAGAACGATGGGATCCGAAGGGTTGCTCGCGGTCAGGCGGACGGAGTACCGATCGAAATAGGCCAGCGAATTCTGCAAGAGCGCGTTGTCGCTCTTGAAGAGTTCGACGAGCTCCGCTTGCCTGGCTACCGACGTCGCCACGCGATCGATCGCCGCCGCGGTCGCGGCGTCGATGGCGGCCACGGCGCGCAACTGCTCGAGCTCCTCATCCAGCGCGTCGACCTCGTCCACCACCGGGTCATAGTTGCGCAACAAGCCGGCGCGCGCGCTGAGGACATCGCGACGAAGCTCGCTCTCCGTCGCCGCGAGGCGGTCGAGCGCGCTGAGGGCGCGATCGAAGCGTTCGGCGTTGGTGTTGAGGGCGCTGAATGACAACCAGGTGACCAAAAGGAGCGAGAGCGCAACGGTCGCCATGGCGAGAGTCATCCTCATGACGGCGGCCCTGCCACGACCGCGCCGCGATAGTTTCCGGTCAGTGTGTTCAGGAAGGCGACGATCGCCTCCAGCTGCTGATCCGACAGCGTTCGATCGAGTTGCGCGGCGGCCATTTTGCGTACGGCGTCGCCGAGGGTCGGCGCGCTGCCGTCGTGGAAATATGGCGGCCTCGTCGCGACGTTCCGCAGGCTGGGTACGCGCAGAATTTCAGGTTTCGACGAAGCGAGCGGACGGAAGATGCCGTGACGCTCGAAGAGATTGCCGCCGACGTTGACGCCCTGATGGCAGGAGACGCATCCGAACGATTTGAAGAGCCGATAACCCTCCAGCTCTTCGGGCGAGAGGGCTGAAGCGTCGCCGCCGAGCCAGAGGTCGAAGCGGCTTCCCGGCGTGCGCAGGGACCGAACATAGGTCGCGATGGCGTCGAGCAGACTTGCCCGATCGGGGAGGCGGCCGTAGGCGTTGGAAAATCGCCGCGTCATTTCCGGGTCGGCTTTGAGCTTTTCCACGACCTCGCTCGCGCTCGTCGCCAAATTCGCGGGATTCTCAAACGACGATTCGGTATGCGCTTCGAGAGTCCGAAAATTGCCTTCCCAGTTGAGCCGAAAACTAAGCGCGGCGTCGAAGACGGACGGGGTTCTCAAATGATTCGACTGCGGCTTGGCGGAATTGGTCCCGTTGGTGCGAGTGTCGTGGCACGAAAGACAGGTGAAGTTCCCGTTGTGCGACAGACGCCGATCTCCAAAGAGCTGCTCGCCTAGCGCCACCTTCTGCGGATCGGCCGCGGGTGGGGGCGGAATCGCGGTAATCGGCTCCTCGTCGGCAAGAGGCATCGAGCCCTGAGCCGGCGGAGCCGGCGCTTGCGCGGTCGCCACGCCCAAGACGAGAAGACATGCGGCGCCGAAGAGAAGCGCAAATATTGCGTAAGGTCGCCCCCGCGAAGGAAGGGCTCCTTTGATCGCAGAGCATACGCCGCTACCAAATGACATGGAGTCCGATTCCAGGATATTTCGCCCTCTCTTCTGGCCGCAGAACGAGGGGAAACGCCCCCCGCCCGAGTACGACAAGCGAAGATTCCCCTGACCGACGCATGAAAGCGCGAGCCCTCACGAACTTCCGGGCGGTCGATGCCGTGTACCGTCCGGCTGTTGCAAGATTGTGCCATTCCGAGGAAATGAGGTTACGGCTGTAACAAACGGCTGCCTCAGGGTCAGATCGGCTCGACGGGCAGAACAAAGGTGTAACCGACTCCACGCTCCGTCTGAATGACACGCGGCATGCTCGAATCGCTCTCCAGCTTTCGTCGCAGTCGAAGCACCTGCACGTCGATGCTGCGATCGAAAACATCTTCGTGGACGCGGGTCGCCTGAAGGAGGTGTTCGCGGGCGAGCGGTCGCTGCGGGGCATCGAGAAAAGCGATCAGCAGCGCATATTCCCCCTTGGTCAGCGAAACCGGCGCGCCATTGGGGTCGGTCAGGCGGCGCGTGCGCCGATCGATCTGCCAGCCGCCAAACCGATAGCGACCTCGCTCTGCGTCCCGCTGTAATGCGGCCGGTCCAGCCTCCCGCCGGCGCAGCACAGCCCGGATCCGCGCGAGGAGTTCACGCAGGCTGAACGGTTTGGTCACATAGTCGTCGGCGCCGAGCTCGAGCCCGACTACCCGGTCTATTTCGTCGCGCCTATGCCCGGTGGTGATGATGACGGGGACATCCGAGTTCGCTCGAATCTCGCGAAGCAGATCGAGCCCGTCCTCCTGACCGAGGCGCAGATCGAGGATGACAAGGCTGGGCTCCGCGGTCGCGAACTGTTTCGCCATGTCGCTGCGCTGGCTGACGCTGACCACGTGCATGTCATGTTCTTCGAGATAGCTCTCGACCATCTGTCGGATTGCGGCGTCGTCATCGACGAAAAGAATCCGCGCGCCTCGGCCTTGATCGGCCTTCGGACTTTCGACGCTGCGGCCCGACAGGTCGCGAAGACCGCGACCGCTGATCGGGCTCATAAAGCTGTTCATCATCGCCTCCGTTTTAAGAGGTCGGAATACATCACAGAAATTCTCGCCTCGGTGTCACCTGGGTTACACCTCCCAGTTTCGGATAGCCCATGAGTTAATTGGATATAACATTAATAACCGAATTCTGATTGTATTTTAGCGACAGTAGCCATCTCCTAAAAACCAGGCAATATGATGGGAAGCACGCCCGCGACAGTCCCGACTCGGTGAGAGGAATACGCCAAAGCGGCGCGGCGAGCAGTTTTGGACGCGGCGCACGGCCTCTTCGGCGAACAAGAATATTTTTCCACCAAGGTGGACGACATCGCCATACGGGCCCGCGTCTCCTCCGCGACAATCTATGCGGGCTCTGGCGGCAAACAAGGGCTCCTGAACACTCTGATGGACATTTGGTCCAGCACAGCCATCGTTTCCTCCACGCTCGACCGCGTCGAGGAATTGGACGATCCTGCCGCAAACCTTCGGACGGTCGCGGCGACATGCCGCAATATGCGTGAGGAGGTCCGTCGCGTTCTCTGGCCGAGGGGACGGCGAGATATCGTCGGGCGCTCGTGGCGATCGCCCGACGACTGGCGGATCTGGACGCCTTGCGCGAGGGCATGGACGTCGAGCAGGCGGTTGACGTCTTGTGGTTTTATTTCGGCTATTCCGGCCTCTTCACTTTGCGCGACGAGAACGGCTGGAGCTACGAACGCGCGGAATGATGGCTCGGCGCACAAGCGAATTGGGCTCTACTTCGAAATCACCCGCTTTGTTGAAGGTCTCGGAAAGTCGGCGAATGCGCGAACCGTCTTCGGCGCCACGTGTTCGCCAGTTCGCCACATCTGCGCGACCAGCATCGATCTGGAAAATCCGCGCCCGTGAAGAAGCGCGCGGAATTCGACGGGAGAGAAAAAGATTGCGGTTGGGCCGACCACATTGTAAGGCGGCCCTCGTGCCAGATAGGCTGGGCAATTCTCTTGCCGGCATCTCCGCGCGAGGTGTTGTCACACGAGAGAATACCCGCCGGTTTCGTCGAGCGGCGGGTCGAGGCGGATCGGGCGGTTTGGCCATCTGGTAAGAAGGCCGTCACCGGCGAACGAATGCGGTCCCGGGCGCCGATCTGCGCGCCGAATTATAATTTCACGAGAATGCGATGGGCAGTGTCGCGCTCACCGCCGGACGTCGTCATCTTCGTCGTGGTGGTGATTGGGAGCGCGACCGCAATGGGCGGCGCCGTAAGCCCCGAGCCCGTCGATCACCGCAGCGCCAATCTCGCAACACACGGCGGCGATGACTCCATCTGTCCAGGCCAGCGCGGCGAGAATCGGCTCGAGACGAGCGGCGAGTCCGCGCGCAGTTTCGCACTCCTGTTTGTCTGTCGGTCCGTACATGGCGACCTCTCGTGCCTATGGCTCGCACAGGCTGAGGCGCGCGGAATACCGATTGATGTCATGATCGAGCTATTGGATTACGCCTGAAACAGCGCAATCGGTCGCCGGTCGCCAGGGAAGCGCCGACCAATGTGTCGGCCGCAGTCGAATTTGCCTTCGTTGAAATCCTCGAGCAGCGTCGGGCGGCGAGACTTCGCGGAAATGATATTTGCTTCGATTGGATACTTCGGGCGCAAGAATCGATTTGGCGCCAAATTCCCTGCTCCGGTCGAAAAGGCAAAATAAATTCCCTGCTGGGGCAATTTAATTCCCTGCTCGCCCGCGTAGGGAATTGTCTCGCAAATGGCTGACTTCGCAGACCTTTTCGCGACGGATTTTCGCGAAAAAAGACTGATTCGCCGAAATTCCCTGCATTTTTCCCTGCCAGCAGGAAATTTGGCACGACAGGTGATTGTAAAATGTGATCCGAGGCGAGCCGCCAAGAAGCCAACTGTCAGGAAATGGAGCATGGTTGAAATATGCGCATCAGACTCGCGGCCGCGGACATCTTCTGCGCGTCTCGCTCGGAAACGCGAACGTCGGATGGAAGCATCAATTCCACGCCGTCGCCTCAGTTCGTATCGAGGCGCCGTGCCTCCGAGTCGCGCTGAGGCGCAAAAGGGGCTTGTCCCCACTCCTCTCGCCGCGCGAAGATCGCGTGCAACGACCACCAGCGAGGACAAAATGCGGGCAATCGTGATCACGGCGCCGGGCGTCGAGAACAATCTTTCGATCGTCGAGGTACAAGAGCCTTCCCCCGGACCGGGCCAAGTCTTGATCGACGTCGCGTATGGCGGCTGCAACTTCGCCGATACGATGATCGCGAAAGGGACCTATCCCCATCCCAAAGGCTATCCGATCGTCGCGGGTCTCGAAATCTCGGGGCGCATCGCCGCGCTCGGACCCGACGTTCGCGGCGTCGCCGTCGGCGACCGCGTCGCGGCGTTCTCCGAGGAAGCCGGCGGCTTCGCCGAGCGCTGCGTCGTCCCCGCGGAACGACTCGCGCGGATCCCGGATGCGATGAGCCTCCAGGTCGCCGCGACCTTTCCGATTCAGGCGCTGACCGCTTGGCACATGCTGCACAATGTCAGCGTGACCAGGCCTGGGGACGTCATCCTTCTGCATGCGATCGGCGGCGGTCTCGGCCTGTTCGCGACGCAACTGGCGGTGCAGGCGGGGGCGACCGTGATCGGCACGGTCGGCACGCGCGGCAAGGACAAGCGCGCGCTGGAGTACGGTGCGGCTCTGGTCGTCGATCGCCAGGATGAGGATTTCGTAGCCGCCGTCATGGCGTTCACGCGGGGCAGGGGCGTCGACAAGCTCATCGACTCCACGGGCGCCAGCATTCTCGACCGCAGCTTCGCCTGCATCCGAAAGCTCGGACACGTCGTGAGCTACGGCGAAGCCGAAGGGCGCCCGTTGCCCAACCTCTGGGAAAGGCTGGTCGCCAGATCGCTCACCTTCACGCGCTTCCATCTCGGTCATGTCGATTTCGGCTCCGACAAATGGCGTCAAAGCCTCGATGAAGTCGTGGGTGGCATCGCCGAGGGCCGGCTGACGGTCCACATCGAGGCCGTGTTCCCATTCGAACAGGCGGGCGAAATGCTCGATCGGCTTTCGTCGCGCCAAGTGTCGGGGAAACTGATCCTCGCCGTCAATCCGACGTGATGGGCGCCCCGCTGTCCGCTCAGACCGGAATGCGAATGCTCGCCCGCAATCCGCCAATGGGGCTGGTAGATAAGAGGATGTCGCCGCCGTGGGCGCGGGCGATGTCGCGGGCGATCGCCAGGCCGAGACCCGAACCGCCCTCGTCCTGGTTGCGGGCCTCGTCCAGCCGCAGGAAAGGACGAAAGACATTTTCGCGGTGCTCGGGCGCAATGCCGGGTCCGTCGTCGTCGACGTGGATCGTGACGAAACGTTGCTCGCGCCCCGCGGCGACGATCACGTTGCCGCCGTATCGCTGGGCGTTGGCGACGAGATTGCCGACGCAGCGTTTCATCGCCAGCGGCCTGACCTTCACGTTCAGGTCGCCCTTCACCTCTATGCTCAGGCGGGCGCCATGACGCGCGGCCCCGGCGCGCAGGTCCTCGAGCGTCGAGCGCAGATTCGTCAGAATCGTCAGCTCGCCTCCATCGCCTCGGGCGAACGCCAGATACCCTTCCAGCATCGCCTGCATTTCGTCGACGTCCTGCTGCAGCGGCTCGGTTTCCGTCGAGTCTTCGATCATCGCGAGCGACAGCCTGAAACGTGTGAGGATAGTCCTGAGATCGTGGCTGACACCGTTCAGCATGGTCATGCGCTGTTCGGCGGCTCGTTCGATGCGCCGCTTCATCTCGACGAAGGCATATCCGGCTTGTCGAACTTCACGTGCGCCGCGCGGCTGAAATTCGAGATCGCGGCCTTTCCCGAAGTCCTCCGCGGCGGCCGCCAAACGTAGGATGGGGCGAATTTGATTGCGGAGAAACAGGATCGCCACGACCAACAGGACGATCGACGCGCCGAGCATCCAGAGAATGAAAATGTGAACGTTGGCGTCGTAAGCGAGGCTTCGCCGAGTGACGAAACGCAACACGCCGAAGCCGAGATCGACGCGAATCTCCATCAGTCCGGAGCGGCCGACCGCGTCGAGCCAAAACGGCTCGCGGATTTGGCCGCCCAGCTCGCGGGGCAACGCCCGGGTCAGCGGATCCAGGACGTCGAAAAATGTGTGAGGCATCCGCGGCGGCAGCGCCTGCGGCGGCATCAACTCGACATCCATGCGAAGCCGCTCGCGGGCAATCGTGCGCAACCACTTGTCGTCAGCACCGCGCGGAAGCTCCCGATAGAGGTCGATCATCGCGCCGACGTCACGCGCCACCGCCGCCGACAAGCGGTGCGCCACCAATTCGCTGTGCTGTTGCATGAAGACGTAGGCGACCGCGGTCTGCAGCAGCACCATCGGCACGATCACGATCAGCAGAGAGCGGGCATACAGTCCCTTCGGCAGGATGTTCGCGAGCGATCTGGCGCCCCGCCGCCACAATATGCGCCCCCGCAGAAGCGCCTCGCGCCCGGGCGATCCGAACGTCGTCGTCACGGATCCACGACCAACTTATAACCCGATCCTCGCGCCGTCTGGAGGTGGAGCGGGTTGGTCGGGTCTCGCTCGATCTTGCGGCGCAATCTGTTGATCTGCACGTCGACCGTTCGTTCTTGCGCGCTCGCTCCCGGAGACGAGAGCGCTTCCCGGGAGACGCTCATCCCGGGAGTCGCGCCCAGCAGGCGGAGAATTTCTCGTTCCCGCTCGGTAAGCCTGACGATTTCCTCGCCATTGCGCAATTCGCCGCGTTCCAAATAGAAGACGAAGGCTCCAAAGCGGAGCACGGTTTCTTCCGTGTCGACGGGGCCGGAGCGGGTACGGCGCAAGATCGAGGCGATGCGGAGCAACAATTCTCTCGGCTCGTAAGGTTTGCCGAGGTAGTCGTCGACGCCGACCTCGAGACCCCGCACGCGGTCGACGGCGTCCGATCTCGCGGTGAGCATGAGAATCGGGATTTCGGAGCGCTTTCGCAGACTCGCCGCAAGGTCCAATCCGTTTTCCTCCGGCATCATGACGTCCAGCACGATGATTTCGAAGGCGAGACCCTCGAGGAACGCGCGCGCTTCCGCCGCCGAGGCCGCCACCGTGACGCGATAGCCGTGTTTTCGGAGGAAAGCCGAAAGCAGCACGCGCAATCTTCGGTCGTCGTCGACGACGAGGACGTGCGGAGCATCGTCGTGGGGCGGGATTTGCGTCGCGATCATACGTCACTCCGACAGTGGCGCACCCTGAGCTTTGGCAGGCGCCCGCCCCGCGCCGATCAACTCCAAGACCCGCTCGCGATCCGAGGGCTCGATCATCGCGAGCAAGAACGCAACGGCGTGGTCTTTGCCAAACGGGCCCAGGCGTTCCGTGGCGCCTGAAAATCGCCTCGTCTGCACGCGAGCGAGTTCGCGCGCCAGCTTCTCACCCTCGGAAGTTACATAAAGCTGGCGATGGCGCCGATCCAGCGCGCCGGCCCGCGCCTCTATGAAATTTTGGGCGATCAGCTCCTTCAGCACGCGATTCAGGCTCTGCTTCGTGATACGCAAGATTTCGAGCAGCGAAGCGATCGTCAATCCGGGCTGCCGGCTGACGAAATGCAGGACGCGATGATGAGCGCGTCCGAACCCGTAGGCCTCGAGGAGCCGATCGGCGTCGCCGACGAAGTCTCGATAGGCGAAATAGAACAATTCGATCAGGTCGTACATAGGCGCGTCGCCCGGGTCGGACGCGCTGCGCTCTTCGGATTTGAGGTGGGCCGGCATGAAGTGCGCCATTAGGTCAGTATCATTGACATATTTGCGCGGCCCGTGTATCCCATAGCGGCTCTTGGTGATAGAACCCGGCGATATCAAAAGCAAAGTCGAGTCTTTCGAGGAAATGAGGAGTACGCCATGGCGGGTCAGACTTTCGACGATCGGGACGGCTGGATATGGTTCGATGGCGAACTCGTGCCCTGGCGCGACGCCAGAGTGCACGTCCTGACTCACGCCATGCACTACGGCAGCGCGGTGTTCGAAGGCGAAAGAGCCTACGCCGGCGAAGTCTTCAAGTCGTCTCAGCATTCCGAACGTCTGATAGAATCCGGACGAATCCTCGATTTCGAGGTGCCGTTCAACGTCGCCCAGATCGACGCCGCGAAGGCGCTGGTTCTCGCCAAGAACAGCTTCGCCGACGCGTACGTCCGACCCATCGCCTGGCGCGGGTCGGAGATGATGGGCGTTTCGGCGCAACACAACAAGATTCATTTGGCGATCGCCGCCTGGGATTGGCCGAGCTACTTCGATCCCGCGCAAAGGATGAAGGGAATCCGGCTCGACATTGCGGAATATCGCCGCCCGGACCCTGCGACCGCGCCCACGCGCGCGAAGGCTTCCGGTCTGTACATGATATGCACGATTTCCAAGCATCGGGCGGAGCGACGAGGTTTCGCCGACGCGCTGATGTTGGATTGGCAGGGCCGCGTCGCCGAATGCACGGGCGCAAATGTTTTTTTCGTGAAGGATGGCGCGCTCCACACGCCCATCGCCGACTGTTTCCTCGACGGCATCACAAGGCAGACGGTGATCGAAGCGGCGCGTCGACGCGGCGTCCCGATCATCGAGCGCCGCATCCTGCCCGATGAACTGCCGAGCTTTTCGGAATGCTTCATCACCGGAACCGCCGCCGAAGTCACCCCGGTCGGCGAGATCGGAGCGCATAAATATACCCCCGGCGCACTCACCGCCGCGCTCGTCGAGGAGTATAGCGCAGCGGTCCGGCCGAGGTCGTGAGCCTGTGGCCGCGCTCGCCGAGCGCGGCCGTAGTAGAGCGCCTCATTTTCTCGAGATCAGCCAAGCGGAACCCACGCGGTCAGCGACCGCGTCTACAACTGGACTTCTACCCTGCGACGACTGCCGGCGCTCTCTCCGCCGGCGGCGTGTTGCGGCTGCGCCCCGAGCGCACGACCCCGTCGATGACGGTCATGCCCACGCCCGGCAAATCGCCGAGCGCGACGCTCTGCAGCAGCGTCGCGCCGGCCGAATGCTGGGCGCGGTCCATGAAGACGAAATCCGCCGATCGCCCGACCTCGATCAGACCGCAATCCAGCCCGCGCATCCGCGCGGCGTTGCCCGTCGCGAAGCAGAACGCGACTTCCGCCGGAACTTCGCCCAGCGAGGCCAGCAGCGAGACCATTCGGAGAATCCCGAGCGGTTGCACGCCCGAGCCGGCCGGCGCGTCGGTGCCCAGGATCACGCGATCGAGTTCGCCGAGTTCCTTGGCGGTGCGCAGCGTCAGCAGCGCCGCGCGCTCGTTGCCGTTGTGGACCAGCTCCAGCCCGCGTTTGCAAGCTTCGCACAGGCCGACGATCTGAGCGTCCGGCAGCGCGGTGTGGCCGCCGTTGATGTGCCCGATCACGTCCGTATCGGCTTCCAGCACGATGTCCTTGTCGATCAGGCCAGAGCCGGGAATCGACGGGCCGCCGGTATGGATCGTGCTGTTGATGCCATATTTGCGCGCCCAGGCGACCATCTTGCGCGCGGTCGGGCCGTCCTTCACCCCGCCGAGGCCCACCTCGCCGAGAAAGCGCACGCCCGCGGCCGCGAGTTCCTGGAAATCGTGCTCCTCCATGCCCGGCTCGATCACCGGCGCGCCGGCG
>Ga0209773_10000244_pt1 | contig 16651 bp, 17 predicted proteins | sample BogFormECP14_OM1_FD_188244 | JGI IMG/M metagenome (GOLD analysis project Ga0209773, IMG submission 188244) | Bog forest soil microbial communities from Calvert Island, British Columbia, Canada - ECP14_OM1 (SPAdes) (version 2) | ecosystem: Environmental > Aquatic > Freshwater > Wetlands > Bog ... | reverse complement strand
TTTCCTCTACAAGTAATCGGCCGATTCTGAGGTATTTCGAGTACCATTGACATTCACCTCAGTATACAAGAAGCTTACATGTAAGAGGCTACGTTATGATTCGCACGGAATTGAAGCGCGGAACGGGCGAGCTGTCGGTCCTCAGCGTTCTGGAAGACGGCCCGCTCCACGGCTATGAAATAGGCCGGCGCATTGAAGAGCAGTCCGGCGGGGCGCTACGCTACACCCTCGCGGCTCTTTACCCGCTTTTATACCGCATGGAACGGCGCGGATGGCTTCGCGGCGAGTGGGAAACAGGTTCGAGCGGCCGGCGCCGGCGTTGCTATCGGCTACTGCCGCGTGGACGCAAAATGCTGAAGCCTATGCGCGCGGAATGGGCCGATCTGTTCCGTGTACTCCGGCGCGTTGCCAAGGTGAACCATGCTTGATTGGAACGCTTACGTCCGGGAACATCTCGGCGCCCTGCGGCTTCGCCCGGAAGATGCTTCGGAAGTCTCCGAAGAATTGGCGGCGCATTTGGAAGAGGGTTATGAGGCCTTGCGGGCCCAGGGATTACCGGACGAAGAAGCGCTAATCGAGACCGGCTTGCAAACTGGAAGTTGGGACAAACTGAGGCGAGGAGTCAATTCAGAAAGAAGGAGGATTCCTTTGATGGATCGCGTAAAACAAATCTGGATTCCAAGCTTGCTGACGCTCTTTACGGCATGGACGATGCTTGCACTGCTGATGATTGCAGGGCTTCGGCCACTCGTCTGGTATACCGGCGGAGTCCGCTATTTCATCTTATATGTGCCTTGGCTGCTGCTTTTGCCATTTATCGGAGCTGCGGGGGCGTATTTGTCTCGGCGCGCAAAAGCCACCGGTTGGCGTGTTTATTTTTCTGGCGCTTTTCCCGCCGTGGCGATTGCCATTGTTTTTCTTCTGATCATGCCTTTCCGATTGGTCGTTGACCCGTACGTTGTTCACGATTTTGAATGGGCAGGGTTAGCTTCCATGACGTTCAATTGGGTAGTCATCCCGGGAATAGCGCTGTGTTTCGGGGTCGCCTTCCAAGGCTTTTGGAAGTCCTGCGGCCAGGTCGCAAGCTAATCGAAGCTTCTAATTCGACTTTGTGCTAGAGTCCCGGGATGCGCATCGTTTCCCTGTTACCGTCGGCCACGGAAACCCTGTTTGCCCTGGGCTTTGACGAAGAAATTGTAGGCGTCAGCCACGAATGCGATTTTCCTGCGAAAGCGAAGACCAAAACCAACGTAGTTCGCTCTCGCCTTCCGAAGGACGCGACTCCCGCAGAGACGGATCGCCTGGTGCGTGAGCACGTGGAGCGCGGCGAATCCATCTACGCCGTGGATAAAAATCTGCTCGAAAGCCTCGCGCCGGATCTAATCATCACCCAGGATCTTTGCCATGTCTGTGCTGCTACTCCGGATGAACTTGCCGCTGCACTCGCGCAAATTTCTGTGCAGCCGGAAGTGCTCAGCCTCGACCCTCTAGACCTCGGAGACGTCTGGCGGGACATTTTGTGGATTGGGGAGAAAACTGGACGGCGGCAGCGCGCCCAGCAGTTCGTGCAAAAGATCGGCGAACGCCTGGCTGTCATCGCCGCGGGCGTCTCGCACGTGTGGCGTCATCCGCGGGTCGTCCTATTAGAGTGGCTTGACCCGTTTTACATCGGTGGCCACTGGGTTCCAGAGATGATTTCGCAAGCCGGCGGCATCGATGCTTTGGGTAAGCCAAAGGTGCCGTCGCGCCGCGTTTCCATGGAAGAAATTGTTGTGGCTGCGCCGGAGGTCTTGTTCATTGGCCCTTGCGGTTACAACGCGGAGCAAGCACGCAAGGAATATCTCTCGATGAAGTTTCCCGATTTGTGGCGAAGCATTCCCGCGGTGCGCGACGGCCAGGTGTACGCGTTGGATGCGAATGGTATTGTTTCGCGTCCTGCAGGCCGATTGGTCAGCGGTATCGAGGCAATGGCCAAAGCCATGCACCCAAAGCTACGCGTTCGTAAGAAAATCGAATCGGCATTTCTGCATGTCGGCGAACCCATCCAGAGCAGCCGTTCCGCAGGCGCTTGAGCCTCCAGTCTTGAAATAGCCAACAGGAAAATCAGCGAACGGGACACCCGATCCGCAAGCTTTCTGGGGACCAAGAGATCATGGCCGGCTCGTTTTGGAAGATACAGCTCGCTATTCTGTATCCGGATCGAAATGCGTTCTCCTCAGATGCTTGGACAAAAAGAGTTTGATGGCACACTAAGGCGTGCAGTTTCCAGACCGGATAACGGTAGACGAGCTCGCAGGGAAACAACACGGCGAGGATCAGTTCGCCGAAAATGGGTAGATGCGGGTTCCGTACTTGGATGGAGGCGGTTCACTTTATTTCTGTTTCCTATTCAGCCCGAAGGGCGGAAGACGGTTGGGAGGGGTTGCGCGACGTCCAGTAACGATAAAAGGGAAGCCCGGCGAGAATCAGCAGGAGTCCGATGGTTGAACGGCCAGGCCGAACCCACCAAAGATTGATGGTAAGCACAACCGCCCCCAATACAAATAGGCCCGGCACCCAGGGATAACCCCAACAACGGTAGGGTCTATCCATACGAGGTTCCGTCTTTCGCAAGCGGAACAAAGCCACCACCGCCAACCCGTAAAAAATCCACCCAGCAAAAATGAACAGGTTGGTAAGTTCCTCAAACGTCCCTGAAAGCGCCATCACGCTTGCCAGCACTCCCTGGAAGGCCAGCGCTCGCCCCGGCGTGCGGTACTTGGGATGAATGCCATCGGTAATCTTAAAGAAAATTCCATCGCGCGCCATCGCGTACGGCACACGCGCGCCGCTTAGCACGGATGAGTTCATCGATCCGAGCGCCGAAATCACCATAGCCAGCGTAATCCAGAATGCCGCACCATGCCCGATGATGCGTTCCACGACGTCTGACGCTACGTGCTTCGAACTGGCCAGGCTTTCGAACGGCAACACCTTCAAACATGCCGCGTTGAAGAGCAAATAAAGGACCGCAACCAAAGCAACTCCGCCGACCAGAGCGCGCGGGAAATTCCTTTGTGGATCCTTGATCTCCGATCCAACGAGGTTTAAGTCTTCCCATCCATCATAGGCCCAGAGCGCGGCCGCCAAAGCGGACAGAAAGGCAGTCAATATTCCTGTGCTTGCCGCATCGGGCCAGATCGGATCGGCGGGATGAGGGCTATGGTTCGGTAGAAGTAACGCCAGGCCAATGATTAACGCGACGCTCAAGACCTTGATGCTCGTAAGAAATACTTGCACCCCGCCGCCCAGCCGCACGCCCAGATAATTCACGCCGGTCATCAGTAACAGCCAGAAAGCCGCAAAAGGCTGCGCCCACGTGAATGCGAAATCGTAGGGGGGAATCCATTGTGTCAAACCTGGAATTGCGATGTGCACCGTGAAAAGCGGAGCGGCGACGACCGGCAAAAAGAAACTGAGAAAACGCATCATCCCCGCGGCGATAGAAGCTGCGGAAGAAGGCCTGCCCACAATCGAATGCATCCAACCGAACAAAAATCCCCAGACGGGTCCAAATCCGCGACGAAGATAGGCATACTCGCCACCCGCCTCGGGAATGGCCGCTCCTAGCTCTGCATAGGAGAGCGCGCCAAACAGTGAAAGAATCGCACCCACAATCCACGCGGCAAAAACGACGGAAACAAACCGTCCTTCGCGCGCCATCTCGGCAGGCTTCAGGAAAATGCCGGTGCCCACCATCGTGCCCACCACGATGGCTGCCGAAGCCCATGGTCCGAGGCCTCGCACCAGCTCCAAACGCTTCTCGCTCATCTGTCCCCGCGTGAATCTATGGTCTTCGAGTATCCAGCATCCCGTGCGTCGCGCATATCAATTTGCGGCGTTTGGTTCTCGAATGACACGGCTCACCAGCGCCCCAACAGCAAAAGTCACGCACGAACCGATCAGCACATACCATGTATAGGCAATCGATGAAGTGCGATAAACAATTAGGACTCCGGCAAGTCCCGCGAACATGCCTGCGAGTGAACCAATGGAGTTCGCGCGCGCGTCCAAGGTCCCGAGCAGAAAAAGTCCCAGCAAGCTCCCGAAGGGAAGGGAAGCAATCGCCAATCCAGTTTCGAGTAAAGAGTGCTCCCACTTCACCAAGCCGAAGAAAATCAGGACGACGCCCCACACAAGCGTCATTCGCCGCGAAACTTTCAGGAATCGGGTGGGATCCGTGGGTCGTCCGCGCAATGCGTTCAAGTCCATCACGCTCGAAGCGGCCAAAGAATTCAACGAACCGCTGGCGTTCGACATGGCCACGGCAAGAATGGAAGCCAACAGAATCCCCGCCAACCCAGTCGGCATCTCACGCACCAAAAATAGAGGCAGGATGCGGTCCATACGATCGCCGGGCGAGAGCAGAGGCGTATGCTGCGCAAACACAAAAAGGCCCACCCCAACGAGTAGAAACACTGTGAATTGGAACAGCACGATGAAGCCGCTGGCCAGGATGGCGCGGCGACTGTCACTCTGGCTGCGCGCTGCCAACAAACGCTGTACAATCGTTTGATCCGTGCCGTGAGTCGCCATGGTCAGAAACGCCCCGCCAATCACCCCGGACCAAAACGTGTAATTCGTGGCCAGGTTCCAATGAAAATCCAGAAACTGCAGCTTATGGCCATTCACAGTTGCTACGTGGGTTAATTCTCCCCACCCTCCGGGTATCTTGTGAAGCAACAGTCCCAGGGTAATCAGGCTTCCCGTCAGATAAAGCAAGAACTGCGCCACGTCCGTCCAAATGACAGCCTTCATACCTCCTTCGAACGTGTAGAGAATGGTCAGGCCGATCACGATAAATACGGCCAGCCGTTCCGAAGTACCCAGTGCAACGCTCACTACCAACGCGATCGCCGAAACGCGCACACCCTCGGCCAGCGTTCGCGTTCCCAGAAACGTCAACGCCGCTACGGCGCGCATCTTTGTGCCGAACCGCTTCTCGATCAGCGCATATGCCGTCAGATACTCCCCGCGGAAATATCCCGGTAGAAACAAAAAAGAAATCAGAAATCGCCCAACGATATATCCGAACACGAGTTGCAAAAACGTCAGATTGCTCGCATAAGCGATAGCCGGTGTGCCGATGATGGTCAGCGTGGAAGTTTCCGTTGCCACGATCGAAAGTGCCAGGGCCCACCACGGAGTGTTACGCCCTCCAAGAAAATAATCATTGACGCTGTGCTGTTGCTGGCGGAACCGAAGGCCCAGGAGGGTGACACCCAGGAGATAACCGATCACGATGACAAGGTCGAGCGGATGAATGCGCATCGAGCTCCAGCTTCGCAGAGCCGCAAACTCTCGCCGCGAAGTGACACGAGGATAGTGTCCGAAGCTAGGAGCGTCAAGACTCGAGAGCAAAAGTATGTTCGGAGTTTCGCAAGCGTTTCAACAGCCCCATATCCAACACTACGCGCAAGGCCCCGACTCACGTATGCTTTGGATATGCGATTTGTGCTGGGCTTGGACGGGGGCGGTACAAAGACAGAATGTGTCTTGATGGATGAGGTGGGCCTGGTCCGCGCGGAGGGCCGCAGCGGTCCGTCCAATCCCATGCGGGTGGGATTCGGCGGCGCGCTGGCATCTGTTTGTGAAGCGGCACGCAACGCTATTCAGAATGGAAAACTCGCGCCGAATGACGTTTCCGTAATGTGCGCGGGGCTGGCGGGCGCCGCGCAGCCGGAGTCGCAACGCAAGATGAAAAAGCTTTTGAGTGAGGAGTTTCCACACATCCTGGTAAATGTTTGTACCGACCTGGATTTGACGCTCGAAGCTACCGGCGAGGGTCGAGCCATCGTGCTGAACGCCGGAACCGGGACATTCGCCGTCGGGAGAGACTTGCACGGCCAGGTGATTCGTGTGGGCGGCCACGGCCCCCTGCTCGGCGACGAAGGCAGCGCGTACGACGTCGGGCGCCGCGCCACAAACGCTGCCATGCGAGCGGCCGACCGCGGCATGCCGGATTCGCCCCTCGCTGCCCGCATTCTTAAAGATTTGCGCGCCACGGATTGGGATGACCTGCAACTCAGGATCTATCGCGCCCCTGACGAAGTCTTTCCAAGAGTCTTTCCGATCGTGGCGTCCGTAGCCGAGGAAGGCGACCGCGAAGCCCGCACGCTTTTGCAAGATACCGCCGCCGAGCTCGCTGGGCTTGTCGCCGATTTGCAGGATCGGCTGCAATTGAACCAGGAGAAATTCCTGCTGGTAAAGACTGGCGGAATGCTTGGCCGCTCGAAGTACTTCGATAACCTGTTGGACGAGCATTTGCGTGTGGCCGCGCCAAAGGCGCAGTTTGGGGAATTGGTCGTGACTCCCGCTCAGGCTGCGGCACGCCTGGCTCTTCGCGAACTATTGGCGTCCAGTGTGGAAGGGACGTGAGCGAGTGGAGCTCGAACGAGAAATAACCCGCGCGCGCGAGGCCATCGGCGAGGAGATCCAGGGGCTGATCTTCCACCCGGCGCCGTCTGTTCTCCTGGCTCTTCTGGAGAATCCAGCTTTCGACGAAACCAGGCTGAGCCTGCTGCTCTCCCGAAAGGACCTGCCCACTGAAGTTCTCGAAGAGATCGGCCGTCGAAAGCAGTTTTTGAAAAGCTATTCGATAAAGAAGAGCCTGCTGCTCCATCCGCGAACACCACGGCTGGTTGGTTTGCGACTGCTCAAGGAGCTTTACCTGATGGACCTTGTACAATTTACGCTTGCGCCCGCGGTTTCCGCCGAACTGAAGCGTTACGCGGAGGAGCAGATCGTCGCGCGATTGGGGCAAATGCCGCTGGGACAAAAAATCACTTTGGCGCGCCGAGGACCTAGCCGTGTGGCGGGTGCGCTTGTTGCGGACGGTCACGCCCAAGTGATGCCCATCGCGCTGGAAAATCCATATCTGACGGAAGCGCAGGTGTTGAAAGCGCTGGCGCGAGAGAAAGTGCCGGTCGCCGTTGTTCTGGCACTGGCGAACCATCGCAAGTGGTCGCAGTTCTACAACGTACGCCTGGCGATCGTGCGTAGTTCTTCCACACCAATTTCGATTGTTCTACGATTTTTGCCGCTGATGACCGTCAATGACCTGCGCGCGCTGGCGGAGCCGGGCATTGTTGCAGAAAATCTTCGCAAGTATCTTCTGGCCGAAGTGCATCGCCGAATGCAAGCTTCGAAGAAACAGGCCGCGCTTCACATGGCCGGCGATACCCCTGCATTAACGCCGCAGACGCAGGACGATCAAAGCTCCGAGAAAGAACAGCAGGGCGGAAAAAGAAAACGCCACGCGGACCGAAACCGCGGACCACAGGAAGCCGACGACGATGCTTGAGACAAAATCACCCACAGCATTCACGGCGGCAAGGGTGCCAAAGGCCATGCCATGCTGCTCCTTCGGAATCAATTCGGCGGCCAGTGAATCCTCCAACGCTTCCTCAGTGCCGACATAGATTCCGCCAAGAATAAAAATCAACGCGAGGAGCCAAAACTGGCGAGGCGCCGCAGTGAGAAGAATGGCCGTGACTCCGGCCAGCGCATATCCGGCGGCTAGTATAAGTTTGCGGTGAGGGACGTGATCACTGATCCAGCCGCTCAGATATGCCGAGCCGGCGTAGAAGGCATTGTGCAGTGTGTAGAGTCCCACCGCGATGCTAGCCGCTCGCGCCATTCCTTGCGCCGGCTCCAACATGCGCGTAGCGAACAGGATCAACAAGGTATGCGAAAAATCACCTGCGCCAAACACGCCCACGCCAAACAGGAACCGCCGAAACGTGACTGGCAAGGCGCGCAAGCCTGCCAGGAACGATTGTCGTTTTCTGGATTCGATGGGCCGCTCGCGCACCAGAAGCCAGAAACTCGCCACCGCTATCATTCCCGGCAGCAGCGTCCATAGAAATACTGCGCGATAGTTGTGGTTTGTCGCTTGCAGCAGCCAAAGAGCCGTCAGCGGTCCAACGATGGCTCCGATGGTGTCCATCAGCCGTTCCAATCCAAACGCGCGGCCATAGGCTGAAGGAGGAACATCCGCTGCCAGGAGCGCTTTCTTAGCAGGCGAGCGCACACCGCGGCCTAGCCACGCGGCTGCTCGCCCCAGCAGAACGTGGTAGGCATGCGTGGCAAAAGCAAAGGAAGCGGTGGACAGGGCGGTAACTGCGTAGCCAAATAAAGCCAGCGGCTTGCGCTTTTTCAGCCGGTCTGTGTAATGGCCCGCTCCAAGCTTTGTGAAGCTGGAAAGCCCGTCGGCAATCCCTTCGATTGCCCCTAGCCATGCGGGTCCGGCGCCGATCGCCGTAAGGAACGCTGGCAACACCGCTGTGGCGATTTCGTGGCTCCAATCGCTGAACAGGCTAGTCAGCCCAACGCCGAGTACCGTGCGTGTAAGCCAGTTTTCTTTTGGGCTTTCTGCTTTGGCAGTCACCGCGTGACAGTTTAACGCAGGCCTGCGCCCGTAGGATGGCGACTTTTTGAGGAAGCGTATTTTTGTAGCTAGTCAGAATGGAATGACCGACTCCGATTCGCGGACGTGGGTTATGCTGCGAATCGGAAGACCAGCAGTACAGAGCCACAAGCGAAAGGAGTCGGTCTATGAAGAGATTAGAGTTTGTCGGGTTGGATGTCCATGCCGAGACGATTGCAGTCGCCGTAGCGGAGCAAGGCGGGGAGGTAAGAGCGCTGGGGATAATACCGAATCGCGAAGAGTCGATTCGGAAACTGGTAAGGAAACTGGGACCTGTGGAGCAGTTGAGGTTTTGTTACGAGGCGGGTCCAACAGGCTACGCGCTGTACTGGCAACTGACCAGGATGGGGGCCAAGTGTGAAGTGGTGGCGCCCACCTTAGTACCGGTGAAGGCCGGGGATCGCGTGAAAACGGATCGGCGGGATGCATTGAAGCTGGCACGGAATTATCGGGCAGGAGAGCTAACGCCGGTGTGGGTGCCGGATGCGGCTCATGAGGCGTTGCGGGATCTGGTTCGCGCCCGAGAAGCGGCCAAGAAGGATGAACTTCGAGCACGGCATCGGCTGAATAAGTTTCTGTTGCGGCATGGTCGGCGACCGCCGATGGGAGTGAAGTCTTGGACGATGAAGTACCTGGAATGGATAAAACGGGAAGTACATTTCGAACAAATGGCCCAGGAAGCTACGCTGCTAGATTACCTCCACGAGGTGGAACATGCAGACGCACGCATTATGCGGCTCGATGGTGCGATTGAAGAAGCCGTGAAGTGCGTCCCGCCCAAGATGCGTGCCGTGATCGAGGCACTGCAAGCGCTACGAGGCATCGCGCGCGTTGCCTCGGTGACAATCGTAGCCGAGCTGGGAGAACTGTCCCGGTTTGCCAGAGCAAAGCAGTTAATGGGTTACGGAGGCATCGTGAGCAGCGAACACTCAAGTGGAGAGTGCACGCGACGAGGGGGTATCACCAAGACCGGGAATGCACATCTACGGCGGGTTGTGGTTGAGGCCGCATGGACCTACCGACACCGACCGGCCGTTGGAGCTAGCTTGCGCAAGCGGCAAGAGAAAGTCAGCGAAGAGGTCAAAGAAATCGCTTGGAAAGCACAACAGCGGTTACATCAGCGGTATCGGAAGTTGTTGGCCAAGGGCAAGAACAAGGGAATCGTGGCGACCGCGGTAGGACGCGAGTTGCTAGGTTTTATCTGGGCCATTGGGATAAAAGTAGAAGCCGCACAGAAAGAATCCCTGCAGCAAGCAGCATAAAGTGAATTTGTTCTGAAGTCAGAAACTCAAAGGAGGCAGCGTGGGTAGTGGTCGAGAGGTACACGGAAAGGAGAATCCTCGAAAGCACTATGCGGAAGGTCTTCGGGCCGAACCCGCGTCGCTAGTCCGAGGCAGCTCCCGACGGATCACGATTATGCGGTTTCGACCCGCGAATATCAGAGTGATCAACCGTCGCGAAAACCATCTCGACCACGATTTGCGCTGCCTCCTACGAGGGAAAAGAAGGAAGAAACAAACCGTTGCCCCTAGTTGACAGGTCATTACATATCAGTGCTCTTATCTCTTGGCCGCGCGATACAAGATTACGCGAACTTTTTCCAGCGTGACCAGGCCCCCGTCCACCATTTCATCCAATCGTGGAAGAATCTGATCGATACGTTCCTGAGTTTCGATAACTTCCACAATAACCGGCAGATCTTGAGAGAGGCGCAGCAATTTGTCCGTGTGGTAGATGCTTGACCCTCCGTAACCGGCTACACCGCGCAGAACGGTCGCCCCCGAAAAGCCTTCTTTCCGCAGAAGCAAGACAATGGCTTCATGCAACGGTTTGCCGTGCCATTTGTCTGATTCGCCGATGTGAATGCGCATCAACGTGCGTTCGCCTTCGAATTTTTCGTGGGTCATACGGACTCCTAGAACCGGTTGGCCAGGCGAATCCCGGCCACGGAGAGCAGCAGCCCCAGCACAACACTGGCGGCCACATAGGATGAGGCACGGAGCCATTCGCCGGCTTCAAACATCTTCGCGGTCTCCCATCCGAAACTGGAAAATGTAGTGTAACCCCCGAAAAATCCCACGGCGATTGCCATCCGCCATTCTGCGGGCACGATCACACGATTTAAAGCGATTTGACCGATCAGGCCGAGAAAAAAGCAGCCCGTCAAATTAACCACCAGGGTTCCATAGGGAAATGTGCTGCCCATCTTGATTTGCACCAGGCCCTGCAGGCCATAGCGCGCCAGCGTTCCGATGGCCCCGAACACCGCAATCAGCAGAATTTGCACTGTGTCTCCAAACCGGCTCCGCCGGGGATATAAAAAAACTCCTGGTGCAGGGCGGCAGCCAGGAGTCATCGGCCACGGCCAAAAGCCGCGGCGGTTATGGCGAACTCCATCGCCTTTTCGAATGTCTTTCCCAGTTTAACGAGCGCTAATTAGGTGCGCAATAGGAGAGGCGAATTTATCCGCAAAAAGTACATGTGACCCCGTCCGGACTGTCTATCCATGACTCGGGTGTTGTTGCATGGCGATCTCTACGGCACGATCCATCAGCGACGAGGGCGAAAGAACCGTATGACCGTGCCCTACAGCCAACCGGCTCGGTTTTAATGCGCTGAGCTTGGCCGCGCTCAACGCGGAAAGTGCACAGTTCCAGGAGAACCAAGCCGGCATGGGGAAAAGCACGTTATACACACCGGCGGCGACAATTCCTTTCTGCGTTATGAAAGAATCCCCGGCGATGAGCGAATTGTCTCGAACGTCCACGAAGGCGATGTGTCCGGGCGTATGCCCGGGGCAGGTGACCACTCTCAAAGACCCGACCTTGTCGCCATCTTTGAGCAATCTGTGTGCAGAACTACGAACTCGCTTGAATCCGAACAGCGGCTTGCCTTTCTCACCGGGATCCAGAGAATGATTGCCGTTCAATAGCCGGGCTTCTCTCTCGCCGACGCAGATCTCCACACCCGGGAGTTTCTTTACGAGCGCATCGAGCGATCCCACATGATCAAAGTGAGCGTGAGTGATGGCGATTCGGTTGATCCTTGAACGGAGCGAGCGCGCCGCACGCAGTATGGCGCGGCGCGAGCCGGGCAAATTGGTATCAACCAGCGTGAGTTCGCCACCCTCTCGCACCAGGAAGCAGTTGAACATTCCGAGCCTGGTGAGCCGGAACAGATTGTTCGTCTCGCGAATCACTCGCATTTTTTAGTGTGCCTCGAACCCGGGTTTGGAAGGGACCTGTTTTCCTACGGGCGAGCGTTAGCTTCTCCAGCCGCCCTTCGCTTTCACTGACTACCAGACCGGGGGATACTATCCCCTGATTGCAACCTTTCGATCTGCTTTTGGTCCGTTACGGCCTATTGCATGGTCATGGCCGGAATTAGCCCGGGGATTCTCCATTCTCGATAACGATCAGGCCTCCGGGCGGGCTCACGGGGATCACTTCGGCTTGCAGCAGTTAGTGCTTCTCCGGCGTCGATTCGCAATCCGCCTATAAGAGCAAAGAGCATAACACTTGTTTTCATCGAAATTGCTCAGAAATGAAACCGGTAGCGGAGTTCCGCGTAGATTTCGCGCGGGTCGTTATAAAGGACCTAGCGTGGGGTCCAGCGGTCGAACACTTGGAAGTTACTATACTCCTTGGAAAGAAATGGTCGATTGATATATAGTTTGGAGGCTTAGCTATGAAAGAAACGTCCCACATTCCTTTGTTTTTGCGAAGAACGTTCGGGGCGTGGGTATGTCTGCTGGCAGTGGTACTCTTCTGGGCTCCACTTTGGGCCGCGGCGTGGCAGGCGCAGGGAATGGCCTGCTGCGAGGGAGGTATGTGCGCGTCGCATCCACAAGGGAAACCAAATCAATCTCGCCCGAAACAAGACTCCAGCGTGAATTGCGAGCACCACGGCGGTGGAACACCCAACTGTTCAATGTCCTGTGGTCAGGAGAGCAGTAATTCCCTTACATCGGCTGTGATTTTTGTTTTACCAGCGCCCGCAATAATTTCTCAGCCAGTTCTTGACACGCTTGCCTCGCCTAGCTTAGAACCCGCAGAATTTATGCAGTCGTTTGAACCGCTCTCACCCCCTCCTCGTACTTCGCTTCTCTCCCTGTAGTTCCGTCCCACTTTTGTGAGTTGAACCTCGTTCCGGGCTATCGGCCCGATGCGGACTTTTTCCGCCATCTTCGTGGAGAAGAATTCATGATGCAGCGAATTTCTCTTTTGGTAGCAGTCATAGGTCTCGTTGCCAGCGGGGTGTTTGCCACCATATTCGGAACGGTACGAGGCGTCGTACACGATCCGCAGCACCGGCCAGTGGCGGATGCATCGGTAAAAATCAAGTCAGCTACCTCCGACTGGACGCAGACAACGCAAACAGACCAGGATGGGGCGTTTTCCTTCACTTCGGTGCCGCTCGGAGATTATGTTGTGTCCGTAACGAAAGATCGTTTCGCAGATGAGAAGCAAGCGGTCACGGTAACTTCTGGTTCCTCGCCCACACTACATTTTCAACTCAAGATCGGCACCATGAATGAGACCGCTACCGTTGTAGCATCCCCACCGGGAGCGGTCGAAGATGTCGATTCGGTCACACCCACGACGCTCGTGGATCGCGCCGACATCGCCCAAACTCCCGGCGCGGACCGCTCCAACAGCCTCGCGATGATCACGGATTATGTACCAGCGGCATATGTGACTCACGACATGCTGCACATGCGCGGAGGCCATCAGGTGGACTGGTTGATCGACGGAGTGCCCATCCCCAATACCAATATCGCCACCAACCTCGGCCCCGAGATTGACCCCAAGGACATCGACTACCTGGAAATTCAACGAGGAAGCTACGAAGCCGATTATGGAGACCGCACCTATGGAATTTTCAACATTGTGCCCCGCACGGGCTTCGAGCGAAACAACGAAGCGGAACTGGTGTTGAGTCTCGGGAATTGGTATCAAACCAACGACCAAATCAATTTCGGTAGTCACACCCAACGCTTTGCGTACTACGCTAGTGTAAACGGAAATAGCAGCAATTACGGGTTGCAGACCCCCATCGCCGAAGTCGTTCACGATACACAGAACGGTTACGGAGGGTTTGCGTCGTTCATCTTCAACCAAAATCCCCAGAACCAATTTCGCCTCGTGACGTCTTCGCGCCAGGACAATTACCAAATTCCAATTGACCCAGACCCAAACTCGTCTGGTAACCAGATATATCCAAGCTATGGCCTTAACGACAGCGAGAAGGAAACCGACGGCTACGTTGCTTTTTCCTGGATACATACTTTCAACCCGAATGTGCTTCTGACCGTTTCCCCTTTTTATCACTACACCAAGGCCAGCTACCAGGCTTCCCCCAGCGACACACCCGTGGCGACGAATGTGAACCAAACTTCCAATTACGGTGGCCTACAAGCCAGTGTGACGGCGAGCATTTGGAAAAACGACCTCGAGGCAGGCGTTTATGGCTTCGCCCAGAATCAGAGCAACTACTTTAATAACGTGTTTCAGCCCTGCGTTCCGCCTTGCCAGAACTTCCCTGTTTCGTCTGCTTCTATCACCGGTGGACTCGAGGAAGTGTTTTTCAGCGATAAGTTCAAAGTGACTCCATGGTTGACCTTAATCGCTGGCTTTCGTCAATCGCACTTTACCGCTGACATTACGGAAGGCACGGTGGACCCGCGTTTCGGAATTGCCGTGAAAATCCCGAAAATCAACTGGGTCTTTCATGCGTTTTACGGGCATTTTTACCAGCCGCCACCACTGTTGACGGCTACGGGGCCGCTTCTGGATCTGGCGAACAATCAGGATCTGACGTTTGCGCCCCTGCACGGTGAGCGCGATGAAGAGTATCAATTCGGTGTGACGATTCCATTTCGCGGGTGGACTCTGGACGCCGATCATTTCCAAACAAAAGCGCAAAACTGGCTCGACCACAGCAATATCGGAGAATCCAATCTGTTCTGGCCGATCACCTGGCAAGCCGCCTTAATTCAAACCTGGGAGCTCACTCTGCGTTCTCCGCGACTCTGGCACCGCGGTCAATTCCACCTAGCGTATGCAAATCAGATCGCGCAAGCGACCTCACCTATCACCGGGGGTCTGATCTGTCCCCCTCCCGTGACGCCCTCCTGCCCCCTCTATATTCCGCCAGGATATAGCCCAGTTGATCATGATCAGCGAAACACTCTGAACGTGGGATTTAATGCCACTCTCCCTTGGCAATCCTTTGCCTCATTCAATGTGTATTATGGTTCGGGATTCACCAATGGTCTTCCAGACTCCCAATATCCGGGAGCCTACCTGCCCGCTAACACCAACCTAGATATTTCCGTGGGGAAGACCTTCGCAGAGAAATACAGCCTTTCCTTCACAGTACTGAATTTGACCAACGAACGCGTGGAGTTGGACAACAGCTTGACCTTTGGAGGATTCCACTGGAACGAACCGCGTCAAATGTACGCCGAATTTCGCTACCGGTTTCATTATTGACGGTAGCGTGGTCCGTGGTGTCTGTCCGCGTATTCACTCCAGCGGGCGGCATCACGGATTCCAGAGCTGTCGCCACCCTTCCATCCGCACTCTTATGTGAGCAGACTTGTTCGCTCGGTGCCAGTTGGGTGTTCTCGATTCAGTCCTTTAGGGCCTCCGGCCCGCGAACTACAGCCACCGGTCTCCGAAGGGCAATCGTCAGATGCGTCGCTTACTCAATCAGGCTGCCAACGCCGCCATAAAAGTAAAAGGATGCATCTTCGAGGTTGTCTATCGCCGTTGCGTCACATCCAACAAACATACGGACACGCAGGCTTTTCGTACCCTACTCGCCGGGAATGAGCGAATCTCTTTCATCAAGGCAGACTGCATCTTACCGCAGCTATCGGGGCCTCTGCCAGAAGCCAGCGGTAAAACCATTGTAATAAACGCCAATTTGGCTTTTTCAGCGAATCGCTAGCTTTCTTGACTTGGCGGGGGCCGGGGGCCAAACTGACCGTATGGCCCACATTTATATAGTGTTTGAGTTTGCCAAGGACGAACAGAAGGCCCAGCAGGCTCGTCATAAGCTGGAGACCTGGAAACAAGCCTTCCGGCTGGACAAAAAGCTTCTCTACAAGCTAGAGCGCACTGCCCCAAGTCCTGCAGCGGATGGCGATGCCAAAGCAGCAAAGCCGGCGAAAGAAGAGAAGACAAAGGGCAAAGGAAAATCTGTCGCCAAAAAAGAAGCACCTTCAGAACCCACTCCGGCTACTAACGAGGACATCCGCCTCCTGGTCCGGCTGGGTTTTTCGGGTCACGAGAAGCTTTCCGAGCAACGCTGGGTGCAGCGCATCCCTTCCGAGGAGCCTTTTAAGGAAGCTGCGCCCGTTATCATCAAATCGGGCGAGGCAGATTTTGCGGCAACCGAGCAGGAGTTCGAAGATTTGGCCTAGTACTCTGGTTTTGCACAAGGGCTCTGCAGTTCCCATATTCGGGCAGAACCCGGCTTCGGTATAATCCAGATTCGCGGCCGTATCATTCTCATTTCTCGCGAGGGGTCAGACTGAATGGCAGTGCAGACGCGTGTGAAAGCAACCAGGACCGAATCCCAAAAGTATCAGGGTCTCGACCGCGAAACTCTCGTTCGGCTGTACCGCACGATGTATCTCTCACGGCGTCTAGACGACCGCGAAATCCAACTCAAACGCCAAAATAAGATCTATTTTCAGATCTCCAGCGCCGGTCACGAGGGAGTGACTGCCGCAGCGGGGTTACTTCTTCGTCCTGGCGTAGATTGGATTTACCCCTATTACAGGGACCGCGCTCTTTGCCTCATGCTGGGCGTTACCCCGCTGGATACTCTTCTGCAGGGTGTCGGGGCAAAAGATGATCCCAGTTCCGGTGGACGTCAGATGCCGTCGCACTGGGGCCACCCGAAGTGGAACATCGTCAGCAAGTCTTCCTGTACCGGAACACAGTACGTACAGGCCATCGGCGCCGCCGAAGCCACGCTCTATTATGAGAATCACGCGAACGCTTTGGCTCAGGCCAAGCAGGCGCCGCTCGGCCAATATGTAAGCCACGAGCCGGAAGAAATCGTTTATGTCTCCTCGGGCGATGGAGCCACCAGCGAAGGGGAGTTTTGGGAATCGCTAAACGCCGCCTGCGCGAAAAAGTTACCGATTTTCTATCTCATCGAGGATAACGG
>Ga0209773_10000243_pt1 | contig 16662 bp, 13 predicted proteins | sample BogFormECP14_OM1_FD_188244 | JGI IMG/M metagenome (GOLD analysis project Ga0209773, IMG submission 188244) | Bog forest soil microbial communities from Calvert Island, British Columbia, Canada - ECP14_OM1 (SPAdes) (version 2) | ecosystem: Environmental > Aquatic > Freshwater > Wetlands > Bog ... | reverse complement strand
CGGAGCGTTCCCGCCGATTTCTGGCCGCCGCTCATGCTGCCCATTTGGGCAGCAACCAAGGGCAAGCACAGACTCTCTTGGAGGCAGCACGCCAGGGTGAGCTCGACGAGCTCGACCGCGCGCGTGCTCAAGTTCTAGCCGGGAACATCTCAGTGCACCTTGGAGAGAGCACCGCGTCCTTGCTTCTACTTGAGGCCTCTCGATCGTTGGCTCCTCTCGACCGAAAGCTAAGCCGACGCGCTCTTCTCGGCTCTTTTAACGCGATGCTGTCGTCTCGCCAGTACGCCCTGGGTGTGACGGGCCAAGATCTTGCTGCAGTGGCACTGACTGCGCTAAGTGAGGGAACCGGCGACCCGACCGTTGATTCTATTCTTGCCGCTATCGCCTCGGCGTATGCGCGCGACTGGGCGACAACAGCTCCTGCAATACGACAAGCCCTTGCATCCATCGAGTACGCACCTGCTATGGAGATGACCGAGTGGCGTTACGTGTGCGTAGACCTGCCTCACCTGCTGTGGGACCCAGAGGCTTTTCGGTTCATGATGAAGCGGATGGAGACCGCTGCACGGGAGAGTGGAGCGTTGCTCGCGCTCCGGCCAAGTCTCCTTGGTGTGGCGTCGGAGGAGACTCGGGAGGGACAGTTTTCGGCCGCTCGAACGCGATATGCCGAGCTGTTGGACATCACCCAAGCGATCAGCAGCGTCATGGTTCCCTTCTATGCGCTTCTCGATGTTGAGCTACTCGCATGGGAAGGAAAGGAAGAGTTAGCAAGGGCAAAGATCGCAGCTCTCCTGGCTACCGCCGTCTCCGTGACGGCCGGGGTGTGTGTCCAAATCGCTAATTCCGCACTTGCAATCCTTGAGCTCTCCCTTTGCCGATACTCCGAAGCTCTAGCCGCCGCACGAGCAATCCTAGAAGTCGACCCGGTGCTTTCGTCCTACCTAGCTCTGCCCATCCTCGTCGAGGCTGCAATGAGGTGTGGAGACATCGCCTCAGCGACCGATGCACTTGCGGAGATTGAAGAGCGCGCAGAAGCAGCTCAAACGCCGCACGCTATGGGTCTGATGTGGCGATCTCGCGCGCTCGCCTGGGATGACGATCGATCGGGCCCTGCTTTTGATAGCGCTGTCGATTGGTTGGCAAAGTCTCCCTGGCGCACTGATTTGGCGAGGACCCACCTGCTCTTTGGGGAATGGCTCCGACGCCGAAAGCGTCGGACAGAAGCGCGAGGACAATTGCGGATTGCATACGAGATGTTTGAATCAATGGGCGCCGAAGTACTTGCGGCACGGGCTCGTATGGAGCTTCAGCTGACAGGCGAGCAAGCTGCGGGAAGGAACACTCAAGCGGCCACTGAACTCACCGTGCGCGAGCTCCAGATCGCCCGTCTCGCGGCAGACCGGCTCACGAGCAGAGAGATAGCTTCTCGACTCTTTATTAGTCCTCATACGGTCGAACACCACCTCAAGAAGGTCTTCCAGAAGCTCGGGGTTAGCTCTCGACGCGACCTCGCCACCGCGCTCTCCACTGGCGTTGAATTCGATGGGTAGCTTGGGCAACGCTCGGCCGACGGCGACAGTTCTGCGACCGCAAATCCCTCGTTGCCACACCCGAGAATCTGCCGATCCGAGTCCTGAAAGGGCCGGGTCGGATGGTTCCCCCCGCGAGACTCTGGTCGCAGCGACGCGGGTGCTGCAAGTCGGTTCCTCCTGTTGTGCACGAGCGACGAAGCAAACGCCAACCCCTGGAGAATGAAGCATGACCGTTGAAGACTCGCGTTCAATTGGAGAGAGGCCACAAGACGGGGATGAGGCCAGGCGCTGCTTGGGGCCCGCTAGTCAACAATCCCGGATAATTGGGGATTCGGTCGCTGTCTCGAGACCTCATGATAAATCTCGGTAGGCGGTCGTGCCCACCATAACGAGACGAGATCTAGAGCTGAGACGGGTAGTGGCCAGGTCTGATTACCTGCCCCCCCGAGGGAGGATCGCACAATGAACGAGTTGGGCTACCTCGATGGACGCATGGCCTGGCTGAATAATGGCGAGTGTCGCTACGGCGAGGCCATGGCGGCAGCGGAGCAGGGAAGGCGCTATCCCGACGACCTCGGTCTAGGGACGTGGTCAGTCGTTGAACTCGTCGAGGCGGCGGTACGATCTGGTCAGATGGACAAGGCAAAGACTGCTTTTGGCCAGCTCTTAGAGGCAACCTCGGCGATCGAGAGCGACTGGGTGCTGGGCATCGCGGCCCGGTGTCGTGCGCTCGTCAGCGAGGGAGATGAGGCCGAACGCCTCTATCGAGAGGCGCTCGAGCGCATAGGTCGTACCGGCGTCCACGTGGAACTGGCCCGTGCCCATCTGCTCTATGGCGAATGGTTGCGACGAGCCGGCCGTCGGGTAGATGCCCGCCGAGAGCTCCGAGCCGCCTACGGCCTGTTCGCTGGGATGGGCGTCGAGGGTTTCGCCGAAAGAACCCGGCGCGAGCTCCTGGCCACCGGCGAAACCGTACGTCCACGCAACGTCGAGGTCTTCGCCGAGCTCACTCCTCAGGAGACAGAGGTATCCAGACTTGCTGGTGCGGGCTACACCAACTCAGAGATCGCTCGGAAACTGTTCCTGAGCGAACGCACGATCGAGTGGCACCTGCGCAAGGTATTCACCAAGCTTGGCATCCGCTCGAGAAGGCAGCTCCGTGACGCAGTGCCCGAGAGCGAACCGGTCTTGGAGTCGGCATGAGGGCACGTCGGGTCCGGAACGCAGAACGGGTGGCGCCGCGCGGCGCCCAGCGACTTCGGAGGACGGAGTGAAAGAAGCTCCATGAATCGCCGCCTGGACCGGTCGAAGTGTGAAAGTCGTTTACAAGTCCCATCCTGGCCTCCTCAGTTGGTTCCGAGTGCCACACCCCCACGTGACCTGGACCCTAGGCCCAAAGACCTGGCTCTCGTTATCCAACTTCGCCGCTTCCCAAATGTTGGATTCTGGCTACATTGGCGGCCCCAGGTCGGGGCAGAGTCTCCAAGAAACCCAGGACGGTTCACTTGCCCGCCCCAACGTGGTTGGCCTTGACATAGGTCTTGGGCCGCCGCATGGCCCGACCGCTGCGCAGGTGCAAATGCAGCTCTTTGCGCAGCGCACCACGGCGTCCAGTTCCGAGATCGTCTAGGAGACTGTCCGAGAAGTGATTCGGATTCAAGAGGGAAGCGTCATCACTCCCTCTTGAATCCGCAGCCTTCTGCGCACCACACGTCGCGCCAATTCAAGAGCCGCTGGATCAGAGCGCAGTACGAAGTTGGTGTTGGCCGCCAGGATGATGCCGCTCAGTTCGAATGTGAGTTGGTCCGGATCCTCGTCGGCGGCAAGTTCGTGCTGATCAAGCGCAGTTACGACGAACTCTCGGATCAGCCCAGAGAACTTTAACTGAAAGACGGCGATTCTCTCTTTGACCGGACCAGGTCGGGTTCCCATCTCGAGTGCCGCTCCGGCAAAGAAGCAGCCTCCGGGGAACGTGTGGCGCTGCAAATGATCGAAGAACGCGTCACAGATCGCGACCAGCTGGCTCAAGCCGGCGGGAGCACGAAGCGCGGGCTGGATCACCTCGGCCTCGAACATCTGGTCGGCTTGATCGACGGTGGCCAACTGAAGCTCTTGCTTGGAGCCGAAGTGGGCGTAGAGGCCGCTCTTGCTTAGGCCGAGTGCGGAAGCGAGGTTGCCGATCGTCAGTCCCTCGAGTCCCACCACGGTGGCCATGGACAGTGCTTCGTGGAGGATCGCCTCCCTGGTCCGCTGACCATCGGCTCGGTGCTTTCTCGGAGTGTCCACCTTGACATTATAGCACGATCGGTCGTACTATCTCTAGCACGAACGATCGTGCTTACTAAGGAGAGATCTCATGCCCGACAAAGCAGTGGTGAGCCTCACAACGGGCCTGGAGGATCCCGAGAAGGTGACGGTGGCGCTGCTGGTGGCCGTTGGCGCGGCCGAGGAAGGTCGCGCCGCCATGATGTTCCTCACCAAGGAAGCGGTGCGGCTCGCCACCGACGGGACCACCATCGGGACCGCGTGCGACGGTCAACTGTCCGATCGCGAACCCTTGCCGGACCCGTTGCCTCTGGGCCCCCGGATAGAGGCCAGTTTCCTGCGGCAGGTTCGAGAGATGCCGGCTGCCGCCCAGCGGCTGCTGCTCGTGGCTGCAGCAGACAAGACCGGGGATGCGGCAGTCCTGGCCCGGGCTGCCAGCTGGCTTGGCCTTTCTATCGACGCCATGCAGGAGGCCGAAGCGTCCGGACTGTTACACGTCGGCTCGAATGTCGAATTCCGACACCCATTGATTCGATCGGCTGTCTATCAAGGAGCCTCATCCTCGGAACGACGTGAGGCAAACCGTGCCTTGGCCGCAGCGCTCGACGGCGAGGGCGACAGCGACCGTCGGGCTTGGCATTCGGCCCTCGCGTCACCTGGTCCTGATGAACTTATTGCCGCAGAATTGGAAAGTGCGGCACTGAAAGCGAGAGCTCGAGGCGGGTGCATCGCGGAGGCAACGTTCCTCGTCCGCTCCGCTGATCTGATGGCAGATGAGTCCAAACGAGTTTCTCGGCTACTCGGCGCCGCACGGGCGGCTCTGTTGACGGCAAATGCAGCGTGGGGTGAGACAATTGTTTCCCGTGCAGCTTCGCTGGCTACGGATCCCTTGCAGAAGGCGCAGGTCCAGATGCTCGACGGCGAGGTCCGGACTCTCCAGGGACAGAACCTAGAGATTCCGGCTCTGTTCTTGGCGGCCGCTCGAGGATTCGCCGACCTCGACGACGATCTCTCGCTCGAGGCATTGATTGGCTCTGTTGACGGATTCATGCGCTCATATCACTTCACGACGGACACGACAGGATCGGAGATCGCCAAGACTGCTCTTCAGGCCCTTGAAGTCCGCGACGCTGACGAGCTCTTACCAAACCGGCAGATCAGAGCGGCGGCCACCCTCATTGCTTCGGGTTACGTGGAGGCCGTTCCGGCACTTCGAGCAGCCAGTCTTTCGTACCGAAATGATCCCGCGTCAGCGGAAGAGATCTATCATTTTTGGGGAATCGCCACGATGGCAGCCGCCGAGCTTTGGGATGACGAGGCCTTCGAAGCTATAGCGAGACGGATGGAGAATGCAGCACGCGAACGAGGCTCTCTCTCCGCGTTACAGCGAGGGCTCCTTGGTCTGGCGAAGTCTGACCTGATCTGTGGGAGATACGAATCATCCGCATCGAGGTATGCCGAAGTCCAAGATATTGCCGTCGCCTTGGGCGGGTTTCCGGAGTTCTTCGGCCTTCTCAACGTGGAATTACTCGCTTGGCAAGGTGATGACACCACCACCCGGTCGACGGCACTGACGCTCTCCGACATCGCTGGGAAGATGGGACTGGCACAAGGTCTCATTGAGTCCCAGATCGCTTTGGCGGTGTTGGAGATCGCGCGGGGCAACTATGAAGATGCCTTTGCCGCCGCAAAAGCCGCGGTCGATGCGAGGGCCATCGGTTGGAGTATCCAGGGATATCCGGACCTGATCGAAGCGGCAGTGCGGAGCAACAAGCAAGCGATAGCAGAGACGGCCCTAGACGAGTTCGCAGTGATGGCATTGACGACCGGCACACCGGTGGCTCTCGGATTACTCGCACGCTCACGTGGTTTGGTGGCGAATGACGACTCGTCGAGGAGCCATTTTGATGAGTCCATTGCGCACTTGAGCCGTTCTGTTCGCGTGCCCGAGGTCGCTCGAACACAACTGGTCTATGGCGAGTGGCTACGGCGCAAAAAGCAACGATCTCTTGCTCGGGAGCAACTGAACGCAGCGTATGAACTATTCAGTGTGGTTGGTGCCAACGCCTTTGCCGAACGTGCCCGACGTGAGTTGATGGCAACAGGCGCACGAGCACGCCTGCGACAGCTGAATACAACAAAAGACCTAACTCCGAGGGAGTATCAAATCGCTCAGCTAGCGGCCAACCGGGCGACAAGCCGAGAGATTGCTGCTCAGCTGTTTATCAGCTCGAACACCGTCGAGTATCACTTGCGCAAGGTGTTCCAAAAGCTCGGCGTCTCATCCAGACGTCAGCTGTCGTCCGTGCTACCCGCTGATTTAGGTGAAAAATGAAGACGCTTGTTTACCAGATTTATCGGTTGGAAGCGTGTCATGGAACCACTTCGGACCATCGGGGTGCTGAGCGCCCCGGCTGACCTTGCGATTCAAATCAGTCGGGAGTCATAGTCACGATTGAGACGGTCCGAGATGCCTTTCGGTGTCGCCAGAAAAAATGACCCGAAGATTGCCCGAAGGTCGGTGGGATACCACAAAAATCCCACGGATTCAGAATCTCATGTCAGAGGTCGGTTCCCTGGTCGGCGTGGGTGGCGTCCCGTTATCCCAGGTGGAGAGCCAAATCGGACGAACTCGATCAGTCCGTAAAATTCAGTTAGACGGAACGAACCCGTCTCATAACCCCAAGATCGGAGGGTCGCATCCTTCCCGCGCCACCATCGAAACGCTCAGCGCGTGAGGGGCGGTAATGAGTCATGCGCTTCGACCCGGCAATCCGCTGACGGGGGCCGGCTCACGCTCAACCCAGGACGATTGATCAGGTCGGCTGATTGTCCAAGTCGCAATGTCATCCTTGCGGGCCCACCATACGTCCTCGCGCTCTCTCAATTGTCGAAAGATCCGGTCAAGAACCCGAACTCGTGACGCGTGCCCAGAGATTCGTTCGTGAAGCGCAACAGCCATCAGCCGACGACGAGAGTCCCCTTCCTCGTACAGCTGATCGAACTCGTCGACGAGCTGCTGCTCGTATGCCGCAGGATTGAAACCGGAGAAATCGAAGCTTGTGATGTCGTTCAGGTGAACCGAATATGGGACCGTCGCGAATGGTGCGCCATTGATCGACTGAAGAAAAGGCTCGTCCGCTGAGAGATCGTCAATGTGGTAGATGAAACCGAGCTCAGCAAGGATCTCGAGGGTGTTAACTCCAGCTCGGATCCAGTAGTTGTTGTAGCCGGTAGGACGCGTTCCTGTGGCTTCTTCGATAGCCTGGACACTGTCCACAATCCATGCCTTTTCTTGTGGTCGTGGCAGCTGGTACTGACGTTGCCAACCATGGCCATGCGCAGCGGCCTCATGTCCGCGACTCACGATCTCAGCCGCCAGATCTGGACGCTTGCGAACAGCATCCCCAACCATGAATGAGGTCATTTTGATGTCATGCTTGTCAAGGAGATCGAGGAGGCGCGGCATACCCTCGCGGACTCCGTATTCGTAGAAGCTGTTCTGACCCAAGTCGGGAAATCCCGGAAGGATGGGTTCGCTTATTGGACCCCCGGCACCGCTGATCGGTTGGCCGCCCGACTCGAACTGCACGGACACGCTTACGGCAAGCCTCGCTCCGTTCGGCCAGAACTCCGATTCATTTGCCATCGCAATTTTCCTTTTTCTCGATGCCGCTACTTTCCACATCCACTTTCATTCCGCATTACACGTTCACAGCTACCCCAGCCGTGTGTTGGTGCTGCAACGAGCACCGCGTCTGGCAGAGACTGATCGGACCCTGGCAAAGCTTGCCCGTAAGCTCGCGCTCGATCCGACTGGGCGAATAGTTGTGGCTGCAGCGATCGAGCCCTAAAGCGGGCCTTTCCGAATGGATTCATAACGCGGGGCGGGTACCGGCTCCCCTCCTCCGAATTGAGTCCGGAATCGGATCCATCGGATCTCACGAATGCGTGCCCCGGTTCCCGTCAAGGTGCATCAATAGCGCACTTACTCGGAGCGCTCGCAGGCCATTCGGAGTGGGTCATCGGCTCACGTACCTTGACGAAAGCCAAGAGGCCTCCGACTCCTAGCACGAGAGACGCAATTGTCATTGCCTTGTGGAATCCTTCAGAGAGAGCGACGGCGTGTCCCAAGCTCTCGTTGGTAAGTCCCGCGGCGAACGGGATAACGATGACAAATACCAACTGTGCGATCCGGGCGACGTCTGTGTTGACAGCCGACGCTACGCCGGCGCGTTCTGGAGGAGCCGAAGCCAGGACTGTCGCGGTCAGCGGTGCAACCGTGGTCGCCAATCCGAGCGCTAGGACGCTTGTCCCAACGAGGACCACCGCGAGCGCGGAGCCATTCTCCAAGTGAGACAGGAATAGAACTCCTGCTCCAGAAACAATCGGCCCGACAGTCATCGGAATTCGAGGACCGATTCTCGACGCCAACCGGCCCATCCGAGACGAGAGCAGCAACATGATGACAGTGATCGGCAGGAGACAACTTCCCGCAGCGATCGGCGAGTAGTGGAGCACCTGCTGAAGCACGATAGGAAGTAGGAACAAGGTGCAGCCAAGTGCCCCGTAGACAAGGAAGGTTACGGCATTCGCCGCGCTGAACTGGGTTGAATGGAACAGGGTCAAAGGCAGGATGGGGTTGCTGGATCTCCTTTCCAAAAGAAGGAAGACCCCAATGGCAGCAATTCCGATCAGTCCGCTGAAGACGACCGCCCCATCTGCCCATCCCGATGTGAGACCCCTGGTTAATGCGTAGGTGCTGCCACTTAACGCGATGACTGCCGCGCAAGCGCCACCAAAATCCATCTTGTCCGTTTTGGATTCATTCTTCGTCTCGGGAATATGCCGCACTCCGATCCTCAGCACGACCACCGCGATCGGCGCATTGATGAGGAAGATCAACCGCCACGACACGCATTCGATGAGCCAACCGCCAAGGAACGGACCGATGGCGATTGCGATTCCCGCAAAGCCGGACCAAGCTCCAATCGCGGCAGCTCGATCATCTTCGACGAAGCTGGCCTCGAGGATCGCAAGGCTGCCAGGGGTGAGAAGTGCCGCACCAATGCCCTGGAGTGCTCGTGCCCCGATCAGAAGCCCTGACGTAGGCGCCACAGCGCACACCAACGATGCGAGAGCGAACCAAACCACCCCGACCAAAAACACGCGTCGATGTCCAAGCCTGTCTCCCAGGGAGCCACCGAGCAACAGGAACGCCGCAAGAGTCAATGTGTACGCATTTACCGTCCACTGTAAGGCTTCCAAACCTCCACCTAGGTCCTGACCGATGCGAGGAAGTGCGATGTTCACGACTGTGGAGTCGAGCGATGCCATCGCCGAACCGAGAATTGTGGCCAAGAGAGTCCAGCGGCCCGGAGCCGACTTCATTCGCAGTGGCACAAACGCTTCGCTCACGATGGCGGTTCCTAACTTGATGTCCATTGCGTCCTTCGAGGACGCTCAATCTCAACCCTTCGGCGGCCAAGCCGGCGCGGAGAATAAAACACGTCCTCCAAACGGCCCACTTTGCTCAAGGCTGTGCAGAGATTCCGTACTCTCTGATCGCTCTCGCTCGATACCGCACCTAATGCACTCTGAACCGATCCCCTTGGGCATTGAATCCACAAAATTCAGTAGTCGGGTCGACCGTTCCATCTCGCAGGGAAGCGCACGTGCCCAGGCGAAATGATCATGTGGAATGTCGCAAGGCGCCGATCATTCCCTAGACTTCATATGTGCGTCCCTCAGGTGCTCACGCAGTCGGATCCCTGACGCGGCGGCCTATCCGGCCAAGTCCTGCGTACTGCAACATCTCGTCCCAGGCTGACGGGCAACGGACTTCGGCTGGGCAAGTTACAAGCGTCGAACAGTGACTCGCGCCGATTCAATGCTCAATGAAGACGCGTCGTCGACTAGGCGATTTGTAGTGCAGCTTCACGACGCGACGACGCTGCATTTCGACCTTCGGTTGCAATTTGGAGAACTACTGCGTTCCTGGGCTGTGCCGAAAGGTCCGTCATTGGATCCCGCATTACGACGTCTAGCTATTCCCGTTGAAGACCACGATTTGATTGCAGGAGAGTTCGAAGGTGTACGCAGCGGACGAGCTCGAGGCTCTGGGGCGGTGATTATTTGGGATGAGGGGCTTCTGACCGTTCATCGGAGTTCGACAGATCACCTGTCGTTCGATCTTTTCGGTTCGAAGCTCCAGGGCGGATTTGCTTTGACCAAGACCGGTCCTCGGAGATGGGTACTCGTAAAGGTCCGAGACGAATATGCGCGTCGCGGTTCGGATATTGTGCTGGAGCAACCGCTAAGTGTCCGTTCAGGTCAAACCTGGCAGCAAGTCGCCCGGTCTTAGACACGGGCCTAGCCCACCGGACCCCCGTGGCGTTCGTCTCGCACAAGCAATCGGATCGCAGCGTGAATGATCTCCGCACGTATCGACTGCTGAACCTCGAAGAGGGGTTTCGGCGCTTCACTGGTTGACGTCCGCGATCACACTTAGCTCAGTTTCGCAAACCCCAACCCTGCCGAATCACTCAAAAGAACCAGTCTGGCCATCGCGGGACACCTCGTGGATCGCCCCGCGCATGTACCGGCTGACTGCTCCACGCTCCACCAGATTCCGTCGCCCATGCAGGGAGAAACCGACACCTCACCTGGCGACGAGAACGCGATCTTGCTTCAGCGACACTTCGGTGCCGAATGAACCACCGCGTTCAGTAGCGATTTTGAGCATTCCCGGCACCGTTTCGGACCGTTGCCAATCGCGCTGAAGTTCGCAGAGGACGGAGATCCAGCTGACTGGACGTCCGCCCGCCTGGACGATGCGCTGAAGCGCCCACTCGTGAGCCTCGGGGGTCGTTCCGGCCACTGCGTCGACGACGGGATAAACCTCAAAGCCTTCGCTCAAGGCGTCGAGGCACGGGAAGACGAGACAGACCTCAGTCCACAGGCCGCCGATGACCAACTTCCGGCGGCCGGTGGCCCGCACCGCTTCGACGAATTCTTCGTCCTCCCATGCGTTAATGCTCATCCGGTCATACGATGGTATGTCTCCAAGGACCTCTCGGAGCTGTGGGATCGTGTCGCCGTTCACGCCGTTGTCGTGTTGGATCGTCGATAACACGATCGGTATGTCGAACAACTTCGCCACCTTGGCAAGTGCAACGACGTTCGGTACGTAGGTCTCCGGGTCCGACGAAATGGAGTAGATCTGCGCATCCTGGTAGTCCACCAACAACAGCGCTGCGTTCTGCGGAGTGAGTAATTGATCCTCGTACGGATTGCGTATCGGCTGACTGGTCATGGTTCCTCCGTTTGTCCTCGGCTAAGGGCAGCCAGGTGGCTATGACCCTCTTCATTCAATAACGGTAAGGAAAACCAGGTGCACTTCGAATCCCCATGGCCTGGTAGTCGGCCATTCTTCTCAAGTCGCACCTACGACACGTGACTCCGACGTGTCTTGCCGTCGACCGAGTACTGAGCCCTGTGGAATTGGCAGCGTCGGTACCGATCTCGGTTGGAATCTCGAGCACGGCTGGTCGCACGAGACGCCCGCACTTGGTCCAGAAAAGCCCAGTTCAGCTCTACGAACTCTCATTTGTATCCTGAGCGCACGGCAGCAGGAGTCCCGCACCAAAAACCAGCGCTCGGACGCTCTCACCTCGGGCGACGGGGGTCTTGCATCGGACCTCTCCCGACCGTGCTGCGGGAACCTGTCGTACAACCACTACCCGGTTTCGGGGATGCGAGCCCACTTGTTCAATGGTCACCCTCTAAGGAGACGGGGGGACTCAAGATATCGACCAAGAGGAGATTGACGTGATCATTCTTGAACCAGAAGCACAACAGGTGGTTGATGCCGAGGCAAACCCGCCCTTCGCGTTCCAGCTACCGATAGCAGAGGGCCGTCAGAGGTTCGTCACGGCCCAGTCTGGGGAATTCGCGAAGCCCCCGGTCGATATGAAGGACATCAGGGTTGCCGTGGGCGAGTCGGATTCTGCGCCAGTGCGTATCGTCCGCCCTCAGAGTCTTGACGGGCTGCTTCCCGTCATCTTGTACCTGCATGCCGGCTGGGCCTTCGGTGACGTGACTACCCACGATCGATTCATCCGAGAGCTCGCTGTCGGCGCCCAGGCCGCGGTGGTGTTTCCGAGCTACAGCCAATCGCCAGAAGCGAGGTACCCCACCGCGATCAACGAGATCTACGCCGTCTGCGAATGGGTGGAGTCTGAGGGCGCGAAGTACGGACTGGACAAATCGCGCGTTGCGATCGGTGGTGATAGCGCCGGTGGCAATATGGCAACCGTCGTCGCCATGATGTCGAAGGAGCGCGGAGGACCGTCCTTCGTGCACCAGTTTCTCCTCTATGCGGTACTAGACCCCACATTCGACACTGCCTCGTTTGACGAGTTCGCGACGGGTTTCCACGTCCGTCGTGACCACATCGAGTGGCTGTGGGATCAGTACATTCCAGACGTTGTAGCCCGGGACCAGCGAACAGTGTCCCCATTGCGTGCGACGACTGAAGAGCTCGTCGGCTTGCCTCCCGCCACGATCATCACTGCGGAAGCGGACGTGGTCCGAGACGAAGCAGAGTCCTATGCCAACAGGTTACGGGAGGCAGGAGTACCTGTGGCGGGAACACGATACCTGGGCACGATTCATGATTTCATGGTGCTGAACGCACTCCGCGACACGAGGGGTGCCCGGGCAGCAACTGCTCAACTTATCGCCGCGCTGCAGGAAGCATTCGGAAGCGGTTGAGAGCAACTGGTGCGGATTCCCCACCGCGGTGCTCGGGAAACCCAGAGAGCGAGTTGGAGCACGGCGTTCAGTCTTGAGAGCAGGTCGCTATTGGCTCGACTGATGTGTCGCCTCACCGTAATTGGCCCAGTGTGCCGCGATCTGCCAAAAGCGCAGCGGAACCGCTTGAAGCTCGACCCCCTGGGTCGATAGAGATGGAGAACGAGGGAGCGGGTTTCTGTTGCTGATGGCCGGAACTCGGCACCCTGGTCGGTCATTGGCTGCAGATGTGGACTAAGTGCGACGGCTCGTCGATTTGCTTCATGTGAGTGCTGTCGTGGCGAATCAAGCAAGGTGATTTGTGGTCTATCACCGAGGGTTTGCAAGTTCGTCACGACTATCAGGACAAGGGGATTCGAGCGTATTGCGGCGTGCTTCACATTGATGACGGGAAGGGCATCGTGTCCGTACGTCTGATGTAGGACGATCCCGAACTTAGACAGGAGGTGGCGTGATGCGCCATCATCAGTTGTTGGAGTCGCGCTCGTTCAGTACGAGAAGCGTGATTGGCAGTGTTGTTGCGGGCGTGATGTTTATGTTCATTCCGTTGCTGTCGTTGGTAGGAGTTTCCCCGGCCTCGGGGTCTACGACGAGTGGGCCTAAGCCGACGATCGTGCTTGTTCACGGAGCATGGGCCGATGGGTCGAGTTGGAACAGGGTGCTCTTCAGGCTTCAAGCTGACGGCTATGTGGTTGACGTACCACCGAATCCCCTTCGCGGGCCGAGCGAGGATTCCGCCTATCTCTCGTCCTTCCTCGCCACGATCTCGGGGCCCATCGTTCTAGTGGGTCACTCCTACGGAGGCTTCGTGATTACCGATGCTGCGACGGGGAATTCCAACGTCAAGGCTCTGGTGTACGTCGATGCGTTCATTCCAGCTGCCGGTGAGACCCTTCTGCAGCTGACCGCTGGATCGTGTCTCAGCGGCAACCCTGGAAACGTCTTCAACGCAGTTCCGTATGCCGCCGGAGTCGACCTCTATATCAAGGGTGCGGCAAGCTCGACCTTTTCGGGATTCGACAAGTGCTTCGCGAACGGTGTGCCGGGTCGCAGGGCGGCTGCTCTCGCGGCGACGCAGGAGCCGATTGCTCTCAGCGCTTTGAGCGAGCCTTCGACTAGCCCAGCCTGGGCGTCGATCCCCTCGTGGTCGGTCATCGGAACCCAGGATCAGGTAATCCCACCAGCGAGCCAGGAGATGATGTCGAAGCGGGCCGACGCCCAGATCACGACGGTGCCCGCAGGCCATCTTTCCCTGATCACCCAACCCTCAGCGGTTACCCACGTGATCGAGCAGGCTGCTGCGGCCTCGTAACCCCTGGAGGCCTTCCCCCAGATCCCCACTCGGCTCGCCGCGTTCCAAGCGAGCCGAGTGGGGGAGGGGGAGTGCTGCTGGGACCCTGCGCAGACTCAAGGGAATGAACCGCATCCAGGGGGAACGGCGAGGGTCCAAGGAAGGAAAACGAGGCGGGTTCCCGTCACCAAGGGGGCCGGAACCCCGAATCGGCGGCGGCCCCGACCACCTGAGGTGTGACGCGATCCCGATCTCACGACTACCGAACTTCGGGGATTCGATGGGCGGAACTCTCAGGTCATTGTGAACTAGAAGATCTAGTGAAGGAGCTGAGATGAGCCAAAAAATGGTGTTGATCCACGGTGCGTGGTTAAGTGCCAGGAGCTGGGAGAACTACGTCGACTACTTCGGAAAATTGGGCTATGAGGTGTCTGCGCCAGAGTGGCCACGCAAGGACGGAGACGTCGAGGAGCTCCGGGAAGACTCGAGCGGACTGGCCGGGCTCGGAGTAGAAGAGATCGTCGACCATTATGACGGGCTCATCCGAGAGATGGACGAAGCGCCCGTCATCATGGGGCATTCCTTCGGTGGCCTCTTCGTCCAGCTTCTGCTGGACAGAGGACTGGGATGTGCCGGGATTGCCCTCGACCCTGCTTCGCCTAAGGGTGTCCTCCGGATTGCCCCGTCCTCCCTCAAGTCCGCCGGACCGGCTATCAACCACCCGTCGGCCCGCCACGGAGTAGTAACGCTGACGCCGGAGCAGTTCAACTACGGCTTCACCAACACTTTTGAACCAGAGGCCGCTGCGCAGGCCTATGCAAGGTACGCGGTACCCGAGACCGGCAGGATCTTCTTCGAGGCGGGTTTCGCGAATTTCGCACTTCACTCTCCGCTGAAAGTCGACTACGACAACAGCGAGCGTGCCCCGTTGCTGTTCGTTGCCGGCGACAAGGATCACACGATCCCAGCCGGTACCGTCGAGTCGAACTACAAGAAGTATCGGCACTCGAGTGCCCGCACCGACATCCTGACCCTCGAGGGACGGTCGCATTTCCATATGGTGCAAGAAGGTTGGCAAGAGGTAGCCGCGTCAATCGAGCAGTGGCTGTGCACGGTCAAGGACGACAGTGCGGTGGGAGCATCCACCTCTGAAGCGCTCGCTCCGTAGTCGGACAGTACGACGGGCCAGCGGTGATATTTCGCCGCTGGTCCGTGCGCGTTGAATAGTGGAAGTTGAAAAAGATCCGACCGGCGGCCAGCACAAGAAAGGGTGACAATGGATCTCATGTTGGCGGGCAAGGTGGCCGTAGTGACTGGCGCGAGCAAGGGCATCGGAATGTCCGTGACGCAGACGCTTGCCGAGGAGGGAGCTTTTGTCGTAGCCGCTGCACGCAATATCTCGAGCCTGCAGGGACTGGACAACGTGACTGCGGTCTCCTTGGATTTGTCGGATCCGACAGGACCCGGACTATTGGTTGACCGAGCTCTTGAGGACTACGGGCGGGTGGATGTGCTCGTGAACAATATGGGTGGTGTGAAGCTCCGGCTCAACGGGTTTCTCGAGACGACGGATGCCGACTTCCAGTGGGCGTTCGACCAGAACTTTTTCACAACGCTCAGGGCTTCACGGTCTGCTCTTGTGGCAATGGTGCAGCAGAAGGGTGGATCAATAGTCAACGTGGCGTCGGTGAACGCGATGTTCCAGCCCGATGGAGCGACGGTCGACTATGGCGCGGCCAAAGCTGCCGTGGCGAACCTGACCAAAGCAATGGCGGAGGAATTCGGATCACAGGGGATCCGCGTCAATGCGGTGTCGCCCGGGCCGGTGAGTACGGATCTGTGGCTGGGCGAAGACGGCGTCGCGGCGACGGTGGGTAAGGCGATGGGCGTGGACGCCGATTCGGCACGGGAGGCCATTGTGGCGGGGATGGGGGGCATCGCGACGGGTCGGTTCACGACCCCGGAAGAAGTGGCCACCCTTATCGCCGTGCTTGCTTCTCCGCGCAGCTCCAATATCACGGGCGTCAACTATTTGATCGACGGTGGCCTGATCAAGTCGACCTGACCGTCACAGGCCGCGGATCTCCACCATTGCTCTTGGCACGTGGACCGGTCAGCACGACATTGGTCGATCAGATCATTGAGGTGATGAGTCTCAGGTTCACTACCTGCGTTCCGGGATGCGATCGTCCGCTAATCCGTAGACCATACGAAGGGTGACGTTTCCCAACGAAAGGTGAGGTGGATAGTGGACGGTCGTAGAAGATTCAATCGATGTGGTGTCATTGATCCGACGTGCAAGCCGCAGCATTGCTCGGAGGCATGTAGAGGTCACGCGCAGGCGTGCAAGGCCACCGTCGTGGCGGACCACCTCTGTGGCGACAGTATGTCGTTCGGGAGAGAAGTTCGAGTGCCGTTGGGCGCAAGACCGGGAGGATTGGGGCACTTCGAACTGGTCGGATTCGCTCTGGGATACCTGGTGCGCGCCCGGTGGGACGGTGTCGAACTGAGCGTCACTGAGCAGCTCTACAAGATGGCCCTGATGTCAGCGGCCGTACTCGGGGCAATCGCTTGTCGCGGGAGAACGAGGATGCGTAATTGTCCGGAGAACAGCCAGGTAGACGTGCTCGCGATGTTCCTGCTTGCCCCCAACCCATCCGACGTCGCAGAATTGAGTAATCGCTTCGCCCATGGAATACCTGGCGGCTCTTCGGAAGGGGACTTCGCGATGAACCTGAAACCACTGGCGCTCGCTCTTGT